>Ga0209061_1000420_pt1 | contig 110889 bp, 91 predicted proteins | sample Coa_R1_10_FD_187157 | JGI IMG/M metagenome (GOLD analysis project Ga0209061, IMG submission 187157) | Surface soil microbial communities from Centralia Pennsylvania, which are recovering from an underground coalmine fire - Coalmine... | ecosystem: Environmental > Terrestrial > Soil >... | reverse complement strand
GCGTGCTCAAGGATGCGCGCGCGTCGGGGATGGCCGACGATAGTAAGGGCATCGACGAGGGCGGCCTCGGCGCCACCGCCTACGCCGACGCCGTCGCTACGTATCTCGCGTTCGCCGTGGACAAAGGCGCGGACTACTGGTCTACGGTCTGTAGCTGGAACGCACCGCGCGACGGCATCCGTGACACGTTTGCTCGCCAAGCTATTCCGATGGTCTGGGACTTCGCAGAGGCGAATCCTCTTAGCGATTCGAGCGGAAACTTCTCCGTTGGCGTCGAACAATCCTCCGAGATGTTAATGGCGACTCCCGCCAGCGCGGCGGGTTTTGCCAAGCAGCTAGACGCGACCGCAGCAGTAAATGGTGTAGCGTCGCCCGTTGTCTCTACTGATCCGCCGTACTACGACAACATTGGGTACGCTGACCTTTCCGACTTTTTCTACGTTTGGCTGCGTCGATCCGCTGGAAAGATTTATCCGCAGCTCTTTAGCACGCTGCTGGTCCCAAAGGCGCAGGAGCTGGTCGCGACGCCCTATCGATTCCAAGGCAGCAAGGAAAAGGCGCAGCGGTTTTTCGAGGAGGGACTCGGCAAAGCATTCGCGCGAATGCGCGATGCGCACAATCCCGGATATCCCTTAACCGTCTTTTACGCCTTCAAGCAGGCGGAGGAGGAAGGGAACGAAGACGACAGCCCCGAACCGTCGTCGAGCCTGGTTTCGACCGGCTGGGAAACGATGCTTGAGGGCCTCATCCGTGCGGGCTTTCAGATAACGGGCACCTGGCCGATGCGGACCGAGCGCGGCGGCAGAAGCATTAGTGTAGGCGCCAACGCGCTTGCCTCATCCGTCGTCCTCGCCTGCCGACCGCGAACCGACGATGCGCCCCTCGCCACGCGCCGCGAGTTCGTCGAAGCGCTGCGCAACGAGCTTCCCGCCGCGCTCAAGAATCTCCAGCACGGCAGCATCGCGCCCGTCGACCTCGCCCAAGCGGCGATCGGCCCCGGCATGGCGGTCTTCTCGCGCTACTCGAAGGTGCTCGAAACCGACGGCTCGGCGATGCGCGTGCGGACCGCGCTCGGGCTTATCAACCAGGCGCTCGATGAAATCCTCGCCGAGCAGGAGGGCGAGTACGACGCCGAGACGCGCTGGGCGCTCGCCTGGTTCGAGCAATGCGGGAGCGCCGAGGGCAAGTTCGGCGACGCCGAAACCCTCTCGCGCGCCAAGGACACCGCGGTCAACGCGCTCGCAGAGGCCGGAATCGTCAAGGCCAAGGCCGGCAAGGTCCAGCTCGTCTCGCGCGAAGGACTGAATGCCGATTGGGACCCGGCGTCTGAAAAACGGCTGACCGTATGGGAGCTGACGCAACATTTGATTCGCGCGCTCGAGACCGGCGGCGAGGCCGCCGCCGCGCGGATCATCCGGCGGGTCGGCGCGCTCGCCGATACGGCCAAAGACCTCGCCTATCGGCTATACGTAATTTGCGATCGCAAGGGCTGGCCGCAGGAGGCGCTCGCCTACAACATGCTGGTCAAATCCTGGCCCGAACTGCAAAAACTCGCGGCGGGCACGGAAGGCGAATCCGCGCGCCTGCTGTAAAACCGTGAGCACCACGGAAAGTCCGGCGCCAAAGCGCCGCCAACGGAATTATGAATACCGTTACCGGGGCAAGTACCGCGCGCTTTTTCAGTACCTGAAGCAAATGAACAAGCGCACGCAGCGTGATGACGGAATCACTCTGACCTTCGACGAAATCGAACGGTTGCTGGGTTTTCCACTGCCGCCCGAAGCCAGGCGCAAGGCTGCCTGGTGGAAAGTCCACGGATGGGCCTATGAGCATACACGCCGCTGTCAGTGCAACGCGTGGGGAAGTCTGTCGCTGAGGCCGGAGGTGGATTTGCGCAATCAGACCGCGACATTTAGTTTCTTCGTCTGGTAAGGGTGGTGTCGAACATGCGTAGCGGCGGTGAGTTTACAGACCGTTCGGCGGCGCCGATGACTCGTCATCCTGAACGAAGTGAAGGATCTCGCGCGGTCCTCCGCGCGTCAAGATAATGGGCCGCAAGTACTACGTTTACATCATGAGCAGCAAATCCGGCGTCTTATATATCGGCGCAACCAATGACCTTGAGCGTCGGGTGCTGGAGCACAAAAAAGGTCTGTTGGAAGGCTTCACCAAAAAGTATCGGGTCACCAGACTCGTCTATGTCGAGGAGTTCGACGGCCCCTCAGATATGGTCGCACGCGAACGCCAACTCAAAGGTTGGACGCGAAAACGAAAGCTCGAACTGATCCATGGTCAAAACCCCGAGATGGTGGATTACGCGCGTGGCGGCGCGCGAGATCCTTCGCTTCGCTCAGGATGACGGACGAAGCGGGGAGTCGCCGGGTGAGTAATTTGAACGACTGTTTTAGCGTTTTGACTTGCTCAGGTCGGTAGCTCGGCCAAGGGAACTGGCAAAATGGCGATTTCCAATCACGAACGAGTCGGCAAGGCGCTCGATTTGCTGAAGGTCGGCCTCCGGCCATACTTCGAGCGCGAGATGCGCGCGGCGTACGGCGAGAAGTGGCTGGACGAAGCCGGGAATCCATTCCGCGACGGGCGGCTCCCTCGCAATGCGAAAGGCGCGGTCAATTGGGACACGCACGCGCTGCTCTCGGTGATGGCCGGGCAGTGGAACTCGGTTTTTTCGAACAAGCTGGGCAAGGCGGAGCGCAACCTGGTCGAGGAGCTGCGCAACACGCGTAATGATTGGGCGCATCAAAAGCCATTCTCGACTGATGACGCCTATCGCGCCCTCGACAGCATCCACCGCTTGCTCAGCGCCATTTCTGCCGAACAGGCTGCCGAGGTAGAGCGCAGCAAGCAGGAGCTGCTGCGCGTCCGCTTCGACGAGCAGGCGCGCACGGAAACGCGCAAGCTCGCGGTTGCTCCGACCGAAGGTCAGCCGGAGCGCGGGCTCAAGCCGTGGCGCGAGGTAATCACGCCGCATCCCGATGTTGCTTCCGGGCGCTTTCAGCAAGCGGAGTTCGCCGCCGATCTCGGACAAGTCTATCGGGGAGAAGGATCGAACGAATACAAGAATCCGCGCGATTTCTTCCAGCGCACTTTCATCACGCATGGCCTGCAGCAACTGCTCGCCGGCGCGATCCAGCGCCTTGCCGGCGCAGGCGGCGATCCGGTCGTCGAGCTTCAGACCAACTTCGGCGGCGGAAAAACCCACTCGATGCTCGCGCTGTATCACCTGTTTTCCGGCACGCCGGTGAAGGAGCTCCCCGGCATCGAGAGTGTGCTTAACGCCGCCGGAGTAACGAGCCTGCCGAAGACCCAGCGAGCGGTTCTCGTCGGAACGGAACTCAATCCAGCAGCGGCGCATCGAAAGCCCGACGGTACGCAGACGAACACACTATGGGGCGAGCTCGCATGGCAACTTCTCGGCAAGGATGGCTACAAGCTGGTCGCTGAGGCAGATCGCAAAGGCGTAAGTCCAGGCGCCGGCGTTCTGCGCGATTTGTTCGGGAAAGCGTCACCATGCCTGATTCTGATCGACGAATGGATCGCGTTTTTGCGACAGCTTTACGGCGTCGCGGACCTTCCCGCCGGTTCCTTCGATGCGAACATGACGTTTGCGCAGGCGCTGACCGAGGCTGCGAAGGCCTCGCCGCGCACGATGGTCGTAGCCAGCCTGCCGGCATCGGACATCGAAAAGGGCGGCACGGCAGGAGACGAGGCGCTGGCCCGGATCAAGAACACGTTCGGACGCCTCGAATCGCCGTGGACGCCGGCCAGCGTCGAGGAGGGATTCGAGATCGTCAGGCGGCGGCTGTTCGAGCCGATCACCGAGAAGGAAGACTTCGCGGCGCGCGACGCCGTGGCGCGCAAGTTCAGCGAGATGTATCGGAAAGACCCGCGCGAGTTCCCGTCAGGATGCGGCGAAGGGGATTATCAGCGTCGAATTCAGAGCGCCTATCCGATTCATCCGGAGCTCTTCGATCGCCTGTTTGAGGATTGGTCCTCACTCGACAAGTTTCAGCGCACGCGCGGCGTGCTGCGCCTGATGGCGGCGGCGATCCATACGCTGTGGAAGCGCAACGACGCGAGCCTGCTGATCATGCCGGGCAACATGCCGCTCGATGAACCGGCGGTTCAATTCGAGCTGATGCGCTATCTCGACGATCCGTGGCGTCCGGTGATCGAGGCCGACATCGACGGGCCGCATGCCGTTCCGCTGCGGATGGACCAGGAGAATCCGGCGCTGATGCGCTATTCGGCGTCGCGGCGTGTCGCACGGACCATCTTTATCGGATCGGCGCCGAAACTGGAGGCGGCAAACAAGGGAATCGACGACTCGCGAATCAAGCTCGGATGCGCCCAGCCCGGGGAGACTGTCGCCACGTTCGGCGACGCTCTTCGGCGACTGAGCGATCAGACGACGTACCTTTATCAGGACGGGCGTCGCTATTGGTATTCCACCCAGCCTGGCGTCACGCGGCTCGCGCAGGATCGCGCCGCCCAGCAGCGCGAGGAAGACGTGCTTGAGGAGATCAGACGGCGGCTGCGGCTGGAGGCGCGTAGCAGAGCTGATTTTTCGCGCGTATACGCTTGCGTACCGCACGGTGAGATCGGCGATGAAGACAGCGCGCGGCTGGTCATAATCGACCCTACCCAGCCGCATATGTCCAAGAACACGACCAGCCCGGCCATTGGTGCGGCGGTGGATTGCCTCAACAATCGCGGAAGCAGTCCACGGCTCAAGCGCAATACGCTCGTGTTTGTGGCGGGAGATCGAGCGCGGCTCGAAGATCTCAAGAAAGCGGTCCGCGATTACCTCGCGTGGCAATCGATCGAGCGCGACGCTGACACGCTGAACCTCGACGCTTTCCAGCGCAAACAGGCACACGACAAAAACGAGGATGCGGAGCGAACTGTCGAGCAACGGATTCCAGAAGCGTACTTTTGGCTCTTAGTTCCCTCGGAAAAGAAACATGGGGACGCGTCCCAAGCTCGCCTCGAATGGATTGAGTTGAAAGCGTCCGGAGCCGACGCTCTGGCTAATCGCGCATCGAAACGACTCAGGAGCGACGGCCTGCTGATCACCAACTGGGCGGGCTCTCTGCTACGGCTCGAAATGGATCGCGTGCCTCTATGGCGGGGCAATCACGTCGCCGTCAAGCAACTCGCTGACGACTTCGCGCGATACCTGTACCTTCCACGATTACGCGATCGCGAGGTGTTGGCCGAGGCCATCTCCGAGGGGCTCGGGCTCATTTCGTGGACACAGGAATCATTCGCCTATGCCGACGCCTGGGATGACGAGAAGCAGCGATATCGGGGCCTCCGGGTCGGCCAGCGCATCCGCATAAGCCTCGACGGCGACGGCTTACTCGTGAAGCCCGAAGTTGCGCAAGCCCAATTCGCGCAGCAGGAGGAACGTCGCGATGGCGGCGCTACCGAAAGCGCCCTCCGTCCCGACGCAAATGGGGGAGTTGAGCCCGGCGCTACAGCAGGCCAAAAAACTGGCGCGGCACCCAAGGCCGAAACATCCCTGCCGCGCCGCTTCCATGGCTCCGTCATTCTGAATCCCCTACGCCTCGGACGCGACGCCGCGGACGTCGCCAATGAGATCGTACAGCATTTGATGAAGCAGCCAGGCGCCAAGGTCGAGGTCACCCTCGACATCGCGGCCGACATTCCCGCTGGCGCGCCCGATGACCTTCAACGGACCGTCAACGAAAACTGCCGGACCCTGAAGTTCAAGAACTTCGATTTCGAAGAGGAGTAGTGGGGAGGCGCGTTAAAGAAGTTGTAATGACGGCCAAGGAGATCCGAGAGAAGGTTCAGATCGATCCCACGCTAGGCGAATCACTAATCGACGCCGCGGCTTCTATCGAAAACCGGATCACAGTTCCTTGTCACCGATCGAATCCTTGAGCAGGAAATCGTTGGTCAGGTCGCCGGCCAGGCGCACGCGGTTGGCGTCAAGCGAGTCGAGGTCCCAACCGCCGGGCCGAGCCATCGTTCGCTTCAGTTCGGGCTCGGAGTAAAGCCCGACCTCATCGCCGCCGGCGTACAGGGTCCGACCGTTGATATTGGCCGCCGCATCGGTGCACAACCATACGACCAGCGCCGAAACCCGTTCGGGCTTGTAGTCGGGGCCAAAGCGGTCGCTCATTTCAAAACCAATCGCGAATTTGCCCAACGCGTCCATCAGGGGAATCCATTTGCGGGCGCGCTCGTTGAATGCCGCGGCCATCCCGGTCTGGGCGCGCGGGCGCACGGCGTTGCAGCGGATTCCAAACCTCCCCAGTTCCCGCGCCAGACTGCGGGTCAGGGCGACAATCCCTTCCTTGGCGGCCGCGTAGTTGGAATTCATGGGATGGCCCAGTCCGGAATCGGAGGCGATATTGACAATCACGCCGGCGCGCTGGCGCTTGAAGATGGGGACGGCGTACTTGATCGTGGCAAAACATCCTTTGAGATGCACCGCAATCACCTGGTCCCAGTCTTCTTCGCTCATGTGCTCGATTTCATCGATCCTGAAGATTCCGGCGTTGTTGATCAGGATGTCGAGGCGGCCAAACGTTTCGACGGCGGTGTTGATCAGACGCTGCGCCCCTTCCATCAGGGCCACGCTGTCGGTGTTCGCGACGGCTTTCCCGCCCGCCGCGCGGATTTCGTCGGCGACCTGTTGCGCCACTGTGACGTCCGCTCCCCTTCCGACCGGCTCGCCTCCGAGGTCGTTGACCACCACGCTGGCTCCCTGGCGGGCGAGCAGCAGCGCGTGAGCACGTCCCATCCCCCGCCCGCCACCCGTGACAATCGCGACCTTCCCTTGCAATCGTTGCCTGTCCATTGAGGCGCGATCCTCCTTTGAATCCTTCATCTACGGCCTTTCAGGTCCTTCGACAATAGGCGAAATGAGCTACAGCCAATCGGGCCCCGTCAAACGGCGCCCCGCCAATTAGATTGCTTCTGGTTGGCTAATAACCCATTCCGGCTGCGGTCTTTGGTCATTGGAATTGGCGTCCAGCGGCGGCTCTTTGACCAGATTCATTCGGGTCGCACCGCTTCAGCGATCGGCTGGCGGCACCTTTCCGGTGCGGAGGACGGATGCGAGTTCGGCCTTGATGTTTTCGCGGATGGGAAGAGACAGGATTTTCGCGACGGTTGCTTCGACCGGGTACTCCAGCGCGCAAAGCCTGATTTCGCCGTCCTGCCATACGGCGTAGCGCGCTCTGTAATCGCCCGACTTCGATTGCCCAAGGCTGCCCGGATTCGCTACGGTCCGCCCGCCGAAAGTGCGGACGAACTGAAGATGGGTGTGGCCGGCCAGAATCACGTCGGCACCCGCGCTGGTTTCTTCGGCCTGCGCCCACAGTGGAGAATCAGGCGGGCGGTACTCAAAAAGCGGATCGGAGGGCGTGGCATGGCAAAGCAGAAATCTTTTGCCCTCCACTGTGCGCCAGATACGCATCGGCAGTTCGCGCAGAAATTGCTTGTCGCCGGGGCCAAGCACGGAACTGCCGTAGATGCCGGTCGCCTCCGCCATCTGGCGAAACCGGGGCGAGCAGCGGCAATCGACGTCAAATGCCACTGAATTATCATGGTTTCCGCGCACCACGGCCGACGCGTTGGCGCGGACGAAATCGATTACTTCTGCGGGATTCGGACCGTAGTTCACGAGATCTCCCAGCACCCACAATTCGTCATAGTCGCGGGGCAACGCCAACAGAGCTTCGAGGTTCGCGTGAAGATCGGAAATGATGGCGATCTTCATAGGGCAGCTCTCATCCATCTCACCTGGCGTAATTCATACACCGAGTGGCAATAGCCACCCGCGAGTTTATGATGCGGGCCCTCTCGCTCGCAACGAACGCCCATTAACCTCACATAGCCGGGATCCAACCGGTACGGAACCTGGCTGGCGAGCGTGCCGCAGATCTCCGGCCAGGCCTGCGGCTTGAACTCGTGAATCGATAAATGCGGGCGAGCTGGGGTCACACGCCGTCGCGCGACGCCAGCAGCCGCGGGCGGCTGTCAACCTCCTCCAAAGTCGCGACTTCGCGCGGGCTGGCGGCGCCCAGTTCCGACAGCCGCAGCGCCGACGGCATTACGCGGCTGTTGAATGAGCCTACCGTCGAATTGAACGCCTCCACCGACCTCTCCAGCGATTGTCCCAGCCGGCCCAGATACTCGACCATCCGCGACAGCCGTTCATGCAGTTCGCGTCCAGCCTGGCTGATCCGCTGAGCATTCTCAGCCATCTGCTGCTCGCGCCATCCATAGGCAACCGCCTTGAGCAGTGCCATCAGGGTGGTCGGCGAGGCCAGGATAATTCCCTTATTGGCGCTCTCCTCAATCAACTCGGGAGCGGCGCGCAAGGCGGCGCTGAAAAAGACTTCGCCGGGGATAAACAAGACGACGAATTCGACGCTGCGTCCAAGCCGCTGCGCGTAGCTCCTGGACGCCAGCTCATTGACGCGCGCTCTGACCTGTTGCGAATGCTCCCGGAGCTTGGCCTCGCGCGCCTGCTCGCTCGGCGCTTCGAGCGCTTCCAAATAGGCCTGCAGCGACGCTTTGGCGTCAACCGCGATTTGCCGGCCGCCGGTCAGATTGATCACCATATCGGGTCGCGCCGCGCCGCCACCCCCGCCTGCTCCAATGCCGATCTGCTCATCGAAATCGCAGTATTCTTGCATCCCGGCCAGTTCGACGACGCGCCGCAACTGCACTTCGCCCCAGCGCCCGCGCACCACCGGCGACTTGAGCGCCTGTACCAGATTGTTGGTTTCCGTCTGCAGGATGCGCTGGGCCTGCGCCAGCGCGCCGACCTGCTCGGTGAGCTGGCCGTAAGCCTCGCGGCGCGCGCCTTCAATTTCCTGCAACTGGCGGTCAACTCGGCTGAGCGATTCGCGCACCGGCTCGACGATTTTCGCGATCGCGTTCTGCGTCCCGGCCAGTCCGGCTTCGGCCTGTTTCTGAACCGCGCCCAGGCGTTCGCTGGCCAGTCTGAGGAAATCCTCGTTGGTGGCGCGCAAGGCGTCCGCGGCCAGGGAGCGAAAGACTTCCTCCAGGCGCTCGCGATCCTGGTCGAGCAATGCGCGCTGCTGCTCGACACCGCGCTGCATTTCCGCAATCCGCGCATCGGCCGCCGCCCTGGTGCTCTCTGCTTCCCGCAGGGCCTGCGTGGCGGCGTCGGCTTGCTGCTGCAACGCGGCAATCTGTGCCCGTAATTCCTGCGCTACCGCTTCCGCCGCCGCGGCCCGTCCTTCAAGCTGTCGAACCGCCTCCTGGCTTGCGGCCCGAACCCGCGCCGAAGCGATAATCCATCCCAGCGCCAACGCAGCGCCACTTGCCAACCCCACGACGACCGCTTCCATCCACACTGGAGTACTCCCGTGACCACTACCGGTTGTATGTAATTGTAGTCGCGGCAACCCTCTAACCACAAACGGCCCGTATCGCTTTGTCCCCAGCAGAAAAGGAGCGAGACCTGAAAACGCGATAAGGAGAAATGCGAGCACAAAAATGGGTATGGCCGCAGGATCTGGATTCCCTTTCCCTTTGAGGGATGGGCGCACGGTCAGGTTTTCTTTTTTGCCTGCGCAGGCGGAATTGGTAAGCTTTTATAAGGCCGATGGGCAGAGAAACCCATTGACCGATTGAAGTTGCGCCGTTTTTGCGGCTCAACTATTGTGAAGATTCGCCTTTGTGTGTGCTCCGATGTCATCTCCTTTACAACGGCGGTTAGTCGATCGCGAGGACAGCCTGGGCCGGATTGCGGCCCAACTCGTTGGGGTAAAACGCCGGCTCAACCTGCTCGCCGCCCAGCGGATGGCATTCGGCACACTGGGGTTGCTTCTGGGAGCAGGCGGAGCCCTGGTAATAGCGGCATTTTTTCTGAGTACCACGCATTTCCTGATGCTGGGTTTGCTGCTGGTCGTGCTGCTGGCGGTATCGCTCCCGGTCACGGTCGCGCGCTCGATTCGCCAGTTCGCCGCTTTGCATCGGGCCGCCGCCATCGCGGATGAGCGCGCCAATCTCAATTCTCGCCTCAGCACCCTGCTGGCTGTCGCGCAAACCGAGGGCAAACATCATCTGTGGCCTTTTCTGGTCGAGGATACCGTGTCGCACATCGGCGATTTCGAGCCGAATCGGATCGAACCGCGCCGCGTATCACGCTCGATCTATGGGTTTGCCGCGGCCTGCCTGATCGCTTCGCTGGCCGGTTTGATGACCTATAGCGCGCGGCGTCATCAGGAAGCTCTGCGCCGGGTGTTGAAAAACCTGACGTTGGAAGTGGACCCTTCGGAGATTGTCCCATTCGACAGCCCTTCGGGTCAGGGCGCTGAACTTGAAGGCGATCCGAACACTTTACGAAGTCTGGCCGAGCGACTGGAAGCGGCCAACCGGAGCAGCACCCACGCTAATCGCGGCGCGTTCAACCAGTTGAGCCAGAAAGCGCAGCATTTCGCCTCCAGCCTCCAGGATCGGCTGACCGGGCGTGACCTCGGAGAAACGCCCGAAAAGGTCAAGCTCCGTCTGGCCCAGGCGTTGGGCGACAATCCGCCGCAGGACAACAATTCAGCTCAAGGCGACGCCAGTAACAATGGCACCAACTCCCAGTCGGGCCAGGCGGGTTTCGGCAGCAACAAAGGCGCATCGCCAGACGGGCAACCAAACCAGCCGCAGCAGGAGGCGCATAACGATATGGGCGCCGGCGAGCCCGGCAATCAGATGCCGCCGTCGGATCTCCCGTCGTCCAGAAGCTTCGAACCAAACGGTCCTCAAGGTCCGGGCGCCGGCAACACTCCGATGGCGGGGCAGCAGCAAGGTTCGAGCGATGAGGCCGGGGGCCAGAGCGCGGGCGACGGCAGCGACCCCAGCCATCTGATGGGACCGCCGGACGCGCCTTCCCATAACAACGAGAATTTCGAAATCATGATCGACGCGCGGTTATCGGACAAGTCTCCGATCGCCAGCGCCCAGCCCTACGTCCCACCAAAGGTGAAGACCGATTTGAATCCGTATCAGCATCCCGATGAACCCCTGGACCGCGGCACCGTCCCCGCCGCCGACCGCGACACCATTCGACGCGTGTTCGAACGATGAGTACCGCGCTTAACGAGATCCCCAGCGTCTCCGATTTTGCCCGCACATTCCGGCGTATCCAGGGCGAGATTCACAAGGTGATTGTGGGCCATGAACAGGCCGTCGAAGAATTGCTGATTGCGCTGTTCGCCGGCGGTCACGTGTTGATCGAGGGCGTCCCCGGCACCGGCAAAACCATGCTGGTCAAGGCGTTGGGGCAGGCGCTCAATCTGAGCTTCAGCCGCATCCAGTTCACGGTGGACCTGATGCCTGCCGACATCACCGGCACCCGCGTGATCGTGTCGGGGGAGGACGGCAGGCGTGAATTTCGCTTCACGCCGGGACCGGTTTTCTGTCACATCCTGCTCGCCGACGAAATCAACCGCGCGACGCCCAAAACCCAGTCGGCGTTGCTCGAAGCGATGGCGGAATTGCAGGTTACGGTTTCAGGCACGACTTATCCGTTGCAGCCGCCATTTTTCGTGATGGCCACGCTCAACCCGATCGAGATGGAAGGGACCTATCCCCTGCCCGAAGCCCAGTTGGATCGCTTTTTTTTCAAAGTCAGGCTGAATTATCCGGAGCAATCCGAACTGGTCAGAATCATCTCCAGCACTACCGGACCCGAGTCGCAAGCGATCCAGCCGGTATTCGAGGCGGCCGAAGCGGCGGGGCGGATTGAAGCGCTCAAACATCTGGTCCGCGAGGTGATCGTGGCGCCGGAAATCGAGCAGTACGCTGCCCGGCTGATCCGCGCGACGGTTCCGGAAAAATCCAAATTCATCGTCAACAAGGAAGGGCTGGCGCGCGACGAAGCTGTCAATCGTTACGTCAGCTTCGGCTCCAGTCCGCGCGGCGGTCAGGCGCTGATGCTGGGAGCGAAGGTCTGCGCCTTGCTCGACGGCCGCGCCAACGCTTCCTACGAAGACATCGAGCGCGTCGCCTATCCGGCCTTGGGCCATCGCCTGACGCTCAACTACGCGGCCGAGGCCGATGGAATCGACCCCGCGCATCTGGTGCAGAAGGTTTTGAAATCCGTCCGCGATCTGCGCGGGCATTGACCCCGGTCGTGAGCATGATGCTGGCGCGCGCCTTCGAGCCTTCCTTCCTGCAGCGTTTGGACAATCTGGTGCTTGGTATAAAGCGCGCGCGCACGGTGCGGCTTGGACGGCGCGCGCTGGGCCGCGTTCAGGGTTCGGGAATCGAACTGGAAAGCTTCAAGGATTACTCCGAAGGCGATGACCTGCGCTTTCTGGACTGGAACTCGATGGCGCGTCTGGACACGCTTTACACCAAGTCGTACCGGGTCGAGCGGGAGACCGAGGTCAGTATTCTGATCGACTGCAGCGCGTCGATGGGCCTGCCGGTCAAGGACGACAAGTTCGGGCTGGCGCGCGTGCTGGGTGCCGCGTTGGCTTATGTGGCATTGGGCGAAAATGATCCGGTGCGGCTGGTCAGTTTCGGCGGTCCGCGCGACCAGCTTTTCTATCGCGCGACCGAATTCTACCGGCGGCGCGAGTCCTACGCGTCGTTTCGTCCGATGCTGACAGAGATCAAATGCAGCGGAGCCACCGATATGGCCGCCGCGATCGAGCATTTTCTAAACCAGCGCAGGCCTCCCGGAGTGGCATTCGTCCTTTCCGATTTTCTTATTCCATCGACCCATTACAAGGTCGCGTTTTCTCATCTGATTGCGGCGCGTTATGAGATCAAAGTGATCCAGGTGCTGGGCAGCCGCGAGTCGATGGGAAGTCTCGGCCCCGGAGCATACCGCCTGCGCGACTGTGAAACTGGTGAAATTCGCGAAGTGACAATCACGCCGACGGTAGCCGATGCCTGCCGCCGGCGGGTCGAACAACTGCGCAATGACTTGTACCAGCATTGCACGGCCAACGGCATCACGTACGCGGCCGCGGTCGGCGCCGACAATCTCGATAACTTCCTGGTACGTGAACTGCCCCGGCTGGGACTGGTGAGATAAGCGATGGGTTTGCTCAGTCCAATCTACCTGCTGTTCGCGCTGAGCATCGGCGTACTCATCCTGATCTATTTGTCGGCCCGTTCGCGGTCCACTGTGGAAGTCAGCAGCCTGCTCCTGTTCGACGAGTCTCAAATTGCCGTGACCAAGGCGCGATTCCTCAAGCTGGACCTGCTGTTCTGGCTGGAAACCGCGGCTTTGGCAGCGCTGTGTTTGGCGCTGGCCGGGCTTTATCTGAAAATGGCTCCGGCAGCGACTGGCCATCGGCGGCGCGCGCTGGTGTTTGATCTCGCGGCGGCAATGGGCGCCCGCGACGGCGGTCATACGCGGCTGGATGAGGCGCGCGCACAGGCGCTGCGGATGGTCAACTCGGCAGCGCCGGGCGAGAGTTTCGCCGTCGTGTCCTATGCCGAGCAGGCTCAGGTCGAACGCTACTTCACCAGCGACCGCCCTGCGGTCCGCGCTGCGATAAAGGCGCTGCGTCCATATGACGTGGCAAGCGCTCCCGCCGCCATCAACGCCGCGCTGATGCGGGTGCGTGACGCGGACGAGATTGATCTTTTTGCACCGCGGCTGCCACCGGGTGTCGCTTCGCTGGACCGCGCGGATGCGGTGCGGCTGCATTTCCATCAGATCGGAACGGACGAAAACAATGCCGCCATCACGGCGCTGGATTCCGGGACTCCGCGCGTTTCGCCTGGCCATTGCACCGTCCGCAACATGTCCAGCTCGGCGGTACTGGTGGATTTGGGAATCACGCTGAACGGCCGCGCTTTCGATCGCGCGATGATGATTCTGCCGCCCCATGCACAGAACAACGTCAAATTCGGACCGCTGCCAAGCGGCGGGCTGGTTGAGGCGTTGATCGGAACGCCCGACGGGCTGATGGCCGATAATTCCCGCTACGCGTATGCGTCCGCGGGCCGTTCACTCAAGGGGCTGATTATCTCGCCCGATCCTGCGGTCCGCGACGATTTGGCTCGGGTGTTGCGCGCGGTCGATCCCGGAAGCATCGTCGCCGCCGGCCGCGCCGATGACCTCACACCGTCGATCATTGCGAAATCGCTGGGCGGCGCCGTGCCGGACATCGCCATCATTCACGACTCCGCGCCGACGCCAATTGCAGCCGCAGCCACACTGTGGATTTATCCGCCTGCCCGAGGTCCGTTTCCGGTCAGAGCAAATTTACGCGTGAGCCAGATGGACGATCGCACTGACCTCGGCCCACTTACGCGCCCGCTGCTGCTCGGTCCAACCCGGGTCCTGAGTCTGCCGGAATGGATGAATCCAATCGCTCACGGCACCGGGCTGCAACAGCCGGGTCTGCTGACGCTGGCGGCCTTCGGCGTAAACGGGCAGGGACCGCAGGCGGTGATCGCATTTGACATCCGCAACCATCTTCTGATGGATCCCGATATGCTCGACGCTCTGGTGCTGACCGTGGATTTGGTCAAACAGCTTAACCGTCCGAGCGATTTGCAGATCGTCCCGACCGGCTCTTACGTGACGTTGCCGGCCAGTGGACCGGCCAGAATTCGCGAACCCGACGGTTCAACCATTGTGGTCCCGCCGGGAGATGGCGGGGTGCTCAGGTTTCGTCCGCTGTATGCCGGGCGTTACGACATAATGGTAGGCGGGCACCGCAAGCTGGTGTACGCCAATTACTTTGATGCCGCTGAGTCCGAGTTGTCGGTAAAGCCGGCGCCGCAAAATGGACCGCCGATCTCCTCTGCGCTCGATCTGGACTCGGGCGTCAGAGCCGCCCGCGTTCAGCCATTGACCCTGGCGCTGGCGGCGTTGGCGATGATGGCGTTTTTGTTGGAATCGGCATTGCTGGTAAGGCGCGCGCTGCGAGGAGGAGTATCACTTGTTTGAGCGGCCTATCCTGCTCTGGCTGTTGGTTCTGGCGCCGCTGGCGGCGGCACCCGGATGGATCGGATGGCGCCGTACCCGGCGTGCGGCCAGCGCGCTGGCGGCGTTGCTGCGGATGGCGTGTTACGTGGTGCTGGTGGTGATTATCGCCGGCCCCCTGGTTCCCACGAAAGATCGCGCACGTGGGCTGGCGGTGGTCGCCCTGCTCGACCATTCGCGATCGATAGCTCCGGATCAGCGAGCCTGGATGAACGCGCAGGTTGCCAGCCTGCGCAATATGATGAGCGATCACGATCGCCTGGCGGTGGTCGAATTCGGACGCAACGTTGAGCTTTCCGCCCCCTTGGGCAATCCTCGTGTTGCCCAGGACACCCCGGTCAAAATTGACGGCGGCGCCACCGATATCGCCGGCGCATTGACCGCCGCTAGCGTGATCTTTCCGCCTGAATCTGAAAAAAAGATATTGCTGCTGAGCGACGGCAATGAAACCCAGGGAGACGCGCTCGGAGTGCTGCCGGCGCTGGTCGAACAAGGTATCGAGGTGTTCGCCGCGGCGCCACCGCCGACCAGCCGCAAGCGGATCGCCATCAATTCGTTCGAGGCGCCCAATCCGGTCCGGGCCCACCTGAATTTCGCGCTGCAAATCGCTGTCGAAAGCGACGCCGAGACGCCTGTCCAGGCCCATCTTGAACTGCTGCGCGACAAAGCACCGGTAACCGGCGTGGCGGTCAAGCTGCTTCCCGGCCTTAATCGTTTCGAGCTTCCCTACCATATCGACAAGCCGGGGGCTTATGTGCTCACCGCGCAACTCAGCGCCAAAACTGGTTTGGAAGTGGTCAATCCGCGCGCCGACACCACCGCGTCGGTGATAGCGCCGCCGCGCATCCTGGTCGTATCCGGCGACCGTCCGATGAGCCTGGTGAGCGCGCTCAAGCTGCGCGACTACCAGGTGGATATCACCGCGCCGGAGCGGCTGTCCAACCGCGCCGAGGATTACCTTGACTACCAAGCCGTGATACTAAGCGACGTGTCCGCGGCGACGTTGAGCACGGAGGTGCAAAAGGCGCTCAATCGCTACGTGCGCGATTTCGGCGGCGGACTGATTGCAACCGGCGGCATACTGCGCGATCAGGGCTTCAGCAGGACGCCGCTGGAGAACGTGCTGCCGACCAAATTCGCGCCGCAGCCGCCGCCACCCAGCCGCGAACCGCTGGGTATCTACCTGTGCATCGACCGCTCCAACTCGATGAGCTACAACTCGCGCTATCCGGCCGTGCGCGACGGCGAACGGATCCGCTACGCCAAGCAGGCAGCGATCGCGCTTTTGAACCAGCTTGATGACAGCGACTACGTCGGCGTGATCGCGTTCGATTCGCAGCCTTACATCATTTCCCGCCTCCATCCCCTGGGCGTCGATCGCACTCAACTCGAGCAGAAAATCATGCGTCTGGAACCTGGCGGCGGCACCGACTTCAAGGAGACCCTGGAAATCGCGGCGGCCGATTTGATTGTCAGCGGCCTGTCCGTGCGCCAGATCATTCTGCTGACCGACGGCGATACCAACCGCCAGTATCATGAGCACGATCAACTGATCGCCGACCTGGCCCGCGAGCGCATCCCGGTCTCGACTGTGCGCATCGGACCCGATCAGGCCAACCTGCGGCTGCTCGAGGATTTCGCTGAAGCGACCGGCGGAGTGTTCTACCGGGTCCAGGACATCGAAAAGCTGCCTCAACTGTTCATCCGCCTGAGCCATCAGGCGATGCAGACGCCGCAGCGGCAATCCAGGATCGTGGAAGACCCCGACAATTCGATTCTGCGCGGCATCAAGCCCGACCAGATTCCGTCCCTGGAATTTTTCAATGTTACCGAGGCCAAGAATGGCGCAAGCGTGCCGTTGTCGATTCAACACGGCGACCACGAGGTCCCGCTGCTGGCGGCGTGGCAATACGGCTTGGGCCGCAGCGCTGTTTTTGCCGCCGACCCGGATTCCCTCGCCGCTATCGGCTGGATCCATTGGGACCGTTACGCGGAATTCTGGTCGCAACTGGTGAGCTGGACGATGCGTCAGGGTGAGCCCGGTCCATTCAATCTGGAGGTCGCAAGCACGCGTTCCGGCGATTTGACAATCCAGGCGGAAAGTGCGGATGCGGTGAGGCCGGGCAATCTGATCGCGCGCATCAACGGTCCGCGCGGCGCCACCTTCGACGTGCCCTTGACTCAGGTCGGGGACGCGCTGTATCGGGCTCAGGCGCCCGCGCTGCCCGGGGGCAAGTACATCGCCCAGCTAATCCGCAAGAGCGGCAAAGTCGAACAGGTACTCGACTCCCAGCCGTTTGCCGTTGCCTCGACGCCCGCGGCTGACGCGGATGAACTCAGTCTCAGCCCGCCCGACAACGAACTGCTGCGCCGGATTGCGTTGGGAAGCGACGGCGCCTTCGACGCGCCATTGCGCCGGATGCTGCGTATTACCGGCCGCACTATCACCGTGCATAAATCCGCCGATCCATATCTGATTCCGCTGGCGATGCTGTTGTTGCTGGGCGAGGTTTTCGTGCGTCGTTGCCTGGCCTGAACGGCGTCGTAAAGCGGGAAAATCGGCAACGTGCAAGCCATTACTCAGTCAGCATATGAACCGGGTCAATGGAAAAACTCTACTAATCCGAGCGCTGCGCAGGCGCTGCCCGGTTTGCGGTCGGGGAGCGATGTTCAGCTCCCATTTCAGGATAAACAGGATTTGCCCGGTCTGTAACGTGACCTTCTGGCGCGATCCAGGCGAAGTACTTGGAGCAATGTACTTCGACTGGGCCGTGGCGATGGCTACGTTTCTATTGTGGTGGGGGCTGTTGTCGTGGCGCACGCATCTCTCCGATTCGTCTCAGTTCATCATTCTCAGCGCGGTCACCGCGACGGCGGTTGTGATTTGCTATCCGTGGAGCCGTAGTTTATGGACCGTGTTGGTTTATCTCTGCGGCGGCATCCAATGCCCGCCGCTGCGGGTCTTGCCCGGAGGTAATCACGAACCAATTCGGACAAGTCCGCGCCGAGTCGTAAAGGAAAACGCGCGGCGCGCGCGCCGCCATCACAGACGCTAGGATCGCAAAGCTCGCAGCCGACCCAGGCGCTCCGCCGCGCGGAGCAGCGTTTCGTCGCTTTTCGAAAACGTAAAGCGCAGCAGTCTTCGGCCAAGCTCCGCCCGATGATAAAAGCTGGAGCCGGGGACCGCGGCCACGCCAACTGTATCCAGCAGGAAATCGGCCGCCGACCGGTCGTCGGCAATTCCCAGATTCTCAGTCTCCGCCATGATGTAGTAAGCGCCTGCCGGCTTGCGGCAACGAAAACCCGCCTCCGTCAGCGCGTTGAACAGTATTTCGCGCTTGCCCTCATACATCGTCCGCAGACCGTTGTAAAACGACGCCGGGAGCCGCAAGGCAAACGCTCCCGCCTCCTGCAGCGGATGGGGTGCGCCGACGGTCAGGAAATCGTGCACCTTGCGGATCGCCGACGTCAGGCGTTCGCATGCGATCACGTATGCCAGCCGCCATCCCGTAATCGAATAGGTTTTGGAAAGACCGCTGATCGTGATCGTCCTGTCCCGCATTCCCTCAAGGCTGCCGATAGAAAGGTGCTGATAACCGTCGTAGATTATGTGCTCGTAGATCTCATCGGTAATCGCGAGCGCATCGAAGCGCCGGCACAGCTCGGCGATCAACTCCAGTTCGGCGCGTGAAAAGACTTTGCCGGCCGGATTATGCGGCGTGTTGACAATTATCGCCTTGGTACGATCCGAGAACGCCGCCGTGACTTCGCCGGGATCAATCGAGAAATCAGGCCCGTGCAGCGTCACATATCGCGGCGTGGCTCCGGCGATGATCGCGTCGGGCCCGTAGTTCTCGTAAAAGGGCTCGAAGATCACCACCTCGTCCCCGGGATTGATCACGGCCAGCAGGCTGGCGATCATTCCTTCGGTCGCGCCGCAGGTTACGGTGACGTTGGTATCGGGATCGCACTCCAGACGGTTGTAGGAGCGCACTTTGTCGGCAATCGCGCGGCGGAAGTTGGGCGACCCGTGCGTAATCGCGTACTGATTGTAGTCCTCATCGATCGCGCGCCTGGCCGCCTCTTTAATCTCATCCGGAGCGGGAAAATCGGGAAAACCCTGCGCCAAATTTACCGCGCCGCAAGCCAGCGCGCGACGCGTCATCTCGCGGATGACCGACTCGGTAAACAACCGCGTCTTATGCGAAACATCAGTCGCCATACTTGCCTGACTAATCGTAGGGCGGGCCGCTCTGGCCCGGCCGTCGAGTGGAACACAACTTTCAATTGATCTTCGCGATCACCTCGTTGGCGACGCCTTCCATCGCGCGCGTGATCTCATCCTTGTTCCATTCCAGACCGAAGAGCGTTGACGGAAAGGTGATGCGGGTGACGCCGATATCGCGCAGGCGGCGCGCCGACTCCGGCAAATCGCGCCATCCGCCGAACCACGTGCTCTTGTCGGATGAACAGTTGAATTCCAGTTCCGCGGGGTTGCGGCCGATGCGCCGGCATTCCTCCAAAGTTGCCTCCCAGGCTTTCAGCGCGATATCGGCGCTGCTTGCGGGCATCAAACCGTCGCCCAGACGGGCTGCGCGCCTGGTATTGGCCGGCGAATGGCCGCCGATAAAAATCGGAATGTTGCGGTTTACCGGCTTGGGAAAGCTTTTGAGCGGACCGAAGTTGAAATGCCTGCCGTGAAAACTCGAAGGATTGTCGCGCCAGATCACGCGCAGAGCCTGAATTATCTCATCGGTGCGGCTGCCCCGCGTTTTCCAGTCGATGCCCAACGCGTCGAACTCCTCCCTGAGCCATCCCGATCCCACTCCGAAAATCACCCGCCCGCCCGACAGTACATCGAGGGTGGCCAATTGTTTTCCGATATACAGCGGATGGTGCAGCGGCAGGATGACTATCACGGTGCCGACTTTGAGACGGTTCGTCAGCGCAGCGACATAGTTAAGCACCGACAAGGGCTCGGGGCAGTCCAGATCCATGTCGCCCGGATATTTGCCGTCGGGACTGTAGGGATACCTGGATTGAAATGAAGTTGGAAACGCCACATGCTCGGGCATCCAGATGGAATCGTAGCCCAGTTCCTCGGCTTTGGTGGCGAAGAATTTGACCGATTCAGCATTAAAAGCCGCGGTGGAAAAAATCGAAAATCCTATTTTCATATAGTCACTCCGGAATTGCTCGGTCGAAAATTACAGGCGCACCTCAATATGAATATGCGCGAATGAATCCGAGCGAGGCTATCGTCGCGCGAATCGAGTTCGATGGTCAAGCTGTTCTTGTGCCTGCGCCACACGGCGAATCTCACCCTCGACTAGGCGCAGCTTTACTGGCGCACGAGCCACGGCCCGACGATCCGGGGCGTCGCGCGGGCGATGCGGATGCGGCGCTACCTGCAGGTGCATCGCTTCGAGGACGACCTCGAAGCAATGAGCTTCGCGCCTCGGGCGGCACAAAGGTCGAACCGTACAGGGGCATGCGGAGGCATGGTTCGGATCGCGGCGAGACGACGCTGACCGCCAATACGCCCGAGAGCAGAAGGGCGGGCCAAATCGCGGTCGAGCGCGAGGCCAAGTTCATCGATTTCGCGCGCTCGGCGATGTGGACGGCAAGGAGCGCGTGTTTATCGACCGGCGGTGATGGGCGAGCGCGCCGAGCGAAAATGACGGCGTCTTCCTGCACTCATGAAGGCGCTATGAAGTCTCGGTTGCCAGCGCCCAGCCAGGTAAAAGCCTATTTGTTAGCCTGCACCTTAGCGGCGATCGTGCAACTGTCGGTATCGATCGTCGTGTAGCCAGTGTCGGACGACGTGTCAAAGGATCCGCCGTAGCCCGATCCCGAGATCTCGTTGGCGATGAGCTTGTCATTCACTCCGCAATCGGCCACGCCGACCTGGTAAGGGATCCCGTTGGTTCGCTCGTCGTTCGTGATCGTGTTGTTGATGGCCTTGTTGTTTGTTCCACTCGCCCCAGTACTCGGTGCCATCGTGCAGGTCGAGTCAAGGTTGTCAAGGGCGACACCAATATCGTTCCCGTCGGCCGGCGTCGTGCTTCCGACGACGTTCTTCACCACCTGCACGCCGGTGGTCAGCGAAGTCCCACACCCGCCAAACACGAGAATGCCTGAGGCGGCGTAGCCGGTTCCGGTGTACGAGTTGCCAGTGACGACGTTGCGCGTCACCTGACCGCTCGCGCCGTAATCGATTTCAATTCCGTTCTGAGCAATTTCGCCCGTCGGTCCGATGCCGGTAACGATGTTGTTGCTGATCGAGACCGACGCACCCGGCCCAAGCGCGATGATTCCACTCTTCTGGTAGTCAGAGACGGTGCTTCCCGACACCGTGCCAGTCGCACTGGCGCCGGCGGCGAAAGCGTAATAGGCTATGCCGGCCCCATGCTGGTCCCCGCTAAGCGGATGATCGTTAATGTCGTTGATGCTGCTGTTTTTCACGTCCACCGAGGTCGCCCCCGGAGTGCATGAAGGCGCGTCGTTCCCGCAATCACCCGCAACGAGAACGCCGTAATAATTGGCGCCCGAGATATTCGCGCCGTCTACCGCTCCGCTGGCACCCGGGCCGTAGTAAACGCCGATGTTGCACCCTGTTGCGTCGAGAGTGTCGGAATACGTTCCTGACGGATCGATCACTGCCGCGGTGAGGTTCATGCTGTCTTTATAAAATCCCGTTGGGGTACACGCTGCCCCCGCGTAGCCACCCGACGTGGCCATCAGGATTCCGGCCAGTACTGCAATCAGCATCGAGAACCGCTTCTTGCCCGGTCCATCACTTGGCGTTTCCATTTCTGCTCCCTCCCAAAAGGAAACTTGCTGCCGCTCAAAATTGGCGAACAGTTGCAAGCGGTACCAAAGCAGGGATCGGTATATGTCAATAACCGGGATTTCCTCTTTGACGTCCCAATTCCACTTGTTTGATAGATCGAACGGCTTTACTTTGCAAGTTTTTCGCCCGCGGTGTTCGCGGTGATGCAGGGAGAGGTCGGTTTCACGTCTGGTGGGCTGCCGCCGGCTGAAGATGGTATGCCGTTTTCCCCATCGATTCTGATCGGGTTTTTTCCCTCATTTGATTTTTTCGATCACCTCGTTTGCCACCTTCTCCATCGCGCGGGCGATCGCATCCGGATTCCATTCCAGCGAGAACATCGTGGTCGGCGCCGATATCCTGACCGCGCCGATGTCGCGCGCGCGTCGGGCCGAATCCGCCAGTTTGTGCCATCCGCCCATCCAGACCTCTTTCTCAGCAGCGCAGGCGAACTCGATTTCCGCGGGATTGCGCCCGATGCGCGCGCATTCTTCTTTCATCATCGCGTAAGCTTCGGCCGCCAGATCGATCGTGCTGCCCGGCATCAGGCCGTCGCCCAGACGCGCCGCCCGCCTGGCATTGGCGGGAGAATGGCCGCCGATCATAATCGGAATATCGCCCTTAACGGGCTTGGGGAAACTCTTCACCGGACCGAAGTTGAAATGCCTGCCATGATAGCTGGAAGGGTTATCGCGCCAGACCGCGCGCAGCGCCTCGATGGCCTCGTTGGTGCGGCTGCCCCGGGTTTTGAAGTCGATTCCCAAAGCGTCAAATTCCTCTTTGAGCCATCCTGATCCGATACCCAGGATCGCCCGCCCGCCCGACACCACATCCAGCGTCGCGAGCTGCTTGCCGATGTACAACGGATGATGCAACGGCAGGATCACGATGCTGGTGCCGAGCTTGATCCGGCTGGTCAGCGCGGCGGCGTAGTTCAGCACCGAGATCGGTTCGGGCGTATCCAGGTCGATATCGCCGGGAAAACTGCCGTCGGGCGTATATGGGTAGCGTGACTGGAATCCGACCGGAAAGGCCACATGTTCAGGCATCCACAGCGAGTGATAGCCGAAAGCGTCCGCCCTGGTGGCGAAAAATTTCACCACTTCCGCATTGAAGGTGGTTGAGAAAATCGAAAGTCCAACCTGCATGATAGCATCCTCCGGCTTGCGCGCCGCGAATGATTCCATGTTGGGGGCCATCCGCGCAAACCGTCGGGAGGGGGTGGATACTCGCGAACTAAGACAAAGTTTGGCTAAGATTCATCGAGTTTTGAATGCGTCCGGTGAGCGATACGAGTAAAAACAGGCAGGAGTCAATGATGGCTGCAGCGCCAGTTGTGGAAAAATGGAAGCAGCTTCGCATCCGCCACGCACATCACCATCCGAGCGTGCGCAACGTCAACCAGATGGCCACGCTGACTTTTGGCGAGCGGGTCGCCGACGGCTTTGCCGCGATGATGGGAAGCTGGACCTTTATCATTATCCAGAGCTTCGTGCTGGCGCTGTGGGTGATGGTAAACGCGATCGCCTGGTTCCGCCATTGGGACCCCTATCCTTTTATCCTGCTGAACCTGGCGCTGAGCTTTCAAGCCGCCTACGCCGCGCCGATAATCATGATGTCGCAGAACCGCCAGGCCGCCAAAGACCGTCTGGCTGCCGAAAATGACTACTTCATCAACGTCAAGGCCGAAGAAGAGGTCAAAGCGATAATGTCTCACCTCGAGCAGCAGGATGAATTGATGATCGACATCCTGCACCATCTGGAGGTCCAGCATAAGGAAATGCTCGAACGGATTGCATCCCCGCTTGACGGCGCAGGCGCAAGGCAGGAGAAGTGAGCGATGGCATCAGCGGTACGGACGCCAGCCCTGGCCCTGATGGCCGAAATGGAACAGCTCCGGATGGAAGATCTCGGCGAGGATTTCCGTTGACTCGACCAGCCGCGGACCGGGACGGTTGAAATAATGGTTGCCATCGGCGAGAAAGACGCGCTGGCTCTTGACGGCTTTCAGGCTGGACCAGAGCGGGTTGCCCTCCAGCACGCCGAGCTCCTGGAACGAGCGCTCGATGCCGAAGCCGCATGGCGATACGAGGATCAGGTCGGGGTCGGCCGCGGCGATCTGCTCGAATTTGATCCATGGCGAATGCTGCCCAGTGTGGCCGAACAGATTTCGCCCGCCCGCAATTGCGACCAGCTCCGGCATCCAGTTGCCGCCCGACATTGGCGGATCGATCCATTCGATCACGGCCACTGCCGGACGCGATTTTGCGCTATCGGCGCGCTGCCTGATGCGATCGATTCGTTCCCTCATCGAAGCCACGACCTGCCCGCCCGCCTGCTCGACTCCGAGCACCGACGCGGTCCGCGCGATGTCGGCCATGACCCCCTCCAACGACGCAGCCCTCAGCGACACAACGGTGGGCGCCGTGCCGCCCATCCATTGCGCCAGGGCCGCGGTCAGCTCCCGTTCGCTGACCGCGCAAACCTCGCATTGCGATTGCGTGACGATCACGTCCGGCCGCAGGGCCATCAGTTGTTCGGCGTCCACCCGGTAAACGGACAGCGCCTTTTCCAGGATCGATTTGACCCTCCGATCGACCTCGAGACTCGGGCCCTCGGGATTGAAACGGGGAACCGTCAGCGCGGGCAATCGCGTGACCTGCGGCGGATAGTCGCATTCATGCGAGCGTCCCACCAGGCTGTCAGAAAGTCCGAGGGCGCAGACGATCTCAGTGGCACTGGGCAGAAGTGATACTATTCGCATAGTCGGACTATCCCCTGATTGACGTTTTCGAGCCAATGGTTGTCGCAGGCAGCTACCTTGGCGCTGTACGCCCTTTTGGCTAGATGGTAACAGATGAGAGCGCCTGCGGCACCACCGGAGAAACACCGCAACCATATTTCATAGCCAAGCGAGGTGAGCGATGGACACAGAGCTGGTCGAATTTCTCAACACGTTGGGCGAGGCCGAACGCGCCGGCGGCCGCGTTCTGCACGAACTGGAAGAGCAGGCCGCCTCACTCGAACTCAAGGAGCTGCTGCGCAAGACTGCCCATGACGAGGGCTATTATGCCGGCCAGATTGGCTTGCATATCCGGCGGATCGGCGGGGAAGCTTCAACGGCAACCGGGGATTTCGTCGAAAAGGTCCGCGCGCTAAGCGACCTCAAGAGCAAGATTGAACTGCTCAATCGCGGACAGCGCTGGGTGATCCGGAAAATCGAGGAGCGGCTCCCGTCGCTCAACGACGAGGGCCTGCGCGCCTTCCTCCTGGTGATGGCCAAGGGCCATAACATGAACATCCAGGCGGTGGACGAAGCCGTCAAATCAGGCTGGGTTTGAGACCCGATCGGCACCGCTGAGTTTAACCTCCGCGCCGCGCCAGTTAACTGATTTGCCTGCCGTCGAAATTCAGACCAGCTCAGCAAGCAACCGCGCCTGGCATGCCCTGCCGCTCGAGGAAATCGCGGCGGAGTTGGGCAGCAGCGCGCTGGGGCTGAGTTCAGCCGAAGCAGCCCGGCGCCTGGCGCTCGACGGACCCAACCAGATTCGGGAGGCTCAGCGCGAATCGGCCCTCATGATGCTGCTGCGCCAGTTCGGCAGCGTCGTAATCTGGGTGCTGATCGCGGCCGCGCTGGTTTCGGTTGCGCTCGGCGAGCGCATCGACGGCGCCGCCATACTCGCGATCGTCATCCTCAACGCGATCGTGGGCTTCGTCCAGGAGTACCGCGCTGAGCAGGCGGTTGCCGCGCTCTCCAAACTGACGGCGCCGCGCGCTCGCGTGATCCGCGACGGGCAGAGCCATGTCGTGCCCGCCGCCGAGATTGTACGCGGTGATTTGCTGGTGCTGGCCGAAGGCGACCTCGCTGCCGCCGACGCCCGCCTGCTCGAGACGTCGATGCTGCGCGTGAACGAAGCGCCGCTGACCGGCGAGTCCGAGCCGGTAAATAAGCGAGCGGGGGTGCTCGAAGCGAAGACGCCGCTGGCCGATCGCACCAACATGCTGTTTCTGGGCACCAGCGTGGTCAGCGGCAGCGGACTGGCAATGGTGGTGGCCACCGGGATGGCCACCGAGGTCGGCCATATCGCCAGCCTGATCGAAACGGCGAGCGGCGGCGAAACTCCGTTGCAACGTCGGCTCAACATTCTCGGATTGCGCCTGCTGTGGGCGTGCCTGGCGATCGTCGTGATCGTGTTTGCGCTCGGTCTGCTGCGCCGCGAGCCGATCCTGGACCTCTTTCTGGAGGCGGTAAGCCTGGCGGTCGCCGCGATTCCAGAGGGTCTGCCGGCGGTGGTCACGATCGCGCTCGCGCTGGGCGTGCGCCAGATGGTGCGGCGCCGGGCGCTGGTCCGCCGCCTGCCCGCGGTCGAAACGCTGGGCAGCGTACAGGTGATATGCACCGACAAGACCGGCACGCTGACGGTGGGCCAGATGACGGCGCGCCGCCTGGTGACCGCGCCGCGCATCTTCAACCTGACCGGCGAAGGCTACTCCACTCGCGGCAGTATTCTGACCGACGGGGTCGAGGCGCAAGCCAGCACCGATCCCGTACTCGCCGACCTGCTGATCGCTGCCGCCGCCTGCAATGACGCCGAGATCGTGGTGCGCGACGCTCACGCTTCGATCGCCGGCGATCCCACCGAGGCGGCGCTGCTGGTGGCCGCCGCCAAAGGCGGGGTCAGCCGTGAGCGCCTCGAGTCCACGATGCCCCGCATTGGCGCCGTCCCTTTCAACTCCGACCGCAAGCGGATGACCGTGGTCCGCAGACGCCGGGAGCTCGTGTGGGCATTCGTCAAAGGCGCGCCCGAGATCATCATCCAGCGCTGCGCCAAAATCCGCACCGACCGGGGCGAGGTGCCGATCGCGGCGGAGGACCGCGCCCGGATGCTGGAAGCCAGCGCGCTGATGGCCAACGACGCGCTGCGCGTGCTGGCCCTGGCCCATCGCGTGCTGGACTCCGGTGATTCTGCCGTCAAGGCGGAGGACGACGGCGAATCCATAGAACACGAGCTGACCCTGCTGGGACTGGCCGGCTTGCAGGACCCGCCGCGGGCTGAGGCGCGCGAGGCGATCGAACGCTGCAAACTGGCCGGCATCCGCACCGTCATGATCACCGGCGACCATCGCGATACCGCCGCCGCGATTGGCCGCGAGTTGGGCATCGTCGAGCACGGGGGACAGGTGCTGGCAGGCAGCGACCTGGAAGCGATGGACGACCAGGCATTGGCCGCCGCCGTCGAAGACGTCTGCGTGTACGCCCGCGTCAGCGCGGAGCACAAGCTGCGCATCGTGCGCGCGTGGAAGGCGCGCGGAAAAATCGTCGCGATGACGGGCGACGGCGTCAACGACGCGCCGGCCCTGAAGGAAGCGGCGATCGGCGTGGCGATGGGAATCACCGGCACCGAGGTCGCCAAGCAGTCCGCCGACATCATCATTACCGACGACAACTTCGCCTCGATCGTCGCCGCCGTCGAGGAAGGCCGCGGCATCTACGACAATGTCCTCAAAACGCTCAGCTACCTGATGGGCGGCAATGCCGGAGAACTGACCGTGATGCTGGTCGCGTCGCTGACCGGATGGCCGCTGCCACTGCTGCCGATCCAGTTGCTGTGGATCAACCTGGTCACCGACGGACTGCCGGCGCTGGCCCTCGCCACCGACCCGATCGAACCCGACGTGCTGCGGCGTCCGCCGCGCGATCCGCGCTCGGAGATCATCGACCGGGCCTTTTTTGCACGGCTGATGTTTACCGGATGTCTGACGGCGGGCGCCGCGCTTACGGCGTTCGCCTGGGAGCTTTACAGCCACGCCAGCATCACGGACGCGCGTGGCGCGGCTTTCTCGACCCTGGTCATCGCGGAGTTGCTGCGCGCCTTCGGCGCCCGCAGCAACGTACGAACGGTGAGGGCGGTGGGATTGTTCTCGAACATGCGTCTGTTCCTGATCGTGGCAGGCAGCTTCGCGCTCCAGGTCGCGCTTTACTTTATCACGCCGCTCGAAATCATTTTCAAAACCGGACGGGTGACGTCCGCGATGCTGACACGATGGATAATTCTGGGGGCGATTCCGCTGGCGGTCCTGGAAAGTGCCAAGCTCATGCGGCCGGACCCGCAAGTCTCCGGCTGAATGACCCCATCCGAGACCTGCGTTGAAATCGCCGCATCAGAAACGCGCCGCTGCCGGTGGAGGTGAGAAGGTGGTCGACGAGCGTTGACAAAAAAAGTCGCCCGCAGGAATCGCTTTACCCGCTCCGAAAAAAATACCTTCGCCCTGCTCCCGCGCGGCTGAGCCTGGTCGAAGCGGATCGAGGTTGAAATGACGCTGCAACTGAGTCAACTGATCGCGGCCGGAGTGCTGGCCTCCACCGCCGACGCCGTCTACGTAACGTTCAACCCAGCCGTGATAGCGCGCCGCCCGGCCCGTGGAGCGAATTGGAGCAGCCCGTGGTATGTGCTGCCGGCATTCGCCGTGATCAGTTACACCAGCAATGCCGGACTGCGAAGCGGCAACGGACCATCTGGCCGCTGAATGCGCGCGCGGAAATGCTATGCGGGGAAGAATGTTTCCCGGACGTGGTTGGTGTCGTTGTATTCGCGGGCCTGGACGATGCGATCGCCCTGGAAGCGAATAAAGAAATGGTAGCGGTTGTTATAGTGCCTGCCATTTCCCGCAATCGTGTCGGCCCGCGCCTGAACCGCGACATAGGGCCCGTCGGCGACTACCGTATCGAACGTCATGTTGAGCCCGTTGGGAAACCAGCTTTTCATGATTTTGGGGAACCACTTCAGAAATTCGTCGCGTTTTTGCACCTTGACGCCCGGCGCCCGCATCATGAATTCGAATTCGAAATCGGCGGCGATAAGATCAGCGAGCACAGCGGCGTCGGGATGGTTCATTTGATCGAGAAAAGCCAGTGCGCGTTGTTTCTGAGTGGCAACATCCATAGGTCTCTCCCTGAGCGCGGCAAATCCCCCACGAGTTGGTCGCGTGAATTATAAAGTCGGCCTTGAGGCGTGTCCAAAGCTCCGCCAGCAGGCCTATCAATCGGTGTTTCGTCCCGCGATTTTCCCAGCCAGCCAGGCCCGGATTCCACCTGGCCCGAAGCGCCGATCGAGCACCCGGCGCGAACAGCGCCGGCAATTTGTCGCCAATTTGCTGACCGAATGTCCCGCCGCGATCGCCACATCGATTTCGTCGATCCGGACCCACGATCCAGGCTTGATTTCATATAGAATCTGATCGCCCGGCCTGATAATAACGACGCTGCGCAGTTTCCTTGAGGCCCGCAATACCGCGGACACACTGCTGATACCCGGATGGCCCATATTGTGCCATTCAATTTGACTGGTGGTTAAGCCGGAACTCCGCGGATTCTGGCAGACCTGGCAGCCCTGCATTGGCTCCTTCGCCTCTGTGGATTTTCTAACAAACCAACCTGTGACATGCAAAAATAGTACTTTTACGCATGACTGATACCATCGGGAAATCACGGAAAGAACTTTGAAAGGTGAATTCTTTACAGGACGCTGACTGCACAAGGGCTCGTCGAAGCCGCTTCATCTTTAGCGGTGCGCAGCATCCCGACAGGATCGTCCGCAGGTGAACCTGGCCGCCGCAGATGCCGCCCGGCTGCTTGAGATCGTCGGGATGAACGTAATGCTCAGCGGCGACAATGCGGTCGCCGTGGGCATGACCGTGCGCAATCTACGCGGGGCTCAACGGCGCCTGGCGGCGGCAGCCGGCATTGTCGTCGCCGTGCTGCTCCAGACCGCCGCAACCCTGACGCTGGCCGCGCTGCTGCGCCTGCCGGTGGTGTCGCTTGCTGGAGGACTGCTGCTCTGTATCATCGCAGTGCGTTTATTGCAGGACAACGGGAATGGCGCGCAAATCCCCTTGGCTCATCACTTCGCCCAGGGCCCGGTTGCCTCAATGGTCAAGGTTGTGGGGCTCTATCTCGTGATGAGTCCCGACAACATCCTGGCGATCGCGGCGGTTGGCCGCGGCCATCCCTGGCTGCTGACCGGCGGACTGTTGCTGAGCAGCACAGTGATCATTCCCGCCAGCCTGCTTATCGCCAACCTGATGAAGCGCTATCCGTTTATATTGACCGTCGGTGCTGGCGTGGTCGGATGGGTGGCGGGTTCGATGCTGGCCGGGCCGCTGCACCTTGACCACATCCTGGCCGGCGAACTGACTCGCTTCTTTATCCCAGCATTAATCACGGCGGCAGTCCTGGCTTCGCCCCTATGGTACCGGTTCCGAAACCGGCAACCCGACGGATTACGATTGTAAGCGGCGCGCCAACGTGGTACTGCACAGCTTCGGAGCTGGAATGTCCAGGAAGGCTTGGTCGTTACTTTTCGTAATTTTCCTGATCTGCGTGACGGCAATGACCGTGCCGGCGCAACCTCCCCCGCCGGAAGGCGTAAGCGTCCGCGAACTCGGACCAATCCAGCCCCATTGGGTATTTCTGATCAGTCCGGCTGGCGTCGACAGCGAGGAAGCCACCAAAGTCGAAGTGATCGATGGCGACTCGCTTCAGTTCCTCGGGATGCTTACCGGCGGGGTGCTCGGCACCGCCGCGGTCTCGCCCGATCACCGATTCATTTACATGGCCGATACTTTCTACTCGCGGGGCGCGCGCGGCGTGCGCACCGACGTGGTCACCACCTACGACGCGCGGCGGCTGGCTCCCGTCCGCGAGGTCATAATTCCGCCCAAGCGCCAGCAAACCATTCCACCCGACAGTTCAGCTCTCGCGCTAACTCCGGACGGGCGCTTGCTGCTGGTCGCAAATCTGACGCCTGCCACCTCCATGACGGTGGTCGACCTTGGCAGCAACAAGGTGCTGGGCGAAATCGAAACTCCCGGATGCACCGGTATCCTCATTTCAGGCCCTCGCCGCTTCGAGTCGTTGTGCGGCGACGGCACCATGATCTCGATCGATTTCAATGACAGCGGCAGGATGACCGCCTCGCAGCGGATGGCCAGGCCGTTCTTCGATCCGGAAAAGGATCCGGTGTTCAGCGTCCCCGCGGTGCTCGGCCACACCGCATACTTCGTCAGCTATCACGCCATGGTCTATCCGGTTGACTGGTCGGTGGAACCGCCCAAGGCGGGTACGCCGTGGTCGATGCTGACTGACGCCCAGCGGCGCGAGGGATGGCGTCCGGGCGGATATCAACCGCTGGCCGGCTATGCGCCCGGCAATCTATTCTATGTTCTGATGCATCGAGGCGGCCAATGGAGTCATAAGCAGGCCGGAATCGAAGTTTGGGTTTACAGCGCGCAGCACAGGCGGCGGGTGGACCGCATTGTGCTTCCCCGTCCGGGAACCGACCTCTACGTGACGCGCGACAGCGACCCGCGGTTGTTCGTCGTCTCGCTGCCTGAACTCAACGGGCCGCCGACACCAACCGCGCTGCAATCCTTTTCGACCAGGACTGGCCGATATTTGGGGGTATTGGATCAATTGCCCGGATTTCCATTGTGGATGTTCGGGGCGCCATAGTGGCTCACAGCCGCTTGCTCAGATGGAAGAAAGAGTAATGGATGCGCTGGTTGAACGCGTGACTCGAACCGTGGCGATGCGAACCTCGCGCCGCGGAATCCTTGGAATGCTGGGCAAACTGATTGCCGGCGCGATGGTGCTGCCATTGCTGCCGGTGGAGCGGGTTTCCGCGCGCGCCAATACTGCCGAGGCAGCGGAGGAAGGCGACCCGCTGAGCTGCGATTACTGGCGTTACTGCGGTTTTGACGGATCGCTGTGCGGATGCTGCGGCGGCAGCACCACGCAATGTCCTCCCGGAACGATGATGTCGCCGACTTCATGGGTCGGCAGCTGCAAACATCCGATCGACGGCAAGGATTACATGATCGGCTACCGCGACTGCTGCGGAAAGGATCAATGCGGTCGCTGCTTTTGCCAGAACAACAAGGGCGACATGCCGTTGTATCGCACCCAGCTCGACAACGGCGTGACCTGGTGCTTCGGCACCGCCAGCTTCGTCGTCAACTGCACCACCGCAGTCAAACTGGGCCTGAAGAGCTGAATCCCGCGGCTGTTCACATGGATAGCGCCCAGGTGCGCTTATCAATTCGCGCTTCAAAGCTGGGGGCCGCCATCCTGGCTGTGGTGGCGATAGTATCCCGCGCAGCGAGCGTCAATGCTTCGGGCGCCCAACTGTTCATCACTCACTGTGCCGTTTGCCATCAGCCCAACGGACAAGGCATTCCGGGGATGTATCCGCCGTTGGCAAATTCGGCGGGAATATTTGCGCGTTCCAGCGACGGACGCGCCTATCTGGTGCACGTGGTGTCATTCGGGCTGGCCGGTCCGATCGAGGTCGATGGCACGTCTTACAATGGTTTCATGCAATCGTGGGCAGCGCAGCTTTCCGACGAGGACATCTCGCAGGTCCTCAATTACGTGCTTGAGAATTTCAACTCGAAACTGCTGCCCGGCGGCTTCAAACCATTTACCGCTCACGAAGTGGAACGCTATCGGACTCACGCGATGACGTCCGGCGACGTTTACCGCGAGTTGCAAACCCTAGGCGCCGCTGCGGTGAAGGCGGATCCCGCAAGGTAGGAAGTTGCTTGCCGCCAAATGGCAGATTGTGTGCGCAGTTCTCATGATCGCGCTCCCCGCGCATGCCACGCCGCCCGATCAGATTTACACGCTCAACTGCTGGGGATGCCATCAGCCGCATGCCCAGGGAATTCCTGGCAGCGTGCCGCGTTTGGCCAACTCGATGGGCTGTTTCCTCCATCTGCCCGAAGGCCGCGCCTATCTGGCCGAAGTCCCCGGCGTGGCTTCCGCACCGCTGAGCGACGATGAGATCGCGCGTGTTCTCAACTGGATGCTCCTGACCTTCAGCCGGCCCCAGATTCCCAAGGACTTCATCCCCTACACCGCGCATGAAATCCACAACTACCGGCGGCACAAGCTGGTCAACGTAACCGCTACGCGCCGCAAACTGGCGGCCGAACTTATGGCGATGGGCTTGCAGGTATCTGACGACGGCGAATCGGCATCGGCTGGCGCACCAGGCAGCCCCCCTGCACGGCCAAAACCCTAGAGCCTTATTCAGGCCCGTGGCTTGGCATCGCGCAGGTATTGCTGGATCGAAGCGACGCCGAGTTCCTGCGCCTCCAGGATACTCTCCAGATGCTCGCGCGTGTTGACCAGGCCCTTGGCGCGGATGATTCCCTGCTCGTCGATCAGCACCGCGTAGGGCAGCTTGCCGATTCGGAAAGTCATGCCCAGTTCCGCCGACAACACCATCGGGTAGTCGTCGATACGCTGCGCCCTGACGAAACGCTCCTGCTCCGCGCGGTCGCCGTCGCTGGCGAAAACCAGGTGCAGCAGCGGATGCGGTCTGGCGATCGATTTAGCCACCGGAATCAGCTTCTTGCACACCGGACAGGTGGGCGAAACAAACATCACCAGGGTGCTTTTTCCGTCGGATGATGGACGGCCCAATGAGAGCGGCCGTTGATTGATATCCATCAAATCAAACACCGGGGAGCGGTCGCCGGCCTGCGGCCCGCGATCGATGGTCAGCGCACCCATCGGCGCAATCCGCTCGTGCAGAACGCCAATCTGGCGGATCAACGCGAACACCACCACGCTAAGACAAAGCACTGCGATCCACAGCACGATTTGCGAGATCAGCACCGCTTCAAGCATCGATCCGCTCCAGTTGCCGGATCCATGGCGCGTTGGCGAGGATGTAGTTCATTGACAAATAAAGCATCATCAACGTGGCCGCTCCACAAACGATCGTGACGAGGTCGATGCTTGCCATGGGCCGCGATGCGATCGGAAAGGCCACGCCGATAGCGGCTGCGATCAGAATCAGATTTCGCACAATCAGCCATCCACTGAGCGTCTGCCTGAACGCCGGCCCGAAGCATCCGCAATCGATCTGACGGCGCCCGCGCGCAAGGTTGATTGCAACAGCCGCGGTGAACATCCCAACCATTACGGCCAGGATCGCGGCGGCGCGTTGTTGCACGGAGGGCACCAGCAATCCGACGGCCGCCGACGACTCAATCGCCGGGATTATCCATGCCGCCGGGCTCGACCAGGCCGCGGGCAGGATTCGGTAGTTTTCCACCGCTGCGGCGAACTCTCGCAGGTCGGCGAGCTTCATCGCCGCGGACGCCGCGAAAAGCATCGCCAGCGTAAGCGCCAGCGTCCAGCTCAGGCCAGGGTCCATCGTCGTCATATAGCGCGAGCTGCCGCGTTTCTCCATCGAAAGTTCACTCGACATCTCGGTCAGAGTGCGGGATAATCCGGCCAGCTTTGCCAGGGAAGGTGGCCGTCATGAAATCCGCGCCAGGTCGATTTCGGAGCCGACGCTGAAGGAGAACTCCGATGCGCAAATACCAGGTGATCTCGGGCGACGGTCACGTCGAGGTGCCGCTGGACTGGTCCACTCGAGTGCCTGCGCGCTATCGCGAAATGGCACCGCATTTGGTTCGCAACGCCGACGGCAGTGAAACCTGGATCATGGATCAATGGAAGCGCGACTGCATCGGAAACCTGTACTGCGGCTTGCGCTATGATGAGTTCACGCCCAAAAGCGCGCCGACCTACCATTTCCCCGACGGCTCGCCGCGTCCAGGGACGGGCGACGGCGCGCAGCGCCTGCGCGAACAGGATCAGGACGGAATCGACGCCGAAGTGCTCTATTACCCGATTTACGGGCCGCGCCTGATGGCCAACATGATCCGTAAGGACAGGCAATGCTACCTGGAGCTGATCCGCGCCTACAACACGTTTCTGGCGCAGGAGTATTGCAGCGTCGCGCCCGACCGCCTGCTTGGCGTAGCCCTGGTGCCCGAAACCGGCGTTGACGATGCCGTCGCCGAAATCGAGCGAGCGCGCAAAATGGGGCTGCGCGCGGCCTCGCTTACGATGTGGCCCAACGGTAGTCCCGATCCCGCGCCCGAGGATGATCGCTTCTGGGCCGCCGCCCTCGATCTCGACGTCAAGATGGCCGTGCATGTGAATTTCGGCGGTCCACCCAAAATGGTTGAAGGTGTTACGGCCGAATCGACCGTGTGCGGCACGATGCAATCGGGGCCCAACTGCGGAACCATCGGCCGCCTGATCCTGTACGTGTTCGACAAGTTCCCGCAACTGCGCTTCTATTTCGCCGAGACCCAGGCCGGATGGCTGCCGCATGGACTGAACTGGGTCGATGAATTCTACCTGCGCTGGTACACCTATTTCGATCTCAAGCTCAAAAAGATGCCCAGCCAGTACTGGCGCGACCACTGTCTGTTCGGCTTCGTGCACGATCGGCTCGCGATGAAGCTGCGCCATTACAGCAGCACCGACATGCTGATTTGGGGCAGCGATTTTCCGCACAGCCAGGGCACCTATCCCGACTCCCGGGAAATCCTGACCGAACTGCTCGAAGACGTGCCGGAAGTTGACCGGCGCAAGGTGCTGGTAACCAACGCCTGCCGCTTCTTCGGTCTGGATCCCGAAGCGGAGATTACGCCTACCCCCGGCCATTAATAGGCTCATCGAGTTTCGGGAGAAAAAGCAAAAATGGCCGCACTGAAGATCACGGTGAATTGCCGCTCGATGCTGATAAGCACGGCGTTCTTCCGCTTTTCCAAGGGCGTGGAGCACTGCTATTACGCGCTGCTGTTCACCTCCGAACCGTATCTCAGCATGGGCGCGAAGCCATGGCTCTCATGGCTGGAAATCGGGTTCCATCTGGCGGCGCGTGAAGCTCCGTCCGCCGCCGGCGCGGATCGCATGCTGATTGACGCGCGGCCCGGGCGCAATTTCGAAATCACCGCGTCGGCTGCGAGCGCCAACCCGCTGGTGCGGCTGCGCGAATTGGTAACCGAACTGGATCGGGTCCGCCGGAGCCTGGGCTCGGCCGGCGCAAAGGACCGGCTCGCCGCTATCGCCTCCGACCGGCAAGTAAAAGCCATGTTGCTGACGCCGCTGGAAAAGGCCTTGACGGCCAACTCGATTCCAGCCGATGGAAGGCAGGCCTATGCGGCTATGATCGATCGCGGACTGCTCGCGATTTGCGAGCCCCAAATCACCTCAATTGAGATGGCGTCGAGCTGACAACAACCCGTTGCGGCGAATTACGCGCAAGAGCGGAAACAGACTCAACCGGAGGCTTCGCACTACATGAAATTCGGAATTTTCCTTCCCCCTTTTCATCCGCCCGGACAGGATCCAGCGCTGGCTTATGAGCGCGATTTGGAACTGGTCCAATGGCTGGACGATCTCGGTTACGACGAAGCCTACTTCGGCGAGCATCATTCAGCCGGATGGGAGATCATACCTTCGCCCGATATCTTTATTGCGGCGGCGGCCCAGCGCACCCGGCGGATCAAGCTCGGCGCGGGCGTAGTCAGCATCCCCTACCACCATCCGTTCCACGTCGCCAATCGCTACGCGATGCTCGATCAGATCACCCGCGGACGCGTGATCCTCGGATGCGGTCCGGGCGCGCTGCCGGGCGACGCCTATATGCTGGGAATCGATCCGGCAACCCAGCGCAAGAAACTGATCGAAGGCGTAAAGGCGATCAAGCGGCTGTTCACCGAAGAGGGCGGCGTGACGATCGACGGTTCATGGTTCACGCTCAATGACGCTCACCTGCAGGTCAAGCCGTTTCAAAAACCGCACATGCCGATATTTGTAGCCAGTCTGTTTTCGCCTTCGGGGATGATGGCGGCAGGCGAGCTGGGCACCGGCCTTTTGACGCTGCTGGGCTTCGTCAAGGGTTTCGGCGAACTGCGCGATCGATGGGCGATCGTGGAGGAAACCGCGGCCGAGTTCGGCAATACCGTCGATCGAAGGGATTGGCGTCTCACTCTGCCTTTCCATCTGGCGGACTCGCGCAGCGAGGCCCTAAGCGACGTGCGCGAAGTCGGCAATCTGCTGGTGCAGCAGTATTTCGCCGTCCCCACGCGGCAGGCAACGCCGGGACAGCCGGGCGCGATTGATGCGATGCCGATCGAGCAGTTGGCGGAGGAAGGCGGCGTAATCCTGGGCACGCCTGACGATGCGATCGCGAAAATCCGCGAGTTGCAGGAGATAAGCGGAGGGTTCGGCGGTTTCCTCAACATGGCCGTGGACTGGACCACGCGCGAAAAAACCCGCCGATCCTACGAACTGTTCGCCCGCTATGTCGCTCCGGTATTCACTGAAAATCTCGGCTCGATCCCCTATTCATGGCAATGGACGCTGGCACGACGCGAAAAACTCGCCGCGCGGGGAGGAATTGGCGTCAAGCTCGCCACCCAGGAGTACCTGGATAAGAAAGCGGCCCGCGAAAAGGAAGACGGCGCCGTAAACTAGTTTCGTTCGTGCACGCAGTCCTGCCGCCAGCCACGGTTCGCGAGGGCGCCGGCCGATCAGTCACGAACGGATGAACCACGCTTCCGGAGAAGGCGGAAGATGACCACGAACCGAACGGCGAGCTGCGAAACGGCTGCCTGACGGCCACCCGTCGCGGCGGCAAGTTATGCTGACTTCATCCCCGGAGCGCCGGTGAACATCAGGATGAAGCGCACGCCCTGCGGACCGGCTTGCAGCGGTCCATACACCGTGTTGGGCTCGATTTGGATCGCGTCGCCGGGGCCGAAACGCTCCTCGCCGATACTCACCTCGCCGTCCAGTATGTAAACGAGCTCGCGCGCCGCATGGCTGTGCGCTTCGACGATCCATTGCGGTGCATATTCAACCACCCGCAGCATCATGCCGGTTTCGGCCGGTTCGAAGTAAGGCTTGGTGCGCACGCCCCAGGCCGTCTTGCCCGAACCGGTCGCGGTCCGATTTTCCTCCCAGCCAATGGTGTCTCCCCGCCTGGTGTGAATTGCGCCCATTTTCGATCTCCAATCGCGCGAAGTTGAAAATCAGCTCCCGTTCATCCATTACTCCGCCACGCGGATATGTCGCAACCGCTGGAAGGGCAATGGAGCAGGCCGCACGGTTAGGGCCGGGCGGATGCTGCGCCGCCAGCTCGAAATCGAGCTGACGGCGTGGGCTTATTCCAAAATCGGCTGATACTGAGCGATGCCGGGACTCGGCCTTGACACGGGGCTCGCGGTGGCGGTTGGGCTCGCCGACGAGGTGGCAGTGGGTGTGGGCGTCGTGGCCGTGGTTGGCGCCGCCGTCGCGGTGGTGGTTACCACCGCCGTCGGCATCATCGTCGGCGTTATTCTTACGGTGGGCGCCAGTGTGGTTGTCGGTACGGCAGTCGAGCTGGCTGTTGGCGCCGCGGTCGGCATGACCGTCGGTGTTGCTACGGAGGTTGGGGGCCTCACTACCGGTCCGCCATTTCCACCGCCGCATCCCGCGACCGCCAGCAACACGACCGCCGCCAGGGCAAAGAGTGTACGTCTCATAGGATGCGAACTCTATTGCTTGCGACAGGTTCCGGCCGCCGCCAGGTTCTCCTGCGATTCGAGAAACCGCAGTTCGGTGCCGCCGTTATCGATCACGAACGCGAGGGGGCATCCGGTTCCCGTGGGCTGAAAGATATAACCGGTGCTCTGATCGCTGTTGATGCAATAAGTGAGTCCGCTTTGCGCGGTGAAATCCTTAAAAGTCGTCGTATTCGTACTGTTGTCGTTGTGAGCAACTTCGGACGAGACCGTGCCCGAGCTGGTGAACTGAACTAAGATAATCGACGCCCTAACCGTATTACTGGAATCGGTTGAGATCTCCGTACAGCCGTAGCTGGCGTTAAAGAGGGTTCCGGAACTCGTGCAATTCGGCGCTGGACTGGGGCAAGTCGCACCGCTTTGGGCATTGGCCGCATGCGTAACCATTGGCACCGTCATGATCGCCATCACGAGTGCAATAAAGATCCTGCTCACTTTTTCTGGCCTCTCCGTTGGTGAAAAGTTCGCGTTAGCTTACCGATAAAGATGGTATCGGTCAATGTACTATATGTAACTTACTGAAAATAAATTTCTGCATGTAATTCCAGTGGTTTATTGGCGAAAATTTATTAAAATAGGTGAAACGTGAATATCTCAAGTTCCGCGCCGCGCCAGAACCTTCCATATTTCCCGCCTCGCGCACGACTCCATGGCCGCTGAGCAGCGACGAATTGCCGCGCGACTATTGGGCGATGATGGACCCGATGGTGGCGCTGGCCATGGCCGCCGGTGTAACCACAAGATTCCTGCTCGGCACGGCGATCTGCCTGGTCATCCAACGCGACCACCCCCGTCATTGTGGCCAAGGAGACCGCACGCGTCGATTTTCTGTCGGGAGGCCGCTTCATCTTTGGAGTTGGCCGCGAATGCCGAAGAAATTGGGAACCGCGGTATACCATTTTCCGATAGATTGGAAATTGCACGCGAAAAGATCGCCGCGATCATCCGTATGGAGCCAACGCCGAATCCGCTTCACGTCAGCCTGGACAATAAGCTAGGTTTAAGACGGGCCGCGATTTTACTCATGTTGGTTCGGCAGCGATGCTGCCGCGATGGCTTGGTCAGGCGTGTAATCTTTGCGTTGTACCTCGGCAGAAGCTGACTCTGATCGGACGGGCAACCTTCCAGCCGCACCAGGTTCAGTCATGCAGCACGGGGATTTTGCTGAGGGCGCAGACTGGGCAGCGCGGACGCTGGCCGATGGCAAAGGAATTGCACGGCAATTTCAGTCGAAATTGGACTCGGAGGTGGAAGCGATGTCGGATTCGGTTATCGGCAATTCAGGTGCGAACATCGACGCTGCAAAGAAGCAGGGCAGGACTCTTTTCGAACAGGGCCTTGACGCCGCCCGCGAGGGAATCCAGTACGCGCAAGGTCACGTCGGCGACGGACTTGATGTGGTCAAGTCGGCGGCCAAGACCGTAAGCGAGTTCGTTTACGAGCAGCCGCTGATTGCGGTCGCCGGCGCCTTCATTATCGGTTACATGGCGGCGCGTATAATGCGCAGGATTTCATCATAAATGGAAGCTTCCTCATTGGAGGGCGCTAACCGGTGCGCGACCGACCTGAGGCTGACTATCCAGCGCTATCCGCTTGAAGCGCTGGGCGCTGGATTTCTGGCGGGTCTTATCATCGGCGGCGGCCATCGCAGCCGAATCGGACAATGGCTGATTGGTTTTGGCGTGCGCTTCGCCATCAGACAAATAACAACAGCGGTAGTGTCCGAGGCGCTGAGGGCAGTATGACCGATATCGTGGAATTGGAACGCGACGCCGACCGCGCCCGCACCAATCTGATGCGCACCCTGGAGGAGGTCAATCGCAAGGCTGCGACGACGGCGCAGGGGCACTTCCTGTCTGACCAGCCGATTCGACGCTATCCGATAGCCTCGGTGTGCGGGGCCATGGCTCTGGGGTTTGCGGTGGGCGGTTGGAGGACCCCGGCGGTTGTGCTTGGTATCATTGCGCTGGCCAAGGCGCTCGCAACTGAGCGGGAAAACAAACCGTAAAATGGCGCTCGACGAGAATCCGCAAACGGCTCCCGAAGCAGTCCAGGATGAGCAGCCGCAAAGCTGGCCGGCTTTGTTCGGCCAGTTAGTGCTGGACTTCACCAAGGTGGTGGAAGCCGAGGCACGTTTGATGCGCGCCAGCATCCAGCCGACGCTAAGCGCGGTCCTGGAACGCTGGTTGTGGCAGTTGGTTGCCGCTGGTCTCGCGCTGACCGGCTGTATGCTGCTGATCGCTGCCGCGATTTTGCTGATCCACTTATGGCTTGCGTGGTGGCTGGCGTTCGGCATCACTGGCATCGCGACGCTAACCCTCGCTCTCGTCCTGCTGCTGGTTCGCTGATACCGATGGCGCCAGTCAGATATGGAGACAAAGCCGACCCAGCGCGGGGGGCAATCGTACGCTCGATCAGGTTCGCCGCGCTGTGGAAGGCATGGATCCTGGTCTTCCTGACGGCCGCAGGATGCGGCAACACGCTGCCGGACAGCCGTCAGATGGTACGCTCTGTCCTCGAGCACAATGACGTAAATTCGCGTGCTGAATCTTCGAAAGGCGGCGATTACGCATCGTCCGCACCCGCGCGCAGGACCGCGATTCCCGCCGAAACCGCCGAGATTGACGCGCGTCTGCGGCGTCATCTCAAGGTCGAGGCGGCCATCAGCGGAGCGCCCCTGTTGGGCGGCAACAGGGTCATTCTTTTGCAAAACGGGCCGGCCGCCTACAAGGCGATGTTCGCCGCTATGAGCGCGGCCAGGAATTCGATCAATCTGGAGACGTTCATTTTCACTGACGACGAAGTCGGACGGCAATTCGCCAACCTGCTGATTGCGGCGCATCGGCGCGGCGTGCAGGCCAACGTGATCTACGACAGCTTCGGATCGATGGCGACGTCAAAGCAATTCTTTGACGCCATGCGCCGCGCCGGAGTATCCGTGGTTGAATTCAATCCGCTCAATCCATTGCATGCGAAAGGCAGCCTGCTCAAATCCGTCAAGCAACGGGACCATCGAAAGCTTCTGATCGTGGACGGCAGGACCGCGTTCACCGGTGGCATCAATATCAGCGGCTATTATGAAAAAGGCGTCTCGCGCAGCCCCCGCGCCTCGGACGTGCCCGAGATGTGGCGCGACACCGACGTCGAAATCCAGGGCCCCGCCGTCAACCAGTTGCAGCGCCTGTTCGTTGCCCACTGGTTCGAGCAAACCGGTCATCTGCTGCCGGTCGCCGATTATTTCCCGGACGAAGACCATCCAGGCGACACCATGGTCCGCGTTATCGGCAGCACCCAGGACGCCGGCTTCAGCCAGATGTACGTCACCTTGGTCTCGGCAATCTGGCACAGCGAACATCGGGTCTATATCACCACGGCTTATTTCGCGCCGGATCCGCAACTCCTGCTGGCCCTGGAACAGGCGGCGCGGCGTGGCGTCGACGTCGAACTGATCGTGCCGCGCCATAGCGATTACGCGGTCGCCCGCTACGCCGCGCAGACCCATTACCAGGAATTGCTGACCGCGGGCGTCAGGATTTACGAACGCGAGGATGTGATCCTGCATGCCAAGACCGCCACTATCGACGAGGTCTGGTCCACCGTCGGTTCGACCAATCTGGACTGGCTCAGTTTCGCTTCCGATGACGAAATCAATATCACTGTCCTGGACCCGGAATTCGCGCAGCGGATGGAACAGGCCTTTTTCGCAGACCGTGAACAATCGCGGGAGATCACGCTGCAAAGCTGGGAGCAGCGTTCTTTTCGGGTGCGGATGCGCGACTGGCTGGCCGGTACCGTCCAGACCTGGCTGTAGCCGGCCCATCAGCCACCTCCGACCGCGTTCTGGCTCCGCCCCCAAACCGTCGTGCGCCCTCCCCGGCTGTATAGAAATTACAGGGTTTAAACTGCACATTAGCGGGAACGCCACGTCGTCTAGCCATTACGGCCCATTTCCGCGGTATATTGGTTGCTTCCCTCATTGCCTTGAATTCGCGCAAAAACGCCGCCACTCGCCTCAAAGCGCGTTGACCTATTTGATGGCGATTCTCCGAGCGTGGTGATATTTGTTCTGTTTAATCGGCTGGGAGGGCAGAAATGAGCTTGGAAACACGCGTTCTCGTGGCCGAGGATGATATCAGCGCCCACGACGGATGGCGCGCGATGCTGACTTCGTGGGGATACGATGTGACGATGGCGGAAGACGGGCAGGTGGCACTCGATCTCATCCGCAGGCTTAATCCGCACATTTTGTTAGCGGACGTTAAGATGCCCCGAATGGACGGGCTGGGTTTGCTGCACAACATCAACGCGCTGGGATTGAGCCTGGCGACGATAATGATTTCGGGAAAGGGGGATTTTGCCGACGCCGTAATGGCGATGAAACTGGGCGCGCTGGACTACCTGCGCAAACCGATCGATTGGCCCCACCTGCACAACCTGCTCGACCATCTGGCCCGCCAGGCTGCGCTGTGGGAAGAAGCTTACCAGCAGCGGCGCCAAAGCGGCTCTTTCCGGGAAACCGGCGGCTTCATCGCGCGGTCGCAACCGATGCGCCGGGTGATGGACTCGATCCGCCAGATTGCCGATTCCACCGCCCCGGTGGTGATCAGCGGAGAGAGCGGTACTGGCAAGGAACTTGCCGCCCGGACCATCCACGACCTGTCCTCGCGCCACGACGGACCTTACATCGGGATCAATTGCGCCGCGATTCCCGAAAACCTGCTGGAAAGCGAACTGTTCGGCCATGAACGGGGTGCGTTTACCGGGGCGGACCGCCGCCACGAAGGATCCTTCGAGCAGGCCAGCGGCGGCACCCTGCTGCTGGACGAAATCTCTGAAATGAAACCGGAGCTCCAGGCCAAGCTTCTGCGCGTAATCGAAGAGCGCAAGTTGCGGCGCGTGGGCGGAAGCAGCGAAATCCCGCTCGACGTCCGGATCATCGCCGCTTCCAATCGCGACCTGGCCCAGGTCGTGCGCGAAGGAAAATTCCGCGAGGATCTTTTTTACCGGCTCAATGTTCTGTCGATTTGGATGCCGCCGTTGCGCGAGCGCACCGAGGATATTCCTCTGCTCGTCAACGCCTTCGTCCAGCAGTTTGCCAGTGATTGCAACAAGCGCCTGATTGGCGTCGACGACTCGTGCATGAATGCCCTGATGGCGCATCCATGGCCCGGCAACATTCGCCAGTTGAGAAACGTGATCGAACGGGCGGTGATCTATGCCAAAGGCTCGTTCATAACGGTGTCCGACTTGCCGCCTGATTTTCAGAACGCGCCAGTGGTGCCTGGCGGCGCCGCGCATCTGCATATAAGGCTTGGCGCCTCGGCTGAAGAAGTCGAACGCGAACTGGTGTTGAAGACCCTGGAGTTCGCGGGCGGGAACAAGACGCTGGCGGCAAAAATTCTGAAGTTCAGCCCCAAGACCCTGTACAATAAGCTGGCGCGTTATTCCAAATAGCCGCCCTCAGTCGCACACGAATTGTAAAAGTGAATCCCTGCGCTCCGACTGGGGAATCGTGGCAGCCCAAAGCGGCGGGCGCCGGCCACGCCGTCGGACGCCCCCCATCAGTCAGCCAAGGCTTCGCGAGAGGGTTTGACCATGGCAGTTCACCCCTTGCGCAAACAGACCCTGAGTGGACCAGCAGAACGGAAATCGTAATCGTGCTGAGGTTTGATTGTGCCAAGCCGGTAGAGCAAAGCCCGCACCATTGCCATGCAGCCTGAGGTGGTAAAAAGACGCTTGCTGACTGGTGTGATAAGCGCACCCATCGCACTGGCACTTTTGACCACAATCCTACTTTGGCATTTGCACGCGCAAGGCGCTTACAACAGGTCACTCCTGGATACCGCTCACCTGATTGGCGAAGCCCAGTCGGTGCGGACCGGCCTTGCCAGCGCACAACTCGAATTATCCAAATATCTCTTGTCCGGCAACCTGAGCGATTGGCTGGCTTTGCGTCAGGCCCTCAATGAGACCGACACCAGCCTCAAAGTGCTGCTTGACGCCGTCGTCCGCAACCCCGGGAAAAAGAAGCTGATCGAGGTCGCCAACCGTCAGCAACGATGGTCTCGGGCAGTGGAAAAAGCGGTGGAAAGCGGCGTCTCCCCGGCGCCCTCGAAAGCTGCGCTCGCACACCTCGCTCCGATGACCGGATTTTTGCTGGGTGCGGTCGACGCTTTCATCGAGAACGAATTCACCTTTATGCAGGCGCAGGTTGCGAGCCAGCGAAATCAACAGATGCGGATGTTCTGGATGGTACCGCTTTGCGCGGGTGTCCTCGCTCTGGTTCTCATCATCGTCTCGTGGAACGATATAAAGACCGTGGTCGCGCAATATCAGCGGGTGGTCGAAGATGCGGAGCAAGCTAATCTCAAAACCAACAACTTCCTCGCCACCGTGTCGCACGAGCTGCGCAACCCGCTCAACCTCATTCTGTTATGGTCCCATCTCCTGCTGTCGGACCAACGCGATGAGGACAAAGTCGTTCGCGGGCTCAGCTCAATCGATCGCGCAGCACAGGCGCAGGCGCAGCTGATCGAGGATCTGCTGGATCTGGCGAAAATCGAAAGCGGGCGCCTGCATCTCGACCTCCAGCCAACCGATCTGCCGACCTTGGTGAGGGCCGGCGTCAATACGATGGCCGCAGCGGCGCAAGCCAAATCGATCGCCTTGCGCGTGATTATCGATCCGCGCGCCGCCACGATCCTGGGCGATGCCCAACGTCTGCAACAGGCGTTGTGGAACTTGCTGTCCAACGCGGTCAAATTCACTCCCGCGGGGGGTAAGGTACAGGTTCAACTGGTGCGAATAAATTCCCACCTGGAATTGGCGGTCAGCGATACCGGGCAGGGAATCCCGCCTTCCCTCCTACCTCACGTCTTCGATCGCTTCCGGCAGGCGGATAGCGGGTCGGCAGATCAGAAAAAAGGGATGGGCCTGGGGCTGACCATCGTCAAACATATTATTTCGATGCACGGCGGTACGATTCAGGCGCATAGCGACGGGGTCGGCCTCGGGACCACGTTCACGATGCGTCTGCCGGTGGCCCTGGAAACCCAGCAGCACTTGAGCCGTCCGCATGCCACCGTCGCGCCCACTGCGGAGTTGCCGCGAATCACCCGGCTTTCCGGGTTGCAGATACTTGTCGTCGACGACGACCGCGACGCCACCGAAGCTCTGCGGGCGGTCTTGAAGTCGCTCGGCGCCGATCCCCTCGTCGCCGATTCGGCCGACGGCGCGTTGGATCTGCTCTCCCAACACAAACCCGACGCGATGATCTCGGACATTGGGATGCCCGGCCGTGACGGGTTATCTCTGGCCAGGGAAATTAGACAACGCGAGCAGAAAGAAAACTCCCGTCATCTGCCCCTGGTCGCATTGACCGCTTATGCCCGCGTCGAGGATCGAATCAAGATCTTCTCCGCCGGCTTCGACAGCCACGTGGTCAAGCCGGTGGACCCCGCCGAACTGGCCGCGGTAATAAAAAGCGTGGTCGAACGCATCTGAGGGCGAGGTAACAGGAGTGAGGGAAGAGCAGTGAGATACGGCAAACTGACCTCGCCCTCTGGCTCCCTTTCACTGCTCACTCCTACATCGGACTCCTTTTCCTGATGTTCAGGCCCTGTCCAAAGGGCGGCGAACACACCGCAAAGCCAGTTCCATCAGGAAGCACTGCAGTTTCAATGCTAGTGGGTTGGGTCAACCGTGGAATTTTTTACAAGATTGCGCCCTCTTGAGCCGCGGCCCGGTTCCGATCGCTCGAGAACGGTCCACGGCAAAAGCATTTCCCGCTTTCGTCTCGGTTCAAACGGTTGGTCGGGGACCGGCACGAATCGGTTCTTGTTTTTTGAGGCTTGCGTAAGCACAATAGGCGTGTTTTGCAGGATTTTGCGCAGCAGCAAACATTGACAATTGCGCCTGCGCATAAGTTGCGCCATTTGCTGCCTTAGAGGCGGATTGTTTCGGAAATGACTGCGGAAGGAACTTTGATGAGAATAAGAACTGTGGTCACAATCTGCGCCTTTCTGGTTTTCGGCGGACTGCCGGCTGCGCGCCCGGCCATCGTTCATGCGCAGGACGCGATGAAAAGCGCGATGATGACGTTCGCGTTCGATCTTCACGAAGGCATGAAACGTTCCACCCTTACGCCGCAACAGAAAGAACAAGTGCGTAATGACCTCAGGGCCCTGCGCGAGGCCCATCAGAGCGGCGATCGCCGAGCGGCGTTCAGGGCGATGAGGAATTTCCACCAGATCCTGGACAGCGGCGCCTTCCAGCCCCAGGACCAGCAGCGGATCAAGCAGGATTTGCAAAACCTGCGCAACGCCCGCAAGGAGTCCGGCGGCGGTGGGGGCATGGGCGGGATGCGATAGCCGTCAATGCGGCCGGTGCTGCGATCGTCACAACACAAAAGCCGGCGGGCCTGAAGCTGGTCAGGAGATCGCGTTGAACCCGCGCAAGCTTCAAATCAGCCTTGCGGCGCTGTTGCTTCTCAGTGGATGTATGCTCGGTCCGGATTTCAAACCCCCTGCCGCTCCGGTGGCTCGGCAGTGGACCGCCGCCGGCATCCCGGACCTTGAGGTCAAACGTCAGGAGTATCGCAACTGGTGGACGGTTTTTGACGATCCCGTTCTAACCCGGCTGATCAGGCTCGCTTATGAGCAGAACCTTACGTTGCGCACGGCCGGGGTGCGCGTGCTCGAAAGCCGCGCGCAGTTGGGCGTCGCGATCGGCGAGTTGTATCCGCAGCAGCAGGCGATCGGTGCCGCGTTGAGCTACAACGGACTGCCCATCTCGCTGCCCTACAACCTGAGCGCAAACCACTACTGGTCGGATATCTTCTCGGCGCAGGCCGCCTGGGAGATCGACGTCTGGGGCAAGCTGCGGCGCGCGATCGAATCGGCTGATGATTCCTTTCTGGCCTCGGTCGCGGATTATGACGATGTCCTCGTGTCGATGACCGGCGACGTGGCTTCCAACTACGTCAAGATCCGCACCACTCAAAAACAGATCGCGATCGCGCAGGATAACGTCGTCCGTCAAAAGAAGGCGCTGAAAATCGCGGAGGCAAAATTCGAGGGCGGGACGGCGACCAGACGCGATGTCTATCAGGCGATCGACGTGCTGGGCGCGACCCAGGCCGCGATTCCGCAACTGACCAGCCAGCTCGATCAATCCAAAAACGCGCTCAACGTGCTGCTCGGGCTGCCTCCTGGCCATCTGGATCAACTGCTGGCCGGCGAGGATTCCATCCCAATCGCTCCGCGCACCGCTGCCGTCGGCATTCCCGCGGACCTGCTCCGGCGCCGGCCCGATGTGCGCAAGGCGGAACTCCAGGCCGCGGCGCAATGCGCGCAGATCGGCTTTGCCAGGGCCGACCTGTTCCCGCTCTTCAGCCTGACCGGAAACGTCGGCAGCCTTGGCAGCAGCGTGGGCCGCGGACTGGACAGCGTCTTCACCGGTCAGAGTCTGTATTACGCCGTCGGTCCCGCGATGCAGTGGAACATTCTTAATTATGGACAGATAACCAACAATGTCCGGGTGCAGGATGCCCGTTTCCAGGAATTCCTGATCGGTTATCAGAACACCGTGCTCAAGGCGCAACAGGAAGTCGAGGACGGGATCGCGCTTTTCGTCAACGCGCGCAAGGCGGTGGGATACCTGGAAAAGAGCGTCGAGGCGGCCAACGGCGCCCTGCGCATCGCCATCATTCAATATCGCGAGGGCACCGCTGACTTCACCACGGTCCTCACCGCCGAGCAGAATCTCTATACGGCACAAAACAATCTGACGATCGCGCAGGGCAGCGTTCCGCTCGGCCTGATCGCGGTTTATCGCGCGCTGGGCGGAGGATGGCAGATCCGGGAAGGTCACGATTTCGTACCCGCGCCAACTCGCCAGGAGATGGAGGAGCGGACCAATTGGGGCGGCCTGCTGACCCCGGGCCTGTTGCAGCCCCAAGCGCCGGATTTGCCGTCACCGCGGGATGAAGGACCGCTGATTCGTCCTCCGCAATGGTAGGGGGAGTGAAAGTATATTTGAATATGGAAAGTTCGCACCCTCACCGCAGTCCTCTGCCGGGCCAGGGAGAGGGAAAAGAAAGGTCCTGCGAGAAGGCCGCTGCGGCCTTGCCAAGGTCGAAAAGCCGCACGGACAGTTCACCACGCGGTTCAATGAATCAATTAAAGGAGAGCTCTTTTCTGTCCCCTCTTCTTGTCCGGGAAAAGGGTGAGGGAGGGGAGCCCCGCTTCAGTCCTGCGGGCACTTTTCGCGATGGGGCAGGATTGTTTCTCACCACGCTCATCAGACTCCGCGCGTCAATGGCCGCTGTCAGTGCGACAGCAATCCTCGCCGCGATCGTGATCTGCGGATGCAAAACCACCCCGGAAATCGCGCCGCTGCCGCCGCCTTCGGTCACCGTCGCCCATCCCTTAAGCCGCGCCGTATCCGACTATTTAGACTTCACTGGCAATACCGCCGCGATCAATTCCGTCACCCTGGTGGCGCGGGTGGAAGGTTACCTGGAAAAGATCCATTTCACCGACGGCGAGCTGGTCAGAAAAAACCAGGTGCTGTTTACAATTCAACAGGACCAGTACAAGGCGCAGTTGAAACAGGCTCTGGCCAGCGTCGAGGCGCAGAAGGCCGCATTGTGGCACGCCAAAGTCGAGTTCGCGCGCTATTCGCGCCTGCTCAAACAGGACGCCGCGACGCAGACTGAAGTCGATCAATGGCATTACAAACGCGACGCGGCAGAGGCGGACCTGCTGTCGGCCGAGGCCCAGGTCGTGCTCGCCAGGCTCAATCTCAGCTACACGACCATCACCGCGCCGTTCGACGGACGCATCGGGCGCCATCTGGTGGACCCCGGCAACCTCGTCGGCTCGATGGGCAAGCAGACGGCGCTGGCCGAAATTAACCAGATAAACCCGCTTTACGTCTATTTCACAATCAATGAACGCGACCTGCTGCGGATTTTGAAGCGCAAACAGACTTCACCCAACGAACTCCAGAAATACGCGCGCTATATCCCGGTCTATTTCGGACTGTCGAACGAGGAAGGCTATCCGCACCAAGGCCATCTGGATTTCGCCTCGATCAGCGTCAATCCGACCACCGGCACCCTGCAACTGCGCGGCATTTTTCCCAATCCCGAACTGAGTATTCTCCCCGGCCTGTTCGTGCGCGTGCGGGTCAAGTCACCCGAAGAACATAACGCCCTGCTGATTCCCGGTGACGCCCTCAGCTTCGACCAGCAGGGCGAGTACGTTCTGGTAGTCAACCCTGAAAACGCGGTCGAGCGGCGGGCGGTCAAAACCGGCTTCCAGGTCGGCGACATGATGGTGGTGGAAAACGGCCTCAAACCGGATGATTGGGTGATTATCGACGGCCTGCTCCAGGCAATTCCCGGCCGCCAGGTAAAGCCGCAACGCTCCACGCTCCGCGCGTCAGCCGTGGGCGGCTGAATCCCTCACTTCTCCTCTGACCATGTCCAGGTTCTTCATCGAACGGCCGATCCTCGCCAATGTCATCGCGATCGTCACGATCCTGCTCGGCGCGGTTTGCCTGCTTAATCTGCCGGTGTCGCAGTATCCGGATATCGTTCCGCCGACGATTGTGGTCAGCACGAATTATCCGGGGGCCAGCGCGGAAGTGGTCGCGACCACGGTTGGGATTCCGATCGAGCAGGGCGTCAACGGCGTCGAAAACTCCATTTATATGCAGTCCACCAGCGGCAGCGACGGCAGCTATACCCTGACTGTCACTTTCGCCGTCGGCACCGATCTCAATGCCGCCATCGCGCTGGTGCAGAACGCGGTCAACGGCGCGCTGTCGCAACTGCCCGCGGCCGTTCAGACCCAGGGCGTAAGCGTGCAGAAGGTCAGCACCAATGTTCTGCTGATCGGCAGCCTCTATTCCGACGACAATCGCTATGACGAAAGCTTCCTCAGCAACTATGCGATTATCAACCTGCAAAACCCGCTCGCCCGTCTGCCCGGAGTCGGACAGGTGCAGGTGCTCGGCGCCGGACCCTACAGCATGCGAATCTGGCTGGACCCCATGAAGCTGAACGCATACGGCCTGACCGTGCTGGACGTGCAGAATGCGGTGCAAAACCAGAATATCCAGGTGGCGGCCGGCCAGTTGGGCGGTCCGCCGGTGCCCTCCAACCAGGTGTTTCAGTTCACGGTCAAGACGCTGGGCCGCCTGTCGGACGTCAAACAGTTCGAGAACATCATCGTCAAAACGCAGCCTCCGGAAACCTTGTCCAATCAGGTGCAGCAGCCGGTCGAGGGCAGCCAGGCGGCGGCGGTCGTGCGGATCAAAGACATCGCCAAAGTCGAATTGAGCCAGGAGGTCTATTCCACCTTTTCCGGTCTGTCGGGCAAGAAAGCCGCCCAGATGAACGTCTATACGCTGCCTGGCGCCAACGCCCTCAAGGTCGCGCAGGAAGTGCGCAATCTGATGGGCGAAATGAGCAAAAAATTCCCGCCGGGACTTAAATACACAGCCCTGCTCGACACCTCAACCTTCATCAAGGATTCGATCCATGGCGTCTATCAGGCGCTGATCGAAGCCGGCGTGCTGGTCCTGATCGTGATCATGCTGTTTTTGCAGAACTATCGCGCGATGCTGGTGCCGGCGACCACGGTGCCGGTCACGATCATCGGGGCGTTCGCGGCGATGGCGCTGTTGGGGTTCACGGTCAACCTGATGACCCTGTTCGCCCTGATCCTGGCGATCGGAATCGTGGTCGATGACGCCATCGTGATTGTCGAGAACGCCTCCCACTATATCGAAACCGGGCTGACGCCCACCGACGCCGCGATCAAGGCGATGAGCGAGTTGACCGGCCCGGTGCTGGGAATCACGCTGGTGCTGACCTCGGTGTTCCTGCCGGCGTCGTTTTTGCCGGGAATCACCGGCCAGATGTTCCGCCAGTTCGCCCTGGTGATCGCTTCGACCGCGATAATCAGCGCGCTCAACGCGCTGACGCTCAAGCCCACGCAGTGCGCGCTTTACTTAAAACCGGTGCCCAAAGACAAGCAGCTCAACTGGTTTTACCGCGGCTTCAATGCCGGTTACCAGGCGGTCGAGGACGCCTATATAGGGCTGGTCAGCCGGATGGCGCATCATCCGGCAGCGATGGCCTGCGTGTTCTTCGTGCTGGTCGGGCTTGCGGGTTATGCGTTCGCCCATTATCCGACGACTCTGCTGCCGCTTGAGGATCAGGGTTATTGCATCATTATCGCGCGCCTGCCCCAGGGGTCGTCGCAGCCGCGCGTGCGCAAGGTGGCAGACTCGATCGATAGGGTGCTCGGACACACCGCCGGGATCAAAGGATGGGTAACGATCGGCGGCTACTCGGGTCTGGATTCGGCCAAGCTGTCCAACGTGATCACCGTTTTCGGCGTGTTCGACGATTGGGACAGACGTCCGCCCGGGTTTTCGCAAAGCAAACTGATTGCGGACCTGACCCGCAAGCTCAAAGCGTATCGTTGCGCGGATTTCGGGGTTTTTCCGCCCTCCCCGATTCCCGGTCTCGGCAATGCCTTCGGATTCAACCTGATGGTCGAGGACCGGCGCGATATAGGGCTGCGTGAACTGCAGAAGGGAGTCCAGGCGATCTTCGGCGCCGCGCGAGCCAAGCCGGGATTTCTGATCCAGGGTTTCACCACCTTCAGCGACAGCAGCCCGCAACTTTACCTGGATATAAACCGCACGATGGTAAACTCGCTGGGGGTCAAGGTCAATGACGTTTTCCAGACGCTCCAGAGCTATCTGGGCTCCAGCTATGTAAACCTGTTCAACAAATTCAACCAGAGTTTCCAGGTTCAGTTGCAGGCGGCCGCCGACTACCGGCGCAAATTGCAGGACATCTCCAGCCTCTACGTGCGCAACAGGGACCAGCAGATGGTGCCCTTGGGCGCGTTGCTCAGCGTGCGCCGCGTTTTGGGTTCGGAACTGGTCACCCGATACAATCTGTATCCCGCCGCGTCGATAATCGGCATTCCCAATCCGCGCAACTTCAGTTCCGGGCAGGCGATGGACACCATGGGGCAGTTCGCACGCCAGATCCTGCCGCAGGGCATGGATTACGAATGGACTCAGCTTTCGTATCAGGAGCAGTTAATCGGAAAGCAGGCGTATTTCATTTTCGCCTTGTCGATAACCCTGGTTTTCCTGGTGCTGGCCGGACAGTATGAAAGCTGGGTCGATCCAGCCGCCGTGATTCTGACGGTGCCGATGGCGCTGGTGGGAATCATAATCGCGCTGGCGGTGCGCAAATTCCCGGCTGATCTTTATACTCAGATCGGGCTGGTGCTGATGATCGCGCTGGCCGCCAAAAACGCTATCCTGATAGTCGAGTTCGCCCGCGAACTTAACGCCGAAGGGATGCCAGCAACCGATGCCGCAATCGAAGCCACACGGCGCCGTTTCCGCCCAATCGTCATGACATCGATTGCGTTCATTCTGGGCGTGGTGCCGTTGATGAGCGCGCATGGAGCCGGCTCCGCCAGCCAGCAATCGCTGGGAACCGTCGTCTTCGGCGGGATGCTCGCCTCGACCCTGCTGGCGATTCCATTCGTGCCGGTCTTTTACATTCTGATGCAGAAGGTGAACGCGCTTTTCGGCAAGGCTGAGGCCAAAGCCGGCGTGGCTCCCATGCGCGAAATGCAGCCATAGCCGCCGCTGAGATTCAGCCGCAAACATTCCGATCGGCGCCGATTGCTAATCGAGTGCGGAGGGGTTCGCGTCAGACGTAACGGCGAAGCGACATCGCGCTCAGAACGCGGTCGCGCGCCAGGTTGATTGCAGCCTGGCGCGGCGTCAGCTTGCGCTCGCGCATCGACTCGAGCATCGCGCGGGTATTGCGGCGGATGCGCTCTTCGATCGCCTGCATCGCCATCGCCTGCGTCCCGCCGTGATATTCGATCGCCGCACAAATCACGCCGCCGGCATTAACTATGAAATCGGGCAGATTGAGGATGCCGCGCTGATGCAATCGTTGTTCGGCCGGCGCGGAGATCGGAATGTTCGCTCCCTGGATCACCAGTTTGGCGCGCAATGAATCCACGTTTGCCATCGTAATCACGTCGGGCCTCGCGGCGGGAATCCAGATATCACAGTCCACGCCAACGATCGCGTCGCGCTCCATCCGCTGGCCGCCGGAAAACTCACTGACCTTTGCGCCTTGCTCCACGATTGCGCACAGTGCCTGCAGGTCCAGACCTTTCGGATTGACTATAGCTCCGGCCGAATCGCACGCGCCGACCACAATCGCTCCGCGAGCGCTGAGAAAGCGCGCCGCATGCCTGCCGACGGCGCCAAAGCCCTGCACCGCCACGCGCGCTCCGGCAATCCTGACCGGACAAAAATCCTGCGCGACTTCCGCCGCAATTGCCAGCCCGAATCCGGTCGCGCCGATCTCGTCCAGCGGGATACCGCCCAATTCGCGGGGCAGTCCGGCGGCGCGGCCCGTCTCGTCATAAACCCACGCCATCGCGCGCTCATTAAGTCCCATATCGGGGCCCGGAATGTAGTCCTTGAGGTCGCGGATCGCGTGGGCGAAAGCCCGGATAACAGCCTCTTTGCGCGCAGCCGGCATTGCCGGGTCGCCGGCAATCACCGATTTTGCCCCGCCGTGGGGCAATCCCGCCGCGGCGTTCTTCATCGTCATCGCCCGGGCCAGCCGCGAGCATTCATCAAACGTGACATCGGGGGCCATCCGGCAGCCGCCGATCGCGGGGCCGGCGGCGACGTTGTCAACCACGACTATCGCGCGCAGGTTCAACCGGGGCTCGTAGATGCCAATCACTTTTGCGGGTCCAAGTTCATCAGCGAATTGGAACAGGTCCATCATCGGTTCTATCTCGCTAGGGCTCGTCAACCATCGCGATAAAGCCGGCCGGACATTCGTGCGCGCACAGCCCGCATCCTTTGCAATGGTCGTAGTCGAAAACGTAATCGCTGGCGTCCAGGCAGTGATCTTTCACCTTCAGCACGGAATTGTCGGGGCATAGCGTCCAGCAGTTGTCGCAAGCCATGCATTCGCCGCACGAGAAACATCGATGGCTTTCGTCGAAGACCTGCGCCGAGGTGAGTCCGCCTTCGATTTCCGTTGCGGCGTCGCGCCGCTCCACCGGTAAAATGGGGGCATCTGCGCGGCGGGCATGGTCGAAGTAATTGAGATTGAGCTGTTCGAACTTTATAAGTTGCGACGTTTGACCTTCCGCAGTTGCGGTGCCGCGCAGGAACGCCTCGATCACCTGCGCAGCGCGGCGCCCGTCGCCGACCGCTCCGCTTACGGTGCCGCATCTGCCGGTCGCGTCGCCGCCCACGAAAATTCCCGGATGGCTGGCGATCCGCCCCCACCAATCGCTCTCAAAGAACTCCCGATGAGCCAGCAGCGCCTCCATCCCCTGAGGGTTCACCCGCTGCCCGATTGCGGGGACCACCTGGTCAATCTCCAGAATTGATTCCGTGCCTTCAAACGCCACTGCTTCGTGACGGCCGCCCGCGCGCTCCAACTCCTTCATGTGAACCATCTCGAGGCCGATCACGCGTTCGCTGCGGATAATCAACCGCCGCACTCCGCGCCGGTCATGAATGATCACGCCTTCTTCGATTGCCTGCGCGATCTCGCGCGCGGTTGCGGACATCGCTTCGCGGCTCGAAACCCCCGGGCCCGGCAAAGCTTGAAACGTGATCACATGTACTTCGGCGACTCCGGCCGCCTTGAGCACGCGCGCCAGGTCGATGGCCGTATTGCCGCCGCCGACAATCGCGACGCGGCGAAAACTCGGCAGCGAGCCCACCGACGTCCATTCCATCAGCAGGTCAAGTCCGTTGCGCAAATCATCGGGGACGACGCCATCCACGTCCCATGATCGCGCCAGGCCCGTCCCGGGAGCGAGGAACACCGCCGCAAAATCCTTGCGCAACTCCTCCAGCGACAGGTCGCGGCCCAGCCGATGATTGGGAACGAAGCTGACGCCGGCGGCAAGCACGCGTTCGACTTCACGATCGAGCACCGCTCGCGGCAGACGATAGGGCGGCAACGCCGAACGCAAGATCCCGCCCGCAGCGCTTTGCGCCTCGAACAGCCGCACGCGCAAGCCGCGGCGCATCAGATGATAGGCGCACGATAGTCCGGCGGGCCCGCCGCCGACGACGGCGACTTCCGCCGAGTCGTGATCGGGCTCAACGATCGGATAATTCCATCCTTCGGCCAAGGCGCGATCACCGAGAAAACGCTCCAGGCTGTGAATGGCGATCGGTTGATCGAACTGCCCGCGGTTGCATGCGGACTCGCACGGATGGTGGCAGACGCGGCCCGTAATCGCGGGCAGCGGATTGGCGCTGACCAATGTCTCCCATGCCGCGCGCAGGTCACCCTGCGCGATCCTGGCAATCCACGCTTGCGGATCTTCTCCGGCCGGACATACGCCGTGGCAGGGGGCCGCTTGATGTAAGTGGACGGGTCGCTGGAGCCGCCAGTCGCCGGTGTTCAACTCCAGCGAGCTGCCGGCCACCGCATAAGCGCCGCGAGTCAGGGTTCGCATCGCGTATTCCTCAATCAGGCCCAGCGCAAGCCGCCGCGCCTCACGGTGTCCGCGCCTTCGCTGTCGCGCGCGCCCGGCGTGTCCGCGCGCAAGCGATAGAGCTCGATATTATGGTTGGCGAGCGCCTGGAGATGCTCGAGTTCCTCGGCTGCAGCGGGACTGCCGTCAAACAGATGGCGGAAGCGGCCCTGGAGTTTCAGGTAATCGGCAACCGGACGGACCTGACGCAGCGCCATCGCCGACGCGACGGAGCCGCGCTCCAGTTCGACCAAGGGGAAAATTCCTGTCTGGACCGCCAGGCGCGCGACCTCAATACTGAGTTCACCGCCATGGCCCCATCCCAGGGGACAGGGCGAATGTACCAGCACGAACGCGGCGCCGTCGATCGCCAGACCGCGGCGCACCTTTTTGCGCAGGTCCGAAGGATAAGCGACGCTCGCGGTGGCCGCGTATGGAATGTGATGGGCGGCGATGATCGACAGCAGGTCCTTCCTGAGATGGCGCTTGCCCATCCGCTCGCGGCCCGGCGGCGACGTAGTGGTCATCGCGGCATGCGGCGTCGAACTGGAGCGCTGAACGCCGGTGTTCATATAAGCCTCATTGTCGAAGCAGACGTAAAGCACGTTGTGATTGCGCTCGAGCATCGCGGACAGCGCCTGCAAGCCGATGTCGAAAGTGCCACCGTCGCCGCCCATCGCTACCACTTTCGTACTTCGGCCCTGCATCTTGAGCGCGGCTTCGATGCCGGAAGCGACCGCCGGCGCGTTGGCGAATACCGAATGAATCCACGGCACGCGCCATGACGTGCGCGGCCATGCGGTGGTGAAGACCTCCAGGCATCCGGTGGCGTTGGCAATCACGATGTCGGGGCCGGTAGCTTCGGTCACCAGCCGCGCGGCCAGCGCCTGACCGCATCCCTGACAGGCCAGATGGCCGGCGTCGAGTCCGCGAAATGCCGGCTGACGGCGCCGCAACTCGTTGACATCATGTGTTTGCTCGATGGCCATAGGACGAAATCAGCGCTCCTGCAGCGGTAGTCTGTCGAGTTCGAGATCGAAAATCGCAAATTGCGCCGGCTCGGGCTGCGCGATTCGCTCCAACAGCCGCGCATAAATTTCCAAGGGCATGTCGCGGCCACCCAGGCCCGCGGCGAAACTATGGATCCTCGGCTTGGAGGGCAAATCGAACAGAGCCGACCTGACTTCGGCCCCAATGATTCCACCGCCGCCCGGCGAGAGCGCCCGCTCCAACACGATCAAGTCGGAAAGACCCTCGCAGGCCTGGATCAATTCCGAGACCGGAAACGGACGCATCGAGCGCAGCTTGATCAACTTGACCGGACCCAGTTCCGGACGGGCCTGACGCGCGTCAAGCAAAGTTCCCATCACCGAGCCGATGGTCAGAATCGCGACCCGGGCTTCGGCGGGGCCGTCAACCGTAAGCAAGCCGCCCCAAGCGCGCCCGCAAATCGCCGCCCAATCGCGATCCGCGCTGATGATTTCGTCCCGGGCGCGGATCAGCACCCGATGATGCGCGTGGCGCGCTTCGGTGTAGTACTCCGGCGTGACCAGGTTGCCGATACTGATCGGATTGCGCGGATCCAGGGCTCGCGAGAAACGATAAGGCGGCACAAACTGATCCACCTGCTCCTGGCTGGGCAGATCGATGGGCTCCAACGTATGGGTCAGCACATAGCCGTCAACGCAGACCATCACGGGAAGTTCCGCATTTTGCGCAATGCGAAAGGCCTGGATCGTCGTATCGACGGCCTCCTGGTTGTCAGCGCAGTAAAGCTGAATCCATCCGGTGTCGCGCATCGCCATCGAATCCTGCTGATCGTTCCATGCAGTAACGGGGGCGCCGATCGCGCGGTTCGCGCAAGTCAGGACGACCGGAATACGCAAGCCACCGATGTTATAGAGCACCTCCGTCATCAGCAGCAGTCCCTGCGAGCAGGTCGCGGTATAGGCGCGGGAACCTGCGGCCGCCGCGCCCAGCACCACGGACGCAGCGGAAAATTCGCTTTCCACGCTGACCAGTTCTGCCCGCAAATCACCGTCGGCAATCAGGCGCGCGAGACCCTCCACAATGTGGGTCTGCGGTGTAATGGGATAGGCTGAAACCACCTGCGGCCGGCACATCGCGACCGCTTTGGCGATCGCCGCCGAACCTTCAATCGCCTCGCGCATCTGCAGTTTCCTTCCACAATCCGGCGGGAACCATCCTGGCTGCCTGATGGATCAGACGGATGTTGCCCTCCAGCATCTGATCGCGGAAGCGCAACGCCAGAGCTTTTTCCAACGCTTCCAAAGGCATCAATCCGGTCAATGTAATCAGCGCGGCCAGCAGCGCCGTGTTGGGCACCGGCTTGCCCAGATATTCCATCGCCAAAGTGGTGGCGGGTATTACCACGATCTCGTGGCCATCGCGGCCTACGGTGGGTTCAAACCTCCTGGACCAGTTCACCAGGATTCGCCCGTTGGCAGGCAAACCGTCGGTGATGCCCGGAGTGTGCATCAAGGCATGATCCTGAAGCACCAGGAAGGACGGCTGGGTCACCTGGCAATAGCGCCGGATCGGGATTGCCGCGATCCGCACAAAGGCGGTCACCGGCGCGCCGCGGCGTTCAGGTCCGAAGCTGGGAAAGGCTTGCGCGAACTTGCCGTATTCAAAAGCGGCCTGCGCCAGGATATATGCGGCGAGCACGTTGCCCTGGCCGCCGCGTCCATGAATGCGAATCTCCGTCATCGACGCACCCGTGCATGACGGCAGCAAGATGCATGCCCTGTGCGGCATGCGATTGTAATTTCAAAATTCGCAAACTCTGTTGCCTTTGGAAGCAAATTGGTTGGAGCGTTTAGAGCCATCTGCCGCTGGAGTATAGGAAATGCAATCCGTTGCCGATCGGCATGGATCATGCCCCCTGGCAGGCACCGGTAAACCACATGTACGAACGCGAATACAGATCCAGGCTCACGACTCCAGAACAGGCGATATCGCTGATTCCGAAACGCGGGACGCTTTCGATGGGGATGGCGGCAAGCGAGCCGCCTGCCCTGCTGGCTGCGCTGGAGGACCGCGTCCGCAACGGCGGCATCGAGGAATTGCGCGTTTACTACTCGCATTCGATGACCACAGCGGCGCGCACCATTCTCAAATACGAGTACATGGACGTGATCAAACCGCACGCATTCTTCCCGACGGCGCCGGAGCGGCAGTTGGTCGAGGAGGGAATGGCGCATCGGCGGCGCGTGGTTTACTACATGCCCGGCAACTTCAGCGCCATGCCGCGCATTCTGGGCGAGATCGGTATCGATGCGTTCATCGTGATGGTGTCGCCGATGGACAAGGCTGGATTTTTCAGTTGCGGCACCAACGGCGATTACACCATCCCGGTCGCCCGCACCGCCGGAAAGTTGATTATCGAGGTGAATCCGAGGATGCCGCGGGTGTTCGGCGATTGCTCAATTCATATTTCCGAAGTCGCCGCGATCGTCGAAAACGAAAGTCCGTTGGCCGAAATACCGCCGCGCCCGACCACCGACATGGACCGCGCCATCTCCAGGTATATCGTCAATCTCGTTCCCGATCGGGCGTGCCTGCAAATCGGCGTCGGCGGCGTGCCCAACGCAGTGTGCGAGGCGCTGGTCAATCATAAGGATCTGGGCATTCATACCGAGCTGATGACGCCGCAGGTCGCCGCGCTAATTCAGTCGGGCGCGGTGACCAACAAGTACAAAAATATCAACCACTACAAAAACGTTTATACATTGGCGCTGGGAGACGCCGCCCTGTACGAGTTCCTCAATGACAATTCGAGCATGGAAGTATACCCGGTCGATTATGTAAACGACCCTTGCGTTATCGCGCGCAACGATCGCGTGATTTCAATCAGCGCGTTTCTGGAGGTGGGACTGGACGGCGAGGTCAATGCCGAGATGGTCGCGGGCCGTCAATACAGCGCTCCCGGCGGCCAACTGGACTTCGTGCGCGGCGCCCAGATGTCCAGGGAGGGCAAATCGATTCTGGCCGCCTATTCAACGGCATCCAAAGGCAAGCTGTCGCGCATCGTGCCCCGAATCGAAGGACCGACAACCGATCCGCGCGCCGATACAAACTATATTGTGACCGAATACGGAGTGGCCGACATGCGCGGCAAATCAACCTCGCAGCGCGCCCAGGCGCTGATAGCGATCGCTCATCCAGACTTCAGGGACGATTTGTACCGCCAGGCCCGCCGGATGGGTTACCTGTAGCGATTGAACAGCCCTTCGGCCTGAAACTGCGGCAAGATGAGAAGCCACAGGCGCGCAAGCCGTTGTTTTGAGAATTGAGACTGAACGGCGCAAGCCGGCTCGGTTTGTCGCCAGCGATTATTTTTTGCTCCCCGCCCTTTTGCGCTCTGTGGTCCGCGTGGAGCCGGAGCGGCCTTTCGCTGCCTTGCCACCGGCCGCCTGACGCTGGGCGGGTTCGTGGTCGGCTGAAACTCCACGCTTTTCCAGCGACGCTTTCAGCGCCGCCATCAGATCGATTACCTTGCCGCGGCGCTCCTCCACCGGCGCTTCCGTCACTTCCTGGCCTTCGAGTTTGCGCTGCGCCGCTTCGAGCACTCGCTCGCGATAATTGTCGTGGTACTTGGACGGATCGAATTTCTTGTGAGTCAGATCGGCGATGAGCCGCTTGGCCAAGTCGAGCTCTGCCGGCTTCGCTTCAACATTGAGCGCGCGGTCCACATCTTCAACCGAGCGAACTTCGTCCGCGTAATACATCGTATGCAGCATCAAGCCCTTGGCGTAGGACCGGATCAGGACCAGGTGCTCCTTGCCGCGCATCGTGTAGGTGGCCAGGGCGACCCGCGACGCCTGGTCCATCGCGTCGGAGAGCAGGCGGTACGCTTTCGCCGCCCCCGCTTCGCATCCGAGGTAATAGCCATTTTCGAAATAAAGCGGGTCCACTTCCGACATTGGAATGAACTCGGCAATGTTAATGACGTGGTCTCCCTGAGCTTCCAGCGACTTCAGTTCCTCGTCCGTAAAAGTGACGTAGCGCCCTTTCTCGATCTCGAAGCCGCGCACGAGTTCATCGCGCTCGATGATCTTGTCGTCCACCGGGCAGTAGATCTTCTGTTGGATCCGGCTGTTGTCCTTTTTGTGCAACAGATGAAAACTGACCGACTTTGGACTGGTCGCGGTGAACAGCCGCACGGGAATGGACACCAGTCCAAAAGAGATCGTTCCGGCTGAGATCGGTCGTGCCGCCATAAAAGCCTCCAGTGCCACCCCTCGCAAAAATGTATAATGTTGTTTGACAGGAAAACAAGGTCAGGCCGTTACGCCGATGCCACTGGAAACCTACCGTCAAAAGCGCAATCCCGAGCGCACACCTGAGCCGTTTGGCGCCCGGCCGGTACCAGGCGTCCGTCAAAATGGCGGCATATTTGTAATCCAGAAGCATGACGCCACCCGGCTCCATTATGACTTGCGCCTCGAGATGGAAGGAGTGCTGCGGTCGTGGGCGGTGCCCAAGGGTCCGTCGCTCAATCCCGCCGACAAGCATCTGGCCGTGATGGTCGAAGACCATCCGCTCGAATACGGCGACTTCGAAGGCGTTATTCCCAAAGGCAACTACGGGGCCGGCGCCGTGATCGTCTGGGACCGCGGAGTTTACAGCGCGCTGGATCCTAAAGAGGATGTCGCCAACGCCGTGCGCGAAGGCAAACTCGACTTTGCCATCCGCGGTTACAAGCTGCGCGGAGCCTACACGCTGGTGCGCACCGGCGCCGTCAAAGCCGCAACCAACGGCAAACAGCAATGGCTGTTGATCAAAAAGCGTGACGAGTCCGCCAGCGAAGAGGATATAACAGTCGCGCATCCGCGTTCCGTCCTCTCCGGACTCGGCGTCCAGGAGATGTACCAGGCGTCGGCGGAGGCAGAGGCGGTCGCCGCTGAGCTCGCCCGCACCGGACTACCCAAGGTTGGCGCGCTTGAACCCAGGCAATTCCCGCTGATGCTCGCGACGATTCACGACGAACCGGTAAACGGGGACCAGTGGCTGTTCGAGCTCAAGTACGATGGCGTACGCGCGCTGGCGATCCGCGATGGCGAGCGTCTGCAGTTGTTCGCGCGCAGCGGCGCGAACATCACCGGGCAATATCCGGAGGTCGCCCTGGCCTTGCGCGCCCTGCCCTACAACCGGTTCGTGATCGACGGAGAAATAGTGGCCCTCGATGACGAAGGACGTCCTGATTTTCAGCTCCTGCAGCGCCGGATGCATCTTCAGGACTGGCGCGATATCGCCCGGATGAGCCTGGCGGTTCCGGTATGCCATTTCGCGTTCGACCTGCTCGCTTTCGACCGTTTCGACCTGCGCGGGATGGCTTTGGAGCGACGCAAAGAACTGCTGCAGCGGCTGCTCAAGGGCGAAGGGCCGCTGCGCTATTGCGAGCACATAATTGGCCGCGGGCATGATTTCTTCGATGCGGTGAAGGAGAACCGGTTGGAAGGGATGGTGGCCAAGCTGCGGGCCTCGCCGTACCGCGGGCGGCGTTCCACCGATTGGCTGAAGATCAAGGCACCGCGTGCTTTGTGCTTCGTGATCGGCGGCTACACCGATCCGTCAGGCAGCCGGACCCACTTTGGCGCTCTGCTTTTGGGACAATACGAAAGCGACGGCAGCCTGCGCTTTATCGACAAGGTCGGCACCGGATTCAATCATGAAACGCTCAAGCACATTCACGGGTTGCTGCGCCAGCGCCAGCGCTCCACCTCGCCGTTTCGCCGGCCGCGCCCGGACGAACCGTCGCTCCCGGCGCGTGCTCATTTCTGTGAGCCGGAACTGGTTTGCTACGTGCGCTTTTCGGAATACACCAACCAGGGCGGCATCCGCCATCCCAGTTTTCTGAGGCTGGTTGAAGACGAAGATCCGCGGCGCAAATGTCTTTACGAGGGGCCGCACCACGGCACCGACACCGTCGCGGTAGGCACTTCGATTCTGACCGAAGCGGGAGGCGCGATCAGGCTGGCGGCGCTGGCGCCGGACGGCGACACGCCCTCGGCGCGAGTCTCGGTTACCAATCCCGAAAAGGTATTCTGGCCCGCCGAAGGTTACACCAAAGGCGATCTGGTCGCGTATTATCAGGCGATCGCGCGCTGGATGCTGCCGTATTTGAAGGACCGTCCGGTGATGCTTACGCGCTATCCAGACGGGATTGGCGGGAAGAGCTTTTATCAGAAGGACGCGCCCGGTTTCGCGCCGCAATGGCTGCGGACGGAAAAAATCTATTCGCACGACTCCCAACGCGATATCGCGTATTTCGTGCTCGAGTCCGCCGACGCGCTGGCGTACATGGCCAATCTGGCCGCCATCACAATCCATATGTGGTCGTCGCGCCTGCCCCACCTGGAAGCGCCCGATTGGTTGCTGTTCGACATCGATCCCAAAGGCACCACGACGCGCAACGCAGTCCGCGTGGCGCAGGCAACTGGCGCGGCGCTGCGGGAAATCGGCTTGCGTCCGTACATCAAGACGTCGGGACAGGCGGGGCTCCACGTGGTCGTCGGACTGGAACCAAAATACACCTACGAGCAGGCGAGGATGTTCTCGGAACTGGTCGCGCGATTAGTGGTGAGCCGGATTCCGGAAATCGCGACCATCAACCGCAATCCGCGCTCGCGCGCCGGCAAGGTCTATATCGATTATTTGCAATTGGGCCACGGCAAAACGATCGCGGCGCCCTTCTCGGTCAGGCCGATTCCGGGCGCGCCGGTCTCGGCGCCGCTTGAGTGGAAGGAACTGACGCCCGATCTCGACCCCACCGCGTTCAACATCAAGACCATGCCGCAGCGGATGGAGCGGCTGGGTCATGATCCATTCATCGGCGCCATTGAAGACAAGATGACCTTGGAGCAGGCGCTGGCGAATTTGGAATCCGCCATGCGATCGCGGCGGGCGAAGCCCTGAGAGGGTGCGGAAAAAAAGAGGATCTGCGCCTTTATCAAGATGCTGCGTTCCGCGCCCTAATAAAAGATGGCTGCTTTCCTTTACTTCTCTCAGGAAGAGACTGGAGTGAGGGGAGCAGGTTGCGGAAAATCTTTTTTCCGCGACCTGCCGCTGACTTTACTCGGCAGCCTTGACGGGAATGTATCCGACGCCCCCGCGATGTAACCGGATCACCAGCCAGTCGCCGGTAATGCCAGTCACGCTGACATGGGTTTTAGCTTTGACGTGTTCGATCACAGGACTGCCGGTATTTGGCTGCTGATAGACCGGCGTGCTGTGGGAAAGCAGGTAGCGCTTCTTTATCGGCCTTACCGGCGGCAGCGGAGCGGCTGGTTCCGGCGCGGCGGCAGGACTCCGGGCCGAGGAAGGTGCCATCTGGGCATTGACGGAGCCCAACGCCGTCAGGATCAGGATGCTACCGGCAATAGAGACAAGTTTCTTCATGTCAATCCTCTCGCACCATCGTAATGCACTCCGGACCTCGGGGGAAACAAATTTGTTTCAGCACAATCAGCCGCCCTTCAATCCTCCGCCTCAAAGAGCCTGTCGACTTTTATGTCCGAGGCCTCGCTCTGACGGGAGAAGCCGGCGGTTTTTTTCCAGCGCCGGGTAAGGGTCCCTAGCGTCTGACGGCGCTCATTCTACTGCCAGATATGAGAATTTAAGTGCGCGACGCTGAAAAATAGCGCCACGCGCCAAGGACCCTGACCTTAATCCTTCCCGCTTACGAAATCGCGGCTGCCAAGCCATCCTCATCCCGCTTCCAAAGGCAGCATGATCGTCGGCTCTCACCATCAACCGATATTTTCAGAGCAGGGAACCGCAAAGATTGAATTTACTCTGCCAGCGGGCCGTGGCCCAGTTGCGTGATTACTTCGCAGCCGTCCGAAGTGATTGCTACGGTCTCCCTGCCCAGGTAGCCGCCGATGCCTTCCCGCCATATGTAAGCCTGGATGCTCAATACCATGCCGGGTTCGAGGGTCGCGCGGGAATCGGCGGCGGCACCCATCGCACTTGCGATTAGCGGCGGCTCCCAGCCCATCCCGACGCCGTAGGCGATCGGAAACGGCGGCAGCGGCTCGCCCGTATCTTCGTATGCCTTGCGCAACGCGGTGCCGCTGGTGCCGGGACGCAGTTGAGCGCGCATGGATTCCCATACCCGGTTCCATCGTTTGAACAGCTCGCGCCCCGCGGGTTTGACCTCGCTGCCCACACCCATACAAGGCCAGGTCCGGCCCACGCCGCCTTCGTATCCCGCGTAGAGCACGCCGCTGCTGAGCGCCACAAGGTCACCTTCGTTAATCGCGCGCTCGGTTGGCAGTTGGCGCAATGGCACCGCACCCGTTTTGGAAGCTGCCCGCGGCGTAGCGCAAAACGTGCCTTCGACCGCCGGCGCAGTGACATCAAACGCCGACATGCGCTGCTCGAAAATGCCGAGCAATTCGGTTTCACGCACCCCCGGACGCAGTCCGTCAATCGAAGCGCTGAGCGCGGCTTCGGCGATAGCGCACGCGGTGCGGATACATTGAAGCTCGTCGGCGGTCTTGATACGCCGCGCCGCGCGCATCGCCGTTTCCCCGTCAACCACATCCGCCTGGGGAGCCGCGGCCTTGATTATTCCCTCAAAGAGCGGGTTGATGGCATCGACGCCGACTCGCCGCGCTTTGGTCAACGGCTTGATTTTTTTGAGCTGCTCGCCATAGACCATCGGATTGAAAGACAACCCATAAAGGTGATCGAAGGGAATCTCCGGCGGGATGCCTTCGTCCCAGGTCGAGAGCAGGAAAATTTCCCGGGTTTCGCGCACCAGGACGCAGGAGGGAACGAAGGGATGAGCACTGCCCATCCACAACCGCCGAGCGCCGGAGAGATAGCGGCCGTTACCGCTGCGTCCGATGATCAGCGCGTCGAGTTGATTGCGCTCCATCTCGACCAGACATTTTTCGCGGCGCTCACGGCGCATCCGCTCGAAGTCGATCGGCCCGCCGAACTCATGCGCCATCGTGCCCGGATTTCGCGCCGTGTACAGTTCGCTCATATCGACTTACTCATAGGGAAAATAGGAATAGTCAGTCAGTTCGCGGTAGCCGTTTTCGGTGACGGCCACGATGACCTCGGCGCGGTATCCTGCATAGCCGTCGTCCCAGATCGCCGGCTCCATCACCATCACCATGCCGGGTCCGAGCACGATCGACTCGTCGAACTCCTCGCCGAGGTTGGACCCGATCAGCGGCATCTCCGCGCTGTCGGCACCGATTCCGTGGATCAGGTAGAGGTGGCGCATCCACGGTGGGCGTCCGCCGGCGGCCGCCGTCGCCGCGCGCGTCAAGGTGCGCCCCGTCGCGCCCGGCTTTATCGATTCGAGGACCTCGTCGCGCACGTCGCGCCATCGAGCGAATTGATCGCGCTGGCGGGGACTGGGTTTGGGGCGATGACTCACCAGCCAGGTGCTGCCGAAATCCGAGGCGTAGCCCTGATAGACGATCCCGGTATCGACCCACAGCACGTCGCCGTCGCGCAGGATACGATCGGTCGAGGTCAGCGGAAAGCCGATATCGCCGTTGACGGTGTGAGGACCCCATTTTAGGTAGGGCGTCATCGGCTGCCAGATCGGATCGACAATGTTGGCCGTCGCCCCCAGTTCGAAAATCCGGCGCAGGAACAGGCCCATCAATTCGTTCTGCCGCACGCCAGGCCGTGCCGCGGCTTGCACGTCATACATCGCAAGCTCATTAATCCGTTGCGCCCGCCTGATACATTCGATCTCGTCCGCGGTCTTGAACAGGCGGACCGCGTGAAGCATCGGGGCGGCATCGACAATCCGCAGCCGACCCAGCAGTTGCGGCAAGCCGGAGTGCATCGCGGCGGTATAATCGTCGATCGCCAGCCCGTCGTTCAGTTTCGTTCCGGCAATCTCGCGCAGGCTGTTGGCCAGCATGCGGACCCCGTCTTCAAGATCCGGATAGAGCGCGGGATGGAGATGATCGGCGGGCAGTTCGGGCGGCGCACCTTCCGGATAGGCGGTGAAAAGATGGGGCGCGGGCTGCCCTTTGACCGCGATTACGACCGAGCGTTCGTAATTGGCGCGGTCGCCGTCGGCCATCGCGGTGCGCGCGCCCGCCGCGTACGCCACATTGCTGGGTATAATGAGCAGCGCCGCGCCGACGCCGCGCCGCTCCATCTCGGCGAGCAGGCGAGCATAGCGCTCGCGCCGCATCCGGGGAAGATCAAGGACGTCGGTTTCCATTGGCCGCAACTTACAATAAACTGCCAGCCCTCGTACACCGAAAATTCACAACTGAGTCGCGGCGCTGAAATAAGCCTGCCAGTTGCTGATCGAGCCGCGATCCACGCTGTCGGGTTTGGGCAATCTTACGAAGTCGTCGGCCGATGCCTGAAGCAGCACCTCGCCGTATTTTTTATGCGCGGCGAAGCGCTTGTCGATCCAGTTCTTCATCGCGTTGCCGATGGCCTTGCCATTGTCCCATCGATCCAGTTGCAGCACGTCCAGCAATGAGGGCAGGTCGTCAGGATTCCAATGCCTCCAGCTCCGCAGCGCGGAAGCATCGCCCGCCTCCCGAATCAACTGATTCACCTTGTCCTCGGCGTCGAGCAAATCCTCGCAGCTTGAAACGTACTCAGTTGCCAGTTCAGCATCGATCATCGAGCCGTGCTCCTTTCCGTCGATTGGTGGCATTTTAGGTGGAAACGACTGCGGCGTGAAGGGCGAAACTCGGGCGTGCCGGTAGCCATTTCGCGGCCAAATGTGTTAGCGCTCAGACGATGGATATCCGGATCAAGGTTGGCGTGGGCTTCGGACTGTGGAGCATGGGAGTGCCGAAGCCCGAGACGATTGTCCGGGTGGCCGAACGGGCCGAGCAATGGGGCGTCGATTCGTTCTGGCTGGCGGACCAGATCATGCCGCGCACGCCGGATTTGGACGTGGTCGCGGTGCTTTCGCTGCTGGCCTCGAGGACGAGCCGAATCAAGCTCGGCCCCAGCGTGCTGCTGCTCAACCTGCGCCATCCGCTGCTGGTGGCGAAGGCTTTCGCGACCCTGGATTATCTGTCCAATGGGCGCATCGTGATGGCGGTGGGAACGGGCGCCAATCTGGCGGAGTACGGCGCGATGGGAGTGCCGACACAGGCGCGCGGAGCGCGTCTGGACGAGGCGATTCAGGTGCTGCGCACGGTGTGGCGCGAACCCAGGGCGAGCTTTCACGGTCGCTTTTACAATTTCGACAACGTCACCATCGAACCGCGTCCGCAAACCCGCCATAACAATGATTTCGGCACCATCGATCTCTGGGTTGGAGGCACGGCGGACGGGGCGCTCAGGCGCACCGCGCGCTATGCGGACGGCTATTTTCCCTCGCTCCAGACGCCGGAGGAATATGCCAGATGCTGGGGCGCGATCCGGAGATACGCGGAGCAGTTTGGACGCGCCAGGGGCAGGATCGAGTCCGGAATCATCATTTTCTGCAGGCTGGCTTCATCGCGCCAGCGGGCGCTGGACGAATTGCCGCAATATCTGCGTCCATTCGGCGCTGTAGGCGAGCAATTCATCAGCCGCGGCGCGTTCGGCACGCCCGACGACATCCGTGAGCGGATCGAGGCCTACATCAAGGTGGGCCTGAACAAGTTCGTGCTGTCGCCGCTGGCCGGACCCGATGAATACGCAAGTCAGGTGGAAATCATCGGAAAAGAAATTGCAACACCTTACCTGAAAGCATAGCGCCTGCTGCGCCAATCAGCTTTCACTCGATCATAAAGGCGCCGCCGGGATCGCTGTCAGAACTGGAGAACGGAACGAAGGGCGGATTGAAAGCCTGTACGTATGCCGGTCCGGGTACCGCGGTCGCGGGCCGGGTAAAAGTGAACGTCGTCGAATTTATCAAGGTCAGCGGTATTTTTGGCTTGCCGTCGGGTTGCAACCCTCCGAGATTGACGGCGACGCCTCCCTGGCTGTTGAACAAATTGATCACGGTGAGGGTTGAAAATCCCGTGCCATTGACGGTGATCGTTGACCCGCTCTGACTCACCGATACAACTGAAATCCGCTGGCCAATCGGCACCGAAACGGCGTTGCTCTTGATGCTGTAGGTCCCCGCCGATCCTCTGTTGGAAACGACAAAGGAGCCGGGACCGGTGACCGGCGCGTTGTCCCCGCTGGCCGGTACCACGAAACTTATTGCGGTCGTGCTTAAGCCCGGATTTCCCGGATTTAAGAAGAACGGCCCGACCTTGCCGCCTGTACACGCACAGAATAGATCCACCGCCACACCGTTTTTGGTATCGAAGCCGAAGCCATTGAGCGTAACCGACTGGCCCTGCGGCACGACCGTCTCCACGTTATCGGTTGCGTAGGCCGGATTAGTACTGGTGGCCGCCAGACCGACGCCATTGATCCCGTTAAGGTTGGGGAAGCCGAAGGCGGGGTCGCCGAAGAGTTGGGCGGTCAAAACATTGGACGCGGCAAAACCCTCGTCTGTATTGACCACCTGCACCGATACGACGCCCTGCCCGAGCGTGATCGTGGACGGAACCAGCACGACCAAAGCCGTGGGGCTGAAGGAAGACGGAACCAGGGGACCGAAGTTCACCGCTCCGCTGGCTGTGGCGACGAAGAAGTTGATCCGTGATCCGCCAGTAAACCGCAGGCCGCTGATGGTGAAGCTGTCGCCGGCGTTGATGGTTGCGGGAATCGAACTGATATACGGGCCTGGTGTCGGAGTGACGGTCGGCGTTGGGGTCGGAGTCCCGGTCGCGGTTGGGGTGCCGGTCGGGGTTCGGGTTGGTGTCGGAGTCCGGCTGGGCGTAGCGGTTCCGGTCGCGGTTTGCGTGAAAATTGGCGTCGGCTTCGGAGTCTGCGTCGCGGTCTGCGTTGCGGTTTGAGTCGGGACGCGCGTCGGCGTGCGGGCCGGCGTGTTCGTGGGTTTGGGAGTTGGAGTCTTGGTTGCAGTGACCGTCGCGGTTGGCGTGGCAGTCGGAGTCCTGGTCGGCGTCGGGCTCAGAGTTGAGGTTGGGAACGGTCCGTTAAACTCCAGCAGACGATTGTTGCCATTGTCGGCCACGTATAAATTGCCTGAATTGTCATTAGCGACTCCGCCACCGCCGAAGCCGTAGGGCCCGCCGTATGCCGCTGGCGCCATATGTTCGGCCAGCATCAGCCATAGACTGCCGGCACTGAGGCCCCCGCTGTTCGGAGACGTGGCGGTGAAATTACCACCCTGACCGAAGACGATGGTCGCCACCGAGTTGAGCAGAGGCGCGTTGAACTCGAGCACGCGGCTGTTCCCGGTGTCAGCTATGAACAGGTGCCCGCCGCTATCCACCGAAACCGCCATCGGCAGGCACAATCCAATGGATCCAGCCGCGCACGAAGCACTGGTAAAGCTGCCATTTTGCCCGAAAACACGGTTGGGAAGAGCGCCCGCGACCAGGGGAGTATCATACTCGAGCACCCGATTGTCGCCCATGTCGGCGACGTACAGCCTCCCCGCGGAATCCACCGCCACTCCATGAGGTCCACACAAGCTGTTGCGCGTTGTACCGGCCGGCGGACCCGGCGAGACGAAACAGCCCCCCTGAATCCTGAGAGTGGGTGACATCCCGCTGCTAAGAGGCGGCTCGAAGACCTGAACCTGGGTCTGCCTCACGTCGGCGACGAACAAGTCGCCGGATCCGTCAACGGCGACTCCGGTCGGATTAATCACGGGAATCGAGAGGTCCGGCAGGATATCGGTAGTAAACGGTGAAAAATAGATAAGAACACGATTATTAGCGTTATCCGCCACATAGAGATTGCCTGTGCCGTCAACCGCGACGGCCTCCGGGTCGCACAAGGTTCCGGCGCATGACGACGAAAAAGCGTCGGGTTGACCGATTACCAGATTGGCCGGCAAATGGGAGAACGCAGCCGCTACGCTGGCCCACGCCAGTACCCGATTGTTGCCGCTATCGGCCAGATACAGCCGCGGCGGACTGACACTTTGGTCCAGGGCTATTCCGGATGCGGCCGAATAGCCCAATGTGTCAACACGATTTGGTCCAGCGTGGACAAAGTCGGGCTGTCCCAATTCGCCGGCAGCGGCGGGCTGGGATGAAAACGGCGGCTTGAATTCGAGCACTCGCGAGTTTCCGCTATCACTCACGAACAGGTCGCCGGAGGAATCGAATGCCAGACCCGTTGCCGCACATAACTTGGCCGCCCCGACGGCGCATCCAGAAGTGGTGAAGCTGCCGGCTTGGCCAAACACCAAGGCCGCTGCCTCGCCGTTGGATAGAGGAGCCGCAAATTTGAGCACACGGGAGTTGGCGGTGTCCGATACAAAGACATTTTGACTCGCGTCAACCGCCACATCATTGGGTTGACATAAACCGGAGGCCGAAACGTTGCCGCCAGAATTGCACAAATCTCCGGTGAAGTTACTCTGACCGAGCACCACAGACGCGCTGGTATTGCCGGTCACGATCGGATTGGTGTAGCCGAGTACACGGCTGTTGCCGGTGTCCGCGACGTAAAGATTGCCGGTGGAATCCACCACGACTCCGGTCGGGCTACATAAAGAACCGGCGCCTATACCGCCCTGGTTGCACTGGCCGGTGGTAAAGCTTCCGAGCTGACCGAATACCAGATTTGCCGTGCCGTTGCTTGTCAGCGGGCTGTTGTATTCCAGAACCCGGTTGTTGCCCGCATCCGCCACGTAGAGGTTTCCCGATGGATCCAGCGCCACCGCCACGGGTGCGCAAAGCGAACTCGCGGTGATCTGAAAGCGATTGCAGTCGGACGCGTTGAATTTGCCACCCTGGCCAAAAACCCGAGCCGCCGTCGTGCCGCTGGTGAAGGGCGTGTTGTATTCGAGCACCCGGTTGTTGGAAGTATCGGCGACGTAAAGATTGCCATTGCTATCGACCGCGACACCGCGGGGAAAACACAGATTGCTGGCGTTCGGCGCCGCACAACTTCTGGCGGAAGCGCTGAGCGGCGGCACTACAGTCATGAAATCGGGTTGACCGATCACCAGGTCGGCCGGTGCTCCGTTGGCGAACGTTTGCGCATTGAGCCATCCGAGGACACGATTGTTGTTCTGATCCGCGACGTACAAATGCGGCGGCGAGACGCTGGTGTCCAGCGCCACGGCTTGAGGAGAGAGCACGCCCAGCGAATCGGTAAAGTTGGGCATGTTCAGAGTAAACGCGATCTGCCCGGCAACCATATCCGCGATGGTGTCGCCGGATGCCGCTAAAACGCAGGACAAAGAAGTTCCGATGCCCGCCAGTATCGCGGCCAACGCGATTACGGGCCGCAATCTGCCTCGTTTCCGAATAAAGCGGAGGCCCCCCTTCGCAGTAGTCAAGCACGCAAATGGTGCTTAACCTTTTTATTTTATAGCAGAACGAACTGAACTCACGCCAGTCAACGCCTTGAAAACACACCGGCGCCGCCCTTCGCAAGCCGTGAGAGATGTGGATTATCCAGGACGGTAACCCCAGATCTTCGCCGGGTCGCTCTCAAAAGGATAAACCTCGGTCATCCAGCCATGCACTTCGGGATACCACTTGCCGCCGGCCTTTTTACACGCGTCTTCAGTCGCGATTGTGCCATCGGAACCGAAGCGCGGATCGCGGCTGTCCTCTGCACCATTGGGCGGCAGACAGATATTTATCTGGCGATGCCATCGGGCCAGACACAACGGCACGCGACCGTCGAGCTGGTCTTCGGAATACCGGCCTGGCGCATAGTACATCACCCCTATCAGTTGGTAATTACCAGCGGTCTTTTTGTACAGCAGGGCGGTAGGCGCGGTCGGATCAAAGTGCATCAACTCCTTGAACGCGCGCCACTTGCTGGCGAAATGGTACATTGGCAAATCGGCGTCGGTGTAATAGCCCGTGTATCCGGCCGCCTGCGCCGCCTTGTAATCCCGGTATTTCTCCAGGCTCCTGCGCAGCGTATCGACCAACTCCTGTCCGCGTTGCAGGCATTGCGGAGTTTTTGGCTGCAGCGCAGTGAACCTGAGATGCAGATCCTGGGGCGAGGACGCCGCAGGCTTGGATGAGCCAGCTTCCGCCGAAGGCGGACTCAACGGCAACAATGGGAAACTCAGAATAAAAAAGAGCATCGCGATTCGCATAACCATCGCGTCACCAGCAGAAATTCCAAGCCAGGCCGGAAGATTTCCCGCGGCTCCCCCTGCGAGGCGTTGTTCGGATTGGCAGCCGCAAATAAGACGGGGGCGGCTCAAAGCTCAACCGCCCCCGATTTGACAATCAGATGTTGTCCACGATCGCCTTGCCGAACTCGGAACACTTGAGCAGCTTGGCTCCGGTGGTCAGGCGCTCGAAGTCGTAGGTAACGGTCTTGTTCGCGATGGTCTTCTCCAACCCGCGCACGATCGCGTCGGCCGCTTCCTGCCATCCCATATGCTCAAGCATCAGGACGCCTGACAAAATCACCGACCCGGGATTGACTTTATCCTGATTGGCATACTTGGGCGCGGTGCCGTGAGTCGCCTCGAACACGCCGTGGCCGCTGATGTAATTGATATTGGCTCCGGGCGCGATACCGATGCCGCCGACCTGCGCGGCCAGCGCGTCGGACAGATAGTCGCCGTTGAGGTTCATGGTCGCGACCACATCGAACTCATCGGGCCGCGTCAGGATCTGCTGGAGCGTGATGTCGGCGATATTGTCCTTGACCAGAATCTGCCCCGCGGGCGGGTTGCCGTTGCAATCGTCCCATGCCACCGCCCTGCCCTTATACTCGCGCCGCGTCAATTCGTAACCCCAGTCGCGGAAGGCGCCCTCGGTGAACTTCATGATGTTCCCCTTGTGCACCAGAGTCACACTCTTGCGTTTGTGCTTGATCGCGTAATCCAGGGCCGCGCGGATCAACCGCTCCGATCCCTCGCGGGAGATCGGCTTGATGCCGATACCGGAAGTGTTGGGAAATCGGATCTTGTTCACCCCCATTTCGTCCTGGAGAAACTTGATAAGCTTTTTGACTTCGGGCGATTCCGCGGGCCATTCGATACCAGCGTAAATGTCTTCGGTGTTTTCGCGGAAAATGACGACGTCGAGTTTTTCCGGATTCTTGACCGGGCTGGGCACTCCCTTGAAATAGCGCACCGGCCGCAGGCAAACGTAAAGGTCGAGCATCTGGCGCAAGGCCACGTTGAGCGAGCGGATGCCGCCGCCCACCGGAGTGGTAAGCGGGCCCTTGATTCCGATCAAAAATTCGCGAAAGGCCTCGACGGTTTCATCCGGCAGCCAGCTGTTGAACTGCTTGAACGCCTTTTCGCCGGCATATACCTCCATCCAGGCGATCGCGCGCTTGCCGCCATACACCTTTTTGATCGCGCCATCAAACACGTACTGCGAAGCGCGCCAGATGTCCGGACCGGTGCCGTCGCCCTCGATAAAGGGTAGAATCGGATGGTCGGGGACCTCCAACGTGTGATCGGATTTGAGGCGGATTTTCTCTCCGTTGCTGGGAACCTTGATCGTTTTGTATGCCATCGCTCCCAATGCTCGCTCCTTGTTCGTCGCCCGGCCACCAGCCTGGCGACCGCTGCGGCTTAATTGTCGAAAGTTGACGCGCGCGCAGCCGACCGCATGGCTTTACTGACCTGCCGCGCGCTATTCCAATAGAATCAGTTATGGCGATCATACAAGAAAGCCCCGCTGAAACCAGTACCGGGCGCCAGCGCCCGGGCGGTTATCGCCAGGCTCTGCTCGCCGCCGCGCTGGCCCTTCTGGCCGCATCCAGTTCGGCCCGTGCCCAACGGATTCAGAACCAGGGTTCAGGCTCGCTCGCCGTTGCGCCGCTGCACCAACAGACCAAGGTCCTGCCCCAGGCGTGGCCGGCGCTGCCCATGCAAGCGGGTGGCAATGTCCTGGTGATTCCACGGGCCAGCCGCGATTTTGTCGGCGAATGGGGCGGCCATCTGCATCTGACGCGGGTGCTGGGGATGGCGCCGGCGTCGTCCGATTCGATCGTCAGCCTGGCCTTCGGCGAAAGCAAAGGGACGGTGTTCATGCAGACCACCGCGTTTGCCCGCCGCTCTTCCCAGATCGTCAAGACCAGCGCCGACGTGGTCAATCCCCGGATGATCGAGTTGAAGCTCAAAGGCCTGGAAACGAGGTTCACTCCGCCGATCATTCATAAAGAGGAACTGCATTTTGCGCTGACCTCGAAGAACACGATCAGTTGCCTCAAATACGTCGACTTTTACGAACCGGGCAGAAAACTCCCGATTGCCTCGATGGCATACGCGGGCAAGCTGCATCCGCTGACCGAGGAGGAAAGGCGCGCTCTGACCGAGCAGGTGCTGGAACGAGGTCAGATTCCGCAAAAGAAGATTGAAAGCAGCCGCAGTTTCGGCCCCTGACCGCGACCGTGGTCACCACGTTGGAGCGCGAAGGACCGAAATAGGTGCACCGAAGCCGCCACCTCGTCCCGGCATCCGCGAGAAGATGAAAGGCGGGCCGAAGCCCGCCCGTCCCTGGTTACCAGCGATTGCCGCCGCGACCGGGGCCGCGGCCACGGCCGCCTGCGCCCCCGCGGTTTCCACCGCCGAAACTGTTTTCGCGCGGCCGCGCTTCATCGACTTTGATGTTGCGGCCCTTCAGCTCAGTGTCGTTAAAGCGTTGGATCGCCGTCGCAGCATCGCCCGCGCTTGCCATTTCAACAAAGCCGAAGCCTTTGCTTTGGCCGGAAAGCTTGTCGGTAATCACGGTGGCGCTTTGAACCTCGCCTGCCTGCGAAAAGAGTTGTTCGAGATCGGCATCCGATACCGAATAGGCCAGGTTACCGACGTACAATTTGCTGGGCATCATTGCCCTCCGAAAGGTTTTGCCGGGTAGCTCCGAACAGCGGCACCCGGGCTAATTCCCGGGCTGAGTGAAAGGAACAATTCCGAGCTGTTTGACCCATTTTACACGCTCAGCCTCAACCAGCCTAGCAAATCGCGGCCGGCGGGATACTTGCATGCACGGCTGCGGTGGAAATTGTGATTACGTGGCGGATTTTCGCTGCGCCTCTGCAGGTTTTTACTCCACCCTCCAGGCCCCTGGAGAATCAGGAGCCATGTACTTCGCAGGCTGTGAAATATATAATCGAGACTGCCCACCATTCGGAATGGGCCCGTTGGTTAGAAGGAGTTCGACTCCTCGCGGGATAAGTCCGAAACCGCTGAAGAAGCTCAGGAGGTTTTTTCGTGCCCAAGGTCTATGTTGGCAATCTTGCAGTTTCGGTCACGAGCAGTGACCTGATCGCGCATTTCTCGCGCGCCGGACAGGTGGTGGGCGCCCTGGCGGTGACCGATCGGGATTCCGGAATGTGCCGCGGGTTTGGAGTGGTCGAGATGGCGAAACTGTCCGATGTTGCCCTGGCCTTCAGCCTGCTGAACAACAGCGAATTGAAGGGACGGAAAATCCGCCTCGAACCGGATCCGGCACATAAGAATGGAAAGGCGCGCAACCGCACCAGCCAGCGGTAACGCGACCGGCGGCCACGACACTCTCCGGGACAGCCCGTAGCACCTCGATTACGATTCAGGCTGATTTTATCGATGCAACAATTGCTCATTGAGCCACATCCAGGCTTCATCGTGCGCAATGGCTATCCGACCTAGCGCAAAGCAGCTGGTGGGGTCATTCTCAGGCAAGTTCAGTAATAGATAGTCAACTCAATATAAAGTAAATATATACAGTGCAGGATCCACGGTTAGCGCCGGTGTGATCTCGTACAATAGAAACATTCGCGACGCTGTTGTATCAGACGATGAAATAGAAGTAGCCTGAATTTCGTTGCGACGTCCTTTGGCGATGGCGGAACGGTTGGGCTGGCATGCGAGCTTCGGCGCGCGCGTCGGGCATTCGTTCACATGAACCAGGCGTTTCGTTGGCGACTGCCGGACTGTCAAATCTTCTTTCCACGTCCGGCGTAGCCCGCGCAAGCCTGCAGGAAAGGAATATTTCGGATGCCTTCGACAGCGCGAGAGCGAATGTATCAGATCTATCTGGAGTTCCTCCAAACGGCTGAGAGCAAGCGACGGTGGAACATTTTCAGCGACATCCCGTGGCATCATCTCGATGAAGGCAAGGTTGATGCCGGGGCGGCGCAATACGTCGAGATCTTTTGCGCCGAGGAAATGTACGTACCGGATTACAGCGCGCGAGGACTTGACTTGTCGCGCTCGGACTTCGGCGCGGCCTGGTTTCAGACTTGTTGGGCGTTCGAGGAGTCCAAGCATGCACTGGCCTTCCGGGAGTACCTGACGCGTTCGGGCCTGCGTTCGGAAGCACAGATCCAGGAACTCGAAAGCGTCACGTTTTCGAAGCGATGGCAGTTGCCGTTCACAACCGGGCGGCAGATGGCATGTTACGGCGCGCTGCAGGAAGGCGCCACCTTTACCGCTTACAACCAGCAGAGGAATCGCGCCCGCAGTGCCGCGGACGAGGTCCTCGAGGCGATCTTCTTTTACGTCGGGCGCGACGAGGCCGCGCATGCCGGCTTTTACCGCTCCGTGATTCAGTTGGAACTCTCGATGGATCGGGAGCAGACCATTGGTGACCTCGCGTGGGTGCTGAGTAAGTTCAGGATGCCCGGCGAAGACCTGATTGCTGATTACCGGCAACGGCTCCATGATTCGGCCGGAGGCATCAGCCCACGGCTGTTTATGGAGCGGGTGCTGTCGCCGCTCCTGGCCACGCTGGAAATCAGCCGCGAGGAATTCAAGGCAGCGATGAAAAAATCGGCCGCTCAATGACGCTGTAAGTGTCCCTCCTCTGATTCAACGCGCGTGCGCGCTTGATTGCGGCGCGCGCCGGCCGGTGGACTTTATGCGACCGGTACTCTAATTTCTGACCGGCTGGACCCGGGCCGTGTTGGAGCGCCGCGCCGCGCCTGGACACGAAGCCCGCCGGATCAGGAGGCGAAAATGAAGTTAGTACGTTTCAGCCGGGATAATCGCGTACAGTATGGATCGCTCGAGGATGATCGGATTCGGCCGCTTGAGGGCGAGCTTGCCGCGCTCAAGCCGGTTGCGGGCGCAGACGCTATTGCGCTTTCCTCGGTCAAGCTGCTGAGCCCCAGCGCAGCCAGCAAAGTGATTGCGATCGGTCCCGGCCGCCGCCGGGTGCTGGGCAAAGGACAGCCGCCCGAGCGCCCTACCCTGTTCTTTAAGCCGTCGACGGCGGTTAATAATCCCGACGATCCAATCATCTTCCCGCCCGAACTTGACTACCTCAATCATGAGGGCGAAATCGGGATTGTGATTGGCCGGCTCGCGCGCCGGGTTAAACGCGAAGACGCGGCGAATTACATTCTGGGCTACACCTGCGTTAACGACGTCACCGCCGGCGAACTGCGCAAGACCATGGGTACGCCGATGATGTTCCATGCCAAATCGTTCGATACCTTCGCTCCCTTCGGTCCGGTGATCGCAACCGATCTCGATCCCTCAAACCTCGATACTGAATGCCGCGTCAACGGCGAGCTGCGGGTCAAGGCGCGCACCGACGATTTACTCTATGCGCCTGAATTACTGGTGAGCTGGATATCGCATATCATGACGCTGCTGCCCGGTGACGTGATTTCAACCGGTGCGCCTGGTGTGGGACCGCTCAAGCCAGGCGATGTGGTCGAAGTCGAAATCGAGGGCATCGGCTGCCTGCGCAACCCGGTAATCGCCGGCAACTAACACGGATTTCTTCGCGGCGAGACGAAATCATTGTCTGATGACCGATCCGTTGCTGGCGGCTTCAGACGGGATCGGCGGCCGCGAACTGAGCCAGCACTTCAAAAAGCACAACCTGGTAATTAAGGGAGAACAGCATGGCACGATTAGATGGCAAGGTCGCGATCATAACCGGCGCCGGTTCCGGAATCGGACGCGCCGCTGCTCGCCTGTTCGCACGGGAGGGCGCGAAGGTCGGTGTCGCTGACGTTAACGCGCAGCGGGCCGAGGCGGTCACCGCCGCGATTACCGACACCGGCGGCGAGGCGATCGCAATCGCCGCCGACGTTACCAAAGCCGCCGATTGCCAGCGGATGGTCGAGGATACGGTCAGGCGTTTCGGCAAGCTCGATATCATGTACAACAACGCAGGGATCAGTCCGATGGGCCTGGTGCATGAAATCAGCGAGGCGGACTGGCGCAAGGTGATCGATATCTGCCTGACGGGAGTCTTTCTGGGCACCAAGTTCGCCCTGCCGCACCTGATGAAAAAGGGCGGCGTGGTGCTCAACACGGCGTCGATCGCGGGGCTGACGGGCCAGCCCGGTCTCCCTCATTACTGCGCCGCCAAACATGGCGTAATCGGTTTCACCAAGGTAGTCGCGATGGACTACGGCAGGTACAAAGTGCGCGCCGCCGCAATCTGTCCCGGCGCGGTGGTCACCAATATCGGCGAGTCGATGGGCATAACCGTGGACCCCGAGGTGACGCGCAAGCTGGGCGCGACGTTGCATCCGCTGGGCCGCGCCTGCGAACCCGAGGACATCGCCAACGCCGCCCTGTTCCTGGCCTCTGACGACGCCTCGATGATCAGCGGCGTCGCGATCACGGTTGACGGCGCCTGGACCTGCGGGCATACATTTCCGGTTCCGGGGCAGCAGTAGGCGACGCCGCTTCGATTCTTGAGGCGGTCCAATTGGCAAAGCGGTGCATCCACTGCTCGGGCATCCGCGGCCATTTGCATGCGCATCGTTGCCCGATTAACCTCGGCTCAGAAAATCGCTTCGGGTAGTGCACGAGCATTTGCCAAGGCCGACCAATGGATTTCAATTACACACCGCAGCAGGAGGAATTCCGCCGCACGCTGCGCTCGTTCCTGGAGCGCACCAAGGCGGAAATATTCGGCCGCAGTGACGATCTGGGCAGCGGCACCGACAGCGACGACCGCTGGAAGCGCCTGCTCGAATACCATCGCCGGCTCTACGACGCCGGTTACATCGCGCTGCATTGGCCCAAAGAATGGGGCGGCGGCGGCGCCGGAATCGTCGAGCAATCGATCTACCAGGACGAGGCGCTGCGGCTGGGACTTCCAATTTACGGCGCCAACACGCTGGCGATCGACCGCATCGGGCCGACGCTGATCTTTCTGGGCACCGAGAAGCAGCGCCAACGCTACCTGCACAAGATGCTCACTGCCGAGGAAATCTGGTGCCAGGGCTATTCCGAACCCAACGCCGGTTCCGATTTGGCCGGACTTCAGACTCGCGCCGAGATCCAGGGCGATTACTTCATCGTCAATGGCCAGAAGATCTGGACCAGCCTCGCCCAGCGCGCGCATATGCAGGTGCTGCTGGTGCGCACCGACCCGCGGGCGCCCAAGCACATGGGCATCTCCTACCTGCTGGTTGACATGAAAAGCCCCGGCATCACCGTTCGTCCGCTGCGCCAGATCACGGGGGGCGCGGAATTTAACGAGGTCTTTTACGACAACGTCAAAGTGCCGCTGGAAAACCTGGTCGGCGAACTCAACAAAGGATGGCAGGTGTCGATCGCGACCCTGATGTACGAGCGCGCTTCGGGCGGCACGCGCCATCCGGTGCAAAAGGCGGTCGAAGATTTGATTCAGCTTTCGCGACAGGTGCAGTTCGAAGGCGTGACGGCGTCCAAACATCCCTACGTGCGGCAAAAGCTGGCGCAGTTCGCGGTTGAGGCTGAATGTCTGCGGCTGATTCGCTATCGCGGCCTGACCAATCAGCTTAAAAAGCGCATCCCGGGACCTGAAACCTCCTACGGCAAACTGCACGCGACCGAACTCAACCTGCGCGTCCAGATGTTCGCCGACGAACTGCTGGGGCCGTTTCATCAGCTTCGACCGGGATCTCCCGGCGCGGTCGAAGGGGGTCGGTGGCTCGGCCGCTTTCTGACCGCGCGCGGGATGACGATCGCGGCGGGATCAAGCGAGATCCAGCACAACATCATCGGCGAACGCGTTTTGAAGCTGCCCAAAGGTTAGTTCGCTGACGAGCCGCCAGCGGGGAACATCGGCTCATTTTCGAGCGCGTCAATGACCGAGACACAAATCGGAATCATCGATGAGTTGTGGCGTTACCCGGTCAAATCGCTGCGTGGCGAGCGTCTGAGCGAGTTGACGGTCACCGCCGAGGGCGTGCTCGGCGATCGTACGTGGGCGCTGCGCGAACTGCAGTACGGCGCGATCATGAGCGCCAAGATGTGGCCGTGGATGTTGCAGTTGCGCGCTGAATGGAGCGGCGATCCGAACCGCGGCGGCACTGTGCGCCTCCATTTGCCGGACGGGACCACGCTGGAGGGCGAGTCCACCGCAGCCGCCGAAACTCTGTCCCGCCTGTTCAAGCATCCGGTGCGCCTGGAACGCACCCGCCAGGGACCGATCTCGCCCGCCGATCTCGAAGCGATCCAAAAAGGCGAAGCCTTTCTGCCCCAATGGAAATTTTACGACGAAGGTCCGCTTCACCTGGTGGCGACCGGCACGCTGCGCCATTTGAAGCGGCTGGAAGGCGGGAATTCCGACTTCGACCCGCGCCGGTTTCGTCCCAATATTCTGATCGACACGGGCGACGACGACAGCGGCTTCGTCGAAGATCGATGGCTCGCCGGAGAGCTCAGAATTGGCGACACGGTGCGGATCGGTGGCATGTGGCCGGCAATTCGATGCGTGATGCTCACCAATGCGCAGGAGGAACTGCGTCACGACCCCGCGATCCTGCGCGCCGCCGCACAGCACCATCAGGCGTACGTCGGCGTTTTCGCAGGCCCGCTGGCGCCTGGAACCATCCGATTGGGCGATCCGGTCGTGCTCGCGCTCGGACCAACCGATTAAACCGAAACATCAGCGGTTTGGCCGGGGCTTTCGCTTGGCGGATGCTTGGAGCGGTTGGTTCGATTTCATAATAGTCGTCGCCAGCGTCGCTTTGGCGCAAATTAGGCGTACGAAGTCTGCTTAGCTATTTTTGCCTCAGTCTCTGGCATTGTGTGCCGGTTTTTGACTATAGTGCTTTCTGCTCGCGGACGCGGGGAGCAATCAGCAGCCTTTTACAATCGGCAGCACTGTAAACGCCCAGGTGCCTGCCGTCGTCAAAAAGGTGAAGGTAAAAACGAGGCAGACACTGCCCCTGGACTGGCGCAACTGGGTGCGGTTGCGCGACATAACCGATGCTGGTCGGGTTTGGGAGATGAGAATCATGTCCGTTCTCATGTCAGCGTATGAGAAATGCCGGTCCCGTCTTCAGAAGGACGATTTGGGTCTTACATTGTGGGGGTATGTATGCCTCGCTTTGTTTGCGATCGCCGCGATAATCTCCTTTTTTCAACGTTGATGCGCTCGCTCTATCCGAAATCTGAACCGTTGCGGCAGCGCTCAACGCCCAGCATGATCCTGCCGGAACCGGCGCTGAGGTGTATCCGGCAATGGGCTCGTATGGCGTGCGCGACCACCAGCACGCGTCGCTTTCTTTCCTGCGCGGCGCCCGTCCACGAAACCGGGTTGAAAAGGTTGCGCAGAGCGTTGGCGGCCATCGCTTCGCTTTCGAAATATCGGCTGCGCAACAGAGCACGCATGGCTTCACCTGGAATCACGGACAATCTATGGGCCAGTAATCCCTCGGCCGATGGCTACCTGCATTAAGATCACCTGAGCCGAGCGTGCCGGAAGGCGGCAATGCAGCAGGGGATGGTCACGATGATCGGGGAGCGCTGCAAGGAACTTGCGAGATTGGATCGGAGTTCATCGCGGCGCATCGACGTTTTAAAGAAATCGGCGGCAGTGCGCGCTGGCAGGCGAAACCAGCGCTTTCGAGGAACAATCCGTGCTGGCGGTTGCCAGATGCCTTGAAGAAGAACTGGGCGGTTATCGTCCTCCACCGTTATGAGGAGCCATCAGTCCACGCGCAGGACGATTTTGCCGAAATGGCTGCTGGCCTGCATGCGGTGATGCGCGTCGGCGACCTGCGCTATCGGCATTACGCAGTCGATTACCGGCCGGATCGCACCGGAGACCAGCGCCTCACCGAAGCGCTTGAGGAAAGCGTCAACGATGCCCGCCTTCTCTTCAACGCTGCGTGTGCGCAGGGTCGAACCGATAACCTGCAGATGGCGCCGCAGGACGGCAGCCAGATCGATTTCGGCGCGCGCCCCTTTCATCAGACCAATCAGCACCAGCTTCCCGCCCTGCGCCAGCGCTTCCAGGTTCTGAGCCAGGTAGGCGCCGCCGATGCAGTCCAAAATCGCATCGACGCCGCGGCCGGCAGTAGCAGTCCTGACCTTGGGCGCGAAGGGACCGTCGTTGTAGTTGATCGCGACGTCGGCGCCGATGCGCAGGCAGCGTTCGCATTTTTGCGCACTGCCCGCGGTGACAATGCTGCGGGCGCCGGCCTGGCGCAGCAGCGCAATCGCGGCGGTGCCCACGCCGCTGCCGCCGCCGTGGATCAGAGCGCTTTGCCCCGCACCGATTCCAGCCAGCATGAACAAATTCAGGAACGCGGTCAGAAACACCTCGGGCATCGCGCCCGCCTCCTCATCGCTCAGCGCCTCCGGCACATGCATCGCGCTGCCATGATGGACGGCCGCTTGCTGCGCATAACCGCCGCCCGCAAGCAGAGCCATCGCGCGGTCCCCAATGCGCCATCCGCTGACTTCCCGGCCCACTTCGATTACCTCGCCGGCGCATTCCAGGCCGAGGATGTTGGAGGCGCCCGGCGGAGGCGGATAATTGCCCTGACGCTGCAGCAGGTCGGCGCGATTGACCGCTGTGTATTTGACCCGAATCAGCAGGTCGTGCGGTCCCGGCGACGGAGCGGGGACCTCAGCCAGCTTAAGGTGACTTTCGTCGCCTGGGCTTGGAACAGTAACCGCGATCATCAACGCCCCTCCATTCGGACCCGCAACAACTCCACGATCTCGCCAAAATTATCCGCATAGAGGATCAGCGGAACGCCGTACTTCGCGGCTTCGGCGCGCAGGTACTGGTCGATCCGGCGTACGTTGGCGAAATCTGATTCGGTCAGCCGCCGTTTGGCGTGGCTCTCACCGTGCAGGCGCGCCTGATGTTCGGATGCCGGGGGCGCGGCCAAAACGATATAGAGGTCCACGGCGGCGTCGCGGTAGAGCGCCGGAATCAGGTGATTACCTTCAATTACCAGCGAGGTTCCCTCGTTGCGCGCGCGAGCGATGCATCGTTGGATAGCCGGCTCGAGCAGCCGCGCCTGAGCCAACAGGTGGTCGATCGGATTCTCGGCCCGAAAGGTAAAGCTGTAAAGGTCGGGAGCGGTTTCGGGCGAATGGTAGGTTTTGGCGACTTCGCGCAGGAATCCGGTGCCCAGGCGATGGTCAAAACGCATCTCCCAGGCCAGCTCGCGAGCCAGCGTGCTTTTACCCGTCCCGGCAGTGCCGCCGATTAGAACGATTGGCTTGGCCATCGTTGTGAGCTTATCCCGATCAGCGAAAACTTACAGCAGTTTTTGCCGCAACGGGGAAGCTATCAGCTTTGGGAATTTGGCGATAGCGCGCGGCCCGCGCTCAATCGCATGCGCGTTCGGCTCGCCCAGCGCCGGCCGGGCAAAACAGAAGGCGAAATTGCCGCTTCAGGACCGCCGCCACAAACCACCGCTTGCGGCAATCGTTGCGTCCGGCCCTGTGGCCGGGCTTACTCCTGATTCATTTCCTCATCCAGCTTGCGCAGCTTGGAAAGGCGCTGGTCGGTTGGAACCAACTGCTCATTGACCTTGGCGACGGCATGGCTGCCGGGGATTTCGCCGTTGATCTTCTGGATTGCCTGTTGCGCCAGCCTGCGCACCGTAGGGCTTGGATCCTCGGTGGCTGCCGTGGTCAGTACATCAGTGGCCGAATGGTCCCCGATTTCGCCCAGCGCAAAAACCGCGGTGCCGCGGCTACGCTCGTCGGTGGCCTCATACAGGTACTGGATCAACGGCTTGGTCGCGCGGTCGTCTCCGATGCGGCCCAGCGCGGCGGCGATATGGATCTTGACCACCGGTTCGGTGGAACGCAGAAACAGCAACTGGCACATCGGCACGACCGCGTCCTTGTTGCCGCGGCTGCCCAGAATATCGATGGCTTTGACTCTGACTCGGGTGTCGGGGTCGGAGATGGCGCGGATGAGCAGGAAGTCCGCCTCCGGATCGCTCACATTGCGCAATTTGCGCAGCGCCTCGACGCGAACGCGCGGGTCGGCGTCGCCAAGTCCGGCCTCGGCACTTTTAAGATCATGCTGAGTAGTGGTCCGGTCAGAGGTGGCGTTGTTGTTGTGATTGAAAATCTGTCCCAACGCGCCCTGTGAGCCCGGCGGTCCCATCTGGGCGGACGCCGGCGGAACCGCGAACCACAATCCTGTCAGGACCACGCTCAAGATCAAACCTGGCTTGAACATCTGCTCACTTACCTCCGCCAAATCGCGTCCGAGTGATCATCGACCAAGCATGAGGAATTTGCAATAATCCCTGAAACCTCATTTTTCCCAGCAACAGACAGTGCGATTTCGCTTAGTTCCGATCCTGGTTTTTGCTTTACCCCTGATCGCCGCTGCCGGCCGCGTCCCGCCGCCGGTTGATCCGTTGCCACCCGGCATTGAAACGCCGGGCTATACGCCCGGGCATATCCCTTTCCATCCTGGACAGGCGCTTTTATACAAAGTTACATGGGAACAGCTTCCGGTTGCCTTTGCGCGCATCTCTTTGCGAGAAGATCTCCGCCACAAACAGGACTGGATGGGCGAAGCGTCAGTGCGGACCAACAAAGTCGTAGACGTTTTTTACAAGCTGCGCGCCTATCTGCGCGACGACTTTTCCCCGCAGTCCCTTGCTTCCGACGAGGTCTATATCCATCACAATGAAAACGGCAGGGTCACCGATTACACTGACACCTTTGACCGCGCCGACGGTATTGTCAAAACCATCCGTCGCAAACACGATCAGACCGAGGTAAAGCGATTTCTTGCCAGTCATCCGCTGGGACCAATTGGAGCTTCCCTGCTCGCGATCTCGCAGCCTATCAAGGTCGGCGAATCGATGACGCTGGATGTGTTCGCCGCCACCGAGCGCTACGTGGTGCAATTTCGCGTCGCCGGACGCGATCTGATCCATCTGGGACCGGACGATATCAACGCGTTCCGCGTAATCCCGACCATACTTTACGTCAGTAATCCGAAAAATCACTACAAGGTGCGCCAGGCCGTCATCTGGATCTCGGCCGACGAGCGCCACGTCCCGCTGCGGATCGAGGCCGACACCTTCGTCGGGCGCATTTATATCGATCTCGTCAAGGCGCCTGAGCAGACCGGATTGGAAGTGAGCGAGGAGAAAAGGCCCTGATGCGCCGGCACCACTGCCGGCGTTTGCTCAGAAGCCGGATTTTCTCAGCCTCAAATGGGGGACCGTCGATTTTTATGTCTGCAGCCCCACTTCGACGATGGAGAGAGGTTCATCTGCGCGCAGCTTTTGGCTACTTGCTTGGGACCGTGCCGTGGCCGCCGTTGGCTGGCGCGGCCTGCTGCTGGGCTTTAGCCATCTCTTCCATCAGTTCGGGACTGTAGCCCCAATGCCGCACCATCGAGCCGTCGGCCTTGTAGCTATACTCCTCATTGTACCAGGGTGTCTGCGGCTCGACTCGCCGTTTCATCACCGTTTCGATAACCGGGGCCAGCCGCTCGGCCTTTTCCTGCTCGCGTTTATCGCGGCGTTCGGCGAACTCGGGCAGCACCTCCTTGCCGAACAGCTCCAGGGATTCACAAATATAATCGTGCGGCAGTTTGCCGAACTGCGCGATCAGAATGAGCTGGTCCACCCCGGCGGCTTCGTATTCGAGCATCACCTTGCGGACTTCGTCGGGCGTGCCGACCGCGTTGGCAAACGGGTTGAGCCGCTGCTCTGGAGGCATCGCCTGCTGCATCTCCCACAGATTCGTCCGTCCCGGCTTGTGCACGCCGTCAACGTAATAGTGGCGCCCCGACAGGCCGAACGCATTCGCCTCAGCCATCCGCCGGGCGCGATCGCCGTTGCGATCACAGACGGTGGTCATCAGGAAACCAACGTTGGGCGTAACCCGGTAAGTCAGCGGTACGGCGTCGGCCAGCACGCGATAGTACGATGCGGTCCAATTGCGCGCATCCTCGGCTGACACGAAGCCGAAAGTCAGCGCGCCGATCCCGAACTTCGCCGCAGTCATGATCGTTTCCTGGCGCGAGCAGGCGACCCATACCGGTGGATGTGGCTTCTGGCGCGGCTTGGGGATCACGTTGCGTGGCGGCATGTTGATGTATTTGCCCTGCGCGCCGCGAAACGGCTCCTCCACCATCATCCGGCAGATCACGCCCAGCGCCTCGCGCCATTGCGCCCGCTTCTCAGCGCGTGAGACGTGAAACGCGTCCAGTTCGGTGAAACTGGTGGATTCGCCGGTGCCGAACTCGGCGCGTCCATTACTCATAAGATCCAGGGCGGCCACCCGCTCGGCCACGCGCGCCGGATGGTTATAGTTGGGCGGCAGCAGGCAAATTCCGGAACCCAACCGAATGCGCTTGGTACGCTGGCTGCATGCGGCCAGGAAGCTCTCGCCCGCTGACGAATGGGAGTATTCCTCGAGAAAGTGATGCTCAATTTCCCACAGATGGTCGATTCCGATCCGGTCGCAAAGCTCGATCTGCTCAAGCCCGTCATTCCAAATCCGGTATTCCGAGTCGGCATCCCACGGTTTTGGAAGCTGAAGCCATCCCATGAATCCGAACTTCATAGCCGTTCTCCTTTGCGCATCCGAATCGTACGGGAACGCCCGGTGCGGTTTGATTGTCGGAATAAATGCCGATGGAGTCAATCCGGCGAAAAGACCTGATTCGCCGCCGCGGTTGGCGCAGCGGGCTGTGCGATGGCGGCGCTGCTCGACCTGGGACACGGATGGCGCCAAGGGTGGGCGCGCGCCGAGCTCGGTGTCATTTTTAAGGGTGCCCAATGTGTAATCCGATGCCCTGGGGGATCTTGCCGCAACCGCCATGTGCGTCGCCGCACGGAACTCTGCAGTCTGGCATGGCTGGCGCCAGTTAACGATGTTCGCGCGGCGTCGCGCTGTCCATGGACGCCGATAGTTTGGCCGTAATACGATGCGAGCGGGCCAAGCACGAGAGAGGGGAGCAGCAAGAAGAAACTGATGGCGGACCTCAACAGTTTCGACACCATTGTCGTGGTCATAATGGAGAACCGATCATTCGACCATCTGCTGGGCTATCTCAACCTGCCGGGGGAACATCGGATTGCGATGGAGGGGATTGAGGCCGACCAGGATTGGCTGCGCCGCTATGCCAATCCGGGGCCCCCCGACAATTTCCTGTACGAAGCAGCGCCCTTGCGCGAGCTTCACGTGGTCGATCCGCCGCACGAGCGCAGCAACATCGCCGTCCAGTTGGGGACGCCGGATGACCACCACGTGTTTCCGATGAAGGGCTTCATCGACAGCGCCGGCGGCAATTCGCAGGTGATGCAGTATTACACCGCGCAAACCATTCCGATAACCGATTTCTTCGCCCGCAATTTCACGGTTTGCGACCATTGGTTTGCGCCGCTGCCGGCAGGCACCCAGGCCAATCGCCTGATGGCGATGAGCGGGCAGTCGTACATCGACACCAACGTCAGCAACCCGGTGGATTTTCCCGATCAGCAACTGGTTTACGACTGGCTCAAACAGCGGGGCGTGCGTTGGCGGGTTTACCACCAGGGGTTTTTTCCGTTCTTTGCCATGATGCCGCGATGGTATCCGCGGATGCTCGCGAGCGAGGATTTCCGCCGCTTCGAGCGCCTCAGGCTCGATTTCGAACTGGAGCCCGACGCCACCTTCCCCAACGTGATCTTCGTCGAGCCCAAGTACACGGACTCGCCGCATATCGGCGAGGGCACTGATGACCACTCGCCGTCATCGGTGCTGGGGGGCCAGGCCTTCCTGCTCGACATCTACAATGCGCTGGTCTCCAATCCGGTCCGCTGGCGCAAGACGGTGATGATCCTCACCTACGACGAGCACGGCGGATTTTTCGACCACGTTCAGCCGCTGCCAATCATCACCAGAGATCCGCGCGGACGCTATCCAGACTTCGTCAGCAGCGGAGTGCGGGTGCCGGCAATCGTAATATCGCCGCTGGCCGGTGCCGGAGCCGTTTACAGCAAGCCGCTGGATCATACCTCGATATTGCGCCTCATCGGCCAGAAATTCGGCGGCGGATTCTATGGGCCCGGCGTCGATGATCGGCCATTGGTCGGCAGCGTGCTCGACGTGCTCGATCTCGACGCGCCGCGCCAGTTGATTCCGCCGGCTCCCGATCCTTCGGTCATTCCGGCGTCCGAACCATACGTGCGAGGATTCAAGACCCAGACCGAAAACGTCAGGATGTTCCAGAATGTGACGCATCAACTGACCACCACGCCCGAATACCGCCACGCGCTGGCCACCAAGTTTCCGGAATTCCGTGATTTCCTGGGAATTTAAGCCTCAGCGCTGCGACAATCCGGCGCGATGGGGCATCTCGTTTTTCCTGACCATTGCGCTGGCTTTGCTGCTTATCCCCAACGCGTTCTGCGCCGCCTTGTCTGTTTCATTCTCACCGCAAGGCACGGTCAAGCGGGTCCGGCAGGTCACCGCGCGATTCTCGCAGCCGATGGTCCCGCTGGGCGATCCGCGCGTCAAGACCGGAATTTTCAGCGTCGATTGCCCGGCACCCGGCAAGGCGCGATGGATCGACAGCCAGACCTGGTCATACGATTTCGACCACGACCTGCCCGCCGGCTTGCGCTGCACGTTCACGCTGAGTCCCGGGCTGAAAAGTTTGCGCGGTAATCCGCTTTCCGGCACTGCGCGGTTCACTTTCGACACTGGAGGGCCGTCCATTGTCGAGGCGCGGCCATGGCCCGACAGCAACGATATCGACGAGCATCAGGCCTTTGTTCTGGTGCTGGACGCTTCCCCTGACATTCAATCGGTGCTCGAGCACGCCTATTTCGAGATTCAGGGCCTGACCCAGTTGGTGGGAGCCACGGTCATGACCGGCACAGACAGCGCCGTGCTCCTCAAGCGCTTCAAGAACTTCATCAACAACCGGCCAGTGGTGATTGTCCGGGCCCGGCAGACTTTCCCCGATAACGCCTCTGTGCATCTGATCTGGGGCAGGGGGATCAAGACCGTCAGCGGCATCGCAACGACCCGAGACCAGCAATTCAATTACCACAGCCGCAGAGCTTTTGAGGCAAAGTTCGTATGCGAGCGGGAGACGCCGCAAGGCCCGTGTATTCCGCTCACGCCGATGACGGTTTCGTTCTCATGGCCAATCGCACCGGATCAGGCGCGCCGCGTTGCCCTGGTATCGGCTGATGGCAAGCGGCGCGGGCCCAAAATCGGAGAGGAGCAGGAGATATCGTCGGTTACATTCGATGGTCCGTTCGCAGAATCGGCGCAATACACGGTCGAAGTGCCGCGCGATATCGTGGATGTCAGCGGACGCGCGCTGGTCAACGCGGCGCAATTTCCGCTTGTCGTCAGGACCGACGAATTTCCACCGCTGGCGAAATTTTCGGCCCGTTTCGGAATTATCGAGCAGGCGGACCCGATCCTGCCGGTCACCGTGCGCAATCTGGAGCCTGAGCTTCATGGTGAAAAATTCGAGGTGCAAGGCGGCGCCGGCAATTCTGGATCGCGCCTTTACGATATCCTGTCGCGCATCGAAGCGACCTGCTGGCGCGTTCCGCCTCCCTCCACCGCCACGCTTTTGAACTGGCTGCGGAAGGTCGCCGAAGCCCCGCGCGATCGATCGGTTTTCGGCGCCGCTCCCCGCGAAGGTGCGAAAACCTTCACGATTCCCAAGCCACACGGCGCCAAGGCGTTCGAAGTGGTTGGCCTGCCGCTCAATTCACCCGGCCTCTACATCGTCGAACTCAGCAGCGTCAAACTGGGTTCGGTGCTGCTGGGCGGAAATCAGAAGATGTACGTTCCAACCGTCGCGCTGGTCACCGATTTGGCGGTCCATTTCAAGCAGGGCCATGACAATTCGCTGATCTGGGTGACGACGCTGGAAAAGGCCAGGCCGGTGGACGGCGCCGCAGTCGCGATCGCGGATTGCAGCGGCGCGCAACTGTGGTCGGGCCGCACCGGTCCCCAGGGCTTTGCCATCGTTCCGCGGATCGCAGCGTTGGATCATCCGCCCAAATGCGAAGAGTCCGAAGATTATCAAGAGATTCGCCAGAAAAACCCCGATTACTACACCGGCCAGAACGAGGCCTTGCGCGGGCTGAGCGGCGGTCTGATCGTCACCGCCCGTTACGGCAACGATTTCAGCTTCGATCGGACGGCCTGGCAGAACGGGATCGAATCATGGCGCTTCCATCTGCCCAGCGGATGGCAGCCCACCAACATCGCCGCCGCCACCGTTCTTGATCGCACGCTTTTCCGAGCCGGCGAAACGGTCCACATGAAACATTTTATTCGCGACCAGACCATCGCGGGCTTTGCGCCGGTGCCGCCGGACAGACGCTTCGATTCGATGAAGATCAGCTTTGCGGGCGGCGATCAGACCTACAACTTCAAACTTGACTGGAAGGACAACGGCACCGCCGAAAACGTCTGGAACATTCCAAAAAACGCCAAACTAGGCCAATACACGGTGACCCTGATCCGCCATAATCGGCCGGCTTCAGCCTCCGATGATCAGAACGGCGAGGCCACCACCGAGGTCGATTCGGCATCGTTGCGCGTCGAGGAGTTTCGCGTCCCGCTGATGAAGGCGGCGATCCGGCTGCCTGCCGCGCCGCCGCCCCGCACCACCTCGATTGCGGTGGACGTAAGCGTCGCGTACCTGTCGGGCGGACCTGCCAAAGGCCTGCCCGTAATCCTGCGCAGCCAGATTAGCACCAACAACCCGCTGACCTTCCCCGATTTTGACGACTTCATATTCGCCAACGGCGCTGTCAAAGAGGGCGTGGTCAGGAATGAGGAATGGGAGGAAAGCGGTGAACACAATCCTCCCGGCGTTCATCAGCGCAGCGCGATGGTGCTCGATGCCGCCGGCGGCGCGCGCACACAGATCACCGCAATCCCGGCCAGTGAAAAGCCGGTGTCCGTCCTGGCCGAACTTGAGTATCGTGATCCAAACGGCGAGGCGCAGACCGTTTCCAATTCCGTCACGATCTATCCGGCGAAGCTGCTGGCCGGAATCTACGCCGGGCAATGGACGTCGGCGTCGGGCGCCCCCATCCGTGTGGCAGTCGTCGATCAGCGCGGCAAACCGGCGGCTGGGGCTCCGGTCCGACTCCTCCTGTTCAGCCGCAAGGTCTTCTCCTACCGCCAGCGTCTGGTCGGCGGATTTTACGCCTATGAGAACACGGTGGAAACACGCGCCGCCGGCCAGCTTTGCTCGGGCCGGACCGACATCCGCGGCCGGTTCCAATGCAACGCCAAACCCGCCTTGACCGGCACCGTCGAAGTCGAAGCGCTGGTCACCGACGATCAGGGCGACACCAGCGCCGCGAACACTGAAATATACATCCCCGGTAAGGAGCGCGAATGGTTTGCCGGACATGACGAGGATCGGATGGACGTGGTGCCCGAACGGACCCATTACGAACCGGGAGAGACAGCGCGCCTGCAGGTGCGGATGCCGTTCAGCCGGGCCACGGTGCTGGTGACGGTCGAGCGCGAAGGCATCATGGCCGCGTCGGTCTTTGCCTTAAGCGGCAAAAATCCAGTAATCAGAGTGCCAATCCGCGACTACGCTCCCAACGTGTTCGTATCCGTGATGGCAGTGCGGGGACGAGTCGGGTCGATTCAACCCACCGCGATGGTTGACCTCGGTAAACCGGCATTCAAGCTGGGCATCGCCGAGTTGCGCATCGGATGGCGCGATCACGAACTGAAGGTCAAGGTCAGCACCGATCGCGCCGTGTATCACGTGCGTGAAAGGGTGCGCGTGAAGATCGCGGTCACAACCGCCGACGGCGCGCCGCTTCCGCCGGGGGCCGAGATCGCGCTGGCCGCCGTGGATCAGGGCCTGCTCGAACTGAGTCCCAACAACACCTGGAACCTTCTCGACGCGATGATGGGACGACGATCGTACCAAATTGAAACTTCGACCGCGCAGATGCAGGTGGTAGGCAAGCGGCATTACGGTCTCAAGGCGCTGCCGCCCGGCGGCGGGGGCGGCCGGCAAATCACCCGCGAGCTATTCAACACGCTGTTGATGTGGAAGGCGACGATTGCGCTTGACGATCGTGGCCAGGCTCAAGTCGAGGTCCCGCTCAACGATTCGCTCACCAGCTTCAGGATTGTCGCCGTCGCCAGCGCCGGAACCGGGCTGTTCGGCACCGGTTCGACCGTGATCAGATCGACCCAGGACCTGATGCTGTTCGCGGGCGTGTCGCCGATTATCCGCTCGGGAGATTCATTCAACGCCCAATTCACTGTGCGCAACGCTTCCGCCCGCGCCTTCGACACCGCAGTCAGCGCGCGCGTGGAGGGTTTGAAAAACGCGCCGCAGCCGGTGCGCAAGCTCCGGCTCGGACCGGGTGACGGCAAAACAATCAGCTGGAAGATCGACGTACCGCCCGGCGTCACTGAGCTGAAGTACCATGTCGACGCAGTCACGACCGGAAATGGCCCCTCCGACCATCTGTTGTTCGCGCAGCGCGTCCTCAGCGCCGTTCCGGTGCGCACTTACCAGGCGACGCTGCTGCGATGGGAAAAGCCGATCGAGCAGCCGGTTGCGCGTCCCGCCGACGCGCTGCCCGATGCCGGCGGCGTGGCCGTCACAATCAGCCCGTCGCTGCTGGCAGGACTGGACGGCGTGCGCCAGTGGATGCGTGATTATCCGTACGGCTGCCTTGAGCAGCGCGTTTCGCGGGCAGTGGCGCTGGGCGATCCCAGGCTGTGGCAGGCAATCGTGGCCGATCTGCCCGGCTACACCGATTCGGACGGGCTGCTCAAGTATTTCCCCGGCATGGACCAGGGCAGCGATGTGCTCACTGCGTATTTCCTCGCCTTGACCAACGAGGCCGGACTTCAGATTCCCTCGGCGTCGCTCAACGCGATCGTCAGTGGTCTGAGCGGTTTCGTGGAAGGCAAGGTGGTCCGCTATGAGTCTATCGATACCGTTGACCTGCCCCTGCGCAAACTGGCGGCAATCGAAGCGCTCGCGCGGGTGGGAAAGGCCACGCCCGCCATGCTCACCACTATCACGATCGACCCCAACCTGTGGCCCGACTCGGCGGTGATCGACTGGTGGAGCATCCTGCTGCGGATGAAGGCGGCGCCGCGCCGTAGCGCCAATCTGAGTTTGGCCGAACAGATCATGCGCGCGCGCCTTAACTGGCAAGGTACCGCCGCGCATCTTTCCGGCGGCAATCTTTGGTGGCTGATGACGGGGCCGGACACCAATCAGACGCGCCTGGTGCTGCTGCTGCTCGACAACGATTTATGGCGCGGCGATTTGCCCAAGGTGATGGCCGGCGCGATCGCGATGCAGACGCGCGGCGCCTGGCCCACCACCATCGCCAACGCCTGGGGCACCCTGGCCGTTGGCAAATTCGCGCATGCTTTCGAGTCCAAACCGATCACCGGAATAACCACGGCCGCAATCGATGCCAGCAGGCAGGAACTTCAGTGGGCCAATGAACCCAAGGGCGGCACGCTCGATTTTCAATGGCCGGCGGCGGCGGCCAGCCTGCGAATTGACCATTCGGGCGGCGGCAATCCGTGGGTGGAGGTGCGCACCAGGGCGGCGCTGCCGCTGAAATCTCCGCTGTTCAACGGCTACCAGATCACCAAAACGCTGTCGCCGCTGGAAGACTCGCATACCGGATGGCGCCAGGGCGACCTTGTCCGCGTTCATCTCAAGATCGTCGCGCAAACGGATATGACGTGGGTCGTGGTGAATGACCCGCTGCCGGCCGGCGCGTCACATCTGGGCACCGGCCTTGCGCGAGATTCGCAAATAGCCACTTCGAGTGAAAACCTGAATAACGAAAATTACCTGTGGCCGGCATTCATCGAACGCCCTTTCGACAGCTTTCGTGCCTACTACGATTATGTACCAAAAGGCACTTTCGAAATTGAGTACACAATCAGACTGAATCAGAGCGGTACATTCCAGCTTCCATCCACGCGCGTCGAGCCGCTATACGAACCCGCAATGTTCGGCGAACTCCCCAACGCGCCATTCACGGTGGGACCGTGAAGGAATCAAGCGCTTTTGGAGCCCTGTCTTTACTGGTCGGGGCCTCGGACTAAAAGCTCGGCTTGTTCGAAAATGGCGTCAGTTGAATCTCGTGTGTCCAGCACGAGCGGTCCTGAGTATAGAGATAATAAAACGCCTGGGCGATGCTGGCCGGATTGATCACGATCTCAGGCCGCTTCTGCGCTATCGGCAGCGCTCGCGTTCCGGGGGAATCGATCAGGCCGTCGATGATCACGTTGGCGACATGCACGCCGTGCTCGGAGTACTCTTCGGTCAGCACCTGCGCCAGCGTGCGCATCATGACGCGGGGATAGTAAAGCGATTGTCCGGTCATGCGCTTGCGCCCGCGCAGACAGCTTGGATTGTTGCTGAAGAAAAACGCTCCGCGCCCTTTTTTCCGCATCGCGGGCAGGACTTCTTTGGCAACCAGAAAAGGTCCCCGGCTGGATATATGCTGCGCGAAATCGAACATCTCCACCGGGATATATTCGAGCAATTCCTTGTCCGCAGGAAGTTCGCGGCCTTCAAGGTAACCGGCATTGTAGATCAGAACGTCGGGGTCGCCGGCTTCGCGCCGGATGGTGGCGAAGGCGGCCGCGATCGAGTCCTGCGACACCAGATCGAGCTCGACGATCATGCATTGCCCGCCCTGCTCGCCAATTGCCCTGGCCAATGGCGCGGCATTGGCCTTGTTGCGCGTGGTCAGTACGACGAAAAACCCTTCCTGTGCAAATTTCTGCGAGATCGCCCCGCCCACCCCCCAGCGCGCCGTAACCGGCAAATCGCCGTCATCCGCCGCCTTGCCATGCACCAACAGCGTATTGCGCCCATTGCTTTGCCACTTGGAAGTGGCGCCAATCACCACGGCGACCTGCTTGCCCTCGGAGTTCAACTTGTGATTTTCGCTCACTGCAAAACCCTCTCCCTGGTTTAAGCGTTGCAGGCGCTTTGCGGCCGTGAACTATATCGGCAGCGCTTCGCCGATGCGCTTGGCGACGGTGAAGCTTGCCGGCATGTTCACGTAGCCGTTGACGCTTCCCATTGACTCGTAGCGCCGGGCCCGTTCCGACCGCAGCCACCTTTTTACTACCGCAGGACTCGTCCACTTACCATGAACGCCGCCCGGGGATAACTTTCCGACCATCGCCTTTCCCCCTCACCGTGGAGCGAGTTGCACGGGAAGGGGCGCGCAACGCCTGACCATGAGACTGTTGACCCATCCGGGCGGCTGGTCAGGGTCCAGCTTGATGCTGCTGGTGCACTGCAGAAGCACCGTCAGCACGATTCGCGCCTCCAGGCGGGCAAGTGGAGCGCCGACACAATAGTGGATATCCCGCCCGAACGCCACGTGCCGGCGCGGCCGGCTGAGGACGACTTCATCGGGGCGCTCGAACACCGCCGGATCCCGGTTGGCGGCGCCCCACATCAGCAGGACCGTGGCGCCGGCCGGAATGTCCACATCGCCCAGCCTGGTGTCTTTGGGGACCGAACGCAGATGGTGGCGAAATGGAGACTCCAGCCGCAGCGCTTCTTCCACGAAGTTGGCAATCAGTTGCGGCTGTTGGCGCAGATGCTGTTGAAGATCCTGGTCCTCCGCCATCAGGCGCACCGCACTGCCGATCAGGCTCGTCGTGGACTCGCCTCCGGCGGCCAGCAGGGTCTGCAGGATGACAATGGCCGATGCGGCAGTGAGCACCCCGGTTTCCACTCCGCGTCCGATAGAGGTAAGGATGTCCTCGCCCGGCTCCCGGGCCGCAATCGCCATCTGATCGGCGAGCCAGGCGCCAAGGTCGTTGCTGCGGGTCATGAGTTCAAACAGTCGTTCGCGGGACAGCGTCACGCCCACCATTTCCGTCGAATCGAATGCGCAGCGCAGGAGACGGTGCACGTCACTGTCGCGAAACCCGATCAGACGGCTGATGACCGTGATTGGAATGAGGTTCGCCACTTCCGCCATGAAATCCACGCTGCGTCTGGCCAGTGCGCTTTCCATGCAACCGAGGGCAAGTTCCACAATGTCCGGCTCCAGAGCAGCCATGCGTTTGGAAACGAAATTGGGAAACACCGTAGCCCTGTGCAGCGTGTGAACCGGCGGATCGGCGGTGGCCAGCGTGTCAACACCGGCCTCACCGAAGGGAAAACGCGCCGGCAGCCCATTTTGGTCGCGATAGAGCAAACAGCGCATATTCGAGGAGAAATCGTCGATCCGGGCCGCCGCTTCCGTGAGCAGGGCAAACGAACTGACGACGAACACCTCGGTACCGGGAACCCGCCACACCGGGGCATATTTCTGCAGCCGGCGATAGAACGGATACGGATCCTTAATTACCGCGGGATCAAGCAGCAGCGTTGCGGGAATCTCCTGATTCATCGAATGCCCCCGTTCCGACCAGCAGCACCCGAGGCTGCCCGTTGTCGCTCACCATCTCAACCGGCTCAGGATTGACAGCAGCCCTGCCGGAAACCGTCGCCGCCGGCGCCGAAACTGTAGCCGGTCTTCAAATCTAATTCCTAATCCTTTTTCCAAGCCGACTAAATAGTTGACTGGATATATCGACAGCCACAGCTACTATAAGTGGTGGATGAAACAACAACAGCCCGTGAGCCCGCTTGACTGCGTTCCAGCGGCCCCACGCATTAGAGCGTGAAGCGGACCGTTGATATTGCACGACCCGGTCAGCCGGGTTAGATTCGGTTTCAGTGACAAGAATCCTGAGTGTACTTGCGGCGTCTGCTTTGATCCTCCAGTTAGGACTGGGGTATGGATTGGCTCGTCGCGCGTCAGCCTGTGATTGCAATCGCTGCGCCAGCAGGTGCTCGACGTCATGGGCTGAGCACGCCGTGGATTGCTGTCAAGCGTCGACAAACTGTGAGCCTGCGCTGGCACATTCAAGTGTGACTCAGGCTTCGGAAATCAGCGCCGCTTCTCTCATGCCGGTTGAGAGGGCGGCGCCTGGACTCTTGTCCTCCGTTTCGTATTTGTCCGGCCTCTCACCGGCACCCCCGCCCCCTCTGGTCGACTTTCTCTGTTCCCGTCAGATCTGATTTTCGCTCCTTCGTCGATCTGCCCTTCGGCTTGAAGTTCTGAAGCGCCTGATGCGCGCGCGACGGTCTCACTGGCGGTGGCGTCATAGATGCATAAGTTCGTAATATTATTCGTTGTGCTGGGCTTGCTAACGCCTCAGCCGTTACCGGGTTACACCATAGCCGGCGGGGTGTATGCCAAACGGGCGGGTGCATGCTGCCCGAATTGTCCGGTCTCTCGAGAGGCCAATGGGGAGCAGAGTGTCTGCGCAGAGGCTTGTGGCTGCTCCCTGCCCACGCCGATCCTGCCTGCCGTCACCCAAGCCTTCAATCCCGAAACCGGCTCCGTCATCATGGTGCTCGCCCCGAGGCTAGCGGCGCTCCGGCCTTTTTTTGCCAGGCGCGGCGCGCTGCCGCTCCTCCGCCCCGCCATACAGTTAGACAGTCTTTGTTCGCGCCAGCTCTGATCCTTCCTGGCCAGTTCCTGATCGACACATTTCTGGCCCCCATGACGGGTCGGAATGTGACAGCCCGATTACTACTGCTCGGCTCATTCGCGGCCGGCCGTAACCAGAACGATGAGGTCTGAAAATGGCTCTGCTTAATCGCCAGCGAACGATCGCTTTGTCGCTCGGAATATTACTTCTATGGGCGCTTGCTCCAACTCCCGCGGGCATCGCGCAGACGGATTCTGCCAGTCCGCCTGGACCTGCGGACAGAAAGCCTTTCACAACGGCCAACATCGCTTCGCCGGATCATCCTATCCTCAAGCAGCTCATCACCGAGGCGCTGCAGCGCAGCCCGTTGCTTGCCGCAGCGAGACAGCACTGGCTAGCCCAGAGTAAGGTGCCGATTCAGGTCGCGACTCTCCCCGACCCTCAGATCAGTTTCCAGAATCTGGCGGTGGGCAATCCGATCCCTGGCAACAACTTGCAGAGCAATGACTTTGCCTATTTCGGCTACGGTGTCTCTCAGGACATTCCGTACCCCGGCAAGCTCAGGCTTCGAGCGGCGGTCGCGCAAAAGGACGCCGAAGCGGCGCGAGCGGAGTACCAGACGCGAACGCGCCGGGTGATCGAGCAGGTCAGCGAAACCTACTTCAACCTTTTTTACCTGACACGAGCGCTCGATGTCCTCCAACGGACCTACAGCGAGTTTCAGCAGGTGGAGCATATCACCCAGTCTCAATACCAGGTGGGGATGGCTCAGCAGGAGGACGTGCTCAAGGCCCAGCTCGAAATGACCACGATCCTGAAAGAGATCGAGAGCACGCGAGAGGAGTTTGGGCAAGCTCAAGCCGACCTGAAGGCCCTTGTGGGCCGTGAACAGGACTCTCCCGAAATTTTGATCGGCAACGTCAGGCTGACGGCGTTCAATCTTCCTGTCCAAAAGCTGCGTGCACTTGCCCTCGACGGCTCGCCGTTGTTGAAGGAAGCCCAGGCAATGGAGGCCAAAAGTGAGCAGTCGCTCAAGCTCGCGCGCGAAGACTACATACCGGACTTCAGCGTGTCCTACATGTATCAGAAGACCGGAGCCAGATTTCCCGACTACTACATGGCGACGGTGGGAATCAGGGTTCCGCTGTGGTTCTGGAGAAAGCAGACTCCCGCGGTCGAACAGGCGGACCTCGAGAAAGGCTCCGCACACGCGCAGACCTACGCGACCCGCCTTTCGATTCTCTCACAGGTACAGAATCAATGGATCGCGATCCGGACCACGCAACGAATCGCACAGTTCTATGCCGAGGGTCTCATACCTCAAGCCCAGGTGACCCTGGCGGCGGCGCTGGCAAGCTATCGGGTCGCTAAGGTCGACTTCCAGACCCTCCTGAGCGCCGAGATCGACTTGCTCAGCCTCCGGCAACAGTACTACCGGACAGTTGCCGACCACGAGATCGCTGTCGCCAGGATTCAAGAAATTATCGGGAGCGCGCGATGAAACCCATTTATAGATGCTTGATCAGCAAACTCTCCGCTCCTTCGCGCAGGATTGAAAGGCTGACGATATGCGCGATCCTTACCCTGCTCGCACTGGTAAACCACGCGTTTGTGGCGGCGGCGGAGAGCGAACCCAAGCTCGCCCCGATTCAGGTCTCACCGGAAAGGCGCCAGTTAATCGGCCTGACCTTCGCGACGGTGGAAGAGAAGAACCTCACGGACCGGATCGAAACCACCGCTTTAATCGAGCCGGACCAGGAACTCGAAGGCTATGCGCAAACCCGCTTTGCAGGATGGATCCGGCAGGTGTTCGTCGATCAGACCTACCAATATGTCAGAAAAGGCGAGCCGCTGTTCACCATCTACAGCCCAGATCTGGTGAGCGCCGAAAACGAGTACCTGCTGGCGCTTAACGCAGCCATTCAAACGGCAGACAGCCCGATTGAAGGCGTGGCCAGCGGCGCCAGGTCCCTGGTCAGCGCAGCTCTCACTCGACTGAGGCTCTTCGGTGTGTCGCCCCGCGAAATCGCCAGGCTCCAACGCGAACGGACCGTCCGCGACACCGTTGCGATTGATTCACCGATGACCGGGTACGTAGTGGAGCGCAACGCGCTGCCCAATATGTATGTGCAGCCCGAAACACGGCTTTATTCCATCACCAACCTCTCCACCGTGTGGGCTTATGCCGCCGTCTTCCAGAACCAACTGGGCGAGGTCAAAGTGGGCGACCCGGTATCGGTGACGGTTGATGCTTACCCGGGCCGCACTTTCAACGGCCGGGTGGATTTCATCTGGCAGGCGATCGACCCCAACACACGCACAGCCAGAGTGCGCTGCGCGTTCCCCAACCCCGCGGGCCTCCTCAAGCTCGCAATGTACGCCACAATCGTCCTCAAGCCTCAGCTTGGCCGTGCGCTCGCCATTCCCGATTCAGGCGTCTTACGAACCGGGACCCACAATATCGCCTTCATCGATCGCGGCGACGGCTATCTGCAACCCGTGGAGGTCGAGCTTGGCGCACACGCAGGCCGTGAATTCGTCGTTCGCAAGGGTCTGCGCGCGGGTGCGCGCATCGTCAGTTCGGCCAACTTTCTAATCGACTCCGAAAGCCAGTTGCAGGCCGCACTCGGAACTTTCGCACCGCCACCGCCCGGAGCCAGCGCTGTGAACAACGCCCCGTCGGGCAGCATCGAAATAACCACCAAGCCGAGTCCACCCCACAAGGGCAGCAATGAAGTGCTCGTCACTGTACGCAACTCGTCCGGCAGACCCGTGACGAACGCGGAGGTCTCGGTGGTTTTCTTCATGCCGGCGATGCCCGCGATGGGCATGGCTGCGATGCGGGTCGAAGCAACGGCCAAGCCAGTCGGCGACGGAGCGTACTCAGCCCCGATTAATCTCGACAGCGGCGGCACGTGGAACGTCACCGTCGTCGCCACACGAGCCGGCAAACAGATAGCTACCAAACAGCTCAGCATGTCTGCCACGGGCGGAATGTAACGGGGTGACACCATGATCGCAGGAACCATTGACTGGTGTAACAACAACCGTTTCCTCGTTGCTTCCTTTCTTGTCAGCGTCGTGCTGGCTGGCGTCTGGTCGCTGGACCGGATCCCGCTCGACGCGCTGCCCGACATCTCGGACGTGGAGGTGATCATCCACACCCAATGGATGGGCGAGCCGCCCGACATCATCGAAGACCAGGTGACATATCCAATTGTCACCACGATGTTGGCGGCGCCGAAAGTCAAAGCCGTACGCGCCCAGACCATGTTCAACGATTCCTACGTGTTCGTGGTCTTCCAGGACGGCACCGATCTCTATTGGGCGCGCAGCCGCGTACTCGAATACATGCAACAACTCCAAGGAGTGCTGCCGCCCGGCACCCACCCCGTGATTGGCCCTGACGCGACCGGCGCCGGCTGGGTCTACGAGTACGTGTTGCTCGACAAGAGCCACAATCTGAATCTGGCCGACCTCAACACGCTCCAGGACTGGTACGTTCGCTTTCAACTGGAAACCGTGCCCGGCGTAGCGGAAGTCGCAAGCATTGGCGGATTCGTCAGGCAATACCAGGTGAAACTCGATCCCAACCGGCTGCTCGCCTTGCACATCCCGCTTGAGACCGTCATCGACAAGATTCGCGACAGTAACAACGAGGTCGGCGGCCGCGTGCTGGAGATGAGCGGCGCAGACTACCTGATTCGCGGCCTCGGCTACATCAAAACCCTCCGCGATCTGGAAAACGTTCCAGTTGGCAGCCATGACGGCACGCCGATTCTGGTCCGCGACCTCGGCGTGGTCAGCTTCGGCCCCGATCTGCGCGAGGGCGTTGCGGAATGGAACGGCGAGGGAGAGACCGTCGGCGGAATCGTCGTGATGCGCTACGGCGAAAACGCCCTTACGGTTATCAACGGGATCAAGCAGAAAATTGCCGAAATAGAGAAGAGCCTGCCGCCCGGCGTCGAGATCGTCTCAGGCTACGACCGCTCTGGCCTCATCAACGCGTCGATCGACACGCTGAAGCGGGACCTGATCGACGAGGCCATCATCGTAAGTTTCGTGATCATCCTGTTCCTGTTTCATTTCCGTTCGGCGTTGATTCCGATTGTGAGCATCCCGATTGCCATAATCGCCTCGTTCATACCCATGTACTACCTGGGAGTAAGCTCGAACATCATGTCGCTGGGCGGTTTCGCGCTGGCGATTGGCGTCTTGATCGACGCCTCGATCGTAATGGTCGAAAACGCATACCGCCATCTGGCTGAGCGCACCAGAGGTGGGCGTGGGATCGATTCGGACGAGCACAAGCGGGTCGTGGTCGGTGCGGCGAAGCAAGTTGGCCGGCCGCTCTTTTTCTCGCTCATAATCATCATTGTATCTTTCCTGCCAGTGTTTCTCCTGGAAGCGCAGGAAGGCAGGATGTTCAAGCCGCTCGCGTACACCAAAACTTTCGCGATCGTCTTTTCCTCGCTGCTTGCTATCACCGTCGTGCCAATTCTCATGGTCTTGCTGGTGCGGGCGCGGCGCTACCGTCTGGAGACGGAAAATCCCGTGGCGCACTTCTTCCAGCGGCTCTACATGCCAATCATCCGCTTTTGCCTGCATCACCGGATTCTGACAATCGGCGTCGGGGTGGTATTTCTCGTTGTCACATTCCCGCTGGCGTTCAAGATTGGAAGCCAGTTCATGCCTCCCCTCTTCGAAGGCTCGATTCTCTACATGCCGACCGCCTTGCCGGGAATATCAATTACGTCGGCCAGCCATCTCCTGCAGGAACAGGATCAGATCCTGAAGTCGTTTGCGGAAGTCGAAACTGTCTTCGGCACCATTGGACGTTCCAATAGCGCTACCGATAACGCGCCGCTTGACATGTACGACACCACGGTGATGTTGAAGCCGCGCCGCCAGTGGCCAGCCGGAATGACCTATGACCAACTCGTGCAGGAAATGGACGCCAGGCTCCGGTTTCCCGGATTGTCGAACACCTGGACCATGCCCGTGGAGAACCGGCTGGACATGGAGCTCACCGGTATCAAGACGCCGGTGGGGCTCAAGATCCAGGGCCCGGACCTTGGAGAGATCCAGAGCATCGGTGCCGAAATTTCCGCAATTCTCACCGGCGTGCAGGGTACCCGCGGCGTGTTCGCCGAGCGGGTCGCCCAGGGCTTTTACGTCAACATCGACGTTAACCGCGCCGAGGCCGCGCGCTACGGGCTTACGGTCGGCGACGTGCAGCGCCTGGTGACTTCAGGAATGGGCGGTGAAAACATCGCCGTGACGGTACAAGGCCGTGATCGCTTCCCGATCAATGTTCGCTACCTGCGCGATTATCGTGACGATCTGGAAGCCCTCCGCCAGATGTTGATCATGACACCGAGCGGCGCGCAGATCCCGCTTGGCGAGGTGGCCGACGTGACCCTGAGCCCTGGTCCCTCCATGGTGCGAGACGAAGACGCGCGGCTCACTGCCTACGTCTTCATCGATCTCGCAACCAGCGACTATGGCGGCTACGTGGCCCGCGCCCAGAAGGCGCTCAACGCGAAACTTCATTTGCCCCCCGGATACAATCTCAAATGGTCGGGCGAATACGAATTTGAACTGCGGGCGAGGAAGCGCTTGACCCTGATTCTTCCGGCTGTCTTCGCCGCGATTTTCATGCTTCTGTTCATGTTGTTCGCCTCAATTTCGGAATCGTTGATTCTCCTCTTCCCATGTGCGTTCGCGCTGTCCGGGGGGCTGCTCCTCCAGTACCTGATGGGCTTCAATTTCAGCGTCGCGGTCGCGGTCGGCTACATCGATCTGTTCGGGATCGCGGTGGAAACCGGCGTCGTGATGATCATATTTCTCGACGAAGCCCTCGACCTGCGGCTTACTAAAGGGCCCGTCGCCCATCCTGAGATTGAGGCTGCCACGATAGAAAGCGCCGTTCATCGGTTGCGGCCCAAGTTGATGACGGTGTTTGTCGTGATCCTGAGCCTGGCGCCGATCTTTTTCGAAAGTGGCATCGGCAACGACGTGATGGAACCGATTGCGGTGCCAATCGTAGGTGGAATGGCCACCTCGTCCATCGCTGTGCTCATCCTGGTGCCGGTGCTCTTCGCCATGATCAAGGAACGTGAACTCAGCAAGGGCACTTTAAGGCCGTCTGCAGTGGGTTCGATCGAAGGGAAGATTGAGAGCCCGGTATGACTGCGGGCTTCGGGGGATTTGGTTTTGGAACGCGCGGTCTGAGTTTCGCGTCAACAGCCGCCGGTGGCGGTCGCCAATCAGACCCGTGTTGCAACTCGCTGCCCTCTGGGGACCTCTCGGCTGCTGGCATAGACGGAAATTGGTGGTAAGGTCCTTTGAGTCCTTCAACGGCGGGCAGGGACCATGACACTGCAGTAGAGGTCGGCCCATGGCAAGTTCGGGAGCGAATGCTGCAGGCCTGGCCACCCGCGGAATACCCGCCGTGTGCGCCTCCAGGCGTCGTGCAGGACCACAGCCCGATAATGGAAAGGAGTCTGTCCCCTTGACGATATTCGATATCTTCTGGTTCTTCCTGATACTGGCCAGTTTGCAGCCGGTCCTTCGTCAACGGATTCTCGAAGCCAGCCGCGCACGGCTCATCCGCGCGCTCGAAAGGCGACGCCACAGCCGCGTCATCGCGTTGATTCATCGGCAGGAAACCATGTCGCTGCTCGGTTTTCCTCTGATGCGGTATATCGATATCGACGACTCGGAAGAGGTGCTTCGGGCGATCCAATTAACCGATCCGAAAGTGCCAATCGATTTGATTCTGCATACGCCGGGAGGATTGGTGCTCGCCGCCGAACAGATCGCCAACGCCCTGGCCGGCCATCCATCGGAAGTCACGGTATTTGTCCCTCATTATGCCATGTCTGGAGGAACGCTTTTGGCTTTGGCGGCGAATCAGATCGTGATGGCGCCGCATGCGGTGCTGGGCCCCGTCGATCCCCAACTCGGCCAGTGGCCGGCCGCATCGATTCTCAAGGCGGTCGAAAAAAAGGAAAGCAAGGACGTTGACGATCAGACGTTGATCATGGCCGATGTGGCAGCGAAAGCGATGGCGCAGGTGCGCGGATACGTCGGTGAGTTGCTGCTAAAGCGTGGATGGGAGAAGGAAAAGGCCGAGCAGGTGGCACAGACCATGAGCGAAGGCCGCTGGACCCATGATTATCCCATCACCGCCACGCAGGCGAAAGCTCTGGGGTTGAACGTTTCAACCGAGATGCCTCCAGAGATCTTCAATTTCATGAGGCTGTTTCCCCAGGTTGCGATGCGCCGCCCCAGTGTCGAGTACATGCCGATGCCCTACGCTCCGCAGCCTCCGCCCCGCGGTCGGAGCGAACGCAAGTAACTGCTCCTAACGAGGACAATATACATGACCCTTCCTACCTCCGTGTCCGGGTTGCAACCCCAGGCGCGGAGCGGAAAAGGAATACAGAAATGTCACCTGGCACCGTGCCATTATCGGCTATCTGAAGTTGTCCGCGACAGTCCCAACAGGTGGAGGTTTGATCGGAAAATGATCGAAGTCATCCCGACCCCGTCAGGCGTATTGGCATACGAACCTTACGGCTTTACCAACTGCGTGCGCTTTCGCGATGTGCTCTATTTGTCGGGCATCTCGGCGCTGGACCACACCGGTCAGGTCATTGGTGACGAGATCGAAACTCAGACCATCCAGACTTTTCGCAACATCGAGCAAATCCTGCGGGCTGCGGGAAGTACACTCGACCGCATCCTGCAGATGACCAGTTTTGTGTTGGACCTCGCCGCTAACGGTCAAAAATACGTGGAAACGCGCAAGCGAATCCTGCGCACGGCCACATACACCAGCGCGACGATTGGAGTGTCAGCACTGATGATTCCTGGCCTGCTGCTGGAAATCCAGTGTTGCGCCGCGATGGCCTGAAGACATCTGGCGCGCCAGCTCGTGAACCGAGCGCGCAGCGCCGGTCAGGTCCAAAGCTGATCAGGGACCGAACACGTAACTGGAGAAGATCGCGCATGAAGGCATGGAGGCGCGACCAGCCAAGCAAATTCGAAGCCGCGGAAGAAACCGAAATTGAGCCGTTCGGACGCGGCGGCGGTCCGCGAAACCGGGTCACCATCCGGATCGTTCGCCTCGGCGACGATCTCTACATCCGACCTGCGTATGGCCCGGGTTTTGCCTGCTTCCGCGAGTCGAAGCGCTTGAGCGATTCGTGCGGGGCGAATCCTTGCGTCGCATTCATGAATGCGTGTTCGCCGTCCTCGCCCTTGAAAGCGAACCGGTCGATCCGCGTTTGTAGAGTCCGTGCCGGGCATGTCGCTCAGCCCCCATACGCTGACTTATTGTGAGCTTAAAAATCCGGAGCCGGGAGAGCCCGGCACGAAATCGTAGCATTTTCTAGACTAGGCGGTCTCGGCTTTGGCGTCACCCGCAAAATACCGGGATGTACCGGGTTTTGTCTCTGAGAGACGAAGGACGATTTTCCGCAGCAGCATTTCAAACAATTTTGTTGATCAAAGGCGCTAATATGCGCGAATGAGCTGGCGGGATGTCGCGAACCGACCGCTTCATGCTAGACGAGAACGGTCGCCATGCAATACATGGTTCAGGTCCAATCGGGCGAGCGAGGTCCTCGACCCTTCCGCGAGGCGATCGACTAGGTGGGCGTCTGCACGTCGTAACCGATGCGCTTACTGGGCAGCAGGACCGGCTTTATCCGGTCGGGATGGATCGGCTCCAGCGAGTCGGCGAAGCCACGCGGTCCGGCGTTGATTTTCGCGTACGCATTGCCGCGCAGCAGCACGCGCATCTGCAGCATCTCGCGACACTCGTAACTAGTCTGCCAGTCGTTGGGGTCGTAGGCGAGTAAATCGTAGAGAGGGTGATTGATCGCCTCGTCCTTACCGCCATCCGGCCGCTTTTTATAAATCACCAGCGGCAGCATAGCGAGCGATTCAGAGATCAGCCGGACGCACGCGTAGGCGGCCGACACGCGCATCGCGGCGTCGGCGTTGACCATGAGCCCAGTCGCGAACGGAACGGATCCGCCGCCGCACCACTCGTCGGCGATGTCTCCGGGGCGCCCCGTCGTAGCGCGAGGCTCCTGCCATAGCCACTCCGCAACTTCGACCATGTTGGCATGGTGAAGTAGCTAATCGATACAAGTAAAGCTCTGCGAGATTTATTTGGTGAACAATACTTGCTTGTAGTACGAACTGCCGCTCTCGTCGACCGCTCACCAGGGCAATCGGTCGCGCAGGCGCAGCATCGGTGCCTCGATATAGCGCCAGCTCAAAAGGGCCGCCGCTGTTGCGGAGGTTAGCGCAAGCGCATAGTAGACCATGGCATATTGGCAGTCGGGGAAGGCCGGCAATGCGACCTTTTGCATCAAGGACTCCGCCGGGCAATGCAACAAATACATCCCATAGGAATACCTGCCGAAGAAACGCATCGGGGCACTCTCGAAAAGTGCTCGCGCTGGGCGCCGGCCCTCCGCAGGGAGGAGCAACATCCCCAGGCCGCACGCCGAAGCGATTGCGATTGCTGAATAGCCGAAGGCCGTAAACATGGCTGAGTTTGCCCCTGGTATCCAGCCCTCGTAGAGACAAAGGCAAATCACGGCGACGCTGGCCCGCAGGCCGATCCCTAAAAGCGCAGGCTTCGGCAATCCTCCGTCGCGGAAAGCAACAGCGAGAAGCGCGCCGATCGCAAGCGTATCCATTCGACACGGCAAAAGCACGAGCACCTGAAACGGGCTGAAGCCCAATCGCCAGAGCATGCATCTGAGGACCGGCGCGGCGAAGATCATGGCGCGACATAGGCGCTTCAGTCGATCGGCCCCAGTCATCAGCACGACCCAGGGCCAGATCAGGTAAAACTGCTCCTCGATGGCCAGCGACCAGGTAACATTGAGGAATCCGCTGTGCGCGCCTTCCCGAGCGAAGGCGATATTCGAGGAATAAGTCACAAACCACAGCCAAGACGTTCCGGTATGGTAATGGAGCACAAAGAGACCGAGAAGCAATGCGTAGTAGGGTGGGAAGATTCGGAGCGCGCGTCGAGAGTAGAAGCGGAGGCAGTAGTTTGGCGTGCCCTTCGAATCAAGCAGGATTCCAGTGATTAGAAACCCGGACAGTACAAAGAACAGATCCACGCCCCAATTGCCAGCTAAAGCAACGCGGAACAGGTACGGGCCGGGCGCGGACGGCTGGTGGATGGTAAAATGCCAGAACATCACCATCAGGATCGCCAAACCGCGCAGACCATCGAGCGCTGACAGCCGCCGGTCGCTAAGGGACGTTGGCTTGGCTTGGTATGCCAGCGGTTTCGTGGCCACTGTCGCTGCCATAGGCGGCTAGCTTAGCCTGAATGAGCCGCGGCGGTCGAGCGGAATTTTTCAGACGACGGGCACTTTCGCTCCCTCGGCCTCGATACCCCGCTTCACAAACTGCTCAAAAAATGTCTCGGCGGCTTGGCGGTGGTAGCGCTCCGCCAGGCTCTCGCGCAAAGCAGCATCCATGCGGTTGCAAATCTCGGATACCTCCGGCGTTAGTCCGAGATGCTCGAGCGCCGCCCGCACCGATTTCATCGCGTTGCTGATGTCGCGATCCAGTTTCGCGTCCGATTGAGCCTTGACCCAGCGTGCGATATGGTCGAGCCACTTGGACACGTACAGTTCGGTTGGTTCGGTTTTTTCCATTCCCCTACTCCAAAGCCGCGAATCGCATCCGCATCAGCGCGACTATCCGGTTGACATACTCTCGAAGCCGACGTGCGCGCTCATTCGCGCCCTGATGCGCTCACGCGCGTTACATACTCCCGGCGGCGTCATTTCCAGCAGCTCGGCGGCGTGCGTCGGCGACAGCGCCGGGCCTGAGACCTCATCGCTCGGTCCCTGCATCACCACGTAAGCCGCGACTTGGCGCTTGAAATGTCCCCGCTGTGGACCGTCACCCTCGCGCATCTCCATGACCTCGCGGATGACGGCGCGTAGCATCACGTTGCGGTCTGGCGCGCGGCCGGAAGTCTGTCCCGGTCGCAGAAGGTCTGGCGGCACTGCGGGAGCGCCGCTGCCGGTGGTGGCTGGCGCTTGCTGTTCTCCGCCTGCCACCGTCGTTGATCTGGATTTGGCTCTAGCCACCGTCCTCCCGCCCTCAACTCCTCAGATAAATTCGATGCCCTGCGTGTCGTAAATCGAGCTCTTCTTCTCCGGTGTGGCGGATCGCCCGCGACAACGCGATCAGACTGGCCACGATGCCGTCGATACGCCCCGTGCTCTTGCTTCGTCGGGCATATAGTTCTCGTTCGCGTCCTTGCGCACCGTCACGTTCGAAGCGTTCCAGCGCAAGATCGGATTCCGACCATGATCGAAGCGGTGCGAGGCAACCAGCGCGTGCAACTCCTTGCTCGGCTCGCCCATCGTGGCAGTTCCCTGCCGGACCTCGACCATCGTCAGGCCATCGGAGCCGAGCTGGCTCGCAATCTGGGTCGCGTTCCACGGATCAAAGCCGACGTCTTTGATGCGAAACCGCTGAGACAGATCCAGAATCCGTTGGCGGATGACATCACAGTCGATGACGTCGCCCTCGGTCTTCTCGATGAAGCCCTGCTTTTCCCAGACCGAGTACGGCACGCGATCGGTGCGTTCTTTTTCAAATGCGCCGGCCGCGGGAATCCAGAACCAGGCCAGCACGCGCCAGATTCGATCCTCGTCCGGCGGAAACAGGAGCACGAATGTTGTAAGGTCGACCTTGGTGGACAGGTCCAGGCCGCCAAAACAATCCCGGCCTTCCAGTGCTTTTTCGTCGAGCGGGCCTTTGGAGCAGGCGTCCCAATGGCTGAGCGGCAACCACCGGACGTGCTGCTCAGTCCACTCGTTGAGATGCTTTTGCCGAAATGCATTTTGCGCGCTCGGCACGTTAATCGCCTTCGCGCACTTGCGCTCAAGGTCGTCGACCTTTACCGATACGCCCAGGTTAGGATTCCCCTTCGCCCAGCACTTCGGATCACGCCAATCGTCGCCGCCCGGGCAATCATCGTGCGGACCTTCGCAGCGGCCGTGCTCGCACGGATCGATCGCCGCGATGAATGCGAACCAGGTGTCGCAGGTCGAAACCTGGGAGTGACTTCCGACCAGCAGATCATTGCAGCGATGCTGCGCTTAGTTTTGCAAGCGAATTGGCTGTCAGTGAAAACTTGGGCGGCGGGGCTGCTGGTTCGACCGTCCCACAAGGTGGTCGCCCTATATCTGTTGTACGCACGCCGTCCGTGCGCTAAACTCACGTTGCAAGCAAGATCGCAGGAGTTCGATTATGGCGGGCACTGCGCCTGCAAGAGACGATCGGATAGAGCTGCGCGCCACGCGCGAAGAGAAGCGCTTGATTGCAGAGGCTGCCGCACGGGAACAGCTCGACGTGA
>Ga0209061_1000419_pt1 | contig 111023 bp, 96 predicted proteins | sample Coa_R1_10_FD_187157 | JGI IMG/M metagenome (GOLD analysis project Ga0209061, IMG submission 187157) | Surface soil microbial communities from Centralia Pennsylvania, which are recovering from an underground coalmine fire - Coalmine... | ecosystem: Environmental > Terrestrial > Soil >... | reverse complement strand
GTCGTTGGTGTGTTGGGTGACACCCCGATCATCTCGGGGCCAACACCACGACCGGTGGATGGTCACGGCCCTCACCAGGAAATACTTGACAGGGCCGCGCTCAGGTGCCTATTCGCGCGGCCTCTTAGGACGCGGGGTCACGGAGCATGACGCGCTCCACCCGAGCGCCGCTCCCGGGCTCAAGGGTCACCAGGTTGACGCTTGCCCCGAGCGGCCCCGTTTCCCAGGGGGAGCCGGAGTAGTAGGCGGGGGTGGCGCCCTCGCTCACATCGAGGAACCCGTGCCAATGGCCGAGCGCCACGTAGTCGCAGCAGAGGCGACCAAGCTCGGCTGCGGTGATCGGCGACGAGCGCAATGAGGACTCCCAGTCTGAGACAAGATGGCCGTGGGTGACCACGACCCGCCAGAAGTCCGAATCTGCGCAACGGTAACCCTCGAGTGGCCGGAAGGAAGGGTCGTGGTTCTCGATCCCTCGTGCCCAGACGGCAAGGCGAAGGTGCTCGAAGACGAGCTCCTCCCCTTGTGGGCTGGAGACGAAGAAGACATGATCACCGGCAGTACGGAGGTCCACTCGCCGATGGATCGAGTACTCGCCGACGCTGTCGTGGTTTCCTGGAATGATCACGACCGGACGCCCCAAGCGGGCAAGCTCCTCTCGCGTCTGATCGATGGCATCGGTGCCGACTCGTGCATGGTCGAAGAGATCGCCAGCGATGATGACGAGGTCGACCTCTTGACTGATCGCGGTCTCCACGACGTCATGGAGACCGCGAGCGGACGGTGCATGGCCGTCGATGTGAATGTCAGAGGTATGGATGAAGCGGACCAGGGGCAATGAGCCCGTTCCACGGCGATCGGTCACGGTGCAAATTCAAGGTGCCTCGTCGCCAAGGGTCCCTGGTAGTCGGTGCCGCCATGCTCGCGCACGAGAGCCACGCTACCGGAGACCACTGCACCGGTGGCGACGAGAGATCGCCAGGCAGGTAAGTTCGTGCCACGCCCGCGCACGACGCTCCAAGGTGGCTGAGCTGCAACGCTTCGGGGTCGTTGGCAACGCTAGCGTGGAGCACGACGCCGATGTTCCGACTCGCTGACCGAGAGGGGATCCGTAGTTGCGGGCGCGTTGCATTGGCAACGGTCACTGCCGGTGGCGCTGATTGATCGGCTGTTGCGAGATGTTCTTCGAGGATCCTGCCCGCTACGGTGAGCTCTGGGCTGACATCTACGACACTGAGCACGTGTCACTTGACACGGAGGGCCCGGTGGCGTTCCTCGCCGAACTCGGTCGGCATGTCAGGGTGCTCGAGCTCGGCGTCGGAACTGGGAGAGTCGCCCTTGCGTTGGCATCGCGTGGGATCGACATCGTCGGGATCGACGCCTCGGAAGCCATGGTGTCGCGTCTACGGAGGAAACCCGGCGGCGAAGAGCTGAAGGTGACCATCGGCGACATGGCCTCCACTCCTCTCGGCGGTCCCTTCGGCTTAGTGTTCGTGGTGTTCAACACCTTCTTCGGCCTCATGACCCAAGAGCGACAGGTCCAGTGCTTCGTCAACGTCGCCCGTTCGCTGAGCGAAGGCGGCCGGTTCGTGCTCGAATGCTTCGTTCCGGACGTCGCACGGTTCAGCGATGAGAGCGAAACCGTAAGGGCTGTGTCCGTCGAGGACGACCTGGTGCGCTTGGAGGCATCCGTGCACGACCCAGTGAACCAGCAGATCCGGTCCCAGATCGTCTTTCTTGGATCCGAGGGGATCGACTTGCGGCCAGTGTCGATCCGCTACGTCTGGCCGGCCGAACTGGACCTCATGGCTCGGCTCGCCGGCCTCGAGCTGGAGGATCGTTACGGCGGATGGGGCAAAGAGCCCTTCAGCGCGTCGTCCATCTGCCACGTGTCCGTCTACCGGCGCCCGTAGCCCCTGTCGACGGCATTCGTCGTCGACAGGGATGACGAGTTGGCCTCGCGTGTTCGGAGCCCCCGTTGTGCGGCGGCGACTGCGATCGCACAACGGCAACAGGTCCTGGCACCGGAATCGGCGCGGCCCCTCCGGCGTCCCTCGCCGCAGCGGAATGGAGAATACCCCATACGGGTAATTTGGGAGAGGGAGGAGCGTCGCGATGTCCGAGATCCAAGCACCGGCCGGAGAACAGGTGGAACTCACCATCGAGGGAATGACGTGCGCGTCCTGTGCCGCCCGTATCGAGAAGCAACTCAACGACCTCCCTGGAGTGGCAGCGAGCGTGAACTTCGCCTCTGAGCGCGCTGCGGTCTCCTACGACCCTGGACGAGTGAAGCTCGACGAGCTGATCGCAGCAGTGGAGGCAGTCGGTTACGAGGCGCGCTTGCTCAGCGAACACGAAGGAAGCGACCCGCTGCGCCCGTACCGGCTCCGCCTTGCGGTTGCCCTGACTCTGAGCATTCCCCTGGGGATCTTTGCTTGGGTCCCCGGTTCCCGACCGCCTGGTTGGGAGTGGATCTCCCTCGTGCTGGCGACCCCGGTCGTTTCCTACGCCGGGTGGCCGTTCCACCGTGCCACTGTCCAGAACGCTCGTCACGGCGTGGTCACCATGGACACCCTGATCTCCATCGGCACCCTGGCCGCCTGGGTTTGGTCGACCGTGGTGGTGATCGGAGGAATCTCGACGAGCATCTACTTCGACACCGCCGGGGCCATTACCACGCTGGTTTTGCTGGGGCGCTTCTTGGAGACAAGCGCCAGGCGGCGCTCTGGGGCGGCGCTTGCAAGCCTGCTCGAGCTGGGAGCGAAGGAGGCCCACGTTCTGCGCGACGGCGTCGAAGTCCTCGTTCCGGTCGAGCACCTCATGGTCGGTGATCGCTTCGTCGTTCGTCCTGGCGAGAAAGTAGCTACCGATGGGGTGATCTGCTCGGGGACGTCGGCGATCGACGAGTCGATGCTCACGGGCGAGTCGGTTCCCGTCGAGGTCGGTCCCGGGGACACGGTCGCGGGCGCCACGATCAACACCTCGGGCCGATTGGTCGTCGAAGCGACGCGGGTTGGGGCCGAGACCGCCCTCGCCCAGATCGCGCGGCTCGTCGCCGAGGCTCAGGCAGCCAAGGCTCCTGTCCAGCGGCTCGCCGATCGGGTCTCCGCGGTGTTCGTCCCCACCGTGCTCGTCGTCTCAGCACTCACCCTCGTCGGATGGCTGGTGTTGAGCACCGCTGCGGTCACGGCAGCCTTCACGGCAGCGGTGGCGGTATTGGTCATCGCCTGTCCGTGCGCCCTGGGCCTTGCGACCCCAACCGCCCTCATGGTTGCAACTGGCAGAGGTGCGCAGCTCGGCATCGTGATCAAGGGGCCAGAGGTCCTCGAGCAAACGCGTCGGGTCACCACGATCGTCCTCGACAAGACCGGGACCGTCACCGAGGGCAAGATGGCCGTTTCTGCTGTCGTCCCCGCCGAGGGGGTGGACGAAGAAGAGCTGGTTCGACTCGCGGCCGCGGCAGAGGAGGGGAGCGAGCACCCTATTGCCCGCGCCATCGCAACGTACGGCCGCGGCCGCCTGGGCTCACTACCCACAGCTGAGCACGTTCGGTCGTTGGCGGGTCTGGGCATCGAGGCGGTTGTGGACCGTCACGCGGTCTTGGTCGGCCGTCCGAGCCTGCTTGCCGATCACTCGATTCCGCTGCCGTCGGCTGTTGCGACCGAGGTGGAGCGCTACGAATCGACCGGGGCAACGGTGACTGCCGTCGGCGTCGACGAGCGGTTCCTCGGACTGGTGGTGGTTTCCGACAGGGTCAAGGAGACGAGCCGGGAGGCAGTCACCGAACTCCGAGCGCTGGGCCTCGTTCCTGTGCTGCTGACCGGGGACAACGAGCGAGCTGCCCGGGCGGTCGCACAGCAAGTCGGAATCGACCGGGTGCTTGCCGGTGTCCTCCCCGGCGGCAAGGCAGCTGAAGTCGCCCGCCTGCAGGCTGGCGGAGAAGTGGTCGCGATGGTCGGCGACGGTATCAATGACGCTCCCGCGCTCACTCAGGCGGATCTCGGGCTCGCCATCGGGACCGGGGCCGACGTGGCGATCGAAGCCTCGGATCTCACGCTGGTCTCGGGCGACTTGCGGGCTGCGGTCGATGCCATCCGCCTCGCGCGTCGCACGTTGCGTACGATCAAGGGCAATCTGTTCTGGGCCTTCGGTTACAACGTTGCCGCCATCCCGCTCGCAGTTGCCGGCATCGTCAACCCGATCATCGCCGCGGGCGCCATGGCCTTCTCCAGCATCTTCGTTGTCTCCAACGCGCTGCGGCTCCGGCGGTTTCGTCGTTTCGACCAAGGCAGACGAACATGAATACGGGTCACACCGAGCACAGCGGCGGGCCCAGCCACGATCACGGGTCTGGTCCCCCTTACGGGTACGTGGCGGACAAGGAGGCGCTCCTGAAGCGGATGCGCCGGATCGAGGGCCAGGCACGAGGCATCGAGAAGATGATCGCTGACGACCGATACTGCATCGACATCCTTACCCAGATCGCCGCGGTCGACACCGCTCTCCGTGCTGTCGCTCTTCAAATCCTCGATGACCACGTCAACCACTGCGTGAGGAAGGCACTCGGTTCAGGCGACCAAGAGCTCGCTGACGAGAAAACGAAGGAATTGCTCGACGCTGTACGCCGCTTCGCGCGAACGAGGTGATCAGGCTCCGTTGACACGCTTGTGTCACGCTTCGGGTTACCGAGCAACGGTCGCCCAGTGGCACGCAGAGCACCGCGGGAAGCGCCCGAAGGCGGCGGAGGCTCGCCCCACAACGAAGAAGTGTCGAGGATCGCAACTCGGGCCTCGTCGCCCGGCCTGAGGGGACCGAGGTTCGCTGCCCGCTTCAAGGGTCGCCGACACGGGCCGCGCCAATCCCCGACGAGGAGACTATGGGCATCTCCCATAAGGCCGTCTCCCGGTCGCTCTTCGTCCAAGGTCGCGCTGCGCTCAAGGGGCGAGCTTGTGACCTGGCTTCGGACCGGGAAGGCGCTGGGTGTTCCAAGCGCGCGCCAAGGCGCGAAAGAAGAACTTCATTACCCCCCAAGGTGATGATTCCGAGTGCCCGGCCGAGGCAGCCGACCGGGCCGTGAAGGTAAAGAACGGGCCACCGCTCGCCGGCCATGGCGTCGGAGGCCCTCTGTGCTGCGCTCGCAGGAGCGATCATGCGCTTACCCAAGAGCTGCGCAGATCGCTCACCTGGGAGAAGGGAACCGAGGTGGCACAACACGCCGAAGCTCCGGGTGGACACCGGGCTTGCCGTCTCCTTCGCCAATCCGCACTCGCCGTGGATGCCTGGGACGAACGAGAACAGGAACGGACTCTTGCGCCAGTACTTCCCGAAGAGCACCAACCTCTACCGCTGGGACCGCGACGATCTCGACGCGGTCACGTTCACCCCATCGGACGCCCGCGCAAGACGCTCGGTTGGAAGACGCCGGCGGAGGCACTCGACGCTCTTCTACCGTCAGGTGGAGCAGCCAGTGTTGCTTGCACCGGTTGAACCCAGGCTGTTGTCCGCGAGCTCTGGGGAGAAGGGGCTTTGAGCGAACTGCGCGTCTTTCGCTCGACCGGCTCGGAGACGAGCGAGGTCCTCTGCGAGGGCTCCCAAGCGGGAGGCTCGCAGGGGAACCCTAGGCTCGGCCTCGGAACGTCAGGATTCAAGGAGCTGGTCGCAGTGTTGTCGAGCAGGGCAGGTGATCGCCCGGTGGCACAGGTAGCCGGGCCATCAGGTCGCCGGCATGGGTGCGTCGTTGCTCCGAAGCGCTCTGCCCGGCGGGGCACATCCGTCGTCGTAGTGCGCGTGGCGTTCCCAGCGCTCGCCAGAGGGTGTGGTGCAGGTCAAGCGTCAGCCTCGGCGGCGACCAGTGCGAGGCGCCGAGGTACCACGAGAGCAACGGTGTGGCCGTGTCGATCGGGCGGGCCGACGACCTGCGCAGCGACGGCCACCGTCGTCCCGGCCGATGGCCTGCGATCCACAGAGGCCGCTACGCAGCGTTCCAACGAAGTATCCGTGTCGCACGGGATCCATACCGTGGGGAGACGGTTGGGAAACACGCAAGCGTCGCGCCAAGGTACGGGTTGAACAGGTGGGCCGCCCGGGGCTCGAACCCGGCACCTTGGGATTAAAAGTCCCCTGCTCTACCCGATGAGCTAGCGGCCCACCCCGAAAGTTACCGGGCCGGGCGAGCCGTTTGTGGCGAGGCTGTGCTGCGCGTGTCGTCGAGGGGAGGCGAATTCGGTGGCGTGCTCGGATTGCCCATGGGCACGGGCGTCGGGCAGGATGCAGTTGTGCGCCAGGCGCATGCCGTCGCCGATCAAAGCCTGCACACCGCCTAAGGTGGTGCCCCGAGTGACGCGCTGCGATGGCCTTGGGGCTCTCTCCAGTTCCCTGCTTGTCCGCTGCGCCGTGGTGCTCTTTGTCGCTGCCATATTCCTTGCTGTACCGAGTGTCGGTGGAGCAGTCACGTCAGGTGGACCCGTTGCGCTCGCTGCCAACAGGCAACTTGGGCTTGCGGGGCACCGGATCGGACATGTGTTCGTCATCGTTCTCGAGAACGAGAGCGCGAAGAGCACCTTTGAGGATCCTTCGTCGGCTCCGTACCTGGCAAAGACGCTCCGCTCACGGGGCGCGTACCTAGAGAACTACTACGCGATCGGCCACTTCAGTGCAGACAACTACATCGCGATGATCAGCGGCCAGGCGCCGAATCCTCAGACGCAGGCTGATTGCGTCCAGGGCTACGACAACTTCGTCCAGACCGGAACGCCGGTGGCGGGACAGGTGGTCGGCAGCGGCTGCGTCTATCCACAAAGCGTTCAGACGATCGGGAACCAGCTCTCCGAGGTCGGGCTCACGTGGAAGGGGTACATGCAGGACATGGGGAACGACCCAGCTCGTGAGCCGAGTAGGTGTGCTCACCCGGCCGTTGGTGCCAAGGACAATGCGTTTGTCGCCGTTCCGGGTGACGGCTACGTGACCAGGCACGACCCGTTCGTCTATTTCCACGCGATCATCGATGATGCGGCTTATTGCGATGCGCACGTCGTCCCCCTTGGCAGCCCGTTGGGAAAAGCAACATCGGGCGCTTCCGGTCCCGCAAGTGGTCTCGCCACCGACCTTCGGTCCCTCCAGACCACCCCCAACTTCTCGTTCATCGTGCCAAACGTCTGCAACGACGGGCATGACTTCCCGTGCATCAATCAGCGCTCGGGCCCCAGCGCCATTGCCGACATCGAGGGCTTCCTCAAGACCTGGGTTCCACTCATCACGAGGTCCGCCGCCTTCAAGAAGGATGGGCTCTTGGTGATCACCTTTGACGAAGGATCTACATCGGATTCATCGGCGTGCTGTCACGAACCCAGCGGGCCGAACACCAATGCACCCGGTCTCTCGGGGCCTGGGGGCGGTCGTACAGGGGCGTTGCTGATCTCCCCATTCATCAAAGGGGGCACGGTGACCGCGAGAACGTACAACCACTATTCGTTGCTTGCCTCGATCGAACAGAACTTTGGCGTGTCGCGTTTGGGATACGCGGCCGGCGCTCCGGTCTTCGGAAAGGACATCTTCCACTGAGTACGACCCTTACCCGACGTGCGGTGCTCAAGGGAGCCACACTCCTGGGCGCTGGCCTGGTTGTGACCCGGGCACGCCGTGCAGGTACGTCACTCGACTGGCTCGATTCCGCTCCTCGGGCCAGACCGAGGGCTCGAGCCGGGAGCCGCCCTTTCCCAGAGCTTCCGGTGGGGACGGCATCACTTCCCCAGATCGACCACATTGTCGTGCTGATGATGGAGAACCACTCCTTCGACAACCATTTCGGCATGCTCCGCAGGAAAGGAGTCGACGGCTTCACTATCGGCAGGGACGGAAAGCCCACCAACAGCAACCCCGGGCCCGATGGTCAGCCTGTTTATGCGTACCACGCCCCGAGCACGTGCCAGGCACATTACAAGGTCAGTCAGAGTTGGAATGTGAGCCACCGTTCCTGGGATCACGGTCGCAATGACGGTTTCGTCAAGGCGTCGAGCGCCGATGCCATGGCGTACTGGGATGAGACGGACCTCCCCTTCTACTACGGCCTCGCTTCGGTATTCCCCGTTTGCGACCGGTACTTCTCGTCGGTCATGGCACAGACCTATCCGAACCGACGGTTCTTGCTCGCAGCCTCGGCGTTCGGCCTCGTCGGCGACCCGCTTCCCGAGTCACTCCTCACCTCGAGCCCTCGACCCTGGGGATTCGGCACGATCTTCGAGGCGTTGGACGCCTATGGCATCTCGTGGAAGAACTACTTCAGCGACTTGCCGACTACCGCGCTCTTCCCGTACTTGCTCCAGTCGAACGCGGATCGCGTGACGCACGTCACCGAGTTCTTCACCGATGCCGCGGCCGGAACGCTCCCAGGGTTCTCCCTCGTGGATCCCAATTTCGGCAGCGGATCCGAGGAGAATCCGCAGGACTTGGCCGTGGGTGCGTACTTCGCCTACCAGGTGATCGACGCTGTCATGAAGAGCCCAGCGTGGCACCGCACGGTCCTCGTCCTTACCTTCGACGAGCATGGTGGCTACTACGATCACGTCCCGCCACCCCCTGCAGTACGGCCTGATGACATCCCGCCCGAGGTGCCATCGGACGACACCTATGGGGATCTCTACAGCTGGTATGGGTTCCGGGTTCCCACGGTCGTCGTCTCCGCGTGGGCGCGTCCGCACTATGTGTCACACGTAGTGCACGACCATACGTCGATCCTTCGCCTGGTGGAGACGAAGTGGAACCTACCGGCACTTTCCGATCGGGATGCCAATGCGAGCAACCTGGTCGACTGTCTTGCCCTCGACGCCCCGACCCCGCCGTTTGGCAAGCCGCCGAAGCTCAGTCCAGCCTTGCCAGCCGTCGATGCAGCGGCGTGCATGGCGGCAGCGAAGTGATCAGTCGCGCGCAGGAGCGGTTAGCCCGTTTGCCATTGGGAAGCGATGGCAGGATCCCTGTCAGCCGCGGGCACATGCTGTCGCGGCGCCGTTGGCTCCAGCGGTCGCCCAGGCCATTGCGTCGCTGTCTGGAAGTTGTGGGAAGTAGTCGCCGCTCCGACGATCCTGGACGTAAGGAACCGGCTCGGGAATCCCTGCAGCGAGCGCAGCGACTGCTTCGAGCAAGGCATCCACGTCCGCCAGCGTTGTCCCAAGGCCGCAACTCGCTCGGACCGCACCGGGGATGTTGCGACGGTCACCGGTACGCAGCTCCCTTCGCGCGGCGCGCACTTGTGCTTGTTCGACCTTGAGGAGGCGGAGCAGGTACGGGTGCGCGCAGAAGCATCCGTGTCGAACCCCGATACCCCATTCCGCGCTAAGACGCGCGGCTACGAGCGCGTGATGAAGCCCGCGAACGGTGAAAGTGACGGTGGCGAGGGTCTCGAGCTCGGGACCCGGGCCGAGAACCTCGACGCCGTCGATCTTTCGAAGGCCTTCTTTTAGTCGGCGTGCGAGCACTGTCTCGTGCTCCAGGACTGCTTGCCAGCCGAGGGAGTGCAATTCACGCATCGCTGTGGTCAGCGCCACAGCGCCGATCACGTTCGGGGAGCCTGCCTCCTCGCGCTCAGGTGGTTCCGTCCAGACAACCTCGTCGAGGTCTACGAGGTCGACTGCACCGCCTCCTGCAAGAAACGGGTCGCCGGTGGCAAACGTCGCCCGAGGTCCGATCAGCACGCCCGCGCCGAACGGCGCGTAGAGCTTGTGGCCGCTAAACGCGACGAAATCCGGGCTCGAGGGAATGGGGCGATGAGGGGCGAGCTGTGCTGCATCGAGCACGACCGGTATCTCGCGATCATGCGCTGCGTTGCAGATCTCGTCGATCGGTGGGAGCCAACCGGTGACGTTGGAGGCGCCGGTCACGGTCAGGACAGCGGGTCGGGGACTGGCATCGAGAGCTTCGATCACGTTGGCAACTTCGAAGGTGCCATCTGCATCGCACTCCACCCAGCGGCAGGTCGCGACGCGTTCCCACGGCAGCATGTTCGCATGGTGCTCGACCACCGTGGTGACGACGACGTCGCTTTTGCTCAGTGAAAGACGGTACGCGAGGTGATTGATGGCTTCGGTCGTGTTCCGGCAGATGATCGCCACGTCGTCGCTCGTGGCAGGCCGGTTGGCGAAGGTCAAGGCGCGCTCGCGGCATTCTTCGTATGCAGCCGTGGAGACCCGAGACTTGAATCCTGCGCCCCGGTGGACGCTCGAGTACAGGGGGAGGAAGTCGTTCACGGCGGCGGCGACGGCCGCCATAGCGGGGGTGGATGCGGCGCAGTCGAGGTCGCGGTACGGGCGGGTGGTCCCGTCGAGGCATGGCACCTCGACCGTGCTGCCGACGAGATCACAAAGACGCTGCACGGCTTCAAGCCTACGGAGCCAGCCAGTACCCTGCTGAGCGTGGCAGATGCTCAGCAGGGTACTGGCGGAGAGAGCAGCGAAGCGACGGCGGCTCGGAGCAGGGTCTTAGGAGCTGACGCGCAAACCGCCGACGGCGATCCAACGCGTGCCTTCATCACCGAGATCGAGAAGGCTGAACAGCTCCTTGATGCCGTTCATCGAGCGCTCAACCGACTCGAGGACGGTAGCTACTTCACCTGCACGACGTGCGGGAAACGAATCGCCACGAGCCGGTTGGAAACGGCACCGACCACGACGGTCTGCGACCGCTGTGCTTGATCCCGGCGATTCTTCGGGCGTTACTTCTTGGTCTCCCAAAAGATCTTGGCGATCTCGTCGATCGAGTCCAACAGTTTTTGACCCTGTGCGGGGTCCTGGGATTTCTTCGCAAGACCCGCCTCTTTGGTTGCCCGCCAGAACAGGTCGTGCAGCTGGGGGTACTGCTCCTTGTGCTCGGGCTTGAAGTAGTCGGTCCAAAGAATCCAGAGGTGCTCTTTGACGAGGTTGGCTCGCTCCTCCTTGATCGACAGGCAGCGTGCCCGGTAGTCCTCGACCGTCTCGCCAGCGGACTTCATCTTCTCTGCGTTCTGGTATCGCTCCTGGATCGCCATGACCGACTGCGCCTCGATCCGAGCTTGCGCAGGGTCGTAGACCCCGCAGGGGAGGTCGCAGTGGGCATGGATCGGAGCTGGTGGCGCGATTCGGTCGATAAGGGTCAGGAATCGGTCGATCATCGGCATGTTCAGGCTCCCTTCGAGGGCCACAACGGTTCGTTGGTAACAGTTGCTTGTGATCCGGTCCGCACGCAAGGTGCGGTCGGGTCGCACTCAACCTTACCTAGGTCGTGACATGCGTTGCCTCTGGTGGATCCTTGGTGTTCGTCCTGCGCTGCGGCTCCGCAGGGTCGTGGTGGTCGGTACGAGCATGGCTCCAACCCTTGTTCCGGGTGACCGATTGTTGGTTCTCGGGGTTCGCCGCCCGATTGCACTGCAGCCTGGTGTGCTGATCGCCTTTGAAGATCCGCGTTCGTCAAATGCGATGTTGCTGGTCAAACGCGTTGTCCGCACCTTTCGGTCCGGCATCGAAGTGTGGGGCGACAATCCCGAGTCCAGCACCGATAGTCGAAGCTTCGGCCTTGTTCCACATCGGCGGGTGGTTGGCGTCGTCGTCTACCGCTATGGTCCGCCGAGCCGAGCCGGGTTCCTGGTTCGCTCTGCCTGGGTTCCAGGCGGTCTCAAGGCGCCGTAGACCCTGGAGCGGTTGCTCCCAGAGCGCCCCGGTAGGCTCGCCCCGGCATGCGACGGCTGGCAATGCTCTCCTTGCACACCTCTCCGCTCGCGCAGCCGGGGACAGGGGATGGCGGTGGGATGAACGTCTACGTTCGTGAGCTCGCGGCCGCGCTCGCACGAGCCGGATCGAGGTGTGACGTCTTCACGAGATCGTGGTCACCTGAGCTCCCCGACGCGGTGGTCGTTGAGCCGGGGTTCACCGTTCACCATGTTCCCGCTGGGCCTCGGGAACCGCTGCCCAAGGAGCGGCTTCGCGGGGTGATCAGCGAGTTCACCGACCGGGTGCTCGGGAAAATGACGTCGGTGAACGGTCCCCTCACCGAGGAGGAGGGGGGACGCTACGAGGCGGTGCATGCGAACTACTGGCTCTCCGGCCTCTCAGGACATGTCATCAAGCACGAGCTCGACATCCCGTTGATCTGTACCTTCCACACCTTGGATCGGGTGAAGGCCGAGGCCGGGCCCGAAGAGGTGGAGGCTGACATGCCCCATCAACGAGCGGAGGCGGAGGCCACGATCATTCGCTGTTCCGATGCTGTCCTTGCATCCTGTTCGGTGGAGGCAGCGCAGATCTGCGAGCTCTACGGTGCTGAGCCCGATCGCGTGCGGGTGGTGGCTCCGGGGGTGAACCATGCGATCTTCGGTCCCGGCCATCGCCAGCAGGCACGTCGCGCGATCGGGCTCCCAGAGGACGGCCGGCTCCTGCTATTCGTCGGGCGTATCCAACCGCTCAAGGGTGCGGTGATGGCCGTCGAGGTCCTGGCCGGGCTGTCCCGTTCCTCGCGAGCGTCGTGGTGGCTCGTGGTCGTCGGCGGCCCCAGCGGTCCACGGGGTTACGACACCTATGAAGAGATGCTCCAGGCTGCCGACAGGCTCGGAGTGGGCGAACGGCTCCGTGTCGTCGATCCCCAGCCCCACGAACTGTTGTCCACCTATTACCGTGCAGCAGACGTCTGCATCGTTCCGAGCCGTTCCGAATCGTTCGGCCTCGTGGCGCTCGAGGCCGCGGCCTGTGGGACGCCGGTGGTCGCCTCGGCCGTCGGCGGGCTCACGACGCTCGTCGAACATGGCCGGACAGGGTCCTTGGTGGAGGATCCGATGGCGCACCGATTCACCGAGGAAGTGCTCCGTATCGTCGAGGACCCCTTGCTCGCCGAACGAATGTCGACGAATGCCGTTCTCCGGGCACGAACGTTCACCTGGGGTGGGGCCGCGGACCAGCTCCGTGCGATTCACGATGAACTCGTGGCGGGCCGCCTCGTGGAGTGCTGAAGATGCCGATCAAGCTCTTGATCGTCGGTGGTGGCCGGATCGGGGGAGCGCTCGTCGCCGGTCTCGTCTCATCGAGATGGGCCGAGCCAGCCGAGATCGGGGTGGTAGAGCCCGATGTCGCTCGCCGGAGCGAGCTGGTGGCAAGACATCCGGGACTGGCTGTCGTCGATCAGCCCGATGTCGCGGAGCTGGTCGCTGGTTCCAGCTTCACGGCCGACGAGGGCGGGGCCATCCTGGCCGTCAAGCCCGAGGTTGCAGAGCCTGCGTGCCGTTTCATCGGCACTGCGGGGGTCCGCCGGGTGCTCTCCGTCGTGGCTGGGATGCCGACTGATCGACTCGAGGCCACCTTGCCCGAGGGGTCGGTGGTCGTCCGGGCCATGCCGAACACTGCGGTCCTCGTGGGTGCCGGGATCTCGGCGATTGCGGCAGGGAGCCGGGCACGCTCATTTGACCTGCAATGGGCCGAAGGCATCCTGTCCGCGGTCGGGACCGTCGTGCGGGTTCCGGAACGGCTCCTTCATGCCGTGACGGGTCTGTCTGGCTCAGGGCCGGCATATATCTTTTTGGTGACCGAGGCACTGATCGAAGCGGGTGTGCTCGCTGGCCTACCCAGGGAGACGAGCGAGCTGTTGGTCCTCGAGACCGTGAAAGGATCGGCCAAGTTGCTCGCGGAGACCGGAGCGTCACCTGAAGAGCTGCGGGCTCAGGTGACCTCGCCGGGTGGCACCACGGCAGCCGGCCTCCGGATGCTCGAGGCCAAGGCGATCCGATCTGCCTTCCTCGAAGCCGTCGCTGCCGCGACAGAGCGTTCACGCCAGCTTGCGCTCTGAGGGAGCGCCTGGTCGCGTCGCGGTTCCCCGGGCGAGCCAGCGGTTTAGCCCGTATGGAGCTGCGGTTACAGTTTCTGTGTGAGCGGAGGAGAGGTCCCCGGGAGCGGGGGTCGGGTGCTCGAGCACCCCGAAGGGGGTTCTGGCGCGCTCGAAGGCGCCGAGGTCGACGTGATCCATGCGCACTACCTGACGGTGAGCGAGGTAGCTCGCGCCCTGCGGGTTTCGACCATGACGGTGTATCGCCTCATCAACACCGGCAAGCTCCCTGCCGTCCGGATCGGGCGCTCGTTTCGCCTCCGCGAGGATGACCTCGGTCGTTACCTCGCGCAGCGCCTCACAAAGGCTGGTTGAACGGGCTGTTCGCATCGAGCAGCGACCGCAGCGCCCATCGAGACCGAATGGATCGTCGCGAGCGCAGCCAGTCTGACCTGAACGTCGATTCGGCGGCGAAGGCACCTGGCTCCAGGGTCGACACCGTCTTCTTCCTCTCCGACTACGGCCTTCGTGACGAGTTTGTCGGGGTCGTGCACGCGGTGCTTCGCCGTCTCGCACCACACGTGACCGTCATCGACCTGAGTCATGAGATCCCTCCGTTCGACGTTTTCAGCGGTGCTGAAGCGCTCAGCCGTGCCATTCCGCACCTGGGGCCTGGCGTGGTGCTGGGAATCGTCGATCCGGGCGTCGGGGGGAGCCGGCGTGGCGTGGCGTTCGAGGCAGGGGGTCGGTGGTTCGTAGGCCCGGACAACGGGTTGTTGACCGGGGCCGCAGAACTCGTCGGGGGGATCACGCAGGCCATCGAACTCAGGCCATCCATCGAGCGCCAGTTCGCTGAAGGACCAGGACGAGCGCGTGGTCGGTCCGCAACGTTCGACGGACGGGACGTCTTCGCTCCCGCAGTGGCCGGCCTCTGCAACGGCCTGGAAGCTGGGGATCTCGGAGCCATGATCGATCACTCAAGCTTGGTGCGCCTCCCCGCGCCGCACCTCCGGTGGCGAAGGGGTGTCGACGGGGTCTCGGAGCTCGAAGTCGCCGTCACCTGGATCGATCGGTTCGGTAACGTCCAAGTCGCGGCCGGCCCCCAGGACCTTCCCGGTCGGGTCGTCCCGGTGCAGCTGGTCTCGACCGTCACCGGAACGCTGCAGCTTCGAGCAGTCCGGTCGTTCTCGGAGCTCACTGCTGGTGAGCTGGGACTTTTAGTCGATGCCAACGGTCGTTTCGCGATCGTCTCGCGGGAGGAATCAGCTGCGAAGCGTACGGGGTTGCAGGTGGGGGACATCGTCCGGCTGATCTGGTCGTGATCGGAATACCATCCGCCTCGTGGCTGGCGGTCGGTCAGAGCTGCGCGCACGGCGCATACCCGAAGCGACCGTTCTGCGCCTCCCTGTCTACCAGCGGATCCTCTCCGAGTTGATCCGTGGTGGGCGGAGCATGGTCTCCTCTGACGAGCTGGCTGGGCTTGCTGGCGTCAACGCTGCCAAGGTCCGCAAGGACCTCTCGTTCCTCGGGTCGCTCGGGACACGTGGCTCCGGATACGACGCGAACTTCCTCGTCGCACAGATCGAGCGAGCACTTGGCGCGGACCGGGCGTGGCCGATCATCGTTGTCGGCATCGGAAACCTCGGCCGTGCCCTGGTGAACTCGGCTGGCTTCTCTTCTCACGGCTTCACGGTTGCTGCTGCCTATGACATCGACCCCTCGGTCATCGGCACGCGTGTCGGCCACGTCGTCGTCCGCCACATCAAGGAGCTGGAGCAGCTTCCCGTGGACGGGGATCGAGCGATCGGTGTGGTTGCCACACCAGCGCCGGCGGCACAGGAGGTGGCCGACGCGCTCGTCACCGTCGGCGTGACGGCGATCTTGAACTTCGCGCCGACGGTGCTGTCGGTGCCTCCGACCGTGTGGCTGCGGCATGTCGATCTCTCCATCGAACTCCAGGTGCTCGCCTTCTATCAATCACGGGGGGCAGGCGACCGTGACCACCTCGGTCTCCCATCCCGGTCGCTTCCGTCTCCGCCGGTCTCGCCCCACCAGGCCGACCCGTCTGGGGAAGTCCCCGCGCCGGCGACGCTTCCGTGCGCCGTTGCCTCCCAGTCCCCGCGCCCCACGGCAGTGCCGTCCCCGCGGCGCTCGGCGCCGGGACTTTGACGCCTGCCGAGGGCCGGCGTTCGGGCAATGTGCTCGCGCCTCCCTATGCTTGATCCGTGTCGGTCGTCGTCATCGGCCTCGAGCATCACAGTGCCCCCCTTGCGTTGCTCGAACGGGTGTCCGTGGGCGACCAGGAGTTCCCCAAGGTCCTGGGGCAGTTGCGTGACCGCTCCAACCTGCAGGAGTCAGTCTTGTTGTCGACCTGCTTGCGTGCCGAGGTCTACGCGGTGGTTGACCGGTTCCACGAGGCTGTCACCGAGGTTGAGGAGCTCTTTGCCGAACGTGCGGGCATGGCCGTCGAAGAGCTCGAGCCGTTCATGCAGATTCGCTACGACGACGATGTCGCGCACCATCTTTTCTCGGTGGCCGCAGGCCTCGAGTCGGCGGTGCTTGGGGAGCCCGAGGTGCTGGGACAAGTCCGGCGTGCTGCTGAGCGCGCGCATCGAGAGCACACGAGCGGGCCGGTGCTGAGTGAGCTGTTCCGCCAAGCTGTGCGCGCGGGGCGTCGAGTTCGTTCCGAGACAGCGATCAGCAGGGGGAGCACGTCGTTCGCACACGCCGCGGTCGAGATGGCTGCACGGAGGCGTGCGGCCGGGCTCGCGGGAGCAACCGCGGTCGTACTCGGCGCCGGGGAGGTCGGCAGCGGGGTGGTCGGAGCGCTGGCGAAGCTGCCGGCTGGTTCAGCGCCGGAGCGGGTCGTCATCGTCAGCCGGACCATGGAGCGGGCGAACCAGCTCATGGAGACGGCCACGGCGACCACGGGTACCTCCACAACGCTTCAAGCCGCTCCGCTCGGCGCGTTGAGGGAGCTGTTGACCGGCGCAGATCTGTTGTTCACCGCAGTCGAGGCAGATCGGGCGATCGTGACCGAGGCTCATCTCCCTCTGAGCGGACGTCGCGAGGATCGGCCGTTGCTTGTCGTCGACCTCGGGATGCCTCGAAATGTCGATCGCTGCGTGGATGAGCATCCTGGTGTCCTGCTTTTCGACATGGACGACCTGCGATCCGCCGTCGAGGATGTTATGGCGGAGCGCCACGGAGAAGTGGACGAGGCCAGGGCCATCGTGGCGGCAGAGCTCGCGGAGTACCAGGCCACCAGTCGGGCGCGTGCGGTTACGCCGGTGATCGTCGCACTGCGTTCCCGCCTCGAGGGGATCCGCGCGGCCGAACTGGCTCGGCGCCGCGCACAGTTCGAGTCGATATCAGACCAGGAGTGGTCGCGCGTGGAGAGCGCGACACAGGCAATGATGGCGAAGTTCCTCCACGAACCCACCATGATGCTGAAAGAGACGGCAGGGACCCCGCGAGGGGAGCGGTTGGTCGAGGCGCTGCGCGTCCTGTTCGATCTCTGATGCCGGTCGTGCGCTTGGCGACCAGGGGATCACCTTTGGCGCGGGCGCAGGCGGAGGCGGTCGGGGCGTTGTTGTGCGGGCTGCGGCCCGACCTCGATGTCGAACTGGTGGTTGTTCGGACGCGGGGGGACCGACTCGCCTCGAGGCCCCTGTCGGAGATCGGGGGCCAAGGGGTGTTCGCGAAGGAGGTCCAACGCACGGTCGTCGAAGGAGAGGCTGATGTTGCGGTACATTCCGCCAAGGACCTCCCGCCCCAACAGGTAGATCGCCTCGTGCTGGCGGCGTTTCCGCCGCGTGAGGACCCACGAGACGCCCTCGTTGGTGTACGCCTCCGGGATCTCAGTCCCGGTGCGAAGATCGCGACGGGCTCGCCGAGACGTCGTGCACAGCTGGCGAACCTTCGACCGGACCTCACCTTCGTGGAGGCAAGGGGCAACATCGCAACACGCCTCGCCATGGTCGAGCACGGGTTGGCTGATGCCGTGGTGGTCGCCGCCTGCGCCACGGATCGGCTGGGAATTTCCGATCGGCTGGCTGAGCGCATGGCACCGTCGGTGATGCTCCCTCAGGTTGGCCAGGGGGCTCTGGCAGTTGAATGTCGCGGTGATGATGAAGGCTTGCGCACGCTCCTTGCGGAGATCGACCACGAGCCGAGCCGCCGTGCCGTCATCGCCGAGCGATCGATGCTTGCCACGATGGGGGCCTCGTGTTCGGTGCCCGTTGGCGGTTGGGCGCAGGTCGAAGGAGCGGATTGCCAAGTTCACCTCCGAGGGTTGATGGCGAGTGCCGATGGGCGGGTCCTCCTGCATGCCGAGGCCTGGGGGGACAATCCTGAGGCGGTTGGACGCGAGGTGGCCGACCGCCTCTTGGTCGACTGCGGGGGTCGTGCGCTCGAAGGATGACCGTCTATCTCGTTGGCGCTGGCCCCGGTGATCCGGGGCTGTTGACTCGTCGGGGTGCCGAGCTGCTGGCGCAAGCCGACGTGGTCGTGCACGACCGGTTGATCGACCCCTCCCTCCTGGCGCTGGTGAAGCCGGATGCACTCGTCGTGGACGTCGGGAAACGGCCCGCCGCGAGCTCGGAGCGGGCCTTCAGCGGCGAGCGACGCCAAACGGAGATCAATGCCTTGTTGATCGAGCACGGCCGCGCCGGGCGCACCGTGGTCCGCTTGAAGGGCGGTGACCCGTTCGTGTTCGGGCGTGGAGGAGAAGAGGCCGAAGCGCTCCACCGAGCCGGGATCCCATGGGACATCGTTCCTGGGGTGAGCTCCGCCTTTGCCGTCCCTGCGGTCGCCGGGATTCCGGTGACCCATCGTGGGGTGTCGACTTCGGTGACGGTGGTGACCGGCCACGTCGGCGATCCCACTGCCGACGGGGGGGTCGACTGGGACGCGATCGGGCGTGCGGGGGGCACGCTCGTCATCTTGATGGGGATGGCTACCCGAGCCGAGATCGCCGAGCGGCTGCAAGCCGCAGGTCGGTCCCCGAGTACGCCGGTGGCGGTCATCGAGTGGGGCACGACGCGGTCGCAACGGATCGAGCGCACCACTCTCGATCGCCTCGGTGGGGTCGCGCTTGGTTCGCCCGCGGTGATCGTGGTCGGTCCGGTCAGTGATTTGCCGTTCCGCCCGACGCTTCCAGAGGCGGCGGGGCCACTTTCGGGTTGGACCGTCGTGGTGACGCGAGCTCCCCACCAGGCAGGGTCCTTGAGCGCGGCCCTCAAGGAAGCCGGAGCCACGGTGGTGGAGCTCCCAGTCATTGACATCGCACCGCCCGATGACGGGGGTGTCGCATTGGCGGATGCAGCAAGCCGCGCCAGGGAGTACGACTGGCTGGCGTTCACCTCGACGAACGCTGTTCGGGCCTTCATGGGGGTGCTGACAGACGTGCGGCTCCTTGCCGGAGTGAAGCTCGCCGCGGTCGGTGCGGCGACCGAGGCAGAGCTCGCCTCTCGGGGATTGCGCGCCGATCTGGTCGCAGGTCGTGGTCGCGTAGGTGACTCGACTGCTGCCGGTCTGGCCGAGGCCTTCCCGGCCGCGCCCGTCGGCGGACGCGTGCTGTTCCCACGGTCGTCGCTAGCGAGGGAAGATCTTTCAGTTGCCCTGCGCGCCAAGGGCTGGGTGGTTGACGAGGTGGAGGCCTACCGGACGGTCGACGCGGCGCCTCCTGCTGGTCCGGTGCTCGATGTGGTCTTGCGCGCGGACGCGGTGACCTTCACCTCCCCGTCGACGGTGCAGGCGTTCGTCCGGATGACCCAAGGATGCACCCCGTTGGTCCGACCGATGGTCGTTTGCATCGGTCCGGTCACGGCTCGCGCAGCACGCCAAGCCGGCCTCGAAGTCGACGTGGAGTCCTCCGACCCCTCTGCGGCTGCGATGGTTCGAGGACTGATCGAGCGACGAGCGAAGCGCTCCGGTCGGTAGGGGTGTGAGCCCCGTCGCCGGGGCTCGGGCTTGGCGACGCTCGGCTCACCGGAAGACTCGGTCCGCTGTGACAGTGGGTCGTGGTCGGGCAACCCCATAGGCTTGGGTCGTGCCGGTCGGCCGTGTCGACGCGATCAATGGGTTCCCGGAGCGGCGTCTGCGGCGTCTGCGGCGGACCCCGGCGCTGAGACGGCTCGTTGCCGAGACGCGCGTCAGCGTCGACGACCTGGTGGCACCCCTCTTTGTGGCAGAAGGGATCGATGAACCCCGCCCCATCGCTTCGTTGCCCGGGCACTGTCAGCACACCCTTGGCTCGCTCGTAGTCGAGGCCAAGCGGCTGTGTGCCCTGGGGGTCCCGGCAGTCGTGCTCTTCGGCGTGCCCGATCCCGCCAGCAAGGACGCGGTCGGATCCGCCGCGTGGGACCCCGACGGAGTGGTCCAGCGGGCGCTTGGCGAACTGCGGGCCGCGCTCGGTCAGGATTTGGTGCTGATGACCGACCTCTGCCTCGACGAGTACACCGATCACGGCCACTGTGGAGTGCTGCGAACGGACGGCGCCGTAGACAACGACTCGACGCTCGAGCTCTACCAGCGAGTGGCGCTCGTGCAGGCTGAAGCCGGAGCTGACGTGGTCGCGCCGAGCGGCATGATGGACGGGCAGGTGGCGGCCATCCGAGAGGCCCTCGATGCCCACGGCTGGACCGAGACGGCCATTCTCGCCTATGCCGCGAAATTCGCCTCTTCCTTGTATGGGCCGTTCCGTGACGCGGTTCACGTGAGGATCGCCGGAGAAGGTGACCGGCGTGGGTACCAGCAGGACCCTGCGAATCGTCGCGAGGCTTTGGAGGAGATCGCCCTGGACGTCGCGGAGGGCGCAGACATGGTGATGGTCAAACCCGCGCTCACGAACCTCGATGTGATCGCCGAGGCACGCGCGACCCAGCGTGTGCCCATCGCGGCATACCAGGTGAGCGGTGAGTACGCGATGATCAAGGCCGCTGGCGAACGTGGCTGGATCGATCATCAGGCCGCGGCCCTCGAATCGCTCACGGCGATCAAGCGTGCCGGTGCCGACTTCGTGCTCACGTACTTTGCCGGAGAGCTCGCAGAGCAGCTCGCGGCGTGAGTGCCGACGGCACCGACCGTGATGGAGTGAGAACGGTGGCGAGGTGAACGACGCGACGACGAATTCCGGATGGTTTGAGCGCGCAACCAAGGTGATCCCTGGTGGCGTCAACTCACCCGTTCGATCGTTCTCTGCCGTCGGCGGGGTCCCGTTCACCGTGACGCACGGAACTGGCCCGTGGGTCTTCGACGTCGAGGGCAGACGCTACCTCGACCTCGTGCAGTCCTATGGCGCCGTGCTGTTGGGCCATGCCCATCCGCTGGTCACGGAGGCCCTCCAAAAGGCCGTGGCGCGGGGAACGAGCTTCGGCATGCCGACGGTGGGAGAAGTGCAGCTGGCCGAGGCGATCTGTGCGCGAGTCCCGGGGTGCGAGCAAGTGCGCCTGGTCTCCTCCGGTACCGAGGCTGTGATGACCGCGATCCGTCTTGCCCGGGGAGTGACCGGCCGAGACCGTCTGGTGAAGTTCGACGGCTGTTACCACGGCCACTCCGACGGGCTGCTGGCCGGCGGCGGCAGCGGCGTGGCGACCCTTGGCTTGCCCGGTTCTGCGGGTGTGCCACGCGGCACCGTCGCCGATACGGAAGTGGTTCCGTACAACGTCGTTCCCGAGATCGGCTCGGAGGTTGCGTGCGTGATCGTCGAGCCCGTCGCGGCCAACATGAACCTGGTTCCGCCGAAGCCGGGTTTTCTCGCCGGCCTCCGGCGAGCGTGTGACGAAGCAGGCGCGCTGCTGATCTTCGATGAGGTGATCACCGGGTTTCGCGTCGGGAGTGGTGGTGTGTCCACGGCCTCCGGGGTGACGCCCGACCTTTGGTGCTTCGGCAAGGTCATCGGCGGTGGGCTCCCGGTCGGTGCCATCGGTGGTCGTAGAGAAGTGCTCTCCAACCTCGCTCCAAGCGGGCCCGTGTACCAGGCGGGCACCTTGTCGGGCAATCCGCTTGCGACTGCGGCCGGCAAAGCAGTGCTCGACCATGTCGGCGATGGCGACTACGCCCGGCTGTCGGCGGCGGCGGCGACCTTCGGGCGGGATCTGGAGACGTCGATCGGTGCTGCCGGGCTCCCTGCTCGCGTTAGCTGCTTCGGACCGCTGGTGGGTTTGCTGATCGGTTCGCCTGGCAGAGACGTCGCAGAACCGGTCGATTACGAGACGGTGCGCTCAGTCACCCGCGCGGACGCCTATCGGACCTTCTTCCATGCCATGCTGCGCCGCGGGGTCGTTCTTCCGCCCGGGCCCTACGAGGTCCTCTTCCCTGGGTTCGCGCATGGCCCCGACGAGCTCGCCTTGGTCGTTTCGGCTGCGGGGGAGGCAGCAGCAGAAGTCGTCGCCGGGTGGTCGGGCGCACCACCACCTGGACGCTGAAGCGCGACAGGGCATCTTCCCAAGCCGAGCCGCCTGACCTCGGTGGTCAGGCGTGCGAGCGCTCCGTCTTTGTACTTGGCCGCGGCAACCATGCCCCGGTAGGTGCGCTCTGCAGCCCCGCCTGGTCCCGGCAGCATGAGATTGCCCATGATCCGGAGCAGCTCGCTCATGAACCACTTCGAGTGAATCGTGGTGCCGACCGAGGCTCGCATCGTCCGGGGGTGGCTGATCAGCCGAACGAACGCGCGCGCCACCCGGTAGTAGTCGCCGTAGGCCTCGTTGAGGTCCCGCTCGTAGCACGCCAGCGCCGCCGGGTTCGACCCCTCGAGCGCGGCATGGACCGCGGCGGCGGCAAGACGACCGGACTCGTATCCGTAGGCGATGCCCTCGCCGTTGAAAGGATTGATCAATCCTGCAGCGTCCCCGACGACCAGGGTATTCGGGCCGATCCGGGGTCCGACGGCCAGCCCCATGGGCAGTCGCCCACCAGTGGGTGGAGCGCACATCGACTGGCGAGTGATGCCCCAGGAGCGGGGGGCCCAGTCGATGAAGGCATCCATCAGCTTGCTTGTGTTCGCTCCCTTCCACCGTCGTTCGGTGGAGAGCAACCCGACGCCGACATTGACCCGGCCGTCCCCGAGCGGGAAGACCCATCCGTACCCCGGCACCACCTTCCCGGTGCCGTCGCGAATGTCGAGATGGGACTCGATCCACGGATCGTCGTGGCGATCGGAGTAAAAGTACCCGCGCAGCGCCATGCCCTGGGGATACGCCCGGTTCCTCGTCGTGCCCAGCGCGCGGCCGAAGCGTGAGTTCGCGCCGTCGGCCACGACGACGTAACGCGCTCGAAGGTCGCGGAGCCCACCACTTGGTGCGGTCCGAACTCGTGCGCCGGCGCAGCCCGCCAGGCTGTGCCGGCTCGCACCCGCCTGGCCGTCGTCTCCCGGCGTGGGGTCGAGGGGCTCGAGTGCCTCGGTGCCCTCGAAGATGGTCGCACCAGCCTTGGCTGCGTGCTCGGCGACGAGCGCATCGAGGTCGTGCCTGGTGATGGTGTAGCCATATTCGGGAAAATCGGGGTGGCGGGGCCACGGGAGCTCCAGCATGCTCCCGAAGGCACACGCTCGGAGCCCCAGGTAGCGGTGTGCGCCGCTCAGCGCGTCGCCCAGGCCCATGTCGAGCAGCTGGCGCACCGAACGGGGGGTGAGGCCGTCCCCGCACGTCTTTGCCCTCGGGAAATGCTTCTTCTCGACGACCGCGACGTCCCAGCCCGCGCTGGCCAGCCAATAGGCGGTCGCAGAACCTGCTGGACCGCCCCCGATAACCAGCGCGTCGTACAGACGGTTGGAAGCGCTACGACCGCCGGTGCTCGCCACGAGGCTCGATCGTAGGGCTTCGCGACGCGGGGAGGATCGTCCGCCCCGAGGACCCCGGCGGGCTGACCCACTCGAGCAGCACGGCGCCGCCATGGGAGCGAGTGCTTTAGGCCGATCGGCGAGTGCCGGGGTGCAGGCAGATTCCCGATGTGCCTTCGGAAACACCTCCGTGGTAAACCGGGAAACGATGGCACAGTATCTGGCGATCTTCGTCTTGCTGGCCCTCGGCATCGTCTTCGGAGCGGCTTCGTTGGTGGCTTCGGCCTTGCTCGCCCCGAGGAAGCAGCCGTCGGCAGCGAAGCTGGCGCCGTACGAGTGCGGGATCATCCCCAGCCGCGAGCCGCCCCAGCGTTTCCCGGTTCGCTTCTACCTCATCGCGATGATCTTCATCATCTTCGATATCGAGATCGTGTTCCTCTACCCCTTTGCGGTGATCCTCCATCAGTTGCGCACCTTCGGCCTCGTCGAGGTCCTGGTGTTCGCGGCAGTGGTGTTGGTGGCGTTCTTGTACCTGGTGAGCAATGGGGCCCTGAGCTGGGGGCCGCCGAAGCGGCTCGTCGAGGGAATGGGGTCGCGGACCTCAGAGACCACGATCGAGCGCGTGGGTGCGGGGGCCTCGTCGTCCGATCGCGCTGCGTGACGCCGGAGGAGTCGACATGGGCCTCGAAGACCTTCAGCACAATTTCCTCACCGGAAGACTCGAAGACCTCGTCAAGTGGGCGCGCCGGAACAGCGTGTGGCCGGCGACGTTCGGCCTGGCGTGCTGCGCGATCGAGATGATGTCGGTCGGTGCCGCCGACTTCGACATCAGTAGGCTGGGCATGGAAGTCTTCCGTGCCTCCCCGCGCCAGGCGGACCTGATGATCGTGGCAGGTCGTGTCTCCCAGAAGATGGCGCCGGTCCTTCGCCAGGTGTATGACCAGATGATGGAGCCCAAATGGGTCATCTCCATGGGGGTGTGCGCCTCGACCGGCGGCATGTTCAACAACTATGCGATCGTGCAGGGCGTCGACCAGATCGTTCCCGTCGACGTGTACGCTCCCGGCTGCCCACCCTCCCCGGAGACCCTGCTGCACGCCATCCTCACGCTCCATGAGAAGATCCGGACCGGAGAGCTCACCCGGCGGCGTCGGACCGAGGTGCCCAGCGACGCGGCACCCGAGACAGACAATGGCTGGGTGCCGGAGCCTCGCCATCCATTGCGAGTTTCCACGCCTCTATGAGCTCGGCGAGTTCGGGGAACATGGTCGGCGCGGAGGGTCCGATCGCGGTAGCCCATACCACCGGCTCGGACGGTACGGACGTTGCACACCCCACACGTGAGCAGTACCACGCCCTTGTTGCCCAGTACCGGGCGGATGGCTTCGAGACCTGCGCTGATCTCTGTGGTGTCGACTACCTCACGCATCCCGGACGCAGCGGTCTTCCCGAGGGCATCAAGCCGGAGCGCTTCGAGGTCGTTGTCAATCTCCTCTCCCTCCAGCTGCGTCGGAGAGTGCGCGTCCGGGTACAGGTTCCCGAAGACGATCCGGTCGTCGACTCGTTGATCGACCTCTACCCGGGGACCGATGCCATGGAGCGCGAGGTATTTGACCTGTTCGGGATTCGTTTCTCAGGACACCCGGACTTGACCCGGATCCTGATGCCTGAGGATTGGGAAGGTCACCCGCTCCGAAAGGATTACGGCGTCGGCCGCGTGCCGGTGCAGTTCAAGGAAGCGCCGGGGCCCCGATGAACGAGCGTCGTGAGCCGCAAGGCCCAACGAGGTTAGTGGCGAGCCCTGCGCGGCTGCATCGGGTGGCCGACGTTGCGGAGACTTCGGAGGGCGCGCAGGAACTTGCCCCCGGGAGCCCAGAGGCGTTCCTGCGAGTCGGGGAGGCAGCGGTCGGCGAGCTCGGCACCGGGGCGGTGGGCAGGACCGGTCAGATCGACCTGGAGCGCCCTGACGACGAGACGATGATCATCAACATGGGTCCGCAGCACCCATCGACTCATGGGGTGTTGCGCCTCATGCTCGAGCTCGACGGCGAGGTCGTGCTCCGAAGCAAGCCGGTGATCGGTTATCTCCACACCGGCATGGAGAAGACCGGCGAGGAGCTCACCTACGTCCAAGGCGCCACGAACGTGACGCGCATGGACTATCTGTCGCCACTGAACAACGAGCTCGTCTTCTCCCTGGCGACCGAGGCGCTCCTCGGCATCGAACTACCCGAACGTGCGACGTGGATCCGCATGCTCATGTCCGAGCTCAATCGCATCTCCTCGCACGTGATGTGGCTGGCGACCAACGGCATGGACCTGGGGTCGACTTCGATGATGATCTACGGTTTCCGGGAGCGCGAGATGGTGCTCGCGTTCTTCGAGAAGACCACCGGCCTGCGCATGAACCACAACTACATCCGTCCCGGCGGCGTTGCCGCGGACCTGCCGGATGGATGGGAGGACGACGTGACGGTGATCTGCGACACGATCGAGGCGCGGACCTACGAGTACGACGAGTTGCTCACGGGTCAACCCATCTTCAGGGAGCGGACGATCGGGGTCGGTGCCATTAGCGCAGCGGATGCGCTGGCGCTCTCGGCGACCGGACCGATCCTGCGTTCGACTGGCGTCGCCTGGGATCTTCGCCGCGACATGCCGTATCTCGCCTACGACCAGGTTGATTTCGACGTGATCATTGGAACCTACGGTGACAACTTCGATCGATATGCGATCCGCCTCAACGAGATCCGCGAATCGATCAAGATCGTCCGACAGATCGTCGAGAAGATGCCCGGGGGCGATTACCGGGTGCAGGATCCGAAGGTGACGCCGCCGCCGCGTGCACGCATCGATGAGTCAATGGAGGCCCTGATCCATCACTTCAAGGTGTTCACCGAGGGTTTCAGGGTCCCTGAAGGCGAGGTCTACACGGCGATCGAGTCACCGCGGGGCGAGCTCGGGTGCTACCTCGTCTCCGACGGGACTTCCAAGCCCTATCGGTTGCACATCCGGGCTCCGAGCTTCGTCAACCTCCAATCGTTGCCCGTGCTGCTTCGTGGTGGCCTCGTTGCCGATGCGGTCGCCACGATTTCCTCGGTGGACCCTGTGATGGGCGAGGTGGATCGGTGAGCTACTTCACGCCGGATCGGCGAGCACAGGCAGAAGAACTGTTGTCGCTCTACCCAAAGGCACGCTCCGCCCTGGTGCCGCTCTGTCATCTCGCCCAGGAGCAGGACGGATGGCTGCGGCCGGAGGCGATGGAAGAAATTGCTGGGCTCGTTGGCGTCACACCCGCAGAGGTCCGTGGGACGGCGACCTTCTACGACATGCTGCACACCGAGCCGGTCGGCACCTACCTGATCGCCATCTGCACCAACATTGCCTGCCTCCTCGATGGGGCGCAGGAGCTCCTCGAACATGCAGAAGAGCTGCTCGGTGTGCGAGCGGGCGGCACGACGGAAGATGGCCGGTTCAGCCTGGAGGAGGCGGAATGCCTCGCGGATTGTGACCATGCCCCCTGCGTGCAGGTCAATCATCGATTCGTTCGTGCACAGACCCCGGAGGCATTCGACCAGCTGGTCGACGACCTGGTGGCGGGCCGGGTTCAAGAGACGATTCCGCCTCATGGGACGCTGTGCCGAGTCCGCCGCGACGGGGGCTTGCGGGTCGATCGACAACAGATCGCCGCCGAGCGAGCCGCTGCTCGTGCCGCGAAGGCGTCACGCGCCGCGGCGGCTGACGAGGCGAAGCCGTCCTCTGGAGGGTCCTCGTGATGGACGCGTCCGAGGCCTCCGGCGTGCCGCGCATCGTCACCGCCGGCTTTGACGACCCCGAGTCGTACACGATCGAGCGATATCTCGCACGTGGTGGGTACCAGGGGCTCCGCAAGGCCCTTGGGATGGACCCCGAGGCCGTTGTGGCCGAGGTTGACCGCGCCAGCTTGCTCGGGCGCGGTGGCGCCGGGTTCCCAGCGGGTCGCAAGTGGTCGATGCTCCGACCGGATCCGGTGACCTACCTGGTGGTCAATGGTGACGAGAGCGAACCGGCTACCTTCAAGGACCACGCGCTGATCGAGCGGAACCCCCACCAGATCATCGAGGGCACGCTCATCGCGTCCTACGCAGTTCAAGCGTCCCAGGCGTTCATCTACGTCCGCGGTGAATTCGCCCTCGGGCTTGAGCGGATGCAGACGGCACTGAACGAAGCGTACGCGTACGGGGCCGTTGGCCGGGACATCTTCGGCTCGGGGTTCTCCATCGACATCGTCGTCCACCCGGGTGCCGGTGCCTACATCTGCGGCGAGGAAACCGCCTTGTTGGAGTCGCTCGAGGGTAAGCGTGGGTTTCCGAGGATCAAGCCGCCGTACTTCCCTGCCGCCATCGGTCTCTACGGGCAGCCCACAGTCGTCAACAACGTCGAGACGATGGCGAACCTCCCTTGGATCGTCCTGCACGGTGGAGCGGCGTTTGCCTCCCTGGGGGCTGGTCGTTCCACAGGAACGCGGATGTTCGCCCTTTCCGGACACGTTCGCCGACCGGGCGTCTACGAGGTCGAGATGGTCAAGACCACATTCCGGGACCTCATCTTCTCGGAACAACTCGGACAAGGGTTGCGCGAGGGGCGGACGGTCAAGGCCTTCGTTCCTGGCGGCGTGTCTGCGCCGTGGTTCGGTCCGGAGCAGTTGGATCTTCCGCTTGGTCAAGACGAGGTCGGGGCGGCCGGGTCGATGCTGGGGTCCGGGTCGGTGGTCGTGATGGACTCCTCGACCTGCGCGGTGCGGGCGGCATGGCGGATCACGAAGTTCTTCTTCCGGGAGTCCTGTGGTCAGTGCACTCCGTGCCGTGAGGGCTCGGGGTGGCTCGAGCGGATCCTCTATCGGATCGAGCATGGTCGCGGGAGGGAGGAGGACCTCGAGCAGTTGCTGGACATCTGTGACAACATCGCTCCCGGCTTGACCTGGCCGCCACAGATGACCACCATCTGCGTGCTCGGGCCGTCGATTCCTTCCTCGATTCACTCAGCCATTTCGATGTTTCGCGACGAATTCCTCCTGCACGTGAAAGAAGGCGCCTGTCCGATGAGTGGTGGGTCTCATGGCTGACCACGTTCCAGCGTCGAGCACGACCAGTCCTGCGCCGACCGGATCACCCGATGAGGTCGGCTATGCGAACGAGCCAAGGATCCCCTTCGTGCTCGACGGGCGTTCCGTCACGGCTCGCCCCGGTGAGGTGCTCATCGCCGCGGCCGAGCGTGCAGGTGTTTTCATCCCACGCTTCTGCTACCACCCTCGCATGAAGCCGGTGGGCATGTGTCGGATGTGCCTGGTCGAAGTCGCATCTCCCAGGGGTCCCGCATTGCAGCCTTCCTGCTTCATTCCGGTGACCGAGGGGATGGAGGTGGTGACCACTTCGGAGCGGGTGAAAAAGGCCCAGGACGGGGTCCTCGAGTTCCTCCTCATCAACCACCCTCTGGATTGTCCCGTCTGCGACAAAGGCGGCGAGTGCCCGCTCCAGGACCAGACGCTGGCGTACGGGCCGGGCGAGAGCCGCTTTGTCGAGGAGAAACGGCATTTCGAGAAGCCCATCGCGCTGTCGAATTTGGTGCTTCTCGACCGAGAACGCTGCATCCAGTGCGGTCGTTGCACCCGTTTCGCCGAGGAGATCGCCGGAGAGGCCCAGATCGATTTCGCTGGCAGAGGAGAGCGGTTGGAGGTGGCGAAGTTCCCTACGACCTCCTTCTCGTCGTATTTCAGCGGAAATACGGTCCAGATCTGCCCGGTCGGTGCTCTCACCGCGACCCCGTATCGCTTCACCGCACGCCCATGGGACCTCGACCAGGTCGAGTCGACCTGCACCACCTGCGCGTTGGGATGTCGAGTGGCCGTCCAGTCCTCGGCGAACCGCCTCACGCGCCTGTTGGGCATCGACGTCGACCCAGTGAACCAGAGCTGGCTCTGCGACAAGGGTCGTTATGTCTTCGAGTCGGTCAACGGCGACGAGGCCCTGGTCCCAGGGGCGGCGTTCGCTGGGGAGGCGAGACCAGCCGGGCGGGGCGCCACCGTTCGGCTCACCCAGCCGCTGGTGCGCACACACGGCGAGCTGGTGCCCGCGAGTTGGGGAGAAGCGCTGGGCGCGGCGGCGGACGGTCTCCGGCGTGTCCGGGCCGTCGGCGGGCCGGAGGCGGTCGCGGTCCTCGGCGGGGCTCGGTTGACCAACGAGGGCGCGTACGCCTGGGCGAAGCTCGCCAAGGGGGTGATCGGGACAGACTCAGTGGACGCCCAGCTCGGTGACGGGTTGCCTGCGGAGCTGGTGCTCTCTCTCCCGCGTGCGACGATCGACGAAGCCTGTCGAGCCAAGGTCCTCGTCACGCTGACCGGCGATGTGCGAGAAGAGCTGCCCGTCCTGTTCCTCCGCGTGCGCCAGGCAGTTCTTTCCGGGGCGACTCGCCTCGTCGAGCTCACCTACCAGACGACCTCGCTCACGCCGTACGCGGCTGCGTCGCTTTTGATGCGCTCGGGCGATGCCCCCGGCCTTGCCCGCTTGCTCGTCGGTGGATCGGCGATTGCCTCCGGCGCTCCCTTCCACCCCGACGGGCCCCCATGGTCTCCGGCGCAGCTCGCCACTGCTCGAGATCTCCTCGCCGAGACACCGGAGGGCGCCGGGGTCGTGGTCCTGGTGGGGCGCCCCTCGCTTGCAGAAGACGCATCGTTGGTCGCCGAGGCGGTCGAGGTGCTGGCGAACGCGTGGCCTGCGGCGCGGTTCTTGCCGACGTTGCGCCGAGGGAACGTCCACGGCGCACTCGACATGGGCTTCGCTCCGGGCCTGCTCCCGGGGCGTGTCTCGCTCGAGGAGGGCCGAGCGTGGTTCCGTCGTTTCTGGCCGACGGTTCCTGAACGCACAGGACGCTCGGGTGCGGCCGTTCTGGCTTCGTTGGCGGGGGATCTCGAGGATCCCGACGGTGCAAGCGATCAGCGAGAGGCCCCAAAGGGGCCGCCCATCGGCGCGCTGGTGTTGCTCGGTGCCGATCCGGTGGGAGACTTTCCGGACCGCCAACTCGCCGAACGGGCCCTTGCTGCTGCAGAGTTCGTGGTCGTGGTGGGCGGTCACCCCTCTGCTTCACTGCATCACGCTGACGTCGTGCTCCCTGCTGCCGTGGCCCACGAGCGGCCAGGGACGACGACGAACGTCGAGGGGCGGGTCAGCAGGCTCGGCCAGAAACTGGTCGCGCCGGGCCTCGCGTGGCCCGACTGGATGATCGCGGCGGAGCTCGCCGCTTCCCTCGGGGCGGACCTGGGGTTCACCAGTGCTTCAGCGGTTCTCGAGGAGATCGGCCGTGTTGCGCCCTCGTATCGAGGGATCGACGCCGCAATCGAGGAAGGCACGCACCGCGATGGGGTCATCGTTCCGCTCGTTGGTCGCGGTGTCGAGCGCTTCGAACCGATCGACCCGATCGCGACGCCCGGCGTCGAGTCGGTCGAGCGCCAGGGCGCCCCGCCTCGCGTGGGCTCGGCTCGCATCGGGGCGTGGGTGGTTCCTGTCAGCGTCGAGGGGAGCGGTGAGGGCGTGCCAAGGCTGCTCTCCTGGCCCTCGTATGTGGCGAAGCGCACGTCGACGCGACCGACGCACGTCTCGCCGCCGGACGCGTACACGCTCCGGCTCGTCTCGGGCCGCCGTCTCTACGATCGTGGCAGCGCGGTACTGGGATCTCCCTCACTCGTCCCCCTTGTCCCCAAGGCGCCAGCGCGAATCAACCCGCACGACTTGGACCGCTTCGGGATTGACGACGGCGATGCCGTTCGGGTTCGGTCATCTCGGGGTTCGCTCGTCATGCGGGCGGAGGCTGACCCCAACGTGGCGCGAGGAACCGTCGTCATCGACTTCAATCTCACCGTCGCCGTTCCTGACCATCGCGACGCGCCGGGCCGCGAGGCTCTGCGCCGCGAGACGACCGCCGAGAAGGATCGCCGCGGCACAGAACGCCCCGAGGATGCTCAACGAGAACTCGGCGCTTCCGTGCTGATCGATGCGATGGCCCCCGTGACCGACATCCGCCTGGAGTCATTATGAGCGTCCTCGGATCGTTCGCCGGATCCTCGTCGACCCTTGTTGGTGGACTGCCGTCCAGCTTGGCCGTGGACCCGCTCTTTTCCCGTGGGGTGCATTGGCAAGAGGTCGTCATCGTCATCATCCGGGTCCTCGTCGCCTTCGGGGTGCTGTTGGGATCGGTTGTGATGATGATCTGGTTCGAGCGCAAGCTGATCTCGGACATGCAGAGCCGGATCGGACCGAACCGGGCTGGACCGTGGGGCCTTCTGCAGACCCTGGCCGACGGCATCAAACTGTTCTTCAAGGAGGACTTGGTTCCGAACCGGTCCGATCGATTCGTCTTCAAACTGGCGCCCTACCTCACCTTGGTACCGGCACTACTCATCTTCAGTGTGGTGCCGGTCGGTGGCGTCGTCACGGTTGCCGGTCATACCTTCGAGCTCCAAGTCGCTGACCCGCCGATGGGGATCCTCGTGGTGCTTGCGATGTCCTCGATCTCCGTGTACGGCGTGATGCTCGCCGGATGGGCATCCGGTTCGAAATATCCGCTGATCGGATCGGTGCGCGCCTCGGCGCAGATGATCTCCTACGAGGCTGCGCTCGGGCTCACAGTGATCGCAGTGGTGATCGTCAGCGGATCGTTGTCGACGCGGGCGATCGTGGCGCACCAGGCACCGGCCTTCTGGGACTGGAACGTGCTGCGCTTGGGGGTGGTTCCGTTCCTCATCTTCGTCGTGGCGATCACCGCCGAGATGAACCGCCCGCCCTTCGACCTGGTCGAAGCGGAGAGCGAGCTCGTGGGTGGCTTCAACACCGAGTACTCCTCGATCCGCTTCGCGCTCTTCTACCTCGCCGAGTTCATGGGGGTGATCACCATGTCCGGGGTCATGGTGACGCTGTTCTTCGGCGGTCCTGACGGACCAATCCCGCGGTTCATCCCCACTTCGGACCTGTGGTTCCCCTCCGTGTGGTTCCTGGCCAAGGTCTTCGTCTTCCTCTTCTTCTACGTATGGGTGCGCGCAGCGCTCCCACGACTGCGCTACGACCAGCTGATGGATGTGGGGTGGAAGGCCTTGATCCCGCTGTCTTTGGCTTGGCTCCTTGATGTCGGCGCCGTCATCGTCTGGGGTTGGTGGGCGTTGGTCGTGATCGCCGTGGAGATCGCCCTGGGAGGCGTCCTGTGGCGGGCATTCGTGGTAGGGAGCCGGCGCAGCGAGGTCGCAGCGATCTACCCGCCAATTGCCTCCCGAATGCTCACCGTTGTGCCAGAGCCCACCGCCGAGGAGGAGCAGGAATGACCCTCGTCGACCAGGTGACACGCGTTGGGGCACAGGTCCGCAGTCAGCTGCGGTTCTTCCTCGGGTTCAAGCTCACCTTCGAGCACCTGGGTCGGCCGCGAGTGACCCGCCAGTATCCCGACGAGAAGCGACCGAAGCCCCCGCGGCTTCACGGTCGCCACGTTCTCGGCCGCTACGAAGACGGCATGGAGAAGTGCATCGGATGCGAGCTGTGTGCGGGCGTCTGTCCCGCCGACTGCATCTATGTCCGAGGGCTCGACAACCCGCCGGACCACCCGGTGTCCCCTGGCGAGCGCTACGGCTACGTCTACGAGATCAACTATCTCCGATGCATCCACTGCGACCTGTGCGTCGAGGCGTGCCCGACGGAGGCGATCACCGAGTCCAAGCTCTTCGAGTTCTCCTTCACCAATCGAGCAGACGCCATCTACACCAAGAACGAGCTCTTGGTGGGTGACGACGGTCGACCCAAACAACTTCCCTGGGAGGACTGGCGGCCAGGGGAGGATCGATTCACTTCGGGATGGATGCGCGCGACCTCCCCGTCGGGCTCTGCTGCCTACGAGGGCCTGGTGCAATGGTCGGGCGACCTCGGATACGGCATCCGTGCCCCGGAGGGGGGGCAGAGTGGACGCCGGGACGACGAGGCGACGGGGAATTTCCTTTTGCGCGATTCGCTCGAGGCGCACCTGCTCGCCGAGGACATCCCCTTCGAGCATCGCGGCGTCCGCGGCAAGCTATGGCGCGCACGTATGGCAGCCAGGCGGCGAAAGGCCAGGGCGGCGGCACGTGCGCGGCAGCGGGCCCGCGAGCGCGCCGGTCGCGCCGCGGAGGAGACCGGACAGCCCCGCCGGGACGTGGCATGAACCCGAGCCAGGTGAACGTGATCGGTATGGACTTAGTCGCTGCCGTACACAAAACCGGCCCTGATATTGCGACCTTCGTGGTCTCGGCCATCATCATCATCGCCGGTGCGATCGGCGTGGTGTTCTCGCGCAATCCCGTTCACGCCGCACTGTCTTTGGTCATGACGCTGTTCGGGGTCGCAGTCCTGTTCATCGAGCAGCAAGCTGACTTCCTGGCTGCCGTGCAGATCATCGTCTATGCAGGCGCCATCGTTGTGCTCTTTTTGTTCGTGATCATGTTTCTTGGCGTCGACCGCCGCGAGAACATTGCTGCCGAGCCCCTCCATTGGCAGCGCCCGTTGGCGCTGGTGCTGATGGCAGCTGCCTTGGCCGGGGTGATCGCATTGGGCGTGGGTTCCCACTGGGCCACTGGTCAGCAGGCCGTTGCCGGGTCGACGACCGCAGGTGGCCATTCGAACGTGTACCTGCTGGGCAAGTCGGTGTTCACCACCTATCTCTATGCCTTCGAGGCGACGGCAGCACTGCTCGTGATCGCTGTCGTCGGTGCGGTCGTGCTCGCCAGGCGTCCTTCCCTGCCGTCGGTGGAGCCCGAGACCGATGCGCGCGGTGCTGCCGTCAGCGGGCAGCCAGGCCCCGATGGAGGGCTGCACGACGCCGCTCCCCGAGGTTCTGCGGCGCAGGATGCCTCGCCAGCGGACGTGAGGGCAGGGCAATCGCTCGTCAAGGAGGCTGGCCGATGAGTAGCCCTCTGTCAACCCTGGGCCACCAACGAGCGCTGGAACCCACCGTGTCGTTCGGGGTCGTAAGGGGTGTGGTCCTGCCAGCATCGCCAGATGATGTGCGCCCAGGATCTGGCCAGGACCCTTTCGGCGTGCGGGAGCCGCTTGTCGGCGCTCCAGCGGAAGGTCACGGCTCGGTGGCGACCACAACGGCGCGTCGAGGGGGCCACCCCGGCGAGGCGCCGGTAGGGCTCGGACGGTGTCGTGCGGCCGCAGTAGCCCTTGGCCCGCAGCCACGCCCCGAGGCGCTTCTCCGAGAGCCACCGAGCTCGAGCGGCCGAGGGGAAGAGTCGCTCACTGATCGGCGCTCTGGGGCGCTCAGCCCTATAGCCAGTCGGCACGTCCTGGGCCGCCGGCCCTCGCTGCACTCATCGTGGCGGTCGAGCCGCAAGCGTTCCAGGCGATGGACCGGCGGTCACCAGGGGTGCGACGCCAGCCTGACGGCCAGCGACCTGGGAATGGTGGACCAGTGAGCATCCCGGGATCGTGGTACCTCATCCTCGCCGCGGTGCTGTTCACGATCGGGGCACTGGGCCTCTTGGTGCGCCGCAATGTGCTCGTCATGTTCATGTGCATCGAGTTGATGCTCAACGCGGCGAACTTGACCTTCGTCACCTTTGCCCGCATGCTGCATGACATCGGCGGCCAGGCTGTCGTGTTCTTCGTGCTCGTGGTCGCAGCCGCAGAGGTCGTGGTCGGTTTGGGAATCGTGGTTGCGATCTTCCGTCGAAGAACCAGCGCAACCGCCGACGACCTTCATATCCTGAAGGGCTGATTTCGATGCTGCATGCCGCTTCCCTCATGCTGCTGTTCCCACTCGTGGGATTCGTGATCCTGGCGTTCTTCGGTCGGCGCATCGGTGACCCGTTGGCTGGTTGGCTGGGAACTGCCACGATCACCGCCTCCTTCGTCGTGGCTTGCGTCACGCTCGCGGGCCTTGCCCACCGGACGTCGGCGTCTCGTTCGTTCACCCAGACGCTCTTTAGCTGGATCCCCGTCGGGCAGCTGCACGTCAACGTCGGGATCCTCGTCGATCCGCTCTCGATGACCATGGCCATGTTCGTTACAGGCGTCAGCATGGTCATCCACCTCTACTCGATCGGGTACATGAAAGGGGACCGCGACTACCCGAAGTTCTTCGTGTACCTGAACCTCTTCGTCTTCGCCATGCTTCTGCTCGTCCTCGCGAACAACTTGCTGGTGGCGTTCGTCGGCTGGGAGGGCGTGGGTTTGTGCTCGTACTGGCTGATCGCCTTTTGGTACGAGCGCGACAGCGCCGCATCGGCGGGGAAGAAGGCCTTCATCTACAACCGTGTGGGGGACACCGGGTTCCTCCTTGCGATCTTCCTGATCTTCTCGAAGGTTCACACCGTCGACTACCTCGGCATCTTCGCTCATCGTCATGCCCTCGGCGGTCCCGCCACGACCGCTGCTGTCCTGCTGCTACTCCTGGCGGCGACGGGCAAGTCGGCGCAGATCCCGCTGTTCAACTGGTTGGCCGATGCCATGGAGGGCCCCACACCGGTGTCCGCGCTGATCCACGCCGCGACCATGGTGACGGCCGGGGTGTACCTGCTGAGCCGGATGAACCCACTGCTGGCCCTCTCGCCGGACGCCACATGGGTGATCGCGGGGATCGGGGGGGCGACGGCGTTTGTCGCAGCGACGATTGCCTGCGCGCAGCAGGACATCAAGAAGGTGATCGCCTTCTCGACGATCTCCCAGATCGGTTACATGGTGCTGGCGGTCGGAACCGGGGCGTACGTCGCGGCAATCTTCCTCATGGTCGCCCACGCGTTCTACAAGGGGCTGCTGTTCCTGGGAGCAGGGTCGATCATCCATGGCCTGGACGACGAGCAGGATCTCAAGCGCATGGGGGCGCTCCGGCGATGGCTCCCCTGGACCTATGGCACCTTCCTCGTCGGCTGGCTCGCAATTGCCGGCATCCCACCGCTGTCCGGGTTCTGGTCGAAGGGCGACGTCCTGGAGAACGTGTGGGCAAAGAGCACGGCGCTGTGGGCGGTGGGGGTGGTGACCGCCGTCCTCACGGCCTATTACATGACCCGCCTCTTCGTCCTCGCGTTTCACGGCGATCCCCGCTGGCAGCACGCCGTCGGCGACCACCCTGCGCATCGAACGCCGCACGAGGCGCCGTGGGTCATGCGAGCACCGCTTGTCATCCTTGCCTTCTTTGCCTTCGCCGGCGGGATTCTCGATCTCCCCTGGGTCCACCACGAGGGCCTCGCCAGCTGGCTCGCGCCGGTCTTCGGGAGCCGGCTCTTCTCCGCGCACGAATCCACTGGCCTCAAGGTTGGGCTCATCTCCATTGATGCCGTCGCCGGGGTGCTGGGGCTGGCCATCGCGGGGTATCTGTGGCGTGCCCGTGCGGATCGCCGCGAGCTCGAGCCTGCTTTCCTCCAGCGCGTGTGGTTCTGGGACGACTTCTACGACCTGGTCATCGGGAGGCCCGGACAGGCGCTTGCTCGCTTCTCGGCGACGGTCGTCGACTCCCGGATCATCGACGGTGCGGTCAACGGCATTGCGAGCCTCGTTCGCCTGGCCGGCGCGAATCTTCGCCGCCTCCAGACCGGCTATGTGCGCAACTATGCGATCGGTGTCGTGGCCGGAGTGGTCGCGATCGTGCTGTTCGTCTTGACCAAGACCTGACCTGGCGTGCAGGACCTGCCCGACCAATATGACCCGAACCAAACCATCCGAAGGCTGCCCGTGGAAGACCAAGACATCAAGCGAAACGAATCGGACTCGCCGACATGAGTAGTTCGTTCCCCTACGTCACCGTCTTGGTCTTGCTCCCGGCGGCCGGCGCGCTTGGCGCCGCAGCGTCGGCCCGGGTGCCGCGAAAGCTGGTCGAGGCGGGAGCCGTGGCCGTCTCGCTCGTCACCCTCGGCTTCGCCGCCGCCATGACGGTTGCCTTCAAGGCCGGCGATGGGGGGTTTCAATTCGTGTCGCGCCATGTGTGGGCACAACCCCTCGGAATTTCTTGGTACGTGGGAGTGGACGGCATCTCGGTCTTCTTGGTGCTCATGGCCACCGTTCTGTTCCCGATCGCGCTCGCCGGGGCGCGCACGCGCGAGGACCCCCGAGCATTCGTGGCATGGATGTTGCTCCTCGAGTCTGCTTGCATCGGCTCGTTCGTATCCCTCGACCTGATCTTCTTCTTCTTGTTCTTCGAGGTCTCGCTGGTGCCCATGTACTTCATCATCAGCGGGTGGGGATTCGTGCGCCGGGCGTATGCGGCGGTCAAGTTCTTCGTCTACACGGTCGCCGGCTCGGCCTTTTTGCTCGTTGGGATCCTGGTGGTCGCGTTCATCCACGAGTCGCAGACCGGCGTGCTGACCTTTGCCCTTCCCGCGCTGGAGCGAACGCACTTCTCAGGCACCACGGGTGTGCTGCTGTTCCTCGCCTTCACCGCGGCGTTCGCGGTCAAGGCACCGCTTTTCCCCTTCCACACCTGGTCGCCCGACGCGTACACCGAAGCTCCTGCAGGCGGTTCGATGATCCTTGCCGCCGTACTGGCGAAGCTGGGTACCTATGGCTTGCTCCGCTTCGACCTGGACTTGTTCCCTCACGCCTCGAAAGTGCTGGCGCCGCTCCTTCTGACGTTGGCCGTGATCGGTGTCCTGTACGGCGCGATCGTGGCATGCGCGCAGCGAGACCTCAAACGGGTGGTGGCCTACTCGTCGTTGGCCCAGATCGGTTTCATCGCGCTGGGGGTCTTCGCGTTCACGACCCAGGGGCTGACTGGTGGCGTGCTCCTCATGGTCAACCACGGTCTTGTGACCGCCGGCCTCTTCTTGTTGATTGGCTGGATCTACGAGCGGCGCTCGACGTGGCAGCTCTCCGAGCTGCGTGGTCTGCAGACCCCGGCGCCGTTGCTCGCAGCAGCCTTCAGCGTCATCATGCTCGCCTCGATCGGTGTTCCGGGGTTGAACGGTTTCGTCAGCGAGTTCCTCGTGCTCTTGGGTTCGTTCCTGACCCACCGCTGGTGGGCGGTCGCCGCCACCACTGGCGTGGTCTTCGCTGCGATCTACCTGCTGTGGGCTTTTCAGCAGGCGTTCCACGGCAAGCCCGATCCGGCGACTGCGACGGTCGCTGACCTCAGCTGGACCGAGCGGGTCGTCGTCGCACCGCTGGTCATCCTCATCGTGCTGCTCGGGGTGTACCCCAAGCCGGTGCTCGACCGGATCACGCCGTCGGTCAACGAGGTCATCGCACGCGTCGAGCTGGTCTCGAAGGCTCCTGCGCACCCTCAGGTCGTCGTGAAGCACTCGCCCGTCGCGGGGAGCAAGCGGGAGGGGGCAGCGCAATGAGTTTCCTCGGCTTCCTCGACGGGCTCGGTGGGCCCCACGTACGAGATGGGGTGATCCATTTGGTCGTGGTGCTCGCGAGCGTGCACGCGTTGGCCGCGGTCACGGCGATTCACGTCCCGCACATCCGCTACCTGGCAATCCTGCCCGAGATCGTGATGCTCGGTGGCGCGGTGCTCCTCCTCGGTGTCGCGTCGCTCAGCGATCGTCCGGTGCGAATGAGCGTGACGACCGTCGGAACCGTCGTCATCTCCGGGGCGTCCATGGGTCTGGCTTGGTGGCAGTGGGCCGATGTGCGCCAGCACGGCCCCTTCACCACCGTGGCCGGCGCCGTGGTGACGGACGGCTTCAGCGCGCTCATCGCGATCTTGGCGTCGACAGCGATGCTCCTCACTGCACTCGTGGGGGATGGCTATCTTCGCCGCGAAGGAGTCGAAGGGCCCGAGTTCCACGTCCTGGCGATGGTCTCTGCCAGTGGGGCAATGATCATGGGGCAGGCCAACGATTTGATCGTGATCTTCCTGGGCCTCGAGATCATGTCGATCGCGCTGTACGTGCTCGCAGCGCTCAACCCGCGTCGGGCCACCTCGGGAGAGGCGGCGCTCAAGTACTTCGTCCTGGGCAGCTTCTCCTCTGCGATCTTCGTGTACGGGATCGCGCTCACCTACGGGGCGACAGGGGGGACGAACCTCGCACACCTCACGAGCTACCTCTCGACGCATGCACTGTCGAGCAACGGCGTGCTGTTGGCGGGGATGGGCCTGTTGTTGGTGGGCTTTGGCTTCAAGGTCGCCGCCGTGCCCTTCCACATGTGGACACCCGACGTCTACCAAGGGGCGCCGTCCCCGGTCACCGGGTTCATGGCTGCGATCGCCAAGGCGGGCGGGTTCGCCGCGCTGCTGCGGGTCTTCGTGTCGTCCTTCGGGACCCTGCGCCCCGATTGGCGGCCTATCGTCTACGTCATCGCCATCGTGACGCTCGTGGTCGGCGCAGGCTTGGCGGTGGTGCAGCGGGACGTCAAGCGGATGCTTGCGTACTCCTCCATCAACCATGCAGGGTTCGTCCTGCTCGGGCTCCAGGCTGCCGATGCCCGGGGGGTCAGCGCCGCGTTGTACTACGTCTTCACCTACAGCTTCATGGTGATCGGGAGCTTCGCGGTGGTGACCCTGCTCGGGCGTTCCGGTGACGTGGGTCATGACATTGCTGGCTACCGCGCCCTCGCGCGGCGCCAACCGGTGCTGGCACTGGCCTTCGCGGTGCTGCTGCTCGCCCAGGCCGGCGTCCCCTTCACGACGGGCTTCCTCGCCAAGTTGCAGGTCGTTGCAGCGGTGGTCGATGCGCACTCGGCGCCGCTCGGGTTCGTCGCCATGGGCTCGGCGGCGATCGCCGCCTTCTTCTACCTCCGGGTCGCCGTCCTCATGTACACACCGCGCAGGCCCCGTTGGGTGCCGCCCGGGCGCGAGATCGTCTTCGATCCGATCGTCGGGCCTCAGGCGAGCACTGCGGCTCGCGAAGGCAGCGGCGTCTCGGGGCAAGCGGAGCCGGAGATCGCGCCAGGCGGCAGCCTTGATGGCGGGACCGCAGAAGGCGCCGTGGCAACCGTTCCCAGGACCCTTGCAGAGCTGCGCCTGTGGTCCGGGTCGGAGCGAACGGTGGCCGTCGTGGAGCGGCTCAACGCGGACCTCCTCATCGACCGGGAGGCCGAGGCCGTCGAGGACGGTGCGGGTGGGCGTCGAGTCCGGGTCCCGCCCGCTGCGATCGTGGCCATCGGGATCTGCATCGCGGTGACGGTCGTCTTCGGGATCGTTCCCGGACCCCTGGTCGATTTCACGCACCACTCGACGCTTTTGCTGCTTCGCTGAGCGCGTCGGTGTCCGAGTTCGCGGTTCCCTCCAACTGGCGCTGGCGGGAGGCCCCGCTGCAACCGGCACCGGCGGTCGTCTTCGACATCGACGGCGTGCTGTCCGACGCCGCACATCGCCAACGCTTCCTCGAGAAGGGACGCCGTGACTGGCACGCCTTCTATGAGCATTGCGGGGACGATCCGGTGATCGAGGAGATCGCCCGCTTGCTCGAGCTGCTCGACCGGTCGCTCAAGGTGCTCTTGGTGACCGGGCGTCCCATGCGCGTGCAAGCTCAGACGCTGGCCTGGCTGGAGCGCTTCGGGCTCCGGTGGGACCTGCTGGTGATGCGCGAGGAGGGTATCCGGGCCCCGGTGGCCACGTTCAAGCGCCGGGTGACGGCGCAGCTCCGTCGCTACGGCTTCGACCTGCTCCTTGCCCTCGAGGACGATCCGAGCAACCACGCGATGTTCGTGGCGGAGGGCATTCCCTGCGTTTACATCCACTCCGGCTACTACGGCTGAATGGGGCTCCGAAGCGAGGAGCGGCCACAGACGCCACCGAGCGCGTTCGGATCCGCGCGTTTGCCACGCTCTGTGGCTATCGTGGCTCCACTGTCACAGAGGGTTGACGTGCTGGCCGATGACCAGGGGGCCAGCACGGATCGACTGATGGGGGTGGGCCATGTCGGGGGCACCCGTCGGGGGGGACCTTGGCGACCGGGCGGCGGTCTTCGGGACGGAGCGGGGGCGACGCCCGGCTGCGTGGCGGCGAGCGTGGTCGATCGGCGCCGGCGTAGTCCTCGTCTCGGGCGTGACCGGGTTCGTGATCGCTGGCGTGGCATGGCGGGACCACGTGAGCAATGGCGCGAAGTCCTCCTTCTCGGCGGAGGCGCGTGCGGTGGCGTCGGCGCTGGGGACCTCTCTCCAGAACGACAAGAACGTGGTCAGCTTCGAGGCGGCGCTCGTCTCGAGCGAACCTGGCCTCACCAACGAGCAGTTCGAATCGGTCTTCGATTCGGTCGACTTTGCGCTGCGCTATCCAGGGGGCCTCGGCTTCGGCTACACCGCCCGGGTGCCGGCGTCGGAGCTGACCGCGTTCAGCGCGATGCTCGAAGCCGACCCACCGGGAACTCCGCTCCCCCGCCCGTATGTGGTGTGGCCCGCCGGCAACCGCCCGCAGTACTGCTTGGCCCGCTTCGGGATCCCCTCGGCACTGCAGGGCTATCCGATCACCACGGACCTGTGCGCGCCGACCCTGCCGGGCCTCGGTCGCTCGCCGGCTCCGGCCGTCCTCGACAAAGCAGCGACGACCGGCAAGCCGGTGGCGTTCGCGTTGCGCTCCATCGTGACCCTTCTTGAGCACCGAGGAGGGTCGGACAACCCGCTGGTGCACTTCCTCGACAGCCCCAAGCTCCGAGATGTCTTCGTGCTGTTCGCCCCCGTCTACCAAGGGGGACGGGTCCCTTCGACGCCCAAGGCGCGGATGCAGCGCCTGCTGGGCTGGGCTTCGGGCACCTTCAGCGGCGCCGTCGCCCTGCAGGCAGCGCTCGGCGAACGTGAGGGTCTCGGCGCCTTGGTGGCGCTCGCCGGACCGGGCAAGCGCGCCGTCACGGTGACGACGATGGGACCGGTGCGGGGAGGATCGCTGTTCCGGGTCACCGAGGCCGTCCCCTCCGACCCGCAGTGGCGGGTCGAGGTGACCAGGCTCGACGCCACGAGCGCGACCGCCCAGGGGGTGGCGGTGGCGGTGATGGGTTCGCTGCTCAGCCTCCTCGTCTTCTGGTTCTTGGTGCACCTCGCCCGCAGGCACGAGCGCGCGCTGGCGCTGGTCGAGGAGCGGACCGAGCAGCTGCACCACCAATCCCTTCACGACGCCCTGACCGGCCTTCCGAACCGGGAGCTCCTCGTCGATCGCGCCGAGCGGATGCTCCAGCGCGCTCGCCAAGGCCAGCGCGCCGTCGGCGCGCTCTGGGTCGACCTCGACAACTTCAAGGGCATCAATGCCTTGGGGCACGAGGCCGGGGACAGCGTGCTCCGGGCGGTCGGGACGCGCCTCAAAGAAGCATTGCGCGAGGGCGACAGCGTCGGGAGGATCGGTGGGGACGAGTTCATGGTCCTCGTGGAGAGCGACTCCCTCGACATCGGTCCGGAGCTGGTCGCCGACCGGGTCCGATCGCTGCTCGCCGAGCCCTTCGAGGTGCGGACGCCCGATCCGGTCGAGGTGACCCTGACTGCGAGCATCGGCGTGGCGGTCGGGGCGCGAGAGACCGCTGCAGAGCTCTTCGGCGACGCGGAGATCGCGGTCCACGAGGCCAAATCCGCGGGGAAGAACCAGGCCGTCGTCTTCTGTCCGGAGATGCAGCGGGTGGCGCGCGACCGGCTGGCGATCGAGCTCGAGCTGCGGAGCGCGCTGGACAACGGCGAGCTGTTCGTGGTCTACCAGCCGACCTTTCAGCTCGAGGACCTGGCGGTCAACGGGGCCGAGGCGCTGTTGCGCTGGGCACACCCGACGCGAGGAGCGGTGCCGCCGGGGCTGTTCATCCCCGTAGCCGAGGACAACGGCATGATCACCGCCATCGGCCGCTTCGTGCTCGAGCAGGCATGCCGCGACGCTGCGGAGTGGCATGCCAGGGGGTTCCCGGTCGGGGTCTCCGTGAACGTCTCGGCGCGCCAGCTCGCCACCGAGCGCTTCGCCGACGACTTGGAGCGCTTGCTTGCGGAAGCCGCCATGGACCCGAGTCTTCTCACCCTCGAGATCACCGAGACGATGCTGATGCGCGACACAGAGCTGGCCTCGGAGATGCTCCAGGATCTCAAACGCCTCGGTGTGCGCATCGCCATCGACGACTTCGGCACCGGGTACTCCTCGCTCGCATACCTGCGCCAGTTCCCCGTCGATGCGCTCAAGATCGACAAGTCCTTCGTCGCTCGCGTCCCGCGCTCGAGCGGGTCGCGAGCCTTGCTGCGCACCCTCATCGAGCTCGGCAAGGCACTGGGGATCGAAACCGTTGCAGAGGGGATCGAGCGTGTGGACCAGCTCAAGCACCTCCAACGAGTGGGTTGCGACAGTGGTCAAGGGTTCCTCTACGCACGACCCATCGAACGCGAGGCGCTCCTGCGCTTCTTCGTCGACCATCCGGTCGCCCAGCCACCGACGAGCGCGCATGCGGCGCCGAGGAGCACGGGGAGGTCGCCGACCCGTTCGTAGACGGTGGCACCGGTTCGCAGCCCGAGCGCGCCAACCAGGATGGCGCGCGCGCCGAGCACGGTTCTGGCGACGATGGTCCCGCCGTTGGTGACGAGCGCTGAGTAGCCCGTCGGGGAGGCCTGTACCAGGTCGCGTCCCTCCGCGACGCTTTGCACCCTGTCGGCGGCCAGCTCCTCGGTCGGGATCTGGCTCGTTGCGTATGAAGAGGTGTTCGTCGGGACGACGAGCATCTCGGCACCCGCGCGCGTCGCGGCCCGCCCTCGGCTGGCGAAGAAGACCTCGTAGGAGACGAGGATCCCAAGTGGCCCTGCCGGCGTTCGCATCAAGCCGCTGCCGTGGCCCGGGATGGCGTCACGGGGGACCGCTGAGAGGTTCGCCAGGTGGGAGAAGAACCCCCGGAAGGGGACGTACTCCCCGAAGGGCACGCGGTGCACCTTCTCGTAGCTGGCGACGATCCGGCCGCTGGGAGCCCAGGCGACGGCCTCGTTGCGGTAGGTCGTGGCCGAGGTGTCGATGGTCACGCCCGCAACGACCGTTGCACGCAGTTCCTTGGCCACAGCACCCATCGTGGCTGCCGCGCCAGAGCCGGCGAGCGGGCGGTCGAGCGCGATGACGTCCTCCGGCCAGACCACGAGCGCGACGTGGCCTGCAGGCGGTGGGTCGGTGGCGAGGCGCCGATGGAGCTCAGCGGTCGCGGCGAGCTGCGCGCTGAACACTTGCGCCGGCGGGACCTCGGTCGCGCTCGTGCCCCGGCGTCCCCCACCCTGGACGGCGGCGACCCGGAGGTGCCCGACGGGCGGACCGCCGTCGGGTGCGACCGCAGCCCAACTCGTGAACCCGATCAGCGCGGCGAGCGCCGCCAGCGTCGGGATCGAGACGGGGAGCGGCCAGTGTGCCGAGATGCCTGCCGGCCGGCCCGGGTGCCGACTGGCATCCGGCTGGCCGGCGCGCGCGTCGAGGGTCGCGCTGGCCCGGCGTGCGAGCAACGGCCGCAGTTCCCGGACCACCACGGTGGCGAGTTCGCCGAGGACCGCTCCTCCTGCCCAGACTGCCGCGGTCAAAAGCGTTGGGCCGCCGATCCGGGCGAGGACCACCAAGGGGCCGTCGGCCTGTCCGAGGAACACGCCTCCGATCGGCAGACCACCGAAGGGCCAGCTCATCCGGAGTGCCTCGAACAAGACGTTGGCTCCGACGAAGCTCGGCAGCCGGCCGAGCCGAGGAGTGGTCATGCCAGCCGCACCGGCGAGGGCGAGGCTCTCGAGCGCGATGAGGACGACGGCGCCGTACCAGTTGAAGGCCTCGGCCCAGAAGAGCCCGATGCCATAGCAGCCGATCCCGGTCATCCAGCCGGCGAGGATCCTGGAGCGCAGCGGGAGGCCTTCGAGCCGCCGGTAGAAGATGGCGGCGCTCGGGAAGGCGAGGAACCACCATCCCCATGGCGGCAGTGACAGTGCGAGGCCGACCCCGGCGACCAGAGTGGGAATGACGATCCCGCCCCGCCTGGGTCTCACCGCGACGAACCGTCTCCTTTCGGTGGCGCCAGCGGTTCTCTTTGCGGGATCGTCATCTTCGCCGCTTGATCCCGTTGCCGGCGCTGCCCGAGGTTTGCGATGTCCCCGCCGGCGGCGCGGCGTTGCCGCGGTCGGTGCGCCCTCCGGTGAGGGTTGCGGCTGGTCGCTCGGGCCGCTGGGGGTCCGAGAGCGCGTCGAGCACGGCACGCGCGGCGTCGCGGCCGCTGGCGATGCAGGCAGGGATGCCGACCCCTCGATACGTGCGACCGGCGAGCGCCAGTGCGGGAAGCCGCCGGGTCGCAGCCTCGATTGCGGCCACTCGCAGGAGGTGGTGGACGCGGTATTGCGGGAAGGCGTCGGGCCAGCGGGTGACCATGGCCTCGAGGGGGCGGTCGGAGGTGCCGAGAATCGTGCCGACTTCCTCGGTGACCTGGGCGACGAGCGCGTCGTCGCCGAGCGCGGCGAAGCGTTCGTCGCCGAGGCGGCCAACCGATGCCCTGATGAGGATGCCCTCGCTGCTGGACGAACTGCCAGGTGCGGCGCTCGGAGCCAGATGGGGCCATTTGCGCGAGAGGTAGGTGCACGCGGTCACCAGTGCCTCCGGTGCCGAGGCAGCCGATCTTGGGCCCCCGACGTTGAGACGCGTGCCCCGGGGGAGGAGGATGCCCGTGCCGTACTGGGGGTTCGCGAAGGATGCGTCCTTCGGATACTGGAGGGTGACGACCGCTACCGATGCGTGTTCCACGCCGCGGAGCACGGTCGCGACTTGCGGATCGTGGTCTTCGAGGAGCGTCGCCGCCGCAGGGGCGGCGGTGGCGATGACGATGCCGTCTGCCGCCAGGGCGGCCTGATGCCCGTCGGCGCTGCCAGCCGTGGGTGCTGTCCACACGATCCACGTCGAGCCGCCGGCACCGGCGCGTTCGAGGCGGACAGCTGCGGTCTGCGTGCGCAGCGTCACCCCTCGGGCCGCGAGCTTGTGCGCCAGCTCGGTGACCAGCGACGCCATGCCGCCTCGAAGCGCGTAGAAGGCTGGCGCAGGAGGATCTTCACTGGTCCCGCCGCCGGTCGCTCTCCGCAGCGCGCGCATGAGGCTGCCACGGCTCTGGGAAGCGGCGAGCAGTGCCGGGAAGAGCGCTGCGGTGCTCATGTCGGTGACCGAACCGGCGTGAATCCCCCCGAGGAGCGGGTCGGCCAGCGTCTCGACGACCCGACGTCCGAGCTTTCGCTCCACGAGCGGGCCCAGCGCACGGTCCCCCATCGGTCGCCGCCGGTCCGGGCGTGGGGCGACGGCGTCGGCGAGCAGCCGGACCGAGCCGCGGATGCCGAGGATCCCTGCGCGCGCGACCGGCCAGAACCGCGTGGGGATCCCGAGCACCAGGTCGTCGGGCAGCGGCCTCGGGCGGCCCCGGACCCAGACCCCGGCACCGCTCGTGCCAGGGGCCACCAGCTCCTCGCCGAGGCCGATCTCACGGCACAGCGTCACCGCCTCGGGCCGGCGCGCGAGAAAGCCGTCGGCGGCAACGTCAACCGCTCGCCCGGCGAACGGGACGGTCCGCAGGGCGCCGCCGAGCTGGGCCTGCGCCTCGACCACGGTGACTTCGTCGACCCCTTGACCGGAGAGCTCCCAGGCGGCAGCGAGCCCGGCGATGCCCCCACCGATGACCACCACTCGCGCCGAGCTCACTCGAGAGCCCCCCGAGCTGCATCGGGCGCGGCCTTTCGGACGACCTCAGCGAGCAGGTCCACGAACGTCGGGTCGTCGTTGAGCGACGCGGTGCGGACGAAGCGAAGGCCCAGCCGGCGCGCGGTGGCAGCGGCGACGACGTCGAGGTCGTAGAGCACTTCGAGATGGTCGGCGACGAACCCGATGGGGCAGACGACGACGGCATCGACGTGCGGGGTCCCCGCGAGGTCGGCCAGCACCTCGCCGAGATCCGGTCCGATCCACGGACCACCGCTGCGGCCGGCGCTCTGCCACGCTACGCGCCAGGTGATGCCCTGGTCGGCCAGGCGTGCGGCGCGTGCGGCGCGCGCGGCCGAGTCCTCGACCTGCGCCTCGTAGGGGTCGCCCGGGGGAACGGCCCGCGCCGGGAGGGAGTGCGCGGTGAACACCACTGCCGCTGGGGTGGTGCCAACCCTGCCGGCGGCCTGGGCTCGATGCCGCACCCCGTCGCCGGGTCGCAAGGACCTGAGCGCGCGCTGGACGCGAGCCCCGATGAGCTCGGCGAACCCAGGAGCGTCGTACCACTGTTCGATCGGGACGAATGCCGGGGGGTGCTCGATGCCAGCCGCGGCCGCAGCCGCGCGTGCGAGGTACTCACCGGAGCCGAGCGTGGAGCGATGCGGGGTGAGCACCAGCCCGATCACGACGTCGACCCCTGCCGATCCCAGGCGCTCCACGGCCGATTCGATCGAGGGCCGGGTGTGCTTGGCACCGAAGACCACCTCATAGCGGCCAGGTTCGAGGTCCTCGAGACGGCGGCGGAGGCCCTCGACCTGTGCTGCCGTCCGTGCGTTGAGCGGCGACACGCCGCCGATCGCCAGGTAGTGCTGCTCGAGCTCCGCGAGCTCCGCGGGCGCCGGCAGGCGACCGCCGCGGATCGAGGCGTAAAAGGCGGGCAGCTCCTCGAGGCGCTGCGGCGTTCCGTGCGCCATGACGACCACGCCGGTCCGGTGGCTCATGGGCGAGCCTCCCGTTGGTGCCCGCCGGCGCCATCTGGTCCCTCCGCAGGAATCCCGTCGCGCTCGGCGACGGAGGCCCCGCTTCGCCCCTCTTGGTGAACGAGGTCGGCGACGGCGGCGAGGATCCCGGGGTCCGTGTCCGGCAGGACCCCGTGGCCAAGGTTGAAGATGTGCCCCGGGGCGGTGCCTGCACTCTGGAGGACCCGACGGGTCTCGGCGGCGACCACCTCCCATGGAGCGAGACAGATGGCAGGGTCGAGGTTGCCCTGGACCGCGGTGTTCGCTCCGAGCCGAGACCGGGCGACGTCGATGGGGACACGCCAGTCGATGCCCACCACGTCGGGTCCGGCCGAGGCCATCAAGGCGAGGAGCTCGCCCGTCCCGACGCCGAAGAGGATCGTGGGGACATCGAGCGCGCGGAGCTCGGAGAGGACCCGAGCGGTCACCGGGAGCACGAAGCGTTCGTAATCGGCGGGGGTGAGCCAGCCGGCCCAGCTGTCGAACAACTGCACCGCGCGCGCCCCGGCTCGCACCTGGGCGGACAGAAAGGCGCAGGCGATGTCGGCGAGCCGGTCCGCCAGTATCTGCCACGTCGAGGGTTCTGTGTGCATGAGGGACTTGACGCGTGCGAAGGTGCGAGACGGCTTGCCTTCGACCAGGTAGCAGGCGACCGTGAAGGGTGCCCCCGCGAAGCCGATGAGGGGAATGCCGCGGCCCTCGAGCGCACGGGTCACGAGCGTGACCGCCTCGATGACCGACGGGATGTCCGCTTCGGGCTCGAGGGGTCGGAGGCGTTCGATGTCGGCCGCGCCACCCAACGGGTGGTCGAGCACCGGGCCGACGTCGGGAACGATGCGCACCGGGCAACCGATTGCTCGAAGCGGAACCATGATGTCGGAGAACAGGATCGCAGCGTCGACGGCGTAGCGGCGGAGGGGCTGCAGCGTGAGCTCGGTCACCAGCTCGGGATGCGTCGCCGCCTCGAGGATGTCCCCGTTCCCCCGCGCGCGCCGGTACTCAGGCAACGATCGGCCCGCTTGGCGCATGAACCACACCGGCGTGCGGTCGACCGGTTGTCGACGGCAGGCGCGCAGGAACCGGCCGGGATCGTGCTCGTCGCCCATCAGGCCCACGTTAGGCCTGCAGGCGTCCCGGTCCGAAGCGCCCCAGCGGTTGCTCTCTGCGGCCGCCCGATGTGAGGGCTCGAGCCCTTCGGCCTGGCTCGTGGCGCACCCTAAACTTGATGGTTCGCCGTGCCTGGAAATTCCAGGCCATGCCCGGCCAAGAAAGGGGCGATGTGGCCGCAGATCCCGACATCGTGGAGGAACAGCGGCACCTCGATGCGGCCTACGAGGGACTCGAGCAGATGCGAGCGCACGCCCGTCGGATGCTCGAGTCGGTGCTCGAAGCGGGTCGAGGAGGGACGTTCCAGTCCCGCACCGAACGGGACATCGTGGTCCGGACCAGCCTCGCACGGCTCGAGCAGCTCGACATCGGCGACCAGGCGCTGTGCTTCGGGCGGATCGACCGGGCTCCCACTCCCGGCGCGCCGGAGGGGGAGTCGTACCACATCGGGAGGATCGCGGTTTCGGGCCCGGACCATGAACCGCTGGTGGTGGATTGGCGTGCCCCGGTAGCGGAGCCCTTCTACCGGGCGACCGGCCTCGACCCCCAGGGCCTGCAGCGCCGGCGGCACCTGGCCGTGCGGGCTCGGACGGTGGTCGGGCTCGAAGACGAGTACTTCGCGGTCCCCGAGGACGGCGGGCCGGATGGGGCCGAGGGCGCGCCCGTCTCGCGCACCCTCACGGCGATCGAGGAGCCGACCGAGGGGGGATTGGTCGTCGACGACCGTTCCCTCGGGGGCCCCGGGACCCTGCTCGCTGCACTCGGGCGGGCTCGAACCGGCCACATGGCCGACATCGTCACGACGATCCAGCGGGAGCAGGACGAGATCATCCGCTCGCCGCTGGGTGGGCTGCTCCTGGTCCAGGGGGGTCCGGGCACGGGGAAGACCGCCGTCGCGCTCCACCGGGCCGCGTACCTCCTCTACACCTACCGGTTCCCCCTCGAGCGCCAAGGCGTGCTCGTCATCGGACCGAACCCGCTCTTTTTGCGCTACATCGAGCAGGTGTTGCCGTCGCTGGGAGAGACCGGGGTCACCTTGTCGACCCTGCCGGCGCTGGTCCCCGAGATCCGCGTCCGGAGCACCGAAGACGCCGAGGTCGCCAGGCTCAAGGGTGAGGCGCGAATGGCCGCCGTCGTGGCCGGCGCCGTACGGACGCGCCAGCGCAAGCTCGCGCGCGAGGTGACGATCCCCTTCGGCGCCGTCTTCCTGCGCTTGAGTGTCGAGGAGTCGGCGCGCATCGTCGCACTGGCACGGCGCAGGCCAGGGACCCACAACAGCCGTCGCCGTTTCGTCGAGCGGCTCCTCGGTCGTTCCCTGGTTGCCCAGTACCGAGCGCTCGAAAAGAGCGCGATCACCCGACGTGGGCCCAGCGCCGGGTGGCAGGATCCAACGAAGGTTGCCGCCCTGGCCGTCGACGCGGACGAGGCCCTCGACCCTGACGCCGACGACGAGGCCCTGGCGCGCCGGATCCTTCGAGTCCCGGCTGCACGCCAGGCGCTCGACCGGATGTGGCCTCGGCTGGCGCCCCACGAGCTGATCCATGATCTCTTCGGCGCTCCAGCCCTGCTTGCCGCTGCCGGGCGCGGGGTCCTGACCGCGGACGAGCAGGCCATGTTGTTCCGTCCTCGGAGCGACTCGCTCGACGCGGTGCCCTGGACCGCGGCGGACGCCGCGTTGGTGGACGAGGCGCGAGCGCTCCTCGGCCCGCGTCGAAGCCGGCAGCGCCGCCCCACCGCCCTGCGCCGCGACGACGGCGAGCAGGTCGATGTGCCGGAGTGGTGGCAGCGACTCGGGGTCGACGAGGCGACGGAGGAGAACGGGTCGAAGAGCGGCCCGGACGCCGATGAGCTCCCAGCGTTCGGCCACATCGTCGTCGACGAGGTCCAGGACCTGTCCCCGATGCAGCTCCGGATGGTCGCCCGGCGATCCATCTCGGGATCGATGACCATCGTCGGAGACATTGCCCAGGCGACGGGACCGTGGGCAGCGGAGCGCTGGGAGGAGATCACCCAGCACCTGGCACCCAAGCGTCCCGCTCGCCTCGCACAGCTCACCGTCAGCTACCGGACGCCGGCCGAGGTCCTCGAGCTCGCGGCTCGGGTGCTCGCGATGGCCGGTCCTTCGCTTCGACCGCCTCGACCGGTTCGCCGCTCGGGGTTCCCGCCTCACATCGAGCGCGTCGACCAGGGCGCCGTCTTCGAGCGTGCGGCTGCGCTGGCCGAAGAGCTGGCAGCTGCGGTCGCGCCGGGAACGGTCGCCGTGCTGGCGGCGGCCGCCGACCTGGAGGCCCTCGGTGCCGCCATCGACGCTCGTGGCCTCGAGGCCGTCGACCCCCGCCGCGGCGAGGGCGCCGGGTTGGCGGCTCCCCTGGTGCTGCTGCCGGCGGCGGAGGCCAACGGCTTGGAGTTCGACGCGGTCGTCGTCGTGGAGCCCGCGCGGATCGCCGATGGGCCCACGGCGCAGGGGTGGAAACTGCGGGGTCTGCGAACGCTGTACGTCGCGCTGACGCGTCCGACCCGTCGACTCGCGGTCGTCCATTCCCTCGAGCTGCCGTGGGGGTCATAAGCAGCGTCTTGCGACCTGGCCGCGCTCCGTGTGCTTCACCAGGTGGTTGGCGTGAAGAGTGCAGCGTCGAGTAGGAAAGATGCCGTGAGCCAGGCGATCTCGGTCGGCAAGGCGACCAAGCCGCCCCGTATCCGCCACGACCGACCCCCGCTGCTCGCCATCGGCGTGATGATCTGGCTCGGCTCCGAGCTGATGTTCTTCAGCGGCCTGTTCGCGGCGTTCTTCACGATCCGCTCCGAGCACGTCGTGTGGCCGCCCGCGGGCACCCACCTCGACACCGTCCGGGCGCTCATCTTCACGCTCGTACTGGTCTCGTCGAGTTTCACGATGCAGACGGCGGTCTTCGCCGAAGAGCGCTACAACCGCCGAAGCGCACGGATCTGGGTCGCCTGGACGATCGTCTTAGGGGTCGCCTTCCTCGGCAACCAATTCTCTGAGTGGCTGTTGCTCCCCACGAGGCCCAGCACGAACGCCTACGGCTCCCTGTTCTTCATCATGACCGGCCTCCACGGGCTCCACGTCTTCATCGGCCTGGTGGCCATGGCCTTCTTGCTCGGGCGGATGAAGGGACCGGCCGGCGACCCAGGGGAGCTCTCGGTCTTCCAGGGCGTCAGCTATTACTGGCACTTCGTCGACGTCGTTTGGATCGGCTTGTTCAGTTGTCTGTTCCTCCTCAAGTGACGCGCTTGCTCCGTGGGCTCCACCCGCTGCGCCGGGTCCTGACTGGCCGGTTCGTGGTCCCGGTCGCCCTGAGCGCGCTCGTGGGCACCGGCGCACTGACCTTCGTCCTCCTCGACGGGCAGGCACAGGGTGGCGCCTCAGGGGGCCCGGGCGGAGCGAACGGCATTCTGGTGGCGCTGGACCAGGCCGGTACCGGGGCGCCCCAGAACCCCACCCCGCCGAAGCAACCGAAGAACACCGGTACCTCCAATGCCTCCGTTCGCATCTATCGGCACGGGCGCCTCGTCGCGTACGGGAACTCGGCCATCCTGTACGAGTACCCGCCCCAGTCCTACATCCCTGCGGGCCAGGCCCTCTTCGAGACGTTCTGCTCGAGCTGTCACGGGACGGACGCCAGCGGGACGAGCCGTGCGCCCAACCTCGTCGGCCTCGGCCCTGCAACGGTGGACTTCTGGGTCACGACGGGCAGGATGCCTGCCGAGAACCCCAACGCCGTGCAGGCCCCGCGCAAGCCCGCGAAGCTGACGGACAAACAGGCGCTGGAGATCGCCGCATGGGTCAACTCGCTCGACCCCTCCGAGCCCGCCATTCCCCATGTCAACCTCAAGCACGCCAACCTCTCCGATGGCTTCAACCTGTTCTCGCTCAACTGCGCGGCATGCCATACGATCACCGGGGCCGGTGACGCGCTCGCGTACGGCACCTACGCCCCCTCGCTCCGCTCGGCCACCCCGACCCAGGTGGCAGAGGCGATCCGGACGGGCCCGGGGAATATGCCACGGTTCACCGGCAACCTCACCGACAAGCAGGTGCGCGACCTCGTGGCGTACGTGACCGAGAAGATCCAGCACCCCTCGAACCCCGGAGGGTTCGCGCTGGGCGGCGTCGGGCCGGTCGCCGAAGGCTTCGTGGCACTGCTGTTCGGCGTGGGGGTGCTCACGCTCGTGGCGTACTGGATCGGGGAACGCGCATGAGCCCGGCGGTGGAGCCATGAGCGACGAATTCGAGACGCCCTCCGGGCACGGCGCCGCTGTGACGAGCCTGCCCTTCGACGACCCGCACCTCCAAGAGCCGGTGCGGCATCCCAGGCGCACCGAGGCCGTCATCGGCATCGCCTTCCTCATCGGCCTGCTGGCGTTCGCGCTGTTCGGTGCGGTGTACGTACAGAACTGGCCAGCGTGGACCTATGGCCTGACGCTGGGCATCGGCATGCTGAGCGTCGGGTTCGGGATGGCAGCATGGGGCAAGTACCTGATGCCCCAGGGGCCCTTCGTCGAACCTCGGGAATCGCACGAATCCTCAGAGCAAGAGCGCCAAGCGGCGCTTGCCTCGATCGTCGACCGAGGAGGCGTCGCGATCAAGCGCCGCAAGGTCCTCGGTGGGCTGCTGGGGGGAGGGCTGGGCATCTTCGGGATCGTCGCGCTGTTCCCGCTCCTCCGCTCGCTCGGTCCGCTTCCGGGCAAGACTTTGCTGCGCACCAACTGGCGGAAGGGATCGCTGCTCGTCGACGTCAACGGCCGCCCGGTGCATCGTGACGACCTCCAGGTCGGGGGGATCATGACCGTGTTCCCCGCAGGGTTCGAGAACAACACTCAAGACCAGGCTGTCGACCAGACGGTCCTCATTCGGGCGCAGACGGGGAACCTCGTCACTCGGCCCGGGCGCGAGACCTGGGCTCCGGAGGGCTACGTGGCGTACTCGAAGGTATGTACGCACGCCGGCTGTCCGGTCGGCCTCTACGAGCAACAGCTCAAGCTGCTGGTCTGCCCGTGCCACCAGTCCATGTTCAACGTCGTCGGCGGCGCCTGGCCCGTGTTCGGGCCTGCCCCCCGGCCGCTACCGCAGCTGCCGCTGTACTTCGACGAGAACGGCTACCTCCATTCCCAGACCGGCTACGACCAGGCGATCGGCCCGTCCTACTACGAACGTGAATAGGCGTTCCTGCGACAGATGAACGAGATGCACGAGATGCAACGGCGGAAGTGGCAAACGAGCGTGGGTCGGTGACCGATCACATGCCCAGAACGTGACCAGATGAGCCAGAACGTGACGAGACGAGTCAGGCGAGCGAGATGACCAGGAGCGGGCCCCGATGAGTGTCGGTGAGGACCAGGGTCTGCCCTCGCCCCAAGGACAGGGGGCTCCGGTTGCCCCCGGTGCCTCTGCGCGCGGTGCGCCCGCGCGGCGGCCGCGGACGGCACGCGAGGCGCGGGCGATGCGTGGCCCGTATGGGCGTCTGGGTCAGGCAGTGGAGGAGCTCGACGAGCGCCTCGGCATCGCGCGCGGTCTTCGCGTCTTCCTCGACAAGATCTTCCCGGACCACTGGTCCTTCATGCTGGGCGAGATCGCCCTGTACTCCTTCATCGTGCTGGTGGCGACGGGGATCTTCCTCACCCTTTACTACGTGCCTTCCGTCTCGAAGATCATCTACCACGGCCCCTACGCGCCGCTGCGCGGCCAGTCGGTCACCGAGGCGTACGCGTCGACGGTGAACCTGAGCTTCGGGGTCCGTGCCGGCCTGTTGATGCGCCAGATGCACCACTGGGCGGCGGACATCTTCCTGGGGGCGATTGTCATCCACATGGCGCGGATCTTCTTCACCGGTGCGTTCCGGCGTCCCCGTGAGCTCAACTGGACGATCGGGTTGACCTTGCTCATCCTGAGCCTGGCCAACGGCTTCATCGGCTACTCGTTGCCCGACGACCTCGTCTCTGGGACCGGGATCCGGATCATGTTCTCCATCCTCTTGTCGATCCCCTTCGTCGGCAGCTACCTGGCCTTCTTCCTCTTCGGGGGCAACTACCCCGGCACGGCGATCATCCCGAGGATGTTCATCGTCCACGTCCTCATCCTCCCAGTGATCATCGCCGGGCTCATCGGTGCTCACCTGTTCCTGTTGGTTCGCCAGAAGCACACGCAGTTCCCCGGGCGAGGCCGCACCGCGCGCAACGTGGTCGGCTCACCGATGTACCCGCACTTCATTGCCAAGACGACCGGTTTTCTGTTCATGGTCGCCGGCGTCACCGCGGTGCTCGGAGCCACGGCGCAGATCAACCCGATCTGGCAGTTCGGTCAGTACGAGCCCTACAAGATCACCTATGCCGTCCAGCCGGACTGGTACATGGGGTGGCTCGACGGCGCGCTGCGCATCATGCCCAGCTGGGAATTCGCTGGCTGGGGACACACGATCCCCTTCGTCGTCTTCCTCCCGGCCGTCGTCTTCCCCGGTCTCATCTTCACGCTGTGCTTCGCGTGGCCGGCCATCGAGCGTTGGTACACCAAGGATTACAGCTCCCATCAGCTGCTCGATCGCCCGCGTGACCGGCCGAAGCGCACGGCCGCGGGCGCGGCCATGCTGGCGCTCATGATGACGTTGCTCGGCGCGAGCGCCACCGATGTCCTGGCGAATTTCTTCAATGCCTCGCTGAACACGGTGCTGTGGACCTTCCGGGTCCTGGTCTTCGTGGACCCCATCGTCGTCGGGCTGCTCACCTGGCGCATCTGCCTCGAGATGCAAGGTGCCCCTGGGGTGGGGCGGCGCAAGCGAGCTGTCGTCATCTCCCGCACGCCCGAAGGCGAGTACGTCTCGACTCCCGCTGCGGTGCGCCCCGGCGACGAGCGTCCCGAGCTCGAACCGGTCCCGGTGCCCGCCTACATCACCTTCGAGCCGAGCCGTGTCAACGGGGAGGGGCGCACGGAGGCCTCCGGGCGCCGGGGGGGAGTCGGGGTTCGCAGGGTCCCTCGCTAGACGTCGCGCGCCTGCGGCACGCCGACCGATCGCCTGTCGGTAGGCTCGGGTTCGTGAGGCTCGCTCCTCGGCTTCGAGAGCCGAGGTCGCCCTGAGAGTGGGCCAGTATGGCGCCTGAGGGCATGGTGAGGTGTTCCACGCAGACGGGCATCGGGAGGGGACAACCCTCAAGCCGGGGTCCGGGCTGGCAGGGAGGTCGTGATGGTCACCTATGACCCCCACAGCGCCCTCATCGTGGTCGACGTCCAGAACGACTTCGCCAGTCCCGAAGGCGCCCTGTCCGTTCCTGACGGGGCGTCGGTCGTCCCCATCCTCAATCGCCATATCCGGCGGGCAGCCGAAGCCGGAGCGGTCGTCGTCTACACCCAGGACTGGCATCCTCCGGTGACGCCCCACTTCGCCAAGGACGGTGGGCGCTGGCCGGTGCACTGCGTCCGGGACACCTGGGGCGCGGCGCTTGCGCCAGACCTCGAGGTCGCCGGCACGATCGTGCGGAAGGGCGTGGGCGGCGAGGACGGTTATTCGGGGTTCAGCGTCCGAGATCCGAAGAGCGGTGAGACGAAGTCAACCGGACTGGCCGAACTGCTGCGCTCGAAGGGAGTGGAGCGGGTGGTCATCGGCGGCCTGGCGACCGACTACTGCGTCAAGGAAACCGCGCTCGATGCGGTGGCTGCCGGCTTTTCCACCACGGTGCTCGAAGGAGCGGTCCGGGCCGTGGACCTGGAAGAAGGTGACGGGCGGCGAGCGCTCGAGGCGCTCGCCCGTGCCGGCGTCCACGTCGACCCGGACGCCTGAAGCATCGCCGGGTCGCTCACCCTGGGGGGTCGGCGAAACCCAGCACTACTGCGGTCGGTGTCGCTGGCTGAGCGGGGTCAAGGCGGGCTGCCGGGCCGAGGCGGAGCAGCCCGAACAGCTGCGGCTGCCGCGTCCTTAGACGGTGCCGCCGCGCCGGCTCTCCAACGTGGCACCGACCAGCGCGGAGATGATGAGCGCTGCCGCAGGGAAGATGAACCAAACGCCGAAGGCGAAGGCGAGCACGGTGGCAAACGCACCGAGCCCGAGCACGAATGGCCAGATGCTCGAGCTCGGGAAGGCATCGACCCGGCCAGCACCCTCCTCGATGGTGGCGTCGGGTCGGTCCTCAAGGCGGTTGCCCATCCGCCGGTGCCAGAAGAGGTAGTAGGCGCCCGGGAGCAAGCCGAGGAAGCAGCTGCCGATGAGCATCATGGTGCCGGCCTGCTCATACGAGGTCACCCAGTAGATGATGCCGATGAGCCCGAAGAAGGCAGCGACACCGAGCAGGAAATACGATTCGATCTTCATGACCTAACGCGCCTTCATCTGGTGGTGGACCTTCCGTCGGAGCCATTCGAACCCTCGCCGGAGCGAGCGCCCACGAGCGCAGGTGCCCCCGGCGTCCCTGGTCGTGGGCGGACCTGCTTGCCGTGGCCGACGGTGGGGGCGTCCGGGTGGTTGTAGTCCCAGGTGGGCCGTTCGGAACGGATTGGCGGGAGGTGGAGGTAGTTGTGGTGCGGGGGGGGAGACGTCGTGAACCACTCCAGCGTATGGCCGTCCCAGGGGTTGTCACCGGCAAGGATCGGTTCGCGCCAGGAGATCCAGAGGTTGTAGAGAAGGACGGCGAAGCCAGCCGCGATGAGGAAGGCACCGACCGTCGAGGCGATGTTCCACGACTGCCAGCCCAGGTTCGTTGGATAGGTCGCGACCCGGCGTGGCATCCCCATCAGGCCGAGCACGTACTGGGGCATGAAGGTGATCCAGAAGCCGATGAAGGTGAGCCAGAAGTGCCATTTGCCAAGGTGGTCGCGTAGCATCCGGCCGAAGAACTTGGGATACCAGTAGTAGAGGCCGGCGAAGCCCGCGAAGACGGCCGTGCCGAAGAGCACCTGGTGGAAGTGCGCGACGACGAAGTAGGTGTCGTGGACGAAGAAGTCCAGGGGTGGCGACGCCAGGATGACGCCAGTAATGCCTCCCATCAAGAAGGCGAAGAGGAAACCGATGCAGAACAGCAGCGGTGCCTTCATCGTCAGCTGCCCACGCCACATGGTGCCGATCCAGTTGAAGAACTTGATCCCGGTCGGCACGGCGATGAGCAGGCTGAGCAGGGAGAAGAACGGGAGCAGGACCACGCCGGTGGTGAACATGTGGTGCGCCCAGACCCCTGTGGAGAGGGCGGCGATCGCCATGGTGGCGAACACCATGCCCTTGTAGCCGAAGACCGGCTTACGAGAGAAGACCGGGAGGATCTCGGTGACGACCCCGAAGTAGGGGAGCGCGAGGATGTAGACCTCGGGGTGGCCGAAGAACCAGAACAGGTGCTGGTAGAGGATGGGCGATCCGCCGCCTTGGACGGTGAAGATGTGCGTGCCGAAGTGCCGGTCGCAGAAGAGCATCACCAGAGCGCTCGTCAGCACCGGGAACGCGATGAGGATCAAGATCGCGGTGACCAGCATGTTCCACGTGAAGATCGGCATCCGGAACATCGTCATGCCGGGCGCACGGAGGTAGAAGATCGTGGCGACGAGGTTGACGCCGGTGAAGATGGCGGAGAAGCCGGTCAGGACGAGCGCCATGATCCAGATGTCCCCTCCCAGCCCAGGAGAGTTGGTCGCCTCCGACAGGGGGGCATAGGCCACCCACCCGAACGCCGCCGCCCCGCCCCGGACGAAGAAGTCCATGATCATCGTGATCGATCCGGTCAGGAACAGCCAGTAGGACAGGGCGTTGAGGCGGGGGAAGGCCATGTCCGGAGCGCCGACCTGGAGCGGGACGATGAAGTTTGCGAGGCCACCGAACGCGAAAGGACCCGCGAACAGGTACATCATGATGCTGCCGTGCATCGTGAAGAGCTGGTTGTACGCCGACAGCGACAGCAACGAGCTGGTCGGGCTGGCGAGCTGGAGGCGCATGACGAGTGCCAGGACCCCAGCGATGTAGAAGAGCACGACGGCGGTGATCATGTAGCTCATCCCGATCACCTTGTGGTCGGTGGAGGTGAGCCACTTGAGGATGCCGGTGGGCCCGTGCTCGGGGTGCTCGTGGGCGGCCTCGACCTCCTCGAAGACGCCCGGATGGCCGATGTCGCCTCCGGTCAGGGTGGTGTCGATGAGATCGGTCATGCTCCTGGTCCGTGTGCCGCGATCTGTGCCTTCAATCTCCCGATGGATGGTGAGATCCCCCCGGTCTGGTGGACCCAGGACTCGAACTGCGCCGGAGAGACTGCTTTCACACTGAAGAACATGAGCGAGTGATAGAGGCCGCACAACTGCGTGCACTGCCCACGATAGACCCCGGCACGCGCCACGTTGAAGTTGAAGTGGTTGACGACGCCTGGCTGTGCGTAGCGACTGAAGTTGAACGCCGGCACGTAGAAGCCGTGGACGACGTCGGCCGAGACCAAGGTGATGTTGACCGTCTCGCTGACGGGCACGACCATCTGGGGCGACTGGACGGTCTCGCCTTCGACGACCTTGCCGGTCTGGGGGTAGTAGAACTGCCAGCCCCACTGGAAGGCGGTCACCTTCACCTGGACCTGTCCCTTGGGGGTGGCGTCGACCTCGTTCTCGGTCACGACGGTGAAGGCGAACAGCACCAACACGGTGATGATGGGCAGCACGGTGTAGATGATCTCGACGAGGGTGTGGTACTGGGTCTGGCGGGGGATGTCGTCGGAGCGTCGGCGGTAGCGGAAGACGGCCCACAAGATCAGGACCACCACGATGATCCCGACCACGATCCCGGTGATGACGAAGCCCTGCCACAGCTTGAACGCGTCCTTGCCCTGGGAGGTCGCACCGTGGTAGGCGCCGAAGTTGGGGATCTGGCAGCCGGCGAGCACGAGGGGTGCAAGGACCACCAGCGCGAGCCACAGCGCGCGACGCCGCTTGGGTTGGGCGGGCGCCCGAGTGGTTTGATCTCCGCCGGTTGACGGCGCGTTCACGGTCCCGACACTAGCCAAACAGACTCACGGCACACGAAGTCGCTGCTCGGAGGCTCGTGTTCTGTCGACCCGTCCCTCACCAGTGGGACAACCGTTGCCCTGTGCCGGTCGGAAGCCGACGTCGCAGCGTTCAGCTCCGACTGGGTCGACCCGGCTCAGGTCGGGTTGACCGGGCGGTGCTCGTCGACGGCCTGGCTGGCGCTCGAGGTGCCCGAGGGCTTGGTTTCGAGGTCCTTCTGTCCCTCCGCGAGGCCCTTTTTGAACTCGCTCTGCGCAGTGCCGAGGTTGCGTGCCAGCTTGGGGATCGCGGCCCCCCCGAACAGCACGACGACGATGACGAGCAAGACGATCAGTCCGTCGATTCCGAAGATCTCTGCCACCATGGTTGGCTCTCCTTGCCTTGGTGGTCGTGCTCAAGCGGTCGCCCATCGGACGGCGACACTGTCGCTGGCGACCCCGTCCAGGTTAGCTCGCCGCGCCGAGGGCGCTCCGCCGGGTCGACCGCTTCAGCGACCCTTCCAGACCGGCGACCGCTTCTGCGCGAACGCCAGCGCGCCCTCGGCTGCATCCTCGGAGGTGAAGACAACTGCTGCTGCCTGGTCGGTCACCTGCCAGGCATCCTCTTCGGCGAGGTCGAGGCTGCGCAAAAGGACGTCCTTGCTCATCCGCACCGCGAGGGGCGCGTTCTCGACGATCCGTTCGGCCAGCGCCAGCGCCTCGTCCAGGAGCTGCTCAGCGGCGACGACCCGATTGACCAAGCCGACCTGCAGTGCTCGCTGGGCGCTGATGGCGTCACCGGTCAGTGCGAGCTCGAGGGCGACCGCCAGTGGCAGCCGCTTGCCCAGCCGGAACAGGCCACCAGCTGCCGCGATGAGCCCCCGCTTGACCTCGGGGATCCCGAAGGTCGCGTGCTCGGCCGCTACGACCAAGTCGCAGGAGAGCACGATCTCGAGGCCGCCCGCGAGGGCGGCGCCGTTGACCGCGGCCACGATGGGTTTGGGGAAGTGGCGGCGCGTGATGCCTCCGAAGCCTCCCGGCGCACCGAGGATGGCCTCCATCTGTCCCGAGGCGAACGCCTTGAGATCCATTCCGGCAGAGAAGGCCTTGTCGCCAGCGCCGGTGAGGAGGACGGCGCCGATGCTGTCATCGGCAGCCAGCTCCTCGAGTGCTGCACCGAGTTGGTTGCTGACCGCCGCATCGATGGCGTTGCGTGCATCGGGGCGGTTGATCGTCAAGATCTCGATCTTGCCTCGGCGTTCACGAAGGATTTCTGTGTCCATGCTCACCTCGTCTCCGTCCCTCGGTCTCTCGGGGGGGACCCGTTCGGCCGGTTGTGCTGCGCTCGATGCGGTGCGTCGCGCCCCGCGAGCACGCCTGCGGACGCTACCGGAGTCAGGTGACGTCGCGGGAGAACGTCGCAAAGAAGCCGAGCACGGTCGGCACGAGGCCCCAAGCGACGAGCACGATCACCGCGAGCCACCACGCAAGGAGCTGGGCGTGCGCAGTGCCGGTGGCGAGCGAGCCGCCCGCGACCGCTGCCGCCGCCGCGGAGGGCAACCACCGTCCGGCTGCGGGGACCAGCCCGTCGAAGATGGGCTCGAGGATGAGTGCGACGCCGAGCACCACCAGGACGCTGGCAACCTGGTTCTGCAGGAGCGATCCGAATCCGACGCCGAGCAAGGCCATCAGCGCGAACGCACCGAGCAGCCCGGGAACCACGGCGCCGACCTGGTGGGAGAGCGCGGAGAGTGCGCCACCCTGAGAGACGAACAGAGGGACCCCCATGGCGGCGACGATGACCAAGCTGGCGATCCCCAGCCCCAAGCCCCAGATCACCGAGGCGATCGACTTGGCGACGAGGACGCGCCAGCGGACCGGCTGGGCCAACAGGGTGGTCGTCATGACCTTGTGGCGGTACTCGCCGGTGATCCCGAGCACGCCGATGACCGCTGCCATCCACACGCCGCCGCCTTCGAAGCCGGCGCCGATCAGGCGCCGGAGCCGGTTCACGGTGGTCGGGGCGACGAACTCCAGGTGCCGGCGCACCGCGCCACCACGAGTGATCACCACGCCCTTGGAGACCAAGAAGGCGGCGACGATGCCGAGGGCCGTGAAGCCCAGGGTCGCAGCGAGCACGACCCATGGGCCCGGCGTCGTTCGCAGCTTGAACAGCTCCGCCCGGACGAGCCGGGTCACGTCGTGCCTCGGGGCCTGCTCGCGGGTCGCCAGTGCGCCCCTGGGGTCCGGTCGTCCCGGCCGCCCAGGTGGGTGGCATCGCCGCCGGCTCCTGCAGTCAAGGACAAGAACAGCGACTCGAGGTCGCTGCGCTCTCGGACGAGCTCGTAGAGGACCACCTGGGAGGCAGCCAGGAGCGGCCCGAGCTGCTCGGGTTCGATTCCCTCGATCTCGATCGCGCCGTCATCGCTGCGCCGATAGGCAATGGCGGCACCCTCGAGCACGGCAACGAGGCGATCGGGCTCTGGGGTCCGGACCCGCATCACCGAATGCAGCCGCGAAGTGAGGGCCGACAGCGGACCCTGGGCGCGCAAGGTGCCGCCCGAGATGATCACCACGTCGTCGAGCGTCAAGGCCATCTCCGCCAGCAAGTGCGAGGAGACCAGAACGGTTCGGCCCTCGTTGGCCAGGAAGCGGAGGAACTCGCGCAGCCACGCGATGCCCGCAGGGTCGAGCCCGTTGGATGGTTCGTCGAGAACGAGAACCGCCGGGTCGCCGAGCAGGGCGGTGGCCAGGCTCAGCCGCTGGCGCATGCCGAGGGAGAAACCGGCGACCCGTCGGTTGGCGACATCGCTCAGCCCGACCAGATCCAAAACGGCCCCGGCGCGTCGTTGGTCGATCCCTGCCGCCATGGCGACCATGCGCAGGTGGTCGAGCGCGCGTCGGGAGGGATGGAAGCTGGTCGCTTCGAGGAGCGCTCCGACCTGGCTGAGTGGGTGGTCGAGCTCCTGGTACCTGCGGCCGCCGATCGTCGCGGTCCCAGCGCTCGGGGCAACCAGGCCGAGCAGGATCCGCAACGTGGTCGTCTTGCCTGCGCCGTTGGGTCCGAGGAAGCCGGTGACCCGGCCTGGGGAGACGGTGAACTCCAGGTCGTCGATCGCGACGACGGTCCCGAAGCGCTTGGTCAGTCCCTGGACCTCGATCGTGGCGCCCTGGCGCCCGTGCGCGCTCACGGCAGCCTGCCTCGGTCTCGGGTCAGCTGGCCCAACGGATCCGGCTCGCTCGTCTCGGGTGGACGTAGCCGTTCTCAACGAACCAGCGGGCGGAGTCTTCGATCGCCTGGACGGCTGGGCGTGTCGTGAAGCCGAGCTCCGTTCGTGCCCTGGAGCTGTCGAAGATCATGCGAGTTGCCGACATCCGGGCAGCCTCGAGCGGAACCCGTGGCTCCCTTCGGAGCAGGCGGCCCTGGAGCATCTCGGAGACGAAGCCGGCAGCGATGCCCACCACGCGTGGGAGCTGGCGCCTCGGGGCCGGCAGCCCCGTGCGCTCGGCGGCGATGTGCAGAAGGTCGCGCATCGAGAGGTTCTCGCCTCCCAGGATGTAGCTTCGGCCGTTCTGCCCGCGCTCGAGGACCAACAGATGGCCCTGGGCCAGATCATCGACGTGCACGACGTTCATCGCGGTGTCGACGTATGCCGGCATCTTGCCGTTCAAGAAGTCCAGGATCACCTTTCCGGTGGGGGTGGGACGCAGGTCGCGGGGGCCGAGGGGGAACGTCGGGTGCACCAGGGAGACCGGCGCCCCTTCGGCCGCTGCACGGAGCACCTCGTGCTCGGCCACGTATTTGGATTGTTTGTAGAGGCCGTGAAGCGCGTGGATCCGGTTGGGCACCGTCTCGTTGGCAGGCTGCCCGGCGTCGGTGCCGTCCAAACCGATCGTGGCGACGGTGCTGGTGTAGACGACCCGCTCACAGTTGGCGGCGGCGGCGGCGTCGAGCACGTTGCGTGTGCCGTGCACGTTGACGTCGTAGAAGACGCTGGGGTCCGGCGCCCAGAAGCGGAAGACGGCTGCGGTGTGGAAGACGGCGCGCACCCCTTTCATGGCGTCGAAGACCTCGCTCCTGCGCCGAATGTCGAGCGGGAGGACCTCGACGTCGAGCCCGCTCAGGTTGGCGCGTCGGCCGTGAGGCTCGACGGTTGCGATCACCCGGACCCCGAGGGGGATCAGGGCACGGACGATGGCAGAGCCGATGAAGCCTGCGGCACCGGTCACCAAGACCGGGTCGCCCCGCTCGAGCTCGAGGCGACGGGGCGCCGGCCGGACGGGCACCGAAGGCTCGCTCTTCGAACGTGGCGCGATCGGGGGTTCGTCGCCACTGGTCATGGTGCCACCGGACCTCGTCGTGTCCGGAAGCTTCGTGCGATGGTTCGCTCGCTCGCGGTCATTGCGCAGTTCTCGGTGTCCTCAGGGTGCCGCCGCCGGACGGGCCTCCGGTGAGATCGCCGAGCGATCGATCGAGGGCTGGTGGGGCGGCCGTGGGTCTGGTTGGCGCTCCGCCGGCTCGTCTGCGAAACGACCCGTGGCCCCCTCGGAGGCGGCGAGCCGATCCGAGGATCGTCCGGCACGCTCGATGGCTGTCCCCTCGTGCCGGGGCCCGAGGAAGCCGCGGGTCGTGGCCGCGTCCGGCCGGTCGGTGCGGGGTGGGCGGATCGCTCGCCGGAGCGCCCCCAGCCGGGTGCGGAGGGCTCCTCGAGCGAGACGTCCTCCCACTTCGAGCAAGGACCGCGGGCTGCGTTCGAGGTCGCCGAGCACGTCGTCGAGGGCTTCGACGAAGGCATTGATCTCCTCGATGCCCGCGATGAGCGGTGGCAACAGCTTGATGATGTTGACGTTGTCCGCCGCGACCTGGGTCAGGATGCGGTGGCGATGGAAGAGCGGGACCACGATCGCCTGGGTGGAGAGGCCGGCCCTGAGGCGCTCGGTCGCCCTCCAGCGCCGACGCAGACTCGGGCTCTGCGGCTTGCCGAAGACGAGGCCGATCATGAGTCCCTTCCCGCGCACCTCATGGAAGACCTCGTAGCGATCGACCAAGACCTGCAGCTTCTCCATCAGCGTCGCTCCGGCCGCCGCGGCATGCTCGACCAGTTGCTCGGTTTCGAGCACCGACAAGGTGGCGAGTCCTGCCACCATTGCCAGCTGGTTCCGTCCGAAGGTGCTCGAGTGCACCATTGCCCGGTCCAGCGAGCTGAACACCTTCTTGAACACCCGGTCGGTGCACAGCGTGGCGCCGACCGGGACGAGTCCGCCAGAGAGGGCCTTGGACACGGTGATGATGTCGGGCTCGAGGCCCCAGTGCTGGTGGCAGAAGAACCGGCCGGTTCGCCCGAGGCCAGTCTGCACCTCATCGGCCACCATGAGCGTCTTGAACTGGCGGCACAGCGTTGCCACGGCGTCCCAGTAGGAGTCTGGGGCGACGTAGACCCCCTTGCCCTGGATCGGTTCGAAGACGAACGCGGCGACGTCCCGGTGCCGCAGTTCGCGCCGAAGGGCGTCGGCGTCGCCGAAGGGGACTTCGGTCGTGTCAGGCAGCAGCCTTCCAAAGCCTCTTCGGAACTCCGCTCCGCCGTTGAGGGCGAGCGAGCCGGTCGTCAGCCCGTGGAACGCATGCGAGCAGTACAGGATCCGAGGGCGCTTCGTGGCGCAACGGGCGAACTTGATCGCCGCCTCGACTGCTTCGGTCCCGGAGTTGCAGAAGAACACGCGATTGATCCCGCGGTGGGCGTAGGGGAGGAGCCGCTCGGCGAGCAGGGCGGGCAGGAGCGCGCAGTCGATTTGGACCATATTGGGCAGGTCGAGCGCGAGGGCCTCGTGAAGCGCCTGGGTGACGGCGGGGTGGTTGCGGCCGAGGGCGTGCACCCCGAACCCCGAGAGCAGGTCGAGGTAGCGGTTGCCCTCGGTGTCGTAGAGGTAGCACCCGGAACCCGAGACGTAGGAGCGATCGAACCCGAGCGTTTCGAGAACCCCGGCAAGCTGGTGGTTCATATGCGACGTGTGCAGCTCGAAGGCATCGCCGCGGCGGTCCTTCAAGAGCGTGGCCAGGTCGAACACCATGATGCCCTCCCACCTCGGCGTCTTGGTGCGCCGAGGCTAGCCTTCCGGAACGCTGAGCAGTAGTGCGTGCTGGTCCTCAGCAGGCACCGGTTCTGCACGGCGGGCTCGACGTCTCCCCGGCACCATTGCAGCGAGCACGAACCCCGCGACGCACAGGCCTGCGGCGATGACGAACGCCCGGCTGTATCCAGCGGCCAATGCCTCGGCGAGCGCGCGGTGGGAGTGGTGGAGGACGACCTGGGTGCGGTCGGTGGCGATCGTGGCGAGCACGGCCAGGCCCAGCGAGCCGCCGACCTGGCGCGAGGTGTTGAGCACGCCGGAGGCGAGCCCGGCCTCGCTCTGGGCGACATCGGTGGTGGCAGCAGAGGCGAGGGGGGTGAAGAGCAGCGCGATGCCCAGGGACACCAGCACGGCCGGCAACGCAACGGCCGTGAGGTAGTCGGCGCCGGCGTGGATCCGCGACAGCCACAGGTACCCGGCTGCGGCGCACAGCGTGCCGGCGAACATGAGCGGACGCTGGCCGAGGCGGACCGTGAGGCGCGAACTGACCTGGGAGCCGACGATCATCGTGACCGCCATGGGCAAGAAGGCGAAGCCCGTGCGCAATGCGCTGTATCCGAGGACGTTCTGGACGAAGAGCGACAGGAAGTACCACATCGAGAAGAACGCACCGCCGACGAGGAACATCACGACGTTCGCGCCGCTGACGAACCTGGAGCGGAACAAGCGGAACGGCACGAGCGGCGCAGCCGTCCGCCGCTCGATGAGCACGAAGACCGCCAGGACCGCGGCCGCGCACAAGAGGAGCACGATGGTGGTCGGAGCGGTCCACGGGTGCACGTCGGTGTCGACGATGGCGTAGACGAGCAGTGCCAGACCCCCAGTTGCCGTCAGCGCTCCGGCAACGTCGAGGCGGCGGTGCTCGTCGGTGCGGCGGAGCTCGGTCAAAAAGGACAGCGCGAAGACCATCGCCAGGGCTGCGATCGGCACGTTGACGAAGAGCACCCATCGCCAGCTGAGTTCGGAGGTTAGGATGCCACCAAGCGTGACGCCCGCCGCTGCTCCGGCGCCTGCGATGGCGCTCCACAACCCGAGGGCCCGGACCAGGCGTGGCCCTGAGAAGGAGGTCACGAGGATGGTGAGCGTGGCGGGTGAGAGCACCGCCCCGCCGAGTCCCTGGAAGGCTCGGGCGACGGTCAGCCAGCTCGAGCTCTGCGCGAAGCCCCCGACGAGGCTTGCCGCCGCGAACAGCGCGATCCCGAAGAGGTACACCTTCCGCCGGCCGTACAGGTCGGCGGCGCGACCGCCGAGCAGCAGGAACCCGGCGAACACCAAGACGTAGGCGTTCACGACCCACTGGAGGCCGGTCGGGCTGTAGTGGAGCTCCCGGCCGATCGAGGGCAGCGCGACGTTGACGATCGAGACGTCGAGGATCACCATGAACTGCGCCACACAGGCGATCACAAGGATCGCCCAGTCCGGGACGGCGCTTCGTGCCGGGCGGGGCGTCATCGCCAACGGCCGGAGGGTGGTTCCTCGATGCCGCGGCGCCGGGCGCAGTTCATGTCGCCCGAGTCTACGGGTCCGCTCCCCGGGCTGGCCGAGCGCTGTCCTCGCCTGGGGATCACCCCATTTCTCCCTGGTGTCGGGCAAGATGGTAGCGAGGGCCGGCACGAGATCGCCGGCGAGGAGAAGTCGTGACCGGCAACGTGGCAGCAAAGCGGATGGATGTCGCATCCCTGGTGCGAAGCGGTGAGCCCGCGCTCGCATATCAGCCATTGGTCGACCTCGGGAGTGGCAGGCTGCTCGGGTTCGAGGCGCTGCTGCGCTGGCAGCACGAGGAGGAGTTCATCCTCCCCAGGGTCTTCATCCCGTGGCTCGAAGCCAACGGGGAGATTGCCAAGGTCGGCGAGTGGGTGCTCGCCGAGGGCTGTCGCCAGGCGGCCGATTGGCCCAAGAACGTGCAGCTGGCGATCAACTGTTCGCTCGTCCAGCTCCAGCGGGGGGTGGCCCGTGGCGCCGTCCAGCGAGCGCTCGAGCGCGCCGGGCTCGATCCGGATCGCCTCACCGTCGAGGTGACCGAGCAGGCCATGACCGATGAGCGGGCGATCCAGGACCTTGGGGCGATCCGCGAGCTCGGCGTGGAACTGGCCGTCGACGATGTCGGCACGAGCTGGACCTCCTTCGACGTGCTGCGCAGGATGTCGATCAACACGATCAAGATCGATCGGTCCTTCGTCAGCAACCTCGAGCCCCACCAGGGGATCAATCGAATGATCGTCGAAACGGTCGTGCACCTGGCGGGCTCGGCGGGGATGACGACCGTCGCCGAAGGCGTGGAGACCGCACTCGAGGTGACCATCCTCAAGGAGTTCGGCTGCGATGCGGCGCAGGGCTATTTCTTCGCTCCGCCGTTGACGCTCGAGCAGGCTTCACGGCTCGCCCACCATGGGGGGTTCTGCTTCCCCCTCGAGGGGGATGGTTGGAACGAAAAAGACAACGCCGCGGCTGGCACGGCGTTGTCTCGCAACTGACCCTGACCTGATAGAACGACACGTTCGTGAGGGTGCCATCGTGAAGGTCGCTGCCCTGGGAGAGTCGCGCCCGGGCGAGCGCCGCGTCGCGCTCGTGCCCGAGGTCGTGGCCCGGTTGCGCGCCGAGGGGTGGGAGGTCGTCATCGAGGCCGGTGCCGGCGAGGAGGCGGCCTTTGGCGACGACGACTACGCCGATGCCGGGGCATCGATCCTTCCTGCGGGTTCGTCGCTCGGGGCAGACGTCGACGTCGTGGTCCAGGTCAACCCGCCGACGCTCGAAGTGGTCGAGCGGATCCCTGAGGGCGCGACCGTCCTGTCGTTCCTGCAGCCGGCCGGATCCGTCGAGGCGCTTCGGCTGCTCGGAGAGAAGCGGGCGACGGTGTTCAGCTTCGACCGGGTCCCGAGGATCAGCCGAGCCCAGAGCGTGGATGCACTCTCCTCACAGGCGACGGTGACCGGTTACCGTGCAGCGCTCGCTGCCGCGAAGCACCTCGGCAAGTTCTTCCCGATGTTCATGACGGCCGCCGGCACGGTCCCGCCGGCCAAGGTGCTCGTCATCGGCGCAGGGGTCGCGGGCCTGCAGGCGATTGCCACGGCTCGCCGCCTCGGCGCGCTCGTCCGTGGGTACGACGTCCGGCCGGCCGCTGCAGAGGAGGTGGCCAGTCTGGGCGCGACCTTCGTCGGGCTCGGCGTCAGCGCCGAAGGAGCCGGAGGGTACGCGCGAGAGCTCTCCGAGGAGGAGCTCGCCCGCCAACGTGCCGGGTTGGCGGAGGAGGTTGCGAACTCTGACGTCGTGATCACCACTGCAGCCGTCCCCGGGAAGAAGGCGCCGGTGATCGTCACCGCCGACATGGTGAAGGCGATGCGACCGGGCTCGGTGATCGTCGACGTGGCGGCCGATGCCGGCGGGAACTGCGAGCTCACCGTACCGGGCACGGCGGTCCGCGCCGGGGGGACGTCGATCGTGGGGATCTCGAACCCGCCTGCGACGATGCCGACACACGCGAGCTACCTCTATGCGCGTAACGTCGCCAACTTCCTCCAGCTCCTTGCGACCGACGGGACGCTTTCACCCGATTGGCACGACGAGATCCTCCGGTCAAGTTGCGTGCTCCGATCGGGGGCGTCGGTGGATCCTTCGATGGCGGCACTGTTGGGACTTCCCGTCGACGACGAACTGGGGATCGGGGCGGCAACGGGGGAATCAGCGTGACGAACGGTCTCGTGGAGCTCTTCACGATCTTCATACTGAGTGCCTTCGTCGGCTACGAAGTCATCTCGAAGGTGACGAGCATCTTGCACACCCCGCTGATGTCGGGCTCGAACGCGATCCACGGCGTCGTCTTGGTCGGAGCGATGATCGTGCTGGGCTCCGCGCACACCGTTGGCGAGGAGGCCCTCGGCTTCATCGCGGTGGTGCTGGCAACCCTCAACGTGGTTGGTGGTTTCGTCGTCACCGACCGGATGTTGGAGATGTTCAAGGCCCGCACACCCGCGCCCCAGGACGTGCAACGCAAGGACGGTGATCTGCCCGAGTGAGCCGCGGAACGGTCATCGACATCTTCTACCTGGTCGCCGTCGTCGGGTTCATCCTCGCCCTGAAGGCACTCAGCTCGCCGCGCCGGGCACGAATGGGCAACCTGCTCGGTGCGGCCGGGATGGTCCTTGCGGTCGGTGCGACCTTCGCACGGGCGGGGCTGGGGCACGTCGGCCTCATGGTGGGGGCAATGGCCATCGGGGTCGCGGTCGGCGTCCCGGCTGCCCGGCTCGTCCGCATGACGGCGATGCCGCAGATGGTGGCGGCCTTCAACGGGGTCGGCGGGGGTGCCGCCGCCGTGGTCTCGTTGACCGCGTTCGTCAGCACCGATGCCAAGCTGCTACCGATCTACAAGGTCCTCGAGGTCATCTTCGGTGTCGTCATCGGGAGCTTCTCGCTCTCTGGGTCTGCACTGTCCTTCGCGAAGCTGCAGGAGCTCGTGACCGGACGACCGATCGTCTATCGAGGGCAACAGCGCGTCAACGCGGTGGTGGCCGCGGGGATCCTGGCCCTGTTGATCGCCGTGCTGACGACAGATTCAACGGTCCTTTTGTGGATCTTGCTCGTGCTCTCCCTCGCCTTGGGGCTGCTGTTCGTCCTTCCGATCGGTGGGGCAGACGTTCCGGTGCTCATCTCGTTATTGAACGCCTTCACTGGTCTGGCCGTCGCAGCCTCGGGGTTCTCACTGAACTCCAACTTGCTCGTGGTTGCGGGCACCCTGGTGGGCGCGTCCGGGACGTTGCTCACGGTCCTGATGAGCAATGCGATGGGTCGTTCGCTGCCGAACATCTTGTTCAGCGCCTTCGGCGCGGTGATCACCGCCGGCACCTCGGAAGCTGCGACGACCCGCTCGGTTCGTGCCGCGACGGTCGAAGACGTCGCCGTGTTGCTCGCCTATGCACGCAAGGTGGCGATCATCCCCGGGTATGGGCTCGCGGTCGCGCAAGCGCAGCATGCGGTGCGCGAGCTCGCGAACACGTTGACCAAGAGAGGGGTTGAGGTCTTCTATGCCATCCATCCGATCGCAGGGCGCATGCCCGGGCACATGAACGTCCTGCTGGCCGAGGCAGACGTCCCCTACGAAGATCTTCGAGAGATGGAAGAGGCCAACCGCGAGATGTCGACGGTCGACGTCGCCCTCGTGGTGGGCGCGAACGACACCGTCAATCCTGCAGCCAAAGAGGTGCCCGGCAGCCCGATCTATGGCATGCCCATCATCAACGCCGACGAGGCCGCCAACATCGTGTTCCTCAAGCGCTCGATGCGCCCGGGGTTTGCCGGCATCGACAACGACCTCATGTACAACCCGAAGACCGTGATGCTCTTCGGCGACGCCAAGGATTCGCTGCAAAAGCTCGCATCAGGGGTCGTTCGCGTCTGAGCGGCCCACGACGAGCCACACTGGTGCGAACCGGTCGCTCTGCGATGATCCAACCCCGGATTGATGCAATTGGGGATCACGATCCCTGCTTCGCTGCGCTCGGCGACGGTGCCTCGAGGGATCCGGCGGGCTGTGGGCGCTGCGCGAGCTGCGCGAACACCAAGAGACCTTGACTCGTCCGCTTGGTCGAGAGCACCTCGATTACCACGTCCTCGCGCCCGACCATGTGCGCGGCGTCGTTGACGACCACCATGTCTCCGCTCGAGAGGTAGCCGACCGCCTGGCGGGGGTGATCGCCCGCGCGGACGAGGTCGATGACCAGCTGCTCGCCGGGCGGGTAGTCGGGACTGAGGTCCTCGGCCAGGGGTCGAAGGTCGGTCACTGCGACGCCGCGCCGTTTCGCGCGCTCCTTCACGATGCCCGAGCACGTTGCCAAGCGGAGGCCGAGCCTCCGTGCGACTTCGACGAGCCGGTCGTTGATGTCATCGATCTCGGGCAGCTCGTTCTCGGCGATGTGGACCGGGACGCCGAGCTCGCGAAGGGCCTCGAAGGACTCGAGCCCGCGGCGCGCTCGGCGGGAACCTGCGAGATCCGGACCGGCTGCGAGCGTGTGCAGCTGGTCGATCACAAATCGCGGGACGACGAGGCCACCCATGAGGAGCCCGTAACGGCCGAGCACGAGGAGCGTGGTGGTCATCGCCGCCGAGGTGTCGACGAGGAGCGCGTAGCCAGGGGGCGGCTCGACCGGTGGTGCCAGGATCCGCGTCAGCCCTGCCGCCGCGACGACCTGGCGGCCCTTGGCGGCTCCGATGCGGAAGCCGAGCCAGGTGAAGACCCATGCCAGCACTGCGGCCGAGGGCCAAACGGCTGGTGAGCGGGCCAGGACGAGCATGGGTACCGACAACCCCGCTCCGAGCAGAAATCCCGCCATCCCGGTGAGCGTGCCGGCAAAGAGCTCTCCGGGCGGGATGCCCGAGAACGTGTTCGCCACTCGTGAGCCGCTCCGGTCCAAGAGTCTGCCCACGACGCCGCCACTGACGTAGCCGACGAGCGCGCCCAAGACGAGGCCGATCGTGGGTCCAGCCGACCCACCGATGGAGTGCCCGGCTTCGTAGCCGCACAGCGCGGTGACGAGCACGAGGAGAAGCCGGACGACCTCGACGAAGAGCACTCTTTCGAAGATTACCCCCCGACATCTTCGAAACGGGGGTCCGTCACGGCCCGACGGCTCGAAAGCGGGCCGCCAACATCCGGTTGCACCCTCAGGCGGGCGTCGGCCAAACTGGCCACCCGCCCGGGAGGGTGAAAGGCGGGGAGCACGGGGCCCACGAAGCAAGGGCCCACGAGGAGAAGGACAGCCTCGTAGTCATGGAGCGACGAGGTCGGTGAGCGCGACAGCAGCGAGGTGGGTGGAGCCTTCGGGCGCGCTCGCCCCGGTCGTGGAGCTGCTCCTCGTGCATCCCGAGACCATGGTCGCCTATCCGTGCGAGGTCACCGTGCGTTACCGGGGCTTGGGGCTGCGGCGCCTTCCGGTGCTCCTCGGCCACGGTGGCCGTCCGCCAACGGGGGACGGAGCAAGCATGCGTGAGGCATCGTCACCGTTGGGATCCGACGAACTCGAGGTCCCGTGGCGATCGCTCCAGGGCTTCGGCGCCGACGACCTTGACCGCACGCCCGAGGGGGTGCTCGTGCACGTGCTCGAAGTCTTCACCGACGAGGGCGTGCTCACGCTCCTTGCTCCCGCACCAGCGGTCTCTCGCCTGCTCTCCCTCGTCGGCCGGTGGGCGGACCAGTGGCGTTGGGCGCGCTCGTCGGCCGGCGAAGTCCGCGGGCGCAAGCGCCTGCACGCAGCGGTGCCGTCGGCGCTGCTGCGCCGGCATCGTGAACGGCGGTCGATCGCGGTCGCCTGACCAATCGATCACAGTCGCCGAATGCCGGCGCGCTTCGGAACTGGCGGCGTGGAACTGTCGGTGCCTTGTGGCCCGACGGCACCGAAGCGGCGCCGAGCTGGTTGCCCTCGTCGAATCGGGTGCTCGCGGGGTGGGCCGATCGGGCACAGGCCAGGTTCATCGGTAATGTGAGTTGTCGCTGTGCCCCCCGCCCACCTGATCGCCGCGTCCCCGACGCAAGTCCCTCCGCTGGCGGGGCACCAATTCTTTTCGACCGACCTGGGCGTCGTGCCGATCACCCTCTTGGTCCTCGCACTCGTCCTCTACTTCTTCGGAGTTCGAAGGGCGAACCAGCTGCATCCGCGACATCCGTGGTCCGGCTGGCGAACCGCGGCGTGGACCGCGGCGACGGTGATCACGGCCATCGCCACCTTGAGCTTCATCGGTGTCTACGACGATGTGCTCTTCTACGACCACATGATCCAGCACCTGCTGTTGATCATGGTGGCCGGTGCCTTGTTCGCGTTGGGCGCGCCCTGCCGGTTGGCGCTGTGGGCCACGACCGGACGCGCCCACGCGGTGGTGATGCGGGCGCTGCGCTCAGCGCCCTCGCGTCTTGCGGGGAACCCTTTCGTGGCGTTCCTGATCTATGCGATCATCATCCCGCTCACGCACCTCACGGCCTTCTATAACTTCACGCTCGAGTACGAATCCGTGCACGATCTCGAGCACGTCGTCTACCTGGTCGTCGGGTATCTGTTCTGGCGACAGGTGTTCCCCGGCGAACCCACGGGGCGCAAACGCCTCTACCCGGCGCTGCGCCTCGCATACCTCGCGGCTGCCGTACCGATCGATACCTTCACCGGGCTCTCGCTAGCCGCGACGGGCCACGAGCTCTTCCCGGCCTACGTGCGCCAGCACCGCACGTGGGGACCTTCACTCGTGCTCGACCTGCACATCGGGGGGACGATCATGTGGGTCGGGGGAGACACGTTGATGCTGTTGGCAATGATCCCGGTGGTCCTCGAGTGGGTCCGCTACGAGGAACGCCGCGCCGTGCGAGCCGATCGTGAGCTCGACGCGCTCGTCCCCGAGCCCGCCGTCAGTCACGACGTGGAGCCAGCTCGTCAATCCGTGCCAGTAGCTCATCGGAGAGCTGCCAGTCCGCCCCCTTGACGTTCGCGCGCACCTGTTCCGGCGAGGTCGCGCCGGCGATGACCGAGGCGACCTGGGGGCGGGAGAGGAGCCAGGCGATCGCCAGTTCCAAGACGCGGTGACCCTCGCTGTCGGCGAGTTCGATCAATCGCTCGACGATGGCGATCCGCCGCTCCGAAAGGGCCCGGTTGCGCACGTCCTCGGGCATCTCGGTGAGCCGGGTGTGCTCGGGAAGGGGCTGGTTCCGGCGGTACTTGCCGGTGAGCAGGCCAGCAGCGAGCGGGAAGTAGGGGAGGAAGGCGAGGTGGAGCCGATCGCACTCCGCGAGGACGCCCTCCTCGGGCTCGCGATGCAACAGGTTGTACTGGTTCTGGACGCTGACGAAGTGGGTCAGCCCGCCGGCAGTGGCCGCTTCGTCGGCCTCGCGCAGTTGGTCGACCGAGAAGTTGGAGCAACCGATCTCCCGAACCTTGCCAGCCTTCACCAACTCGTCGAGCGCACCGAGGGTGTCGGCGATGGGCGTCTGGGGGTCCGGGAAGTGGAGCTGGTAGAGGTCGATCCAGTCAGTCCCCAGCCTGCGGAGGCTGTCGTCGACGGCACGGCGCACGTAGTCGGGACGAGCCCCGTGGCGCTCCTCGTCGATCTTCGAGCCGAACTTCGTGGCGATCAGAACCTCGTCGCGGTGGGAACCGAGAGCCTTGCCAAGGTACTCCTCGCTCAGCGTGCCGCCGTAGGTGTCGGCGGTGTCGAAGAAGGTGATGCCGACGTCGAGCGCAGTGTGAACCACCTTGGTCGCCGCATCGGCATCGATGCGCATCCCGAAGTTGTTGCATCCGAGCCCGATGACCGATGCGTCGAGCTGTCCGATCTTTCGCGTGTCCATCACCCGTTCCCTCCGTCTCGTTCGCTCGAGAGTTTCGCTGCTGTCCGAGACACGATAAATGCCCATCGGTGACAGAAGAAATGCCGGTTGGGGACGGGTGCAGTTCCTGTCGTGCTGGGTCTGAGCGGAGGGAGGTGCCGAGCCCCCATTAGCGTCGGTGCTGTGCAGGGGACTTTCGGAGAGCGGGCAATCGAGCCGCATCGGCCCGCAACGCTGCGGACGGTCGATGCCATCCCGCGGATTCGAGCTCGGCGGCTCGAGGAACCCAACCTGGCACAGCTCGGCCGCCGAGGCCTGCAGATTGCCACGGTGACGGCGAGGAGGATCCTCCCCGTCGTCATTCGCCAGCTTCGCCAGCTGCGCAACGGCCGGCTGCCCGCCACGGTGTTGGCGGAGCCGCTCCGCCTCATCTTCGAGGACCTCGGCGGCACGTTCATCAAGTTCGGTCAGGTCATGGCCTCGTCGCCGGGAATGTTTGGGGAGGACGTGGCAAACGCCTTCCGTTCGTGTCTCGACACTGGTCCTCCGGTGCCGTTCCCTGCTGTCCGTCGCCGGATCGAAGACGACTTGGGGATTGCCCTCGGTGATGCGTTCGCCGACTTCGAAACCGAGCCCGTTGGCCGCGCCTCGATCGCCGTCGTGCATCGGGCACGCCTCCACGACGGTCGCCGGGTTGCGGTGAAGATCATCCGCCCGGGGATCGAGCGCCAGGTGGCGACGGACCTCGACCTGATGCAACCGCTGCTGGAGATCCTGGTGCGGGAGACGGGCGACCAGATGGCGGGCTCGGTGCTGCAGCTCGTCGACGGCTTCCGGGTCCAGGTCGGCGAGGAGATGGACCTGCGCAACGAAGCGCGGTCGCTCGAGTACTTCCGTCGAGGCTTGGCCGAGGCCGACTTTCCCCTCCTGGTGGTTCCCGAGCCTTACCCCGAGCTGACAGGGCCCAACGTGCTCACCATGGAGCTCTTCGACGGCGTGCCCATCGACGACCTCGCCAAGGTGGCCGACTGGGGCGTCGACCCTGCGCCCCTCATCGAGCAGGTCGTGCGGTGGTTCCTCCTGACGACCGTGCGCATGGGCGTCTTCCACGGGGACATCCACGCCGGCAACATGCTGTTGCTGCGCGACGGGCGCATCGCCATCGTCGACTGGGGGATCGTGGGCCGGCTCGATCCCGACACCCACCACTTCTTCCTGCGGGTGCTGGCTGCGGTGCTCGGCGAGGAGGAAGCGTGGACCGACGTCACCAGCACGCTCGTCAAGATCTACGGACCCGCGCTCGGTGAGGCCGTGGGCATGTCGAACGAGCAGATGGCGCTGTTCATCCGGAGCCTGGTCGAGCCAACCTTCACCCGGCCCTTCGGGGAGGTGAGCCTCGCCAACGTCATGCAGGCGATCCAGGCACAGGTGACCAAGGCACAGGGCATCGAGGCGCATCAGCGCTCGCTGCGAGCGATCGTTCGGCGGTTGCGTTTCCAGCGTCGGGTGCGGCGGCTCGCCGACGAGGCGGGTGGCCTATTCTCGGATTTCGACCGCGGAAGCTTCCTTCTGGGCAAGCAGCTCATGTACTTCGAGCGCTACGGACGGTTGTTCCTGCGCGACGTGCCCCTGCTCAACGACCCCGAGTTCCTTCGCGACCTGCTCTCGGGAGCTCGAGCGCAGGAGCAGTCGCGACCCGGCGGCTGATCTCAACCACCCGCCATTCGAGGGCCGGATCCGACCGTGCGGTGTCCGAGCCCCTGGCGGGTCCGCGTGGGCCGTGAGGGCGCTGGGGTCTCCGCGTCAGACTTGGCCGATCTTCCGAGTTGGTTGGGCACCACCGGTATGCTCGGGTGCCGCTCAGCATCCGATGAGGAGGTGCCGGTGAAAGTCGTCGTCAACTTCGACACGTGCGAGAGCAACGCGGTGTGCATGGGGATCCTGCCGGAGGTGTTCGAGGTGCGGGACGACGGGTTCTTGTACGTCCTCGACGAACATCCGCCCGAGTCGCTGCGTCCCAAGCTCGAGGAGTGCGTCGCGAGCTGTCCGACCGAGTCCATCTCGATCGTCGACGAGGAGTGATCGTTCGCCCCAGACTGGATTGTCCATGACCGGTCCGCAGCCGAGGGTTCGCTTCGCTCCCTCGCCCACGGGGTACTTCCACGTCGGCAGTGCACGGACGAGCTTGTTCAACTGGCTGTTCGCTCGCCAGCAGGGCGGGACGTTCATCCTTCGGATCGAGGACACCGATGCTGAGCGGAGCCGCCCGGAGTGGGTGAGCGGCATCCTCTCGGCGATGGCGTGGCTGGGGATGGAGCCCGACGAGGGCCCGTTCTTCCAATCGGCCCGAGCCGATCGTCATCGTGAGGCAATCGACGCGCTCTGGAACGGTGGTTTCCTCTACGCGTGCGACTGCACGCGGGAAGCGGTCATCGAGCGCACCCGGAACAACGCGGTGCCCGGATACGACGGGTTCTGCAGGGATCGCGGGCTTGAGCGCGGACCAGGACGCGCGTTGCGGTTCAGGGTTCCCGACGAAGGAACGACCGTGGTGCACGATCTCGTTCGGGGTGACGTGGAGTTCCCGAACGCGTCGATGGAGGACTTCGTCTGCGCGAAGTCCAACGGGCAGCCGCTCTTTGTGTTCGCGAACGTCGTTGACGATCGTGATAGCGCGATCACCCATGTGATCCGTGGTGAGGACCTCTTGCCATCGACCCCCAAGGGCATCTTGTTGTGGCACGCGCTCGACAGCGTCGCCGACGGCGGCATCCGGGCGCTCCCGCGCTTCGCGCACCTTCCCATGTTGGTGAACGAGCGTCGCCAGAAGCTGTCGAAGCGGCGTGATCCCGTTGCGCTCGAGCTCTATCGCGACGCGGGGTATCTCGCCGTGGCGATGCGCAACTACCTGGCATTGCTCGGTTGGAGTCCGCCCGGCGACCAGGAGAAGGTCGACGTCGAGGTCTTGATCTCCACGTTCCGGCTCGAAGACGTGCACCACGCTCCGGCGTTCTTCGACGTCCAGAAGCTTCGGCACCTCAACGGCGAGTACATCCGTGAGCTCTCGCTCGACGCATTCGTGGAGGCATCGCTGCCCTGGGTCGCGCCCGATCAGGGGGCGCCATCCATCGCCGCTCCCCAGGCGGCGATTGCACCCCGCGAGACGACCTCATCCGGACCCACGCCGCCGCCCGGGGCCGCTGCCCCCACGGCGTGGCGACCACCGACCGACCCGCCATGGCCCCGAGAACGATTCGATCCCGCGGCATTCCGCCGCATCGCACCGGCCGTGCAGGAGCGAGTCACCACGCTCGGGGAGGTTCCGGCGATGATCGACTTTCTGTTCCTCGTCGATCCGATCATCGATCCGGTCAGCTGGGAGAAGGTCGTCGCCGACCCGAATGCTCGTTCCGTGCTGTCTGCTGCGGCGGAGCGGTATGCCGCGTGCGAGTGGGTGGCTGCCGTCCTCCACGACGAGACGCGGGCGCTCGGTGACCAGCTCGGGTTGAAGCTGAACAAGGCGCAAGCGCCGATCCGAGTAGCGATCACGGGCAGGGGCGTCGGACCGCCGTTGTTCGAATCACTCGAGGTCCTCGGGCGTGACGTGACCTTGCAGCGAATTCGCCAGGCGCTGGACCGGCTCTCGTCATCTTCGGGTACCCTCTGAGCTCACCCATTCGGGGGTGGTGTAATCGGCAACACGGCAGGTTCTGGCCCTGCTATTGGGGGTTCGAGTCCTCCCCCCCGAGCTGAGGATGCGCGTCCATCCGGGCGTGCAGCTCCTCGGCCCCATCGTCTAGAGGCCAAGGACACCACCCTCTCAAGGTGGAGACACGGGTTCGAATCCCGTTGGGGCTGCCATCCACAAGGGATTGTGCGGGGGCTGGACCACGACCTGAGCTGCGACCCGACGTGAGCGCCCCCAGGAGCGGGGAACCTGGTGGTTTGCTGTTCATGGGTGGAAGAGCGCTTCAGCGAAGGCGCTCTCGAAGTCAGCTGCTCGGGATCACCGCGACCCTGCTGCGACCGCTCCTTCTACCAGTCCGCAATGGCGGCGCGCCGCGTGTGCCTGCCCGCGCGACGCGTCCCCTAGGTGACGGCGGTCGCCAACGCCCACGGGGACAGGCTCTGGGGCAAACGCCCGAGCAGGCTGCGGCCCTGCCGCGTTCTGGAAGGGCGCGAGGTCGCCTCCGTTCGGTCGCTGATCGTTGGGTGAGGAGCGCTGCGGCGGGAAGCACTCGAGCGCGACGGTCGCCACCGAAGGCGGGTGTCCTTGCCATCCCCACCGATGACCCCGACCAGTTCCGTCAAGGGCAGCCCATGCTCGAAGCCGCCTCCCGACACAGGCGGATCAGAAGACCCGGCCCGCTAGTGGCCTGAGCGCCTGACGGTGACGCGGCCGGCTCGCCACCAGCCAGCGGCGGTGTAGAGGGAGGCAGGTACGAGCGCTCGTGAGACGGCAGTCGCCCCGGCCGCGGCGAGCGCGATCGGTACGAGGAGGGAAAGCCCGCTCCGGGTGAGCTCGACGACGAGCACGACGGAAGCGAGGGGGCTCTGCATGGCACCCGACAGCAGTGCCGCTGCGCCGATGAGCGCGAATCCGGCAACTGGTCCGGCCGGGAGGACGGTTTCCCAGGCCCGTCCCGCCAAGGTGCCGGCGAGCGCTCCGATGGTCAGCGTCGGTGTGAACAATCCGCCGACCGCCCCCGCGCGCAGGCACGCGGCGGTGGCCAGCGGGCGAGCCGCCACGATGGCGCCGACCAGAGGGAGTCCGATCGCACCGGAGAGTGCGAGCTGGGCGACGTCCTTGCCGTTCCCCAGTACTTCGGGGAGCACGATCGCGACGGCGCCCACAGCCATGAAAGCGGCCGTGATGGTGCCGAGGCTCCTCGCTCCTGTTGTCGCTCGAGCCTTTGCCCAGCCCACGAGCACGATGAGGCTGCTCCCGAGCAGGCCAGCCACCAGCCCGGCGAGCACCGCCCAGATGGTGAGCGACGCGCTCAGCGAGAGGTGGCCAACATGGTAGGTCGGGCGGTCCGGGAGCAACAGCCAGGAGAACTCGGTCGCCACAGCGGCGGTGGCGATTGCGGGGACGACGGTGGGCAGGGACATGCTGCCGAGCAGCACCTCCGCGGCGAAGAGTGCGCCACCGAGGGGCACGTTGTAGACCGCGGCCATGCCCGCTCCTGCCCCGCATGCGACGAGGACCCGCCGCTGCGTCGGCGTGAGGCCCGCTCGGTCGCACAGCGCGCTCGCCAGTCCCGCGCCAAGCTCTTTGGGGGCACCCTCTCGTCCGAGCGTGGCCCCGGCGCCGACGGCCACGATCTGCAAGAGCGCGTTCGTCGCGGTGTCGAGCGGCCGGAGCCGCCCCTGGTGTTCCCATACCGCCTCATCGATCCCCCGCACCGGGCCCCCGAACCTGCGCAACGAGACCCACGCTGCGCCGAGGACGACTCCTGCGCCTGTCAGCACGACGACCCGGCGCCACGCCGGTCCGCGGTGAACGCCAGTTTGGAAGTCGCCGTGGTGGTAGCCGTAGGCGAAGTGCTGGACCGCGTGGAGGATCCCCATGAGCACGCCGGCGCCGAGCCCCGCTCCGAGGCCGATGAGAACGACGACGATCCAGAACCGCCAGGAGCGGAGGCCCTGGTCCTCCCCACCATGGTCAACCGGGAGATTGGGCTGGTGCGGTCCTGCCTCGCCCGCGGCCATCACCACAGCGCTAGCGGAGGAGATGGTGGGGAGCGCGGTGCCGTTGACTGGGCTGACCAGCGCCGGCCACCACCGGGGCCCGACCAGGAGCCAAGAACGTCCCGGAGACGCCGACCGAGGCGCGGCTCGACGAGACCCTCAGGGCGACCACCATGACCCAAGCGTAGGCTCGGTCCGCCGTCGCCCGGTTTCAGCGAGCGCTCCTCGTGGCACAACGACCTGCTCGGATGCTGCCAAGATCGAAGAAGACCACTGACCTGGTCGTCCCAGCCGGAAGGAGCCCCACCGATGGATCATTCCGACTCGTCGATCCAAGCGCGGCCTGACGCGCCTGCCATCCGAGCTGGAACACAGGCCACCGGCCAGGAGGCTGAGGCAGTCGAGCAGATCACGAGCCTCGAGGGAATCCCCGCGTTGTCCCTCGACGCGATCAGCTCGGTTGCCTACGGACCGGAGGCGATGCTGGTGGTGCTGGCGAGCGCCGGCACCGGGGCGCTCGCCAAGATCGAGCCGATCACGGTCGCGATCGTGGCGCTCCTTTTGATCCTGGTCTTCTCCTACCGCCAGGTGATTCAGGCCTATCCCGACGGGGGCGGCTGCTATGCCGTCTCCAAGGCCAACCTCGGTCGCCCGGCCAGCCTCCTCGCCGGGGCTGCGCTCATCGTCGACTACGTGCTCACGGTGGCGGTGTCGATCGCTGCCGGCGTTGCCGCGTTGGTGTCGGCCTTCCCGAGGCTCGCCCCGGACAGCCTTCCGATCGCCCTCGGTATCCTCGGGGTGCTCACCGCGCTCAACCTTCGAGGCCTGGCGACGAGTGCTCGGGCGCTTCTGCTTCCGACGGCCGTGTTCATCGTCGGGATCTACCTCGTGATCGTCGCAGGGTTGTTGCGCTCCCATCCGGTCGCCGGCGCGGGGATCCACGTGGCCCTCCCGACGGCGACAGCCGCGGTGGGCGTACTGGTCATCTTGAAGGCGTTCGCAGCCGGGTGCAGCGCGCTCACCGGGGTGGAGGCCATTGCCAACGACGTGCCGGCCTTCCGCGAGCCCAAGGTGCGCCGGGCGATGCGGACCGAGGTGCTCCTGGGAGGGATCCTCGGCACCATGCTGCTCGGCCTGTCGGTGCTCACCGTCCGCTTTCACATCGCCCCCGAGGCCTCCCAGACGGTACTCAGCCAGATCACCGGCGCCTCCGTCGGCCGGGGCACCATCTATTACGTCGTCGACCTGTCGACGACGGCCATCCTGGCGATCGCGGCGAACACCTCCTTCGGCGGGTTGCCGGTCCTGGCCAGCCTGCTTGCCCGGGACAACCTGCTCCCGCACTTCTTCGGGCTGCGTGCGGACCGTCCCGTCTATCGCTACGGCGTGGTCGCGCTCGCGGTCCTGGCTGGGGCGCTGCTGATCGCGGTCGACGTCAATACCAACGCCCTCATCCCGCTCTTTGCCATCGGTGTGTTCACCGGCTTCACCCTCTCCCAGACCGGCCTGGTGCGCCATTGGCTCCAGACGCGGCCACCGCGCTGGGGCGCCCGTGCCGTCCTCAACGGCCTCGGCGCAGCGATGACGGCGGTGGCGACCGTCATCTTCGTCGTCACCAAGTTCACCGCCGGTGCCTGGGTCGTCGTCCTCGCCGTGCCGGCGTTGATCCTGCTGTTCACACGCATCGACGCCTACTACCGCGACGTTGCTTCCGAGATCCACCTCGGCGAGATCCCCCCCAAGCCGACGCGTCAGCCAAGCCTCGTGATCGTCGCCGTCGCCGCCGTGTCGGCCATGGCCGAGCATGCCCTCACGACTGCGCGCTCGCTGGGGGACGCGGTCGAGGCGGTGAGCGTGCAGTTCGACGACGAGCGAGCCCAAGCGCTCCAGGCTGACTGGGACCGATGGGCTCCAGGCGTGCCGCTCACCATCCTGCGCCCCCGCACGCGCTCGGTGACCAAGCCCATGCTGGCGTACCTGAGCGCCCTGCGGCGCAAGGATCACCCCCAGGTGCTCGTGCTCATCCCCGAGGTGGAGCCCCGGAAATGGCGCCACCAGGTCCTCCAGAACCAACGCGGGATCCTGCTCGCCAACGCGCTGCGCCGCCACAGCGACGTCAACGTCGCCCGGGTCCCCTACCGGCTCTCCAGGGGGTAGCGGTGGGCCCGGGTGATCCGCCGGCGGCGACCCCGATCGGTAGGGAGCGCCGGTGGCCCGACAGCGACAGCCAGCTCGACGACCATGCGAGACCGATGACGCCGAAGCACTCAGGGGCCCCTCAACTCGGTCGCCCTCAAGCCCCGTTGGGCCCGGCGTTGCTTGCGGTTGGGTGCTCACAGGGGAGTGGCGGCAGCGCCAGGCGCGTCGTTCCGCGTGCGGTCGGGCCCCTCGCTCCGTTCGGGGGGACCGCTGCCGCTCTTTGTGCGCAGCGAGAGATAGGCCGCAGCGCCGACGGGGATCGGTAGCCAGAAATTGACGAGCCGGTAGGTGATCACTGCAACGATGGCGACGGCACGCGTGGCACCGAACCCGACGAGGCTTGGGACGAGCACTCCCTCGACGACCCCCAGCCCGCCCGGCGTCACGGGGATGACCGCGAGGACGTACGCGAGCCCGTAGGCAACGAGCAGGCCGTCGGGGTTCTCGACGTGGCCGAATGCGGCAAGGAAGACGAACAGCGACGCCGCGTCGAGGAGCCAATTGGCCGCCGCCCACCCGACGGCCCGACGCATCAGGGCGTGGTCGGCCGCCATGACCCGGATCCTTGCGGCGACCTGGTGCACGACCCGGTCGATGTCGTCGGCGACGCTCGGTTTCAAAAATGCCAGTCGGCCGACAAGGGCTCGGAAGATGGCAGCCGCGCGGTCCTCGCCCTTGGTGACGAGCAGCACGATTCCAGCGAAGGTGGTCAACGCCAATGCGCCGACGATGGCCGCAGTGGCATAGAGCGGGTTGAATCCGGTCAACGGAATCGAGACGATCAGCGCCAGCCACAAGATCGCGTTGAGGACCAAGGCCGAACCGATCCCTTGGATGGCGAGTGCCAAGCCCGCATCACTGCCGGTCGCCCCTTCGTTGACCAGCAACCGGTACCCAAGCGCATCCCCACCGGCGGTGCCACCCGGGAGCACATGGCTGAGGGCCAACGTTGAGAGGTCGATCCGCCAGAGCCGGGAGAACCTGGCGGATCCCGGGGGGAGTACTGCCCGGGTGAGCTCGGCGTAGCTCGCCAGGCTCGCGACCTCGAGCGCCGTGGCGAGGACGACGAAGCCAACGTTCACCTGTCCGAGCAGGGACAAGGAGCGACCAACCCCGCCGAGTTGAGGGAGGACCAGGTACTCCACGACCAAGGCAAGCACGATGGCCAGGACGCCACGGCGGAGGGGGTGTCGGCCCGCCAACCACCGCCACCACCGAGCCCGCTTCGGTGGCTCGGCCACCGTGGCCTGGTCGTTCACCGGCACACCGCGATACCTACCCAGGTGTCCGGGGGGCCTGGCGGCCGCGACCGGACCACGGTCGGCGGACGGCTCGACCGATGGCCGAGACGACAGGGCCCTTGACCTCGCGGGTGGCTGTGTACAGGCCCGGTTCTCGTCTTCGGCGGACATCCTGGCCGCGGCGAGGCTGAGCAGCTCCTCGGCCTCCTCGACCGGCTGAGATCACGACCTGGGGCTCGGCTCCGCTGGATGCACACTCGCGTGGCTGGGGAAGCCCTGGTGGCAATTGCCGACGCTCATTGGGGGACTTGGGTGGTCAGCGGCTTTCGGGCCCAGGCGACCACGACCCTGTCTCGCTCGGTGGGATCCCGTTCCTTTTGCGCTGGCTGTTGGCGCTGATCAGCGCCGTGCCCGTGGTCGATGGGGCGGTCGCGAGCCTCGAGGACTTCGACGACGAGGTCGCTCGGTAGTGCGGCACGGAGGCGTTCGACCGTGAGGAGCCGATCAGGATCAGGCGGACCGTGGCGACCGAGGCTTGTGACGTGATGACCAACCACGTAGAGGTGGCCACCCGGACGCAGCGAGCGTGAGGCGGAGGAGAGGATGGCAGCGAGGACCTCGGGCCCGGGGTGGAGATTGGCGACGATGACGAGATCGAAGCGGGCTTCTTCGGGTTGCCATCTCGCCACGTCGGCGTGCACCGTCGTCACGGTGACGCCGAGCGCGTTCGCTGCGGCGGTGGCTTGCTCCAAGCCGACCCAGGAGGCGTCCAGGAGGGTCATATCCCAACCTTTTGCGGCGAGCCAGAGACTGTTACGGCCTGGTCCAGATCCGAGGTCGAGGCCGCGTCCGGGCGGCAATGGTTCCGCCAGGGCGACCAAGAAGGGGTCGGGATCCGTCGGCCATCCCTGTTCAGCGAATCGCCGGTCCCACATCCCAGCGTTGGGGAATGCGGTCATCGCAGCCCGGCGGTCCCCAAGCCCCCACCGCTGGGGCTCCGGGTGGCTGCGGTCGGATGGTCGCTCGAGGCGGTGGTCACGACCGGACCTGGTTCATCGACCGGCGCACCTGTTCGAGCGCGCCCGGAGGGAAGTCGACGGCCCCACCGAGCGCGGTCGCGGCGATCTCTGCCTCGGCAGCTTCTTCGATGGCCACGACCAAGCGGGCTGTGGTCATGGGGTCGGTGCTGAAGGCAAGGAGCCCGTGGTTGGCGAGCAGCACTGCTGAGGTCGTCGGGTGCTGCTCGAGGACCGACGCGATGGCGCGGACCGAGATCTCTGAGCCTCGCGGTCCCCAGGGGACGACTGGGATGGCCTCAGCCTGGCCGAACCGCAGGAGCGGCTCGGCCCGGCACGGGAGCTCCTTGTTCGCCAGCGCGAAGCCGGTGGCGGCGGGGGAGTGCGTATGGATGATCCCGCCCGCATCGGGCCGGGAGCGATAGACGACGGCATGCATGGCGACGATCTCGGCGTTCTCAGGAGAGAGTTCGCCTTCGAGGACACGGCCCTGCAAATCGATGGTCGCCACTTGGTCGGGATGCAAGTCGCGCACGATCCCGGTCGTGGTCAGGGCAAAGCGGTCGACAGCCAGTCGGGCGCTCAAATTGGCGTGCCCTGCATGGGACATCACCCCGGCGTCGAAGAGGTAGCGGGCAGCGGTTGCGACCATCGTGCCCGGGCTGGTGGTGTTCGTTTGCGCAGCCATGACGGACCTCCTTCGTGGTGTCCACTTCGAACGGAGCGGTATCGGTAGTGGGGTCCCTGACGACCCTACGGTGAATTCCTGAAACGCCGACGCTTCCAGGGTGCCGTGCGGAGTGGGGCCGGGTCTGAGACGATGAGTTCTCGCAGGCCAGGCGCTCCGGGGGCTCGAACGCGGTGCTGGCACGACCGAGCTCAGAGCGCCACCGCCGACTGTGCAGCCGTGTACGCCGCGACGCCGACGAGCAACCAGACGAACCACGTTGTCAAACGCGCCGCGGGAACCCGGCCGGCGACGAGGTCGCCGAGCACGACCCCGATCAGTCCCGCGAAGGTGAAGGCAAGGGCGACGCTCCACTCGATATGGGAGGACGGGAGACGGAAGGCAAGCGCTTCCGCGGAGTTCACCGCGATGACCAACAGTGAGGTCCCGACGGCAACGGGCATGTCGAAGCCCAGGGCGAGGACGAGGCCCGGAACGATGACGAAGCCGCCTCCGACACCGAAGAAGCCGGTCAGGAAACCGACGGCGGTGCCCGTCCCAACGACGCGCAGCGCGCGCTCGAGCGCAGCCGAACGCTGGGGTTGGGTCTCGCCCACACCCGGCGGGGGGTCTTCGCCCGCGCGTGGCGACGCAACGCTCGGCGGTCGTGACCGGCGCTCGACGTTTCGGAGCTGCTCAGCACAATGGCACGGTGTCTCGTCGTGGCGACCATGCATGCGCCACGCGGCAAGCGCCATGAGCCCGGCGAATGCGAGCAACAGCACGTGGCTCGGGACGGCATGGTTCAGCACCGAGCCGGCGAAGGATCCGCCGATCCCTGCCAGACCGAACACGAGCCCAGCCCCGATCCGGACGCGCCCGGCGCGCAGATGGCCGACCATGCCGGCGAGGGCCGTGGTCCCAACGACGAGCAGTGAGGTCGTGGTCGCGGACCTCGCGCTCTGTCCAGCACCGTAGACGAGGGCGGGGACCGCGAGAATGGAACCGCCGCCACCGAGGGTACCGAGGGAGAGCCCGATGAGAAAGCCGAGCGGCGACGCGACGGCAGCTCTCACCGACGTGAGGGCCACGAGTCGAGGCAACGTCATTTTCCGTGGTTCGGATCCTTCGGTCCCATCAGATCGGTCCCCACGAAGCTGCCACCCACGTGCGTTGCCAGTGGTCGCAGCGGTTCTTTGGGACCTCGGGCGTCACTCGCGCTGGCTCGCGTGTCAACCGGTCGGTTCGTGGCGCCGAATCCGGCGCCCTGAGACCTCGCCCGGCACGAGGCGGACCACGAGGTCGTGATCGCCGTCCCAACGCTTGAGGCCCAGTGCGTCGATCCTTGTCACCACCTCGGGGTCGTCAACGAGCTCAGCCTCCCCTGAAACGAGGACGCTCCACCCCTCCCCCAGCGTTTCGTCGAGGTGATCAACTTCGATGCCGAGCGGGCTCCCTGCGCGCAGTGCGCGCGCGATCGCTCCTTCGCCCGTGCGGAAGACGATGGCGCCGTCGAGCATCCGAAAGTCAACAGGGAGCGCGACCGGCCCTCGCGTTCCTTCGACGAAGACCGCCCGCCCCACGCCGCCAGGACGGAGCAGCTCGAGGGACGTGGACCGGTCGAGTGCCAGGAGCTGTGGTGGGGATCCCGACGGTTCGTCTGGCGTCCGTTCGGCACCGCCTCGGAGCCAGGAAACGCTGGTCTCCAGTGCCCCGGCGAGGCGAGCACAGGCAGCAGGACTTGGTCGGGCGCCGGCGTGATGCTCGACATATTCCAGATATCCAGGGTGCATTCCGGCCCGGCGCGCGAGCTCTTCAACGCTCATGCCGAGCGCCCGTCGACGAGCCGCGACCCGCCGGCCCAAGTCGCCAGGGTCATCAGGGAGCGGTCGCGACGCCAGGTCGGACTCTGGCTCACTCATGCCATTCCCCCGTGGTGGTGATGACCGGTCGTGGCAGGGGCCTTCGCACCCTCGGAGGTCTCGAGGCCAAGACGACGCCGAACGCGTTCGGCAAGTGTGGGGGGGATCACGCTGTCGGGGTCGTGGAGGTGGCCGAGCGAGGACATGGCGCCGACGAGCGCCTGGTAGAGGGGGGGACAGGTCGCGCAGCTGGCGAGATGGGCCTCGAGCGTGCGACGTTGTGCTGGATCGAGCTCGTCGTCGAGATAGCTCGATACCTGTTCCCGGGCCTCCCAGCAGCTGAGCGGCACGCCGGCATTGGCCGTCCGCCGCTGCGCTTGTTGTGAAAGCGCGCTCACGAGCATCATCCTCCCTCGCCGAATTCGCTGTTTGGCCGCAGGGACCGAGACATCGAGAATGGTTGCGACCTCGGCCGCGGAGAAACCTTCGGCGTCGTGGAGCACGAGGGCGCTGCGGTAATGGTGCGGCACATGCACCAGCGCATCGCGAAGCTCTGCAGCCGACTCGGCGCGTTCGACCACTCGTTCGGCATCGACGCTGTAGGTTTCGTCGCGCCAACGGCGCTCGACTTCGTCGACGCTGAGCTCGTGGCTGTGGCGGCGAGCCCGATCGACTGCCAGGTGGGAGAGGATCTGATGGAGCCAGGTGCGAAGTGACGCCTCCCCTCGGTACTGCGCGGCGTGTTCGAGCGCTCGCACCACCGTGTCGCCGACGAGGTCTTCTGCCTCTGCCTCGTTCGGCGTGATCGATCGGGCATAGCGATACAACCCGGGGAGCTCTGCCGCCACCGAGTCAGGGAGATCCAGGCTCGAAGCGTTGCTCCCCGGGTCCTTGCCCACGCGTCACAGTCTGCCGAGTACCGTCGCCACGCGACAATGCGGAGGTACCTCAGGCTGCCTTGCGCAAGGGTGAGCCCTGGTGTCCGACAGCCGTGTGCTCGCGCATTCCCCTCGTCGTGATGCCCAACAGGCGGTAGAGGGGGCAGTACCCGCTGGCTGCAGTGAGGACCATCACCCCTGCAACGACCAGCAGCACGATCCCGCCTGCTGACGAGAACCCCAGCACCCCGCCGCCGGCGACCGCCCCAGCTGCCACGAGGATGCGAAGAGCCCGATCGATCGTTCCCACGTTCTGTTTCATCGCCTGCTCCTTTGCTCGATGAGCTTTTCACGTCCTTAGACGCACGAGCGGCCAGGAGGGATACAGCTGCTGGTCAGGGTCCCTTCGAGTCACGTTGTCGCGTCCGAGGGGACTTGGGGATCCGGCGCAGCTCGGTGATCAATGAACCCACGCCCACGCCGGCGACGGAGACGACGACCAGCACGAGGGGGAGTCCGAGGTGGTCGAGGTTGTGAACGTGGACCCCGGTCGAGATGGTCAGTCCGGCGACGTGGGGGAAGGCGATGCCGAAGAGCCCGCCCACCACGAAGGCGATCCCACCGACGCCAAGGGTGCGCGCGGCGACGATGAGCCCGATCCGGCGGGTGACCTCTGGGGTCGCGCCCTTGCGCCGTACGAGCCAGCCGACGAGCCCGCCCACCATGACCTGGACGGCCGTCGTCCCGAGACCGAACAGCGCCCCCGGCACCCACCCGACGGCTGCCGAGGGCATCTCGGGGGCGAGCACGGTATAGACGATGACGGCGAACGCACCGAAGCCCCAGCCGGCGATGAAGCCGTGGAGCGCGGGCATCCAGGGCCTCGGATCGGCGAGGTCAGGCTCGTGGCAATCTGTGCAGGGGTCCTTCGACCAGTGTGGTGGCGGAGCCAGCGCAACGCCGCCGTGAGCGTGGGCATGGAGGTGCACGCCATCCCCGCTCGTGTCTGCGGGCATCGGCGAGCGTCCTTCGGCGGTGGCCTCTCCGCCGCCAGCGGGCGCGGTTGGGAGGTCCTGCGCGCGCCTCGGGCGTACGTGGACGTGGAAGTCGAAGTGCCAGGGAAGCCGACCGCCGTGGATGTAGCGCGCCGCCCAGAGCATCGCGACCCCGACGACCACATAGACGATGTAGTCGCCTCGCGAGCCCAGGGTCAGAAAGCGCGCCAGGGCGAAGTACGCGAGCTCGCTCCCAAGTGCCCGCTGGAGGGTGAAGGCCAGGGAGAAGATGAGGGCATTGCGCATCCCGGCCCGGCTCGAGTAGCCGCCCACCGCGTAGGAGAAGGTGATCGGCCAGGTGTGCTCGTCCGGGGTGATCCCGTGCACCATCCCAAGCAGGAACGCGGTCACCAGGACCGCCCACAGGGCGAGGCCGGTATGCGGGTTCCACAGGTCGAGGGCTACGAGCGGCCCGCTCGCCAGCATCAGGGGATCGGGATCCGCCCTCGCCAGCCGACTGGTTCAGACCACGGGGGCATGCCAGGCCTCCTGGGCGAAAAGGCGCGTGATGGTCGTGTCGAGCGCGGCGAGGTCGGCACTGTGGCGGTTGGCATCGTTGTCCTCGAAGTGCTTGGCCTGGTCGTGCCGCATACGTGCGGTCGTTCCAACGGAACGCCCCTGCGGACTGGAGATGGTGCCCTCCTCATCATGATGCCGGGGCATCGAAGCTCAGCTCCGGTTCCTCCGACAGTACCGTCGGGTTGCTCGCGGACCTGCCGGCGGACGCAGGGTGTCACGGAGCGGGTGCGGTGTCGGAGCGGACCCTGGTGAGCAGCGGGGCCTTGACGAGGTCCAAGACTGCAGTGGCGACGAGCACGGTTGCCAGAAGGACGCCGACGTCGACCAGGGGCACGGCAGCCATGAGGATCCCTCGGGTGGCGAAGATCGTCACCAGGACCAGATCGGCAACGGTCGCGCCCAGCATCCAGGTGCTCGGACGCGACGCCCAGACATGGCGTCGTTCTCGCACCAGGTAGATGGTGGCCTGACCGGTCGCCACCAGCATCACGAAGACCAGGGTCTGGGTGGAGGCCAGGTCCAGGCCGAGCACGTGGCGTCCGATCGAGAAGGTGGCGAAGGCAACGGCGAGCCAAGGGACCGCCACCGCGAGGGCGGCGAGGGAGAGCGCGGGGATCCGCCAGCGGTCAGGGCGGGGGGAGAACCCGACCCGGTCGGTGGCGAGCGACATGGTGACGAAGTCGTTGGCGAACAAAAGGAGCAACACCAAGCGCGGGGTCGTGACGAAGGACCCGGTGGCGAGCAGTCCGAGCCCGAGGAACAAGGACACCTGGAAGGTCTTGGCGATCTTGTTCAAGGTGTAGGTCAGCATCCGTTGGTAGACGCGGCGACCGGTTTCCACCGCGGTGACGATGTTGGAGAGCCCTTCTTGGGTGAGGACCAGGCTGGCCGCTCCCTTGGCGACGTCGGTGGCGGTGGAGACCGCGATCCCGACCTCGGCGCGCTTGAGGGCCGGGGCGTCGTTGACCCCATCGCCGGTCATGCCAACGACGTGCCCCGCGCGTTGCCCGCGCTCGACCAGCGACAGCTTGTCTTCGGGGAGCACGCCGGCGACGACGTCGAAGTCGATCTCGCCGTCCCGGCCGGTGCGGAGGTCTTCGACCGATCCGACGCGTTCGCCGATCCCGACCTGGCGGGCCACCGCTACCGCGGTGGGGGCGGCGTCTCCGGTCACCATCACCACCCGGATCCCGAGATCCTTGAGGTGTCTCACGAGGGTCGCGGAATCCGTCCGGACCGGGTCGCCCAGGGCGAGGAGGCCGGTCACCTCGAGCCGCTGGTCCCCTTTGGCGACCGCGAGCACCCGAGCGCCGCTGGAGGCGAGCTCCTCGACCGCTCCGGGCAGATCCGCCGCCGGCTCCTGGGCCAGGGCGGCCAGCACGGCGGGGGTGCCCTTCATGACCCGCAGCGCGGCGCCGTCGACGTCGACCGTCGCTTCGGAACGCTTCGTCGACGGGTCAAAGGGGACGAATGCGCGGCGACGGCCTGGCTTCGGGGCGGCCACGGCCGTTGCGGCCTGCAAGACCGCAAGGTCGATGGGATCCTGGGTGGCCTCGTCGGAGGCAGCCGCCGCGAGCGCGAGCACCTCGGCATCGGTGTGCGGGGCGAAGGGGCGGACCCCGACGACCGACAGACGGTTCTCGGTGATGGTCCCGGTCTTGTCCGTGCACAGCAGGTCCATGGCGGCAGCTTCTTCGATGGCGGAAAGGTGGGTGACGAGCACCCCGGCTCGAGCCAGCTCGAGTGCGCCGACCGAGGTGGCGAGGGTGAAGGTGGCGGGCAAGGCCACCGGAACGGTGGCCACGACGAGGATGAGGACGAAGGGGAGCAGCTCGCTGGCGGGCAGGTGGGTCACGAGGCCGTAGACGATGATCGCGACGACCAGCGCGCCGTCCAGTGCCAGCAGCGCCCAGACGATCGCAAAGATCGTCTCTTCGAGGTGGCTGGCGGTTTTGGCGGTGCGCATCAGCTGGGCCGTGTGGCCGAAGTAGGTGCGTGCACCGGTTGCGCGCACCTCACCGGTTGCTTCTCCGCGGCGCACGATCGATCCCGAGTAGCAGGTGCCGCCTGGGAGCACCTCGACGTCGGCCGATTCGCCGGTCAACACCGACTGGTCGACCGAAACGGTGCCGTCACTGACGACGAGATCAGCGGGAACGATGTCGCCGACTCGGATGTGGACGACGTCGCCGGGAACGAGCCGCTCGGCGTCGATGAGCTGCCAGCGAGCGTCGCGGCAGACCCGGGCACGGATGGCCAGCCGACTCCGCAGCAGCGAGAGGGCGTTCGCGGCCCTTCCCTCCTGGACGAAGCTGAGCACGCCGTTGAAGACGACCAAGGCGCTGATGATCACCGCCTCAGTGACCTTGCCAGTTGCCAACTCCAAGACCACGGCCACCTCGAGCAGGTATGGCACCGGGCCGGTGAGCTTGGAGGCGAGCCGGCGCAGCAGGTGGCGGCGCTCGGCCGGCAGGGCATTGGGTCCGAAACGGGCGAAGCGATCTGCGGCTTCGGCTTCGGTCAGTCCTCGGGGTGCGCCGACGAGGCGGGTGGCCGTCGCCGCGTCACTACCGGGTTCCTCGCCACCGACCGCGCTCGGTGGGTCGGCATCGTCGGCACCGGAACTGGTCGCTCCGCCCGTGGGGATTTCCACCGGTCGAGTGTGGCACCGACGGTCGGGCGCGGACCAGGGCACCCACCCGGTGACCCCTGGAGGCGACCACGCTCGCGCTCCGTGTGGAGCGCGAGCGTGGTCGGCTTCCTCGCTCCGGTCTGCTCAGCGGTTGGCGCCGACGCGTTAGCCGAAGAGTGGCATCCGGGCACGCCGCGCGGTCCTTGCCAGTAGTGGGGTGCCGAGCACGGTCGCGGCAGCCAGACCACCGAGAACGCCGAAGGCGAGGTCCAGACGTGCGTACGACCCGAGCATCAGCAGGCTCGCAACGAGCGGGCCGAGGGCTTGGCCGCCCGTAGAACCCAGGCCCCAGACGAGTGCGTTCGCGGTGGCCGATCGATCCCTCGGAACGTAGTCAGCGACGAGCGAGAGGAGCAGAGGGAAGCTGGCGAAGGTGAAGAACCCGAAGAGGGACAGGGTGAGCATCGCGGCGGCACCGTGCCCCGAGGTCCCCAGGAAGGCGAAGATACCAACCGCCGAGCCAAGGCTGTCCAGGGCGAGGACCAGACGCTTGTCGAACCGGTCGGCAAGTATCCCGAAGACGGGCTGTCCGACGATCCCGCCGGCGTACATCACCGTCACCGCGGTGCCGAGGGTCCCAGACACCCCTGCGTGGCGCTGGGTGGTGAGGTAGACGGGGACCCACGACACGATCCCGATGAACGCGACCGACCGCACGAACGCGACTCCCATCAGCGCCAGCACGCTGCGGTTGAGGAGCCTCGGGAGCCCGCGTGACCCACCTGGTGGGGCCGGCGTCGAGGACGCCAGATCGTACCGAGGCGCCTCCGCCGCGGTGGCGAGAACGCGTTGGTCGTCGCCTGGGGAAACGCTCCGTTCGCCCGTCACGCTGGCGCGCAGCCCGAACGCGATCCCCAGCGCAGCGAGCAGGCTCAGGCCGCCGAAGACAGCGGTGGTGTCGACCTTGGTGATCCCGAGGGCCGCGACGACGAAGAACAGTGCCGGGTACACGGTCCGTCCCAGGCTGCCGAAGGCGCCATTGATGCCGAGCGCACGACCTCGGGCGGCATCGGTGAAGCTGAGTTGCAGGACTGAGGCTCCGAGCGGGTGGTAGAAGGCGCTGCCGAATCCCGCGATGACTGCCCCCACGATGACGAGGGCTTCGCTCACGGTGCCATGGACCGAGAGGGCGAGGTAGAAGGCGAACAGGCTGACGGCAAGGCCCGTGATGCCCAGGGCGATCATTGTGCCGCGCCGGCCAAGCGCATCGGAGACCAGACCGACGCCGATGCCCACGCCCGCCGAGAAGACGTAGAAGACGGTCAGCATCGCGGTGATCAGTACCGCTGAGGCGTGGTCGGCTTGGGCCAAAAGGTCGCCGATCACCGGGACGAAGAACACGACGCCGTCATTGACGAAGTGCGCCAGCGAGGTCACGGTGATGAGCCGGAGCGCGTGGGGCGAGGGAGCGGAGCGACCGGTCTCGATGATGGGGCCTGGGTCGCTTCGTCGCATCGCGCTCCCTCCAAGCTCGGATCGGGTCCATCAGTTGCCTGGCCGCGCCGAACGCGCCGCGATCGCCAGGGTGCTTGGCCCATTGTCGCGGGTGGGCTCCGCGCGGGCCACAGACGTTGGGGGCGAGATTTGGTCCTGCCGACCTCCGTGCTCCTTATGCCAGCCTGGAAAGCGCGGGACGGCCCGTCTGGGCTCGGTCCTGTATCGTCGCCCAAACGCTGTTCGCGCCCACAGCGCTGGAGTGCCCTACGGGACCCGCAACGACCGAGAGAGGTGAAACATGACCAGCGCTCCCACCGAGGGAATCAAGACCGTCTTGCATCCGGTCTCCGACTTGGCGAAAGCGAAGGCGGTGTACGCGGCCCTTCTCGGTGTGCCGCCACAGGTCGACGAGAGCTTCTACGTCGGCTTCGAAGCGGCGGGCCAGCACATTGGACTCGTGCCGCAAGGAGGAGCGCAGGGCATGACCTCGCCGGTCGCCTATTGGCATGTGTCTGACATCGCCGCGAAGCTGGCTGAGGTGACTGAGGCGGGCGCCGTCGTGAAGGAGCCCGTGCGCGATGTCGGTGGCGGCCGTCTGGTGGCCACGGTCACCGATCCGGATGGCAACGTCCTGGGGCTGCTTCAGGATGGCTGAGACTCAGGACGCGTATGCGACGGGCGGACGAGTCGAGCGGATCGTCCCCGCAGATCGTCGAGATGGCTGGCAGGTTGCGTGCTGCGCCGAGCTGACGAGAGCCGTGCCCGCGTCGCGCGTCGAAGGACGGGTCCCACCGATGCATGTCGCCGTTGCCGCTGGTCGAGCTCGACCGTGAGGAATCGACCCTCCGTGCGCTCGCGGTTGCCCAGTCCATGAGGATCTTGGCTGGCGACCAGACGAGGCCGAGCCGACCGTCGTCGCTTCAGCGCGATGAGCAGGCCTCACCAGTCGACCTGGCACGATCTCGCCCTCGGCGGCAACTCCCAGCTGCTCCAGTTGCTCACCGGCCAGCGGCCCGGGACCAGGATCGCTCGTCCCTGCACGAAGTGGCCGATCCTCATTAGCTACGCGGGATCTGGTTCCAGGGGGTATTGGGGTCGATGCCAGGTTCGCGAGGCAATCCGAGGACTCGGTCACCGAGGATGTTGCGCATGATCTCCGAGGTCCCACCGGCAATCGTGCTTGCTTGTGACCACAGAAAGCTGATGACTGGATCCGAGGCGCTCTCCGGGTGACCTTCGAGGTCGTAGCCCGGGCACAGCATCCCCTTCGCTCCCAGCAGGTCGACGATGAAGGAGCTCAGCCGCTGCCCGAAGAGGGCCCCGCCCAGCTTGAGGATCGATCCTTCCGGGCCTGGGACCCCCTTCTGGCGCTGGACCCGGGCCCGTATGTTGCCGAGCCGCAGGACCTCGGCCTCGATCCACAACCTGGCGATCTGGTCACGGCGGACGGCGTCTCGTTGGCGTGCCGGCAACGACGCCCAGACTTCGAGTGCTTCGGCGATGGGCCCGCTGCCCCGAGGCATGACGTTGCCGCCGATGGAGACCCGCTCGTTCATGAGCGTGGCAGTGGCGACCTTCCAGCCTTCATTTTCCGGTCCGATCCTCATGGAATCGGGCACCCGGGCGGCGGTGAAGAACACTTCATTGAAGTCTGCCCCGCCTGACATCTGCCGCAGCGGTCGAACCTCGACGCCGGGACCCTTCATGTCGAGGATGAACGCAGTGATCCCCTTGTGCTTCGGTGCCTCAGGGTTCGTGCGTGCCAGGAGTAGGCCCCATTTCGCGATGTGCGCCGACGAAGTCCACACCTTCTGGCCGTTGACGATCCACTCGTCACCGTCGCGGACCGCTTGTGTCGCCAGGCTCGCGACGTCCGAGCCGGCACCGGGCTCGCTGAAGAGCTGGCACCAGATCTCCTCAGCGGTGAAGATCGGGCGGAGGAAGCGATGCTTTTGTTCCTCGGTTCCCCATGCCACGATCGCCGGTCCGCACATGCCGATCCCCATGGGGTTCCGCGTCCAGTTCCCACGCCGCCCGGCTTCCTCGAGAAGTTCGTCGACGACACCCTGGAGCGCGGGAGGAGCGTCGAGGCCACCGTGACCGCGGGGGAAATCTACTCTCGCCAGGCCGAGGTCGAACTGGGCGCCGAAGAACGCGGTGTCGTCCAAATGACCGAAGTCTGCGAGCAAGCGCTCGGTGAGCTCCCGAACAGCTGATTCGGTGACCGTGCTCTGATCTGTTGCCTGCGCCATCGATCCTCCCATGCCGGTGCTCCGCTCGGCGTGACAGATCCTGTCTCAGACAGCGAGGAGCCTATGACGCACGGCCGATCCATATCACAGATTCGCGCCCAAGATGTTGTCCAGGTACTCCTCCATCTCCGCGTAGATGTCGTCGGGAACCTCGGACTTCTGCAAGAGCGGCTTGAACGCTGCGCGGGTCGCGGGGTCGTCGAAGCGCTCCTGGACCATCTCTTCGAAGCGACGACGGGCGGCGACGAGCTTGCGCGGGCGGAACTGGGTCGGCCACCCATCAGGGTGGGGTTGGTGGTCCTTGAGGACCTGACGCGCCACTGCCACCTTGTGCACCTCGGTGGGTCCGTCGACGAGGCCCATGACGTCGCCACCGGCTCCGATGTTCATCGCGTTCGACACGCCCAATGCGCCGTGGATGTGGACGGTACGGGCCGTGATGTCCGTCAGCACCTGAGCGGCCAGCACTTTGCATGCCGAGACGTACTGGCGCACCGCGGCCGTGCTCGACTGGTCGATCAGCCAGGCCGTGTAGAGGACCATCAGGCGGAACTGCTGGATCTGGATCCACGAATCGGCGATCGCTTCTTGGACCATCTGTTTCTCGCCGAGCAGGCTCCCCTGGGTGAAGCGGGATAGCGCTCGTTCGCACATCATGTCGAACATCCGCTTGGCCCCCGCCACGGAGCGCATGGCGTGGTGGATGCGCCCGCCACCGAGCCGGCGCTGGGCAACCTCGAACGCCCGACCCTCTCCACCGAGCAGGTTCTCGTTCGGGACCCGCACGTTCTCGTAGCGGACATGGGCGTGGTGACCTTCGTGCCAGCCCTCCGAGCCGAGGCCTAGGTGGTGCAGGACATGGATGCCCGGCGTGTCGCGTGGCACGAGGAACATGGACATCCCCTTGTACGGGGACACGTCGGGGTTGGTGACCGCCATGACGATCAGGAACTGCGCCGTTCGCAGGTTCGAGGAGAAGAATTTCTCGCCGTTGATCACCCATTCGTCACCGTCGCGGACCGCCCGGCAGCGGAACTGCTTTGGGTCGGACCCGCCCTGGGGCTCGGTCATCGAGTAGCAGGAGAAGGCCTCACCTTCCAGCAAGGGCTGGAGGTACTTGGCCTTCTGCTCAGGAGTGCCGTACGCGGCGATGATCTCGGCGTTGCCCGTATCGGGCGCGGCGCAACCGAACACGATGGGCGCCCATGGCGAGCGCCCGAGGATTTCGTTCAACAGGGCGAGCTTCAGCTGGCCGTAGCCCTTCCCGCCGAGCTCGGGATCGAGGTGGGCCGCCCACAGGTCATGGGCCTTCACCTCTGCCTTGAGCTGGTTGACGAGGCTGCGCAGCGGCTCTTCGAGGGGGTCGAAGATGAGCTTCGGGTACAGCAGGTCCAGCGGTTCCACGTTCTCCCGCACGAACTGGTCCGCCCAGTCCAGCTTCTCCTGGAACTCCGGTTCGGTGGTGAAGTCCCACATCCGGGCAACTCCTTTCTCCCGATGCGCCACGCTCGCCTTCGGGCGGGTGGCCCCACGGTGTCCGGCCGGGATCCTGGCGCGGGCCCGCTCTATGTGTCAGAATGCCAGTTGGATGAGCCAGAACGCAAGTCTTGATGCGCCGATCGCCAGTGGCCTCGATGTCATCGAGGTTGAAGACGCCGTGGTGGTTCGGACAACGCAGCGGGCGCTGGCCAAGCGCCAAGCGGTGTACGCCGACGAGGTGCGCCGGCTCCTTGAGGCCGGGCTCGAGGTCATGCGCCAGTGCGGCACCGACCGAAGCCCACGGGTCTCGGACATCGTCGAAGCCGCCGGTCTCTCGAGGGACGCGTTCTATCGTCACTTCGCCTCCAAGGAAGACCTCGTGTCGGCCATCGTGGAGGCAGGTGCCCAACGCCTCGTGAGCTACTTGCGTCACCAGATGAGCAAGGAACGTGGAGCGCAAGCGAGGCTGGCGCGCTGGATCGAAGGAATCATGGCGCAGGCAGCGGACCCCGAAGTGGCCCACTCGACCCGGGCCGTGGTCTGGAACGGCGGTCGCGTCGGTGACCGCTTTCGCCGCGAAGCACTGACGACGTACCGGCCGCTCGCCGAGCTCATCGTGGAGCCGGTGCGCGAGCTCGGCAGCGCCGACCCCGAACGCGATGCTGCCGTCATCTGCCAGGCGGTCATGGGCCGCATGGGGGAGTTCCTCTGGCGCTGCGCCCCCCCGAGCGAGACGGACATCGCTCACCTGGTCCAGTTCTGCACGGCTGCCGTTCGGGGGGAAGCCCTCCGGCCCGATGGACGCTGACCGACAGGAGCGCTCGTGGGAGATCGATGGGAAATCGAACAGCTGGTGTTGCGGGTCGCCCGTTGCGCCGACCGACCTGACGTCGGGAGCCTCGTCGACCACTTCACCGCGGATGCAGTCCTTGCCGTTGGCGGGCGAAGAGTGCAAGGTCGTGAGGCGATCCGCGAGTTCTTCGGCGGCACGACTGCCATGCCCGCAGAGGGCGAACGCACGAAGCACGTCGTCACCAACACCCTCGTCGACACCGATGGCGATGCCTTCGTCGCAACGTCGTACTGGCAGTTGCTCCGTCACTGGGGCCTGGCCAACTGGGGTCGTTACATCGACCGGATCGTGCGTGACGGGGACACCTGGCGGATCGCCCACCGCTCGGTGCTCGTGGACGGCCAGCTCGGGCGTCCAAGCGGGGACTGAGGTCGATGAGAGCGGTACGCAACGCGCCCCCGACGGTCGAGGTGGTCGAGGTCGACGAGCCCCAGGGCGATGGCGAGCTCATCCGCGTGGCAGCGACCGGGATCTGTGCGTCCGACCTCAACTATCTGGACTACGGCAGCACCCAGATCGCCGGTCACGAGTTTGCCGGGACCCTCGAGGACGGGACTGCGGTCGCCGTCGAGGCGATCTTCGGATGCGGCGCGTGCGCAGCGTGCGAGCAGGGCAACTACAACCGCTGCCACCGTGGCGTGCAAGGCCTCGGCATGACGGACCCCGGCGGCATGTGCGAGTGGTTCCGAGCGCCGCGTCGTGCATTGGTGCCGTTGCCCGAGGGCCTCGACGTCGCGGACGCCTTCCTCGTCGAACCGGCGTCGGTGGCGCGCCACGCCTGCCACATGGGGGCAGTCGGACCCGGCACCCGTGTGGCCGTCGTGGGTGCCGGGGCGATCGGGATCCTGACGGCCGCCTCCGCCCAAGCGATGGATGCCCCCGAGGTCGCCGTGGAGGCGCGGCACCCGCACCAGCACGAGGCCCGGGAGCGGCTCGGCGTGGGCACGCCGACCGGCGACTATGACGTGGTCGTCGAGACCGGGGGGAGCGAGAGCGCCCTGCATCGAGCGGTCGAGCTCGCGCGCCCGGGCGGGACCGTCGTCCACCTTGGCGTCTACGGCGCCATCACCTGGCCGATGCAACAAGCGTTCATGAAAGAGGTTGCCCTCCGGCCATCGCTCGGGTATTGCGGCCACCACGGTCGCCGCGAGTTCGCCGAGTCGGCCGAGATGCTGGCGTCGCGTCCCGATCTGGTGCGGATGCTGGTCACGCACCGGTTCCCGATCGAAGACGCCCCCGAGGCGTTCCGCGTCGCCAAGGACCGGTCCAAGGGCGTGTTCCGTGTGGTTGTCGTGCCATAGGAGAGTCGATGAGTAATGCAGTGGATCTGGTAGACCTCGCCGCCCGCGCCAACGCGGCGGCTCAGCAGTGGTCGCCGGGATGCGAGCTGGACGAGGTCACCTTCCTCCCGGGCGGCACGGTCAGCATCGTCTACACGGCGAGGGTCCGCGGTGGGGCGAACGGCGTCGACCGGGTGGTGTTGAAAGTGGCGCCACCGGGGCTCGAACCGAAGCGAAATCGCGACGTGCTACGCCAGGCACGCTGCATCGACGCGCTGAGCCGGGTCCCGGGCATCGCGGTGCCCCAGGTGTTGTTCAGCGACCCCGGTAATCCACCGGCAATCCCGCCGTTCTTCGCGACGCCGTTTTTGTCGGGGGAGTGCGTCGAGCCGTTGCTCGTGGCGCCGACCAACCCGGTGCCACCCGAGATCGCCCGAGCCCGCGCCTTCGCCGCGATGGACATCCTCGTCGTCATGCGCACCACGGCGGTCGAGTCCCTGGGACTCGACGACGAGCCGGTGACCACGCCTGCCGACGAGGTGCGTCGGTGGGTACGAACCTTGGAGACGGTGCCCGACGAGCTGCGCGAGGGCTACCAGGGCGCGGCGGAGGCCTTACTTTCCGCAGCGCCCGATCTCCTTGGCCCCAGCGTCGTCCATGGCGATTACCGTCTCGGGAACATGCTCTGTGATGGCGTCGTCGTCAGGGGCGTCATCGACTGGGAGCTCTGGACCGTTTCTGACCCACGGATCGACCTCTCCTGGATGCTGTTCTTCACCGACGAGGCGGACCATCCCAGCGCCCGTCATGGAGTCGCGTCGGGCATGCCCGCACGCAGCGAGCTGCTCTCCTACTACGAGCGTGCGGTCGGCGAGGCCACCAAGGACCTCGAGTGGTTCGATGCGCTCACGCGCTTCAAGGAGGGGGCGGCCATGGCGCTCATCGCCAAATTGGCCCGCCGTCGGAACCCGGGAGCTCCCGACCCGTTCCCCCCGAGCGTGTGCAGGGAGTTGATCGCCCAAGCGGCGTCGATGATGGGGGCATGAGCCCCGAGGTTGCAGCACTCCCCGGTCCCTGTGCGACGTCCCGAACGCTACCGTCGCCAAGGTGCGTCTCGGTGCCCAGGTTCGCCAGACGGGGGGATTCCTCGCCGCACTGAGGCGGGCGGAGGAGATGGGGGCCGAGGTCGTCCAGCTCTTCGTCCAGAGCAATCGCCAGTGGCGGATGCCCGAGCGCGGCGCTGGTCTCTTCGAGGCCTATCGGGCGGCGATGGACGCCAGCGATGTCGTCTCGGCCACGGTGTGCCACGCCCCGTACCTCATCAACGTGATCAGCACCGATGCGACGACCCGAGCTCGATCCTTCGGCTCGCTGGTCGCCAACTTGCGGGCAGCAACCGCGCTCGGGGCGTTCGCCCTAGTGCTGCATCCGGGGAGTCACCGGGGCACCGATGCCGGCACCGCCACGCTGCGGATCGCCAAGACGGTGGTCGCTGCGCTCGAAGAGGCGGTCAACCTCGCGGGGACGACGTGCGACTTGCTCTTCGAGAACACGGCGGGATCTGGAGGGACGGTGGGCCGGAGCCTCGCTGAGCTTCGCGCCCTGATCGACGCGACCGGCGGTGATCGCCGCGTCGGGGTCTGCCTCGACACGCAACACCTGTGGGCGTCGGGAACGTCCTTTGCGACGATCGCCGAAGCCGATGCGCTCGTTGCCGGCATTGCCGACGCCATCGGGCTCGAGCGGCTGCGCTGCCTGCACCTCAACGACTCGAAGGTTCCCCTCGGGGCCCAGCGTGACCGCCACGAGAACCTTGGGGAAGGGGCCATCGGTCCTGGTCCTTTCCGGGCGTTGCTCGGCCATCCTGCGCTCCAAGACCTCCCGGCGGTGCTCGAGACGCCCGGCGCTGGCAACGGGCCGCGAAAAGAGGACCTCGTGCGGGCCCGGGAACTGCTGGAGGCTGGGCTCGCCGCCCGGGGCCGAGGCGCCTCGCCGGCGCCTCGGTGATCCCCTCGGGTCCTGGCGGGGTCTGGTTCGGGCAAGCGGATTGCGGCAGCGCCGGGCATCAGCCGTGGTCCGAGGCGACCCGGCCTGGGTGGTCTCGGTCCCTAGGCCTCGACTGTGATCGGCGATCCGCGTGCTCCCCGGCTCAGCAGGAGGCGCAACGTGATCGCTGAGAAGGCCATCGCCACCATCACAGTCGCCATCGGCACCGCATCATGGTTGCCACCGATGCCGACGAGCGGTGCCACGAGTGCCCCGATGCCGAATTGCAACACGCCGATCAACGCAGCCGCACTCCCGGCTGCCGAGGGGAAGTCGTTGAGGGCGAGCGCCATCGCGTTCGGTGTGAGGAAGCCCATGCTGAAGACGATGGCGAACAGGCACGCCAACACGCCGGCCAAGGCGACATGCAACGAGATGCCGATCAGCAGCGCCGTGCTCGCAGTGGTCATCGATACCAATGATGCGGTGAGCAATCGGTGCGACCCATAGCGGCCGACGACGCGTCCGTTGATCTGAGCCCCGATGACGAGTCCGCACCCGTTCAAGCCGAAGAAGAGGCTGAAGGTCTGCGCAGAGAAGTGGTAGACGTTCTGGAGGACGAAGGACGACCCCGAGATGTACGCAAAGATCGTCCCGACCCCGAAGGCGCACGCCAAGGCATTCGCGTAGAACACACGGTTGGTCACCACGACCTCCATCGTCTTCATGGTGTGCCTCAAGGACCCTGCCGAGCGCCGGTCCGAGGGCAAGGTCTCTGGCAACCAGAGGGCTGCGGCCGCGAGAATCCCGCCGCCGGCGAGGGCGAGCGCGATGAAGACCCCTCGCCACGAGGTGATGTGGAGAAGGCCGGCGCCGATTTGCGGAGCAAAGATCGGGCCGGCACCGGTCACCAGCATCAGCATGGAGAAGAGCCGGGCAGCTGCGGGCCCGGCGTAGAGATCGCGCACGATGGCCCTGGAGATCACCGTTCCGGCGGCCCCCCCGAGCCCCTCGAAGAACCGGGAAACGGCCAGCGAGATCGGGGTGCCCGATGAGGCGCATGCGCCGGAGGCAACGCAGAACAAGACAAGACCTGCGAGCAACGGTGGTCGACGACCGAAGCGGTCGCTGAGCGGACCGATCATGAGTTGGCCGACCCCGAGACCGACGAGACACGCGGTAAGCGAGAGCTGGATAGACGACGCGCTGGCATGGAGGTCCGCGGTCAAGGTGGGCAGCGCCGGGATGTACATGTCGATGCAGAGCGGACCGAAGAGCGACAGCGTGCCGATGGTCACGAACAGGCTCACAGGAATGGGCTCAGTGGCAGGTGCGAGTTCTCCTCGTAGGCGCGGTCCTCGGTCACCGGAAGGCTGCCGCGGCGCGTCGAAGAGCCGGCTTCCAACCGGCCCGTCGCGGGTTCCTCCCTGTGGCACGGTGGTCGGACCGACGGTGCCCGGTGCTGGCGCAGGTCGAGGCCAGGGAGCGCTCGTCCAGTTCCTTGCCGCTCGATCGCGCGAGTGGGGCGCTGAGGTCTGCAATCCTGGGCATGGCGCTTCTTTCCTCTCCCGCCCGATGGCGCTGCGCGGATCCGGCGTTTGGGTCATTGGCCAGCGCGAGGGTAGTGCGCTGGCGGTGCCGCTGGGATTGGAGATGGACGATCGGAGCTGTGCTCGCCAAGATGGCGAGGCACAACCGGCACTCAACAAGGAGCAGGCCCGTGAGAGCAGAGGATCAATACCACGTTGGGATCGTCGTCGAGGACATCGACGCCGCCAAGACCCAACTTTCCGACCTCTTCGGTTACGTGTGGGGCACGGAGATGAGTACCAATGTGATGGTTCGCCTAGGATCTGGGACCGAAGAGGTGAACCTCCGCCTCGTCTACTCGGTTTCGGAGCCTCGGGTCGAGCTCGTCCAGCAGATCGAAGGCACCGTCTGGAAGCCTGCGCCAGGCTCGGGCGTCCACCACATCGGCTACTGGTCCGACGACGTCACGACCGACGCCGCGCAGCTCGAGGCGCGCGGCTTCCTCCACGAGGCGTCGGGCCTTGGCCCTGACGGCGTGCCGATGTGGGGCTACTACCGCAGTCCGACCGGACCCCGCGTCGAGCTCGTTTCGCGTGCGCTGCAAGCGGGGATGGCCACGTTGTGGACGCGCCAGGGCTGAACAGAGGAGTGCCTTTCTCACCGGAAGGCCGGCATGATCTCTTCGGCGACCCAGTGCAGGTTCTCGAGATACTCCGTGAGCGATGCTGGCGCCGCAGTGGGGACGCTCGTCGAGGTGACGCCGAGTTCTTGGAGACGGCCGATCGCGTCGATGATCGCCTGCTTTCCTTCTGGTGCGACCATGCGCCCGGTGCGACCGTCAAGGGGTCGGTGGTCCTCGGACACCGACGGGGTGGCGACGGCCATCGCAATATCGAACGGTCGCGTCCGTCCCTGGAACTCGGGCAACGAGTGGATGTACTCCAGGCACGAAGGCAGTTGATCCACGGTGATCAGCCACGGGAACCAGCCGTCATGACGCGCGGCGCGCCGCATGGCTGCCCGGGAGTTTCCTCCAATCCAGATCGGCGGGTGCGGCTTTTGCACTGGCTTCGGCTCGAACGCGATCTGTTCGAAGTCGACGTAGCGGCCATGGAATTCCGGTTCGTCCGCCGTCCACAACTCGATCATTGCTGCGAGGTACTCGTCGGTGATCCGACCCCGTTGGTGGAAGGGGACTCCGAGGGCAGCGAATTCGCGTTCGGCATGGCCGACCCCGATGGAAAGCCGGACTCGTCCCCCGGAAAGAAGGTCCAGCGTCGACACGGCCTTCGCGAGCACCAATGGATGGTGGTAGGGGAGGACGATCACGCTCGAGTCGACGATCACTTTTGTGGTCGCGCCTGCGACGAAGGCCATCGCGGTCATGGCGTGCGTCCAGAACGGCCCCATGAGCTCGACCATCTCCAGCGGGAGCGCAATGTGCTCAGGGACGCTGATCGAGTCGAAACCGAGTTCGTCTGCGGTTCGTGCGACGAGCTGGAAATCCTGCGCGCACATGTTGGCTTCCCAGTCCTGGGTGATCGGTGGGTAACGCGTGATTCCGGGCAAGCTCGTGGAGAATTTCACGGTCTGATCCTCGCGCGCCTGGGGACACGCACTCGAGGGTGACGTCGGTTCCCCGCCGGCCTTTGTGTGCTCGATGCGCAAGGGCTCCGTTGCCGATCGGGCATGACGTGAACAGTTCGTTCATATGTACGAACCCAAGGGGGATTGTGAAGCTCGACCTGCTCTACGAGAATCGATGCCCCGTATCCCTGGCCGAAGCCGCACCCTTATGGCCAGCGAGCGGTCGAGCAACAGCGGTACGCAGAGACCCTCGAGCAGGTTCGCCTGGCGGATGCGACGGGGTTCGACGTCGTTCGGGAGAGGAGCTCTCCGAGGAACACAGCGAGTTCTGCGACTTCCTTCCCCGGCTCGTCACGCCTCGGCCCTTCCAAGACCCCACCCTCCGGCGTGGATGGCGGCCTCGAGCCCTGGCAGCGTGGAACTGGCTGGCTCGTTGGGGTTCGGGGTGTTGTCGTCGACCCCCTCGAGGCACTGGCCAATGACCTTGCGACCTACCATGCCGCCCCTGCAAACGCCAAGCCCCTCACGTCGGTCACGACGAAGAAGACAGCTGCCTCCACGCTTGTCGATTGTGCGGACACCATTGCGAAGGCCGAGGCTCACGGGATCTGGGAGGCCGTCGACTGGTGGTATGTCGAACTCGCCGAGTTCCTTCTGCGCTGGAAGTTGACCGACTTCCCCGAAGAGCAGAAAGCGGCGTCCCCGGTGCTCAAGGAACGGAGCGAAGGGGGATTCAACCCCAAGCCCTACCAGGAAGCAGACATGACCATCCTCGGAGATCCCGATCACGTCGTCGAGCAGATGATCCGCTACGAACAAACCGGGTTCGATCACCTGCTTTGTCACACCCAGTTCGGTCACCGGTCCCAGGCGGCACAACTGCTCGGAGCTCCGCGGGCAGTCTGTGATCCCAGAGCTCGAACGGCGCGAGAAGCAGACCCAGATCGCGCGCTGAGGGCAGTGCCACGGTGGCTCTTCTGCATCCCGTCTCGCTCCGAAGCGTCGACGGGCATCGCCATGTCGAAAGGTCGGTGCCACGGAACGCAGCGGTCGGTTCGGGCAACCGGCCGGAAAGTGCCCCACCTCGGAGGCGACGATGCGTTGGCATTGAACCGATGAGCGAATGGAGCGGATGGGATCATGACGGCGTCGATGGTGGTTGTCCAGGATCCATGGTGCCAGCGAGTCTCGTGGTGATCCGCTGTCCGCCCTACTCGACTCCGCCGCTCATGCTTCGGACCCGTCGTTCCCCGACGTTCTTGCTGGAGGCGGTCGCGGCAGTGGCAACACTGGAGCCACGTCCACGTCGATGGACCCACGCGTCGTCACGCTGACGGGTCCGTTCTTGGCGAATCGAGGGCACGGTCCGAACGGTCGCCAACCGTGGCGAGATTATGAAGGCCGGCGAGGTCATCGTCGGCGTCGGTCGGGCGGAGCGCTCCCGGTCGCCGTGATGTGTTCAGGTCGAGCCACGCGCGACCCAGCGGTGACCGTCTCCATTCCCCCGTCCTGGGTCCCAGGCGCATCGAGAGGAGTTCTTCGATGGTGTGATCCTGGGCTGGTCGAGGTCATGGCCGCGGGCAGGCCTCCGGTCGCGCGAAGGGATGGGTCGGTCGAGTGCGAGTCGTCGTCGCCCATTGTGGAAAGGAGAAAAAGGAGAAATCATGGAAGACCTCTTGGGCATCGCCGGGCAGTTCGCGCTCGTGATGGGCGGAGGGTTGGGCATCGGTCGGGAATCGGCACTGCTCCTAGCTCGCGCCGGCGCGCATGTCGCCGTGGCGGACATCATCGGCTCGCGGGCCGTCTCTGTAGCAAAGGAGGTTGCCGACCTCGGCGTTCGATCCGTGGCGATCCAAGGCGACGTCCGCGTTCCCGGTGACGTCGCCCGGATGGTCGACGAAGCGGAAGCCTTCGCCGAGGACCGCTTGGAGATCCTCATCAACATGATCGGCATGGCGTCATGGACGAGCGTCATGGAGATCGACGACGAGACCTGGGACCACGACCTCAACCAGAACTTGCGCCATCACCTCTACGTCTCGCGAGCGGTGGCGAAGCGGATGATCGCAGCCGGGGTGCACGGCCGTATCGCGGTCGTCGCCTCTGTCGACGCCTTCTACGCTGCGACCAACCATCCGGCCTATGGGGTGGCGAAGGCCGGGCTGGTGTCACTCGTCAAGACCATGGCCTACGAGTGGGGTCCCTACGGGATCAGGGTCAATGCCGTGGCGCCCGATGCGGTGCTCACGCCGCGGATCGTCGCAGGGATGGCTGAGCGTGGCGTCGATCCGACGAGCCTGCCACAGCCCCTCCGCCCGCTCCCGCGCTACTGCACGCCGGCGGAGCAAGCGGGGCCCCTGGTCTTCTTGGTCTCCAACCTCTCGAGTTACGTGACCGGGCAGACCCTGGTCGCCGACGGTGGCCTGTTCTGGATCGCTGCCGGCAGGGATCCCTCGCGGATGCCAGGCTGATCACAGGCTCGCTCCGGGCTCCCGCGAGCAGCGGGTGGTCGCTCGTCGTGGCGTGCCGCTCATGGTGTCTGCGGGCCTCCCGCCGCGCCGGGAGGCCCGTCGGGACCCTTCAAGAACATCTCCTGGGTGAAGGTGGCCAGGTGTTGCCCCTCCCGGTCGAACATCCGCCCGACCACCAGCCCTCTCGAGTCGCGCACCGTGAGCGGGGTGACGTCGCAGAAGAACCACCGGTTGACGTCCGGAGCACGGTGGAACCATACGGCATGATCCAGGCTTCCGAAGTTGCCCCGGGGATGACCCGGGGCAACGGACTCAAGACGGTCGAGGTGGCCGTATCCGATGGCGGCCATCGCGGCTCCTCCTGCTCTCATGTCCGACGCGTACAGCAACGCGCAGGAGTGCAACAGGGCATCCGGGGGCAACGCCTCGGGCACTCGGCCCCACCACCGCACGATTGGTCCTTCGACGCGGACCCGGCGAACCTCGAACGACCGGTGCCAGGGGTTCGCGTCGTCGGAGGCGGGCAGCTCGTCGGGGTCGGGCACGCCGTCGGGCATCGGGTGATCGAACTCCCGACTGGGCTCTTCGGTGTGAAAGGACGCCAGCATGGCGAAGATCGTCTTGCCGTCCTGGCGTACGTCGACCCTTCGGGCGGTGTAGGTCCTCCCGGATCGGAGGCGCTCGACGAAGAACTCGAGGGGCGCCGAGGCCTGCCCACGCCGGAGGAAATAGCCGTGGACCGAGTTCGGCAGACGGTCGGGTGGGACGGTGAAGCCAGCGGCCCGCAGCGCCTGTGAGGCCACCTGGCCGCCGAAGATGTCGCTTCGCCCGGTGCCCGGAGGGGTCCATCCCCGCCAGGCATCCTCGCCCACCGCCTCGAGGTCCAAGATGCCCGGCAATTCCCCCAGCATGCTGGGCTCAGGCGATTCTTCTGGCACGCGTCCCATCTTCGAGCATCACCCCTGTCCGGAGGCCCTCTCTGTCCGTGTGCCCACCAGGCCCTTCGGGTCGGATGCAGGCTCGGAGGTCCCTCCGGTCGCATTCGTTTCCGATGTCCTGGGGGAGGGTAGCCATCGGGCCCGTGGCCTGACGAACCCTTCCATGGTGGCTGGTTGGCCTCCTGCCGGCCAAACCGCAGGATCAGCCGTTTCGGATAGCTTCGGGCAGCTCGTTCGACGGAGGCTGAGAGGTGCACGACAACTCGGGTGATACGGCGTGGGTCCTCCTTAGTGCTGCACTCGTGCTCTTCATGACACCAGGGCTGGCCGTCTTCTACGGCGGGATGGTCCGCCGGAAGAACGTCTTGGCCATGCTCATGCAGAACTTCGGGGTGATGGCCGTCGTCAGCCTCCTGTGGGTCTGGGTGACCTACAGCCTGGCGTTCGGCCCGGACTGGGGTGGCGTCGGGCTCATCGGCACCCTGCACTTCGCTGGTCTTGCCCACCTGCACCAGGCAGTGCCGGGGTACACGGGGAACAAGGCCCAGAGCATCCCTCCGGTGGCCTTCGTCATCTTCCAGATGATGTTCGCGATCATCACCCCGGCGCTGCTCACGGGATCCTCGGCCGACCGTATGAAGTTCGGGACCTTCCTCGCGTTCATCGTCGCGTGGTCCGTGTTGGTCTACGCACCCATCGCCCACTGGGTCTTTTCCCCACAAGGATGGCTTGCCCGGCGTGGAACCGAGGATTTCGCCGGCGGCACCGTCGTCGAGCTCAACGCAGGGATGGCCGGTGCCGCCCTGGCGTTGGTTGCCGGTCGCCGCCGAGGCTGGCCCCATTCGCTCATGCGGCCGCACAACGTTCCGCTCACCGTCGTCGGTGGGGGCATCCTGTGGTTCGGGTGGTTCGGGTTCAACGCGGGATCGGCCCTGAAGGCGAGCGGGGCGGGCGTGGCGTTCGTCAACACCAACACCGCGATCGCTGCCGCGCTGCTGGCTTGGATCGCGGTCGAGAAGTTGCGGACCGGCAAGCCCACCACGCTCGGAGCGGTGAGCGGGGCCATCGCAGGTGCCGTTGCCATCACGCCGGCCTGTGGGTTTGTCAATACCCTCGGGGCCACGGTCATCGGAGTGATTGCCGGCGTCGTCGCTTCGCTTGCCGTGCGGTTGAAGTTCCGCCTGCGTCTCGATGATTCCCTCGACGTCCTCGCCGTCCACGGCGTCGCCGGGCTCGTGGGCACCTTGCTCGTCGGGTTCTTCGGGACCGCCTCGGCCCTCGGACGAAACGGCCTGTTCTACGGGGGCGGGCCTGGTCTCCTCGGTCACGAGGCGCTCGCCGTGGTCTGCGTCGGCGCGTACTCGTTCGCGGTGACCGCGGGCATCGCGTACGCCCTCCGGCGGACGGTCGGTCTTCGGGTGAGCGAGGAGGACGAGATCGTTGGGCTCGACCTGAGCCTGCACGAGGAGACGGCGTACGACTTCGATTCCTCCGGAGGGGCTCGGGCGATCGAGCAGCGCTCGGCGCGCTGAGCTCGGCCGCGGGTTCGAACCGAACGGCGCTCTCAACTCGGGGCGGACAGCGGGCCCGCGGCCCGCTGCGACGTGCGATGCTCCCCGCACTTAGCCTCGATCCACCGCGTAGCGACGGGCCGGGGGATGCCGGACGCTTCGAGTGACGATTGCGCAGAAGCAGCCGTGGGTTTGCGGTTCGAGCGCGTTCCAGGGCGCATGGGACCAGGGCTCCTGGTCGTCATCTCGTTTGTCAGCGTGTGGGT
>Ga0209061_1000418_pt1 | contig 111319 bp, 92 predicted proteins | sample Coa_R1_10_FD_187157 | JGI IMG/M metagenome (GOLD analysis project Ga0209061, IMG submission 187157) | Surface soil microbial communities from Centralia Pennsylvania, which are recovering from an underground coalmine fire - Coalmine... | ecosystem: Environmental > Terrestrial > Soil >... | reverse complement strand
GACATCCACTCATAACTCGGGGTGCAGGGGGTTCACCCCTGCCGGGGTGCGGGGTGTCCCCGCTTGCTTCCCCTCCCGTCCTGACGGGCCGTAGGCCCGCTGCAAGAATTATGAGTGGATGGCAGTTATCTCCTGTTGACAACAGCAGTTCGCCGAAATTTTCCCAATGCTGTACTAATTTGACGCGCAAACACCAGCGCATAACGTGAACTCGAATACTATCCCAATCAGGACGCGAATCCTTACGGTAAGGCTTGCTCTTCATCTTCGCAGCCATAGGGCTTTTCTGGCCGATGATCAATTTTTGAACTTCTGGCAAATGTGGGAAGCGGCAGGCCTGATAGAGCGCCTCGGAGGTCAAAATGCGAACACCATTAATGAGCAATGGATATCCACCTGCCATATTTGATAATCCCCCATACTGCTCAGCAGTTTTAAGAAATACGGCGCATTCGTTTCTCCGGTATGTCCTGTAAGCCTGTAGTTCCATCGTTTTCTCCTGACCGCTTGGGAACTTGAATAGAGAAAAAGTTACGATTCGGTTGAGATTAAGTGGTTCTCTCAACGGGTTAAACGATCAACCACGATTGCCACCCAGATCATACAGCGGCCGCCCGGTCTTTGCCGCAATAAGCGAGAGCAAAGCCCGCATCCGCCTGTGATATTCCTCAAGACGGATTGCCGGTTCTATAGTTGCCGGAAATGATTTGCTTTGTATCCATGATAAGTAGACGATATTTGTTGTACTGGACAGTTCGTAGGTAATGATGCGTTTCCTTCTGGGATCACTAAATGTCGAGTACCTGGCAAAAAGCCTTACCTCATCCCATTTAATTGTATGGTGACTCCCAAAGTGATTGACACTCAGACCTTGCGCCATTATTTTGATCTCCAGTCGTTTGTAAACGAGGATGAACAGGACGAAGAGGCCCCATAGGAGCGCTACAATCAACGCGACGAACGCTGCGAAAGCCTGGAAGTTAGCCGGGGTAAACGTCGCGAAATTACTGCAGAAGAGGTGAAACGCTCCTATAATTATCAGCACTACTACGACAGTCCAGCCTAACATCTGCAGGATGAGCCATTTACTGGGGCGTAACCTGATCGTCGCGGGCAATGATAGGGCAAGGGTATCAGGTATAGGCTGCTCATCAGCCAGCAAGCTGCGATCACCTTTCACAGCTGCAAAGCGAAGTTTCTCGATACGTCGCCAGTATCGTTCTTGCAAGAAGCTCAGGATAACGAGAAAAACATAAAGGATCAACATACAGAGATAGGCATAAATTATGGAGTTGCTTGAAGAGGAGCCGCTGTCACTGAACAGTGCATATACAACAAAGCGCAACCCTAACAGTGCCACCAGAGATGCGGTAAAAAAGAGGAACCAGAAACGTTGCGAGTGGAGCGTTGTTAGAGCAGGATTGGCACGAAGGAGATCTCTATCGCGAAAGAAATCGTTGTTGTCCACGTATCATCCGTCCATGTTCAAAAAATATATAGCAGAGGCAACATATGTTGCCTCTGGCATACCAGGTTCATCACATGCCAAAAATCACGCCGGGATTATTCGTCGGCGTGGCATTTGTTGGTGGTGTGATCGTCACGGGCTTGTTGAAATTGCTCAGGTCAACAATTGAATCGAGGGTAATTGTCGCGTTTGACGGCAGTTTCACGCCGTTCTGGGTATCGGGAGTAGCCAGGGAACTTAGATCCGCGTTCGCGTTGACTTTTAGTTCGGCGCGGTGGACGTAGAAGCTGGTTTCATCGATCCAGAGGTCGAGGGTCGAATTGAACGATTTGGTGGACTTGAGAATTGTATCGATGTTCTGTTTGCCAATGGCACTGCTGATCTGGCTATTCGTGGTCAGAATCTGTTGCAGCGAGTTCTTGTCGAGTGTTGCGGTGATATGGCGCAGGCTTTGCCCGTTTAGCGTCTGATCGCCGTGGTCGGTCAGCTTGACCTGCTCTAGAATCGACATCAAGGTGTTCATATTGAACAGATTACTGCCGTTCAACAGGTCGCCCGACTGACCTTTCAAATCGCTCTTATTCAGCACATACCACTTTCCCTGTGTATTCTGGACATAGACCTTGTCGGCTGTCACGACCTCAGCTATGTTCATCATATTGTTCAACGAAATTTGCGCCTGCTCATCCGGAGCCTGCTGGTCGCCGGTCGCCTTCAAGTTGACAGTGATAGCGCCCGGAGACGATGCGGATGCCGATGATGAGCCTTGAAAAGAGGCCTTTGTCGTTGTATCAAAGTGGACGGGCTTGAGATTCTGCATGGCCTTCGCGCTGTTCTGCAACACCTGCATCACAGTGAGCGAACTGCTGCCGGTAGCGCCAGGCGCGCTGCACGCGCTCATTACGAGCAGTGTGACCGCCAGCGCCAAGCCGATAAGAATCGAAGAGATTTTATATGTTTTCAACGGAACCCTCCTTTTTCTGCTGTTCTGCAAAGCGCACAACAACTACCCACTACATGTTATACGAGCAGTCAGGGTTTCAAGTTGCTGAATTCCAGCGCGATGAGGAGCGAGCGGTTCCAGGGCGTACCCTGGTAGTCGCCCTCTAGAGAGAGTAAGTAAAGGTTACGCTCGTACCGTCTCCTTTTGACCGCTTTCTGACGCCGCCTGATCCTCGCCAGGTGAAGGCAATGCGGGCGTTCTTGTTCTCAACCGTCCCGTCATATAGATGAAGAAGGCCAGCATGAAGAGCGCCTCCACGATATTGATGATCTCGTAAGCGGGTATTGGGTATGGGCCGACCGTCACGTTTGCGTTGTTGAAGTAATCGCCGATTGGTCCTGGGATGAGTACCAGGCCCCATGAGCCGTTCCACAGGGCATGTTGCAGGACAGCATAGAGCCAGCAGAGGAAAGCCAGCAAGAAACGGCGGTTTTTGCCGTGGATCAGGTAATACCAGCCAAGGGTGACCATGGCGGCGCCAAAGCCATGCAGCAATCCCGAACCGGTACGAATCAGCGCTACACTGAGCCAGTCATTGTAGCCGGAACTGATATAGCCCGTTGTCTCGATCAGGTTAAAGCCAATGCCGCAGGCAAGGCCCAGCGTGAAAGCCTCAGCGGCGCTGCGAATGCGGCCCATCAACACCAGCGCTCCTATGGGCTTGACCGTCTCTTCGACGATGGGCGCGATGACTGCTATCATGATCAAGAGCAGCGTATAGACGCCTGGATTCTGGCAGCCAGGCGCGTTGGGCTGGTCGGCGCAAATTAAAGGATTTGCTGTCTGGCCATGCACCAGCAGCACGCCGGCCACTAACTCCAATGCACCCGCAATGATAATGCTCAGAGTAGCGCCGCAGAGCAATGCCAGAGTGAAACGACGCCAGGTCGTCGGCCACGCAGCGCTTCCAGGAAAATGCAGCCGCCTTACGCCAAGCGCCACCACTGCCAGCGCGGGAAAGAGTCCCGCGAGCAGGATCAGCACGACGGTCAGCGCGGGATAGGTGACATCCTGTTTCTGCGTATGCAGCAGGAAACCGATACCGACCACGATCAAATACAGGATCACAAAAATCCAGAAGCGGGGCAGAGAAAAATCCCGCGAAGGTTTTCTGAGAAATACCTGGCGAATACTATGATATAGCCCGGCGATGCCGCCGACTACACCCGTGATGGCAAAGGCGATGAACAGCACGACACTGGCGAAAATGCTGCTCGCGCTCAAATTCTGCTTCGGCGCGATGCTGAACAGCGCCAGCAATCCCAGGCAGCCAAGCCCCGCCAGCAATAACAGGCTTGAACCGACCAGGGCTGCAATACCAACACCCAGGAGATAGGAGTCGCGTTTCGGCTCCGGTTGCTGCCATGCATAGGGCGCATATGGATAGTAGCCGGCCGGTGGATATGGTGGATAAGGCACATAGCCGTTATAGCCCGACGGTGGCGCATAGGGACCATAACCTTGATAGAATGGATACTGCGGATTCCCCGGATATGCGGGATAACCTGCTCTCTGCGGCGGATAGCCCTGCCCCTGTCCCTGTGACGGTGGTGGCATAGGAGATGGACCCGGCACAGGCGGATAACCCGGCCGTTGTCCCTGTGGCGGTGGATAGCCAGCTCCTGGCGCTAAATTCGCCTGCCCCTGTACTGAGTTCTGGTATCCTGGAAAAGGGGCATTTGTAGGCCGGAACAATGGGGCTTCTGACGGATGCGAAGGCAACGCGCCCGTTACATGCTCGCGATGCGTGAACTGTGGGTCGGCAGGATTAAATTGAGAGCCACCCGGCACTGGCGGTCTCTGGAATTGTGGCCGGAGCGCAGGCTGCTGCGGCTGAGTATCGTCCGGCTGCTCCCAGGCTCCCCATAATTCCGAGGTGGGACGCTGCCGCTGGTTGTCCTGTGCTGGTTCTCTCTGCTCTGAACTCACGTTGTACTAAGCCCTCTCACAAGCATACTGATAATATGGTTCTCAAAAAGCATACCGCACATTTCTATGTTTGGGAAGGGTAATCCATATTCAGAGGTAATCATATGAAAGCTCGACTTGTAGCTGCTGTAAGTCTATGGTATCATTAAATCAGCTTTCTCCGGTCAACAGGCCAGGGAAGCCACTACAGAACAACAGGTTGGGGGACGAAGAGACCTTGGTAGGCGGTCTGCATGTAAGAAAGGAAATGTTCATGGCCAGGCAGATTGAAGACGAGGTAGAGTACTACTACGATTCCCACCCCACCGAGGAGGACGTGATGGGGGAAACCGCGGACCATGCTCTGCTGGTGAACTACCTGATGGCCGTTCTCACCTGGCTCTTTCACGGGCAACTCTGCGCCATCTATGAGAATCTGAACTTCTATCAGACCCCCAACAAGAATGAGCGACCGATTGCCCCTGATATCGCCGTGATCCAGGGAGCCGCGTTCCGGCGGGTGAAAAGCTGGCGCATCGGCGTGTATGGCCCTGCGCCCCAGGTGGTCTTTGAGATTGGCTCGGAAGAAACCTGGGCTAACGACCTGGAGGAGAAGGTCTGGAAATATGCGCGCATGGGTGTAGAGGAATACTACGCTTATGATCCCAACGACCCGATGCTATCACTAAGTCGACGCAAGGGGCAGCGTTTGTTCGGCTGGCAGCGTGATGCAGCGACCGGGCTAATGCATCCGCTATCGCTGGATGCTCATGGACAACTCTGGAGTCCACGCCTGGATAGCTCGCTGGTTGCTGATGAGCAGTACCTGCGTCTGTATGATAGCCGGGGAGATGTGCGCCTGACTAGGGAGCAGGCCGAGGCGCGTCGTGCTGATGCGGAAGCGGAGGCCAGAAGAACGGAGCAACTTCGGGCTGAGAGAGAAGCGGAGGCCAGAAGAATGGAGCAGCTTCGGGCTGAGCGAGAGGCTAAAAGAGCTGAGGCCGAGCATCAGCGGGCTGAGACAGAACGTCAGAAAGCCGAAGCAGAGGCACGCAAAGCTCAGATCTATGCAGAGCGGCTGCGTTCGCTGGGCATTGATCCTGACCAGATCTTATAAACTAAACGGAAATGCTACCGGCTTATTAGCCAGCAGGATTGCTTATGGCCTTATGGAATGCAGGAGATCTATCATAGGATATCCTGCATTTCATACTGCTTACTCTATCATATCTTGTTCATGTCACTCGCCGGTCGTCTTCCATCCTATACCATCACCTTTGCTTCCACCATGCCGGGGCCAAGCACCTCTTCCAGTTTGCTATGCAGTTCTGGCGTGTAAAACATGGTATTATCGCTGGGGGTCAGGAGAGCGTGCCACTCGCCATTGGAGACCAGAATTTCATAGTGGTCGCGCCCCGGGCGCTCACGAATATAGCGGTAGATGTCCTGCACTTTGATAATATCATCGGAAATGGAGCGTTCGTCTTTGCCGCTGAGTTGTAGTTTGAGCCACACCTGGTACCGCTTGCGGTCCATCTCTTCTTCTGCCGCGTGCAATTGTTCGACCGCGTTGCACAGAATACCCGCCTCGTCGCGCCTTACCTGCACCTCGCCGCGCACGATCACCACCGTATCCTCGTTCCAGAGTTCCGCCGTCTCCTCGTAGACCCTGGGGAAGACCGTGACGCTGACGGAGCCATACATATCCTCTAACTGCACAACGCACATCGTATCGCCCTTCTTGGTCGTGATGCGCCGCGCCTCGCGGATAGTGCCGCCCAGCACCACCTTTTGCTTATCAAGTTCCTCCGTGATCTGCGCCGTCGTGTGGGTCACGCGCTCCTTGAGCAGGTCGGTGAGGTAGGCCAGGGGATGTTTGGAGATATAGACGCCAACCAGGTCTTTTTCCCATTGCAGCAACTGCTTGCGCGGAATCTCCTCGGCATTCGGGTTGAGGGCGAACTCGAAGGCATTTTCAACCTCTTCGATTTCTCCAAACAGGCTGATCATGCCGCGCTCTTTCGCGGCTCGTTCGTTTTTGCCGAACTGCATGGCGCGTTCCACGGCGTCGAGCAACTGGTGCCGCTTGCCGGCGGCCAGCGAGTCCAGCGCCCCGGCCTTGATCAATGTCTCGAGCGCTCCCTTGCCCACGAATTTAGGATCGACGCGCGTGCAGAAGTCCGCCAGCGACTTGAAAGGGCCGCCCTCGGTGCGCGCCCGCACGATTTCACCAATTGGGCCTTCGCCGATTCCCTTAATAGCAAGCAGGCCGAAGCGCACGCCTCCCCCCTCAACGGTAAAGCCCCGGTCGCTCTTGTTGACATCCGGTCCCAGCACCTCGACGCCCATGCGCTTGCATTCGGCGATAGCGTTGGCAATCTTCCTGGCATCCGAAGCCTCGGTGGTCATGGTCGCGGCCATGAACTCGGCTGTATAGTTGGCTTTGAGATAAGCCGTGTAGAAGGCCACCACCGCGTAGCTGGCCGCGTGCGCCTTGTTGAAACCGTAGCCGCCAAATGGCATAATCAGCGTGAAGAGCTGTTCGGCCACCTCTCGCTTCACGTTGTTTTTCACACAGCCCTCGATGAAATCGTTCTTGTAGCCCTCGACCTCGTCCATCTTCTTTTTACTGAGGGCCTTACGAAACTTGTTGGCCTTGCCCCAGGAGAAGTTCGCCAGTCCGACGGTGATAAACAATACCTGGTCCTGGTACACGATGACGCCATAAGATTCGTTCAACCACTCCTCCAGGCGCGGATCGAGATAGGTAATTTTCTTACGCCCATGCTTGGCGTCGATGAAATCGGGAATGCTATCCATGGGGCCGGGCCGGTAGAGCGCGATCATGGCCATGATATCTTCAATGCATGTCGGCTTGAGTTGTTTGATGTACTCGGTCATCTTCGCGCCCTCAAGCTGGAAGATGCCGGTTGTCTCACCGCTTGCCAGCAGGTCGAAAGCCTTTTTACGCCTGGCATCCTGCACCGGGTCGCCCACCGGGTCAAGCGGCACCTTTTCCAGAATCACCTCTTCGCCACGCGATTGCTTGATGTATTTAAGCGTATTATCAAGGATGGTCAGGTTGGAGAGGCCCAGGAAGTCGAATTTGATCAGGCCGAGTTCCTCAAGATGCGCCTGCTCGTACTGCGTGATGCGCCCCTTGCTGGGGTCTTTGGGATCGCGCAATTGCAGCGGCACAAAGTGTTCCAGCGCCTCGTTAGCGACGATAACACCGGCAGCGTGCACGCCGGTGGTGCGTACCGCGCCTTCCAGCTTCAAGGCCTGGTCGATGATCTCCTGCGCAACCTGATTCTGCTTGTACAGATCCGCCAGTTCTTTGACGCTGTCGAGCGATTTTTGTAGCGTGACATTCGGGCCAGTGGGGATGAGTCGTGTGATGCGGTCTCCCATTTCCTGCTCGCCCATCACGCGCGCCACGTCTTTGACCGATGCTTTGGCCGCCATGGTGTTGAAGGTAACCATCTGCGCCACGCAGTCCTCACCATATTTGCGTGCCACATACTCGATCACTTCTTCACGCCGGTCATCGGGGAAGTCCATGTCGATATCGGGCATATCAGCGCGTTCTGGATTGAAGAAGCGCTCAAAAGGTAGCTGGTAGCGCAGGGGATCAACGTTGGTGATGCCCAATGTGTAGGCCATCAGGCTGCCGGCGGCAGAACCACGCGCCGAGCAGCGAATACCATGCGAGCGAGCGTAGTTCACAAAGTCCCACTCGATCAAGAAATAGGGGACGAAGCCTTTTTCGTTAATTAAATCGATTTCGTAGTCGATCTGCTTCTCTATTTGCTCGGTCAGTTCGCTAAAACGTTCTTTGACGCCTTCCATACACAGGGCGCGCAAATACTCTTTTTGCGAGCTATATCCAGGGGGAATATCATAGTTGGGCAATTGCGCTTTGTAGGCCAGGGGGTCGACGCTGCACTGTTCGGCGATGCGCACGGTGTTCAGCAGGGCGCCGGGCAAGTCGGGGAAAAGTTGCGCCATCTCGCCTGGACTTTTCAGATAGTATTCATGGCTATCGAACTTCATGCGTTTGGGCGTATTCAACTGCTTGCCTGTCTGCACGCAGAGCAGGACGTCATGCGAGGCGGCATCGTGCGCATCGACGTAGTGCAGGTCGTTGGTGACCACCATCTCGATCTGCAGGTCTTTGTGCATTTGATAGAGCATCTGGTTGAGCCGTCCCTGTGGCGAAGGCTGGTTATCCTCAAAAATGCCGTGATGCTCTTGAATTTCTAGATAAAAATTTTCCGGCCCGAAGACATCCTGGTACCAGCGGGCCATTTTATAGGCCTCTTCCTGGTGCTCTTTTAGCAGCAACTTGGGAATTTCGCCGGAGAGGCAGGTAGAGGTGACGATCAACCCCTCGGCATATTTTTCCAGGACTTTCTTATCAATACGCGGGCGCAGGTGGAAGCCCTCGGTATTGGCGATAGTGGTCAGTTTCAAAAGGTTATAATAGCCCGTGTTATTTTTGGCGAGCAGCAGCAGGTGATGGTAGTCGTCGCTGTAGCGTTTCGAGTGGTCGTGCATATCTTCGGTCAGATACGCCTCGATGCCGATGACAGGATTGATGCCGCCCGCTTTGCAGGCCTTGTAAAATTCGATGGCGCCATACATGACGCCGTGGTCGGTGATGGCCAGGTGATTCATCCCCAAAGCTTTAGCCTGCGACACGAGTTTTTTGGTGCGGCTAAAACCGTCCAGCAATGAATATTCGGTATGGACGTGCAGGTGCGCGAAATCAGCCCCCATGATATTCCCTCCAGAAGTTATTCTAAGTAAAGAATAAGAACGTGTATTCTATTTGTCAAGTGAATAGCCCTAAGTCCTGTTCTCGATCAGATGCGAGGCTTCGGTCACATCCACCCTGCTGTATCGCTCAATGGTGGTTTTGCCCAGCTTCCTCAGCCCTTGCTGGTAGAAGTCGATGCGGTGGAACAGCGCGCCATCCGGGGACGTGTATTGATCAAGAGCGCACGCCAGGTGCCCTGCATGGTTTTCAAACTCATCGGTTTGACGCTGCTGCTCAAAGCATACCCAATTCTTGAGCCAAAAACAAGATAGTGACTCGTTTCCTCGCCACATCGACGCAATTTCTTGCGCGGATCAGGCGTGAAATCTTGTCACACAGCGCCAATAAAGAATACACTTTGTCGTCGCCTCGTTGCCCAGGCATTTGAAGGGCTATGGCAGAAGTGGTAGAATCGTAAGCGTGTCGTGGCCATAACCCGGAGCGGGACCTGACCTGCCATCCACTCATAACTCGGGGTGCAGGGGTGAAACCCCTGCCGGGGTGCGGGACCTCAAACAGCGCGTTGGGATCAATGGTGAGATGCGCCCCGCGACCGTCATTCATGGCTGGCCGGGCGTTGGCAAAAGTACGATCATCGCGGCGCTAGCGCATGATCCCGCTATTGCCAGTGAGTTCCCTGATGGTGTTCTATGGACCTCGCTGGGAGAAGCACCAAATCTGTTAGCCGAACTCATGGTATGGACCGAGGCGCTTCATCTCACCGGCCCCGGACAGGTTCCTCAACTGGAGACCATCACCGCTCAACTCACCGCCGTGTTACGCGATAGGCGTATGCTGTTGATCGTAGACGACATCTGGCGTGTGGAACACGCTGTGCCGTTCAAAGTTGGCGGGCGCGCCTGCGCCCTGGTCATGACCAGCCGCTTGAATGATGTAGCCCGGTCGCTGGCTCCTACGCCCTCTGGCCTGTACCGCCTGCCGGTTCTGGCCGATGAGTTGGCCCTTGAACTGCTCGGCATCCTGACCCCTGAGACGGTTGCCAGCCGCCCGGGTGAAGCACGCGCCCTGGAAGGGCTGCCGCTGGCTATTCAAGTGGCCGGGCGCTTACTCCAGAATGAAGACAGCCTCGGCTGGGGCGTGGGCGAACCGCTTGCCGAACTGCGAGAAGGCGCGGGACTACTTCGAGCAAAGTCTTATCGCTGCTCGTTCTATGGAAACAAGTTTGCTGTTACCCAATAATCTGAACAGCCTTGCTATCATTTACCTGCAACTGCATGAAGAAGACAAGGCATTTGCGTGCCTGCGTGAAGGATTGGAGATGGCCTGTCGTTTTCCTGGCAGTACGTATAAACTTAAGGCGCTCGTTGCAGCGGCGCGAGTGTGGGTACTCAGAAGCAAACCGCTGCAAGCGGCGGCATGGTTGGGCCTGGTTGAAAACCACCCGCATCCCGCTGTTCAGATGGTAGATATCAATCGAGACCTGCAAGTCGCTCGCGGCGAGTGTGAAGCGGCGCTTTCGCCAGAACAATTTACCTCTGCCTGGGAAGAGGGAAAAACTCTAGACCTGGATAGCGTTGTGGCGGAAGTTTTGAGCGAACTGTAGGGGCGTGATTCAGCGCGCCCTGCGGGGATGGGTGGGGAAAGCGCGTTCCATGTGCGTCCGTAGTTTCCCCGCCCTGCCCCCCTGGGCACGATCAATCGGCCCCTACAGGTGGAGCTTCAGATTGGGATGCAGGTTTGCCGGATTGGGTCGTCCGGCTGGCCGGAATTGCTCATTGCCGGGCAGAGTATACGCATAGAGGTGATGATCCTCCGAGCCAACATAGACCACCCCATTTGCCACTGCCGGAGAAGAGTCAACGACATTTCCTGTGGCCGCCGCCCACAGTTGCGCGCCTGTCTGGGCGTTAAAAGCATACAGGTTCACGTCATTCGAACCGACGTAGACTACGCCATTGACAACTGCCGGGGAGGAAAAGATGCCAGCTCCGGTGGCAGCCGACCAGTCTACATCCAGGCTGCCAACATTGGCTGGACTGAGGACGTTCTCATACTGGTTGGCGCGGGTATGTTGCGGCAAATCGCCGAACTCCACCCAGTTGGTCTGCACGGTAAACGCTGTCTGCGCGCTCAGCCCGCTGTGCCGGCCCACCGCTGTGATCCAGTGCGTGCCCGGCAGGGCGCTGGCGGGAACCAGGATGCTGGTCCCGGAAAACGCGCCCTGGGCATTCGTGGCGGCCAGCGCCTCATCAGTCGTGTCAAAGTAGATATCGACCGCCTCATAGCTGCCGAAGTTGCTGCCGCTCACACTCACCGAACTGGTTGGAGGTCCGGCTGACGGCGAGAGCGTCACCGCCGGAGGCGCTTTCAGCACGGCGAACTTGCTTGAACTCTGCACTGTTGCGCCGCTCGAAGTTGTCACGGCGATCCGGCCGGTGGCAGCTCCGCTGGGTACTGTAGCCGTGATCTGCGTGTCGGAGGTGACAGTGAAGATGGCTGAGACGCCTTTGAAGGTGACTTTCGTCGCTCCGGTGAAGCCGCAGCCGGTGATCGTCACACTGACCCCTGCTGAGCCGCTGGTAGGGCTAAAGCTGGTGATCTTGGGGCAGGTGAGAGCGGCCTGCGCATGAGCCGTTCCCAGGCTCAGTAAATTGCCCACCAGCAGCGCGAAGCCGAGCAAGAAACTGAGCGCGACCGGGCGCTGCCAGGGCGCCAGGCGAAAAGTAGTTTGCGTATTCAAGGAAGAGAGTCCTTTCTGGCAGCGCCCGAGGCGCCACCGTGTAAACATTATCTGGCGGAACGGTGTGGCAGCGCAATTGATTGCGCCAATCAGCCACCACATCCCTTGAACCCGGCGTTATGAATGCCGCCACACTGCTCACCTCTTTTCACTGTGTACCATCCGTTGATGGTAAGGGAATGAGAAAACAAACAGATGACTTTTATGTCGTTGGAGAGAGCATACAGGGGGAGCGTCACAGTATCGTGACAGAAACATAACAGAAAATAATCCACAGTGGAACTTGCGGGACTCCTATCACGAACTTCCGCTCGAATCGATTGAGGATCACATTCTCATCACAAAGATCAAATTGTGACAGGTATGTGATATCAGCTCTGGACTACTCTGAAAGCATCGACTATTCTTAATATAGAAAGTTACTTGTGACGAGGAGATCACAAGAAGAGTTTAAAAATCCGCAAAGGAGAAGGAGAAAGATATATGTCAAACCAACGTAATACAACTTTGTTCTGGGGTATTCCCATTGCCATCATTGCGGCAGCCTGGACGCTGTTTCACCTGATCTGGAATTTCGCAGGTCAAACGGCCGATGATTATTGGGGTATAGCTTTGCTTATCCTGTTTGCTCTCGCACTGGTGCTGGCTTTCGTCCAGTTCGCGCAGGAGCGGTCTGCTTTAAAGGCCAGCACTGCAAATGAGAAGTTTCCCGAACCGGCCATCTCGCGGTTTTTCCTGGGTTCGGAGGGATCTTCTGCTCTGTGGTTCGTCGTGCGTATGAATGTTGGCGCGCAGTGGCTGCTGGCCGGTTGGGAAAAAGTCACTTCACCTGTGTGGGGAACGAGTGGAGTTGCGCTAAAAGGATTTGTCATGGGGGCGCTAGCGCAAACTTCTGGCGCTCATCCATCCGTACAGGGATGGTATGGCTGGTTCTTACAGCATATAGTTCTTCCCAATGCAGGATTCTTCTCCTTCATTGTCACCTGGGGAGAAGTGGCCGTTGGAGTGGGCGTACTCTTAGGCGTATTGACGGGTATCGCAGCGGGCTTCGGCGTGTTGATGAACCTGAACTACCTGCTGGCGGGCACCGTCAGTATCAACCCTGTGCTGGGCATGTTTGGCCTGTTCCTGGTCTTCTCGTGGAGAGTCTGCGGCTACCTCGGTGTCGATCATTTCTTGCTTCCCGCGCTTGGGCTGCCCTGGAAGCCTGGAACATGGTTCCTAAGGCAGGAGCCAGCACGGGCTGCGTAGCAGTGAGAATATTCTGAATGGCTGTCCCATGGTTTACAGGCTATGCACAAGCTGGTGGCCAGGATAATCTAAAAGGCAAAGGTGCCAGCCGCCTTGCAAGGTGGCTGGCACCTTTGTGCGTGTTTCCAACGTTGTACTTCATCTCATTTGCATTCGCCAATTGAGAAGATACGCGATTTTTTAAATTTCTTTTCCCAATACGTCTATTATAGAAAACAGTATCTCATTTTGCGTTTTTCACAAGGAGATGATGATACTAGAACATGATTGAATAGATAGAAGGAAAACTATGGATACGCCCTCTCAACACGATGCCGCTCACCTCAAATTGCATCTCTTATCAGAAGGGGTTTCCTTCGATAATGAGTTTCTGAAGCAATTCGCCCTTGATCTCAAGCGTATGGAGAAACGGCGCGCTTATGATGATAGTGATGAGGCGGAGTTAGATCGAGCCAGGCGCATACCGCAAGAACTGTGTCTCAGCGATGTTATCGTATCAGTCAATTATAAGCGGCATTCTCCCTGGAAGCTGATTTACGATGGCAATAGCTACCGGCTCATAGGCAAAGATGATATCGATGTAGAAGTAACCTTTCCTCAGCGCCCTCATTTCTTTGACCATATCACACCCACTGGTATTCCCTGTGACAGGGTGGCCAATCTTTATGGCGGCTCATCCCTGGCCTTCTTTACTCCCGCATCCTGCTACTATTTTAACGATGGGCACGAATGCAAATTTTGCTCTCTCAAGCCAAACCGCAGTTCCCAGCAGATTTTTGTGCCCACTATCAGCCCCTCGCTAGCGGCTTCTGTACTTGAAATTGCACTGGAAAGGGATGCCCATTTGCTCAAACAGATCATGCTGGTGGGCGGAAATCTATCCGATTATGATCGGGGCTTCCAGAGACATTTAAGGATTGCAGCGGCGCTTGATAAGAAACAGTCCTTGTTGGGCGTCAAGCATCCCTTGCAGACGCATATTGCGACGATGCCACCTAATGACTTTGGCCTGTTTGCAGCATTTAAAGATTTGAATGCTCGTGTCACCATGAATTTAGAAATATTCGATGAGCGCCTATTCGAAAAAATTTGCCCCGGTAAGGCGCAACTGTATGGACGGCGCAAACTACTTGAAGCGCTGGAACGTGCCGCTGCTATGATCAGTGGCAAGCGGGTCCACTCTATCCTGATTGCCGGTCTTGAGCCAGTACAATCAACTATTGCCGGAATCAGGTATCTTGCCGAAATGGGAGTGACGCCTATCATCAATGTTTTTCATAACGACCATGGCAGTCATTTAGAGGATCACCCTCGCCCGTCTTATGATGATTTGCTGAAAATTGCTTGCGAGTTGCAAAAGATATACAAGGAATATGATCTGACACCTTACTGGAAGGGCTGCGGACGTAATGCGCTGGATTATGAAGCGCAGCAGGGATGGTTCAGGTAGCTAGCTCAGAAAGAGGGGTCTATGACATCTCATCGTATCCTGGCTCTTGTATGCGATGTCTGGCCTGAAATAAGGGCAGCATTAAGCGCGCCCTGGGAGACGCCCAAGGCCATTGCTCATGCAGTCTTCATACGATTACGAACGTCGCGCCTGTGGGAAGAGATCAAGTTCGATATAGCGGTCGCTGGCGCACCCGATCAACATATCCTCTGTTTAAAAGGTGATGAACAGTTGATACTATGTAGTCCTGGTATGATTCTAACCTCACATCCATTCGTGCGCGAACTGGTAGATGAGCTAGAGGTGGACTTTGAGGAGCATTCCCTTAGTATGGCCGGTGATTGCCTGATCGCACCTTTGACAGAAACTCTGAAGACCAGGCTCACGCTGCCCTCGGTTCTGCTGGTAAGCCTGTTCCATCCAGAGATGTACTCCCTACTGGCTTACTTTCATCCTCTTCACAGGGCTTGCTTCTACCCTCCCCTCCTATGTTATAATGCCGGAAACGGAAACCTGTTCTAATTTGCCTGCGGAGGGACGGGAGCAGAGAGATGAACATCGGCAAGATCGTCAAATCGGATTCACACATCAATTATGTCTGCCAGATTTATGGGCCGCTTGAATGCGATCAGCAACCGGACCCGGCGGACTACGCCTTTGGACGCTTCGTGCGTGTGGCCATCCGCTCCGAACAGCCGGAAGAGGCTGGCGAGGACAGGCGCCAGGCACAGTCCCTACAATTCCCGGCCAATAACCACGCTGAAAGCCAGAAGTATGCCGTGGGCGTAATTTATGACACCATTCTGGTCAATCCCGCGTTCGGTTCGTTGGGGCCGCGGCTCTCTAACGAGACGCAGGTCGAACTGTTCTCGCCCGATTATATTTCTGAGAAAGCCGTTATCATCTACATCATGGTGCTGGGCATGATCGAGCAACGCGCGAATTCGACTGGCAAAGCGGAAGTCCTCTCGGTCAGGCATGGGGTGCCGCTGCTGGCGCTGGAACTGGGCAGCGTGGTGGAGACGATGACCGACGATGAGGTATGTGTCTTCCACTACTTCAGCGATCCCGAATCCAGCAGGAAAGGGCCGTATTTGCACATGGGCTACCTGCCGCACATTATCGCCCAGCGCAGTAGCCTGTTGCCGATGGTCACATTGCAGATTATCGACCAGCTGGAACGTTTATTTCCCCAGAACCTCTCGCTGCTCTCGATTGTCAAACGTAATTTTGCCTGGCGGCTGAAGGTGGAGACGACGGGGTGAAGCTGAGTGATGGAGGTATGTATTTATGTTGAACGCAACAGATGGCCGCACGCATTTCAAGCCCGTCGGCATTACGAAAGGGCCGGGCGAAAACGCGCACGAATACACGTTTGTCTCGCGCGATGATGACCAGGTGCTGAAAAATGGCGAGTATGTGTATTATGAACTCGACTCGCCGGTAAGCGAGGGACAGGCCCAGAACGGAGCGACGAGAAGCGTATCATCCCGCAGGGTGCTGGGGCGCATTATCCGCCGCCTGCCCTTGCAGTTGTACCCGGATACGTTCCTGGCCGAGCCGGAAATACCGCCCTCGGATGTCGCGGCCATGGTCGGTTACGATGCGCGCGCCAACGAACTGTTCGAACTGCACGTCGCCATTATGGGCTATTATGATGCGCCAACCGCCTCCTTCATCAATCCCTGGATTCCACCACAGTCGGGCAAGCAGATTTTTCTGGCCGACGACGAGATGCTGGCAAACATCCTGAGCCGCAAGCGCACGGGACAGCCGGGGTCCGCGACCATCGGCTCGCTGCTGACACGCGCGCCTGGGGCCGTGCCGATTGTCCTCTCCGTCAAAGACCTTGTCAGCACGCACCTCGCCATCATCGCCAGCACCGGCGCGGGCAAAAGCTATCTCGCCAGCGTAATTATCGAGGAGTTGATGCAGCCGCATAACAAGGCCTGCGTCCTAATTATCGATCCTCACGGCGAATATGGCACCCTGGATCAAATTGCCAACTTCCCCCAATTTGCCGAACAATACGATGGTACTTATCATGATCGATCAAACGCTTCTGACGACGCCCGTAGGGGCCGGGCAGTCCTGTCTGGGGGACAGGCATATCCGCCCAGCGCCGATTTATCAGCCCCCGCGCGTCCTAGAGGTGCCAGTTACAGAGCCGAGGTGAAGGTCTACAAGCCCGAACAGGTGAAAGTGCGCATCTCGACGCTGGATATGGGCGATATGCGCCACCTGCTGACTGAAATGACGGAAAAGCAGCAATACCTGCTCAACCGGGCGCTGCGCAAGGTGAGAGATGACAAGAAAGGCACACCATGGAGCGCGAACGACCTGAAGAACGCTATCAAGGCCGTCTCCAAACAAAAAGGCGACGAGGATAGCGAGGGCGCGGACGACTCCAGTACGGTACACGCCCTGACCTGGCGCATCGAGCAGCGTTTCGTCAACAGCTTCACCTTCGATGATACGCAGCACCTGGATTTGCAGGAAATCTTCAAGCCGGGGCAATGCACCGTCTTACAACTCAATGAAATCGACGAGCGCGACCAGCAGGTGATCGTCGCCACGCTGCTGCGCCGCTTATATAAGGCGCGTATGGATACCGAGCGCGGGAAAGTATATTCGGGCGAATCTTACCTGCCTTATCCGGTCTTTGTTCTCTTAGAAGAGGCGCATCATTTTGCTCCAGGGGGAACCGAGGTCGTTTCGACCTCGATTCTCAAGCAGGTGCTGGCGGAGGGCCGCAAATTTGGCATCGGCGTGGGTTTAATTAGCCAGCGACCGGGCAAACTCGATGCTGATGTGCTGAGTCAGTGCCAAACGCAGTGCATTATGCGCATCGTGAACGAGATCGACCAGAAGAGCGTCGCCGCCGCCATCGAGGGCGTTGGACGCGACCTGCTGGACAACCTGCCCGCGCTTTCCAAGGGCCAGGTCATTATCGCGGGCGCAGCGGTCAATACGCCGGTGATCTGCCGCGTGGGGCAGCGCATCACAAAGCACGGCGGCGAAAGCAAGGATGCGCCCGATATGTGGCAGCAGTACTTCAGTTCCGAGGCCCAGCAAAGTCGCCGCCGCAGTGAGGCCCCATTGAACGGCAATCAGGGCTTTAATTTGTTCAGGTAATAGATGAAACCGGTTGATCAGGTACGCACACAACCACAGAAAGTTCGCCGCACCAGGCGTCGCGTGAGCAGGCGCGCCGCGCTTTATACGCTGGTGATTATTGCGCCCCTGGCCTGGATTGGACTGTTGCTTTTCACGCGCTTTGTGCCTCCACGGACGACAACGGCTTTTGTCACCGTGTTCGTTCTCCTCTATGTTGCGCTTACCAGTACCTTAGCGCCTCTCGCGTATGTCATTAGCCTGCGTTTCCTCTCCTCACGCCTCTATCGCGCGACGGTGCGACACGCGCTGCGACAGGGGGCGCTGCTGGCATTGTGGGTCGTCTTCAACCTGGCATTGCGCGCCTGGCACAGCTGGAGCATCTTTACAGCAATCGTGAGCCTGGGCATCGTGGTTGTGATAGAATTGCTGGCACTTGCACGCAAATGAAACAGACTCGTATCCTCGTTATCCGTCCCGGCGCCATTGGTGACGCGCTGCTGGCTTTCCCCGTTTTGCAGGCGTTAAGGGAAGAACATTTCAATCCTCACATTACGCTGGTGAGCAATGTCGCTGTGCTGCCATTGGCGCGGGCATGGGGGGTCGCGGATGTGATATTTGACTACCAGGATATACGTTGGAGCGAACTCTTTGCCGGTGAAGGTATTGGTTCGACTGCTGTGCATGACTTGCTGGCTCAAACCGACCTGGCTATTTGCTGGCTGCGCGATCCCGATGGCATCGTTGCAAGAAATGTGCGCGAGGCCGGCGCCAGACGGGTGATCATTGCCCCAGGACGGCCACCGGAGAGCATGAGTGTGCATATCGTAGAGTACCTGGCAGGGACAGTGGGGATACCGGTCGGGCGGGAGGGGGCCGATCAATCGGCGCTGGGCGCGATAAATCGGCCCCTACGTGGCTTCGGCGCGGGGATGCCTGTGGGGGCCGATTTATGGGGGGGAGCGCCGATTCACCGGCCTTCGCTGGATAATCAGGTTGCCATTCATCCTGGAAGTGGGGGTGCGGCAAAGTGCTGGCCGGTCCAGAGCTTCGTTGAGGTGATTGAACGCTTGTGGCAGCAAGATCGTCCCGTGCTGCTGCTTGCGGGGCCGGCGGATGAGCGACGATTGGAAAGCATATTGGAGCTGATTGCTCCAGCTCCAGAGCCAGAACTATTACGGGTGCTTGCCAACCGGCCATTATTGGAGGTGGCAAGCTACTTGCAGGCCTGCCGGTGCTACCTGGGCAACGATTCTGGAATTACGCACCTGGCGGCGCTACTCGGCGTGCCGACCATTGCGCTCTTTGGCCCGAGCGATCCCGGAATCTGGCGCCCGGTTGGGCCAATCGTCAAAGTTATTCAGGAAAGGCCCTTGGAGCGTATCGCGGCAGATACAGTAATGGAGGCAATTGAAGCGTTTTAGCGAGGGTTGTAGGGGTGGTCGCCCTCGGTGGGGTCTGACTTCTGGCCCATATAACTGTACATAAGATTGAAGATGAAGTATACTCTGTATTATTAGAAGTTACTTGGTTATAGACAGAAGGATCTCCAGTCCAGGTGTGATCTGGTCCCTACGCTCCACCCAAAGGACGGAGAACCTATTAGGAGCAGATGCGATGATGCAGCACCCAGGTAATCAAGCGGAAGAACCGGGAGGTAGACCGCCTGTAGGGGCTCAGCCGCCACTTGTTTTACCTGCGCCACCTGATTCAGAATATCCTATGCCTGGTAATAAATATGCCGGTTTGGCTTCCAGCGGGAAATATCCGGCAAAGATACGCCCTGAACATCTTGTTCGTCCCGCAGCTAAACCCGTTCCTAGGGGCGGCCCGCTAAAAAAGCTCGGTTATTTCTGGCACAAGGATCCGGCATATAAGGCGTTCATTATAGCTATCGCATTTGTGCTGGTCGCGGCGATCTTTTTTGTATCACTGGCCGGCATCACCTTTTTCGGCAATGCCGGCGTGCCAGGCAATTATTCGCTCTCTGAGAATCCAGCAGGTGGCGCATCCCCTACAGGAACGGTCGATTTGCACCCTGTGTTTCCCACTCCTGGAGGAGCTAATGGAAGCACGCAGAGCAGCCAGCCGCCAGCGCAGAAAACACCTGTGCTCCAGCAGACTCCCAGCCCAACGCCTCCACCCAGCCCAGGCCCTGGAGGGCCATTGACGGTGACGATCACGAATATTCCCAATCGCGTGAATAACTTCAGTTTAGTAGAGGTGGGCGTCTCCGCGAGTCAAGGAGGAGTGAGCGTGAGAATACACGTCACCTATAATCCACCTTCTTCTCCTTATACAAGTATGACGGTCCAGACTGATAACAACGGGAATGCAACTCTTCCATGGTATGTAGGGATTTTTCTCCGCGGTAAAAATAGCATCGCCACCGTTGTCGCAGTCGCTATAGGTCCGAATGGCCAGGTAGTACGCTCCACCCCCGTTACAGTCATAGTAGTATCGCGGGGCGCTTGATGCATGGCAACAGCAATGCTAGATACGTGAAATATTGTTGACGATGTGCGTATAATTCAATACAATACCACTAGAGCCGGGGCGGAAGTACTTGCGCCGCCTGGAGTTGGGTGCCGGATAACTAAAGGGCTTGGTTTTTTATGACACAGACAACGGATGAAATCCGCCAGGTGCAGGAGGCTGTTCGCTCCGTCAGGCAAAATGTCAGCCGTGTCATCGTAGGCAAAGAGATGGTCATCGACCTGCTGATGGTTGCTTTGCTATGCGAGGGGCATGTTCTTTTTGAAGATGTGCCCGGCATCGGCAAAACAACGCTGGCTAAATCGCTGGCTAAATCGCTGGGGTGCTCTTTTCAACGTATTCAGTTTACTCCTGATCTTCTCCCCTCGGACATCACCGGCATTACTTTCTTCAATCAGAAAAAGGGAGAATTTGAATTTCGCCCGGGCCCGCTGCTCTCACAGGTCGTGCTGGCCGATGAGATCAATCGCGCCACGCCGCGCACCCAATCAGCTCTGCTGGAAGCAATGGAGGAACGCCAGATCAGCGTCGAGCGCGAGACAATGCTCTTGCCGCGCCCTTTCATTGTGATTGCCACGCAGAATCCCATCGAACTCGAAGGCACCTTCCCCTTGCCCGAAGCCCAGCTAGATCGCTTTTTGATGCGTCTACGCCTGGATTATCCCAGTCGAACGGAAGAACGCCTGATTTTGCAGCGGTTCAAAGAGGAACAGCCATTAGCTGAATTGCGACCTGTCCTTGCTGGTGAGAGCTTGCAGGCATTGCAGGCAATGATCCGCCGGGTGCGCGTCGAGCCAGAAATCGAAAGCTATATCGTCGAACTGGTCAGAGCGACGCGCTCCCACAACGGCGTTGAATTAGGCGTCAGCCCGCGCGGAACGCTGGCTTTGTATCGAACATCACAGGCCTATGCCGCCATACATGGGCGTTCTTACGTCATTCCTGATGATGTGAAAAACGTTGCGCGTCCCGTACTTGCTCACCGCATGATCGCCACCAGTCAGACGCGGCTGCATGGGCGCGTGATGGAACAGATCATCGATGAAGTGCTGCATAGCGTGTCGGTGCCGGTAGAATCATGAGCAAACAATGGTATTATATATCCCTGCTCATCTTCTTGCTCAGCTTTCTGCTGCGCCAGCCTCTATTGCTGGTGATCGGGCTGTTGGGCCTGCTGGTCGTGGGCATGGCCGATATCTGGATCAAATATTGCCTGCGCAACCTGCAATATACACGTCGATTCAGCGAGCAGCGCGTCCTGTTTGGCGAGGACATAACACTCTCGCTCTCGGTTGAGAATGCCAAGTTGCTGCCATTACCATGGTTGGAAGTAGAAGATAGTGTTCCGCACGCGCTGACCTTTTCAGACCCGCGCGTGCGTATCAGCTTAACGACTAACAGGGCGTTGCTGGAAAATCTTTTCAGCCTGCGCTGGTATGAAAAGGTGACCCGCCGTTACACGGTACGCTGTACGGCGCGAGGCGTGCATTCATTTGGGCCGGCAACACTACGCAGCGGAGATGTGTTTGGATTTCAGCACCGCGAAGAGACCGTGGGTGACCGCCAGTACCTGCTCGTCTATCCGCTGGTCGTTCCGCTGACACGATTCGGGCTGCCAGCACGTTATCCCTTTGGAGACTATCAGACGCCCCGCCGGATTCTGGAAGATCCCTCGCGTGTGATTGGAGTACGTGATTACACCTATGGCGACGAACTGCGGCGCGTGCATTGGAAAGCTACGGCGCGAGCTATGAAGTTACAGAGCAAGGTGTACCAGCCAACTACTACCTATACGCTGGTGCTTTTCCTCAACGTCATGGCACAGATGGATGTCTGGTATGGATTTCACCCGGAACTGACGGAACTGGCGATCTGCGCCGCCGCTTCGGTAGCCGATTGGGCGCTCGACCACGGGTACGCGGTCGGTCTGTACGCGAACACGGTTATGTATATGCCGGAACTATCTACATCTCTTTCCGCTACCGAAGTGCAGGCGCTGGCCACAATAGAGGCGGCAACGGCAGGTGGGCAGCGAGCGACCGCAAGAGAACAAAAGGTTGACGAGGTTATCGCGGAGCAATTGAAGCGGCGGCGCATTCACCTGCCGCCGGCGGGCAACGAGGAGCAAAGAAAGCGTATAATGGAGACGCTGGCACGTATCCAGACGTATTTTGGTAATGCCATCGAAGACGTGATTCGCACTGAACGCTCGCGGCTGCCCGCCGGCGCAACAGTGGTTGTAGTAACGGGTACCATCAGCGAGTCTATGTTGGAGACGCTGGAACGAGTGAGACAATCCGGTCATGCTGTCACATTACTCTTTGTGGGTGATGGTCCCGCACCGCGTAAACTGGCGGGCGTGAGTGTCTATCGCCTTGGAGGAGAAGACACCTGGCAAGAGTTGGTGGCAGGATATACCAGGCCACCCGCGGGTACAACGCCTGTGGAGGAGGATACTGCCGTGATACATCAACCATTGCCTACCGGTTTCAGGTTGTGAGGAGTTTGGATGCATAATTTCGAGAACAACGATGAATTGGATGATTTCGATGTGAAGTTCACCGATCTGCCCCCGGGTGGCAAGATTGACTCCCTGCTGGCCGATTTTGCAGCCTGGCGAAGAAGGGCCCGCAGGAGGCGTGATGAACCCCTGGCGCAACCGGGAGCGAGCAATGACGATTTTGCATTGGAGATTAGCGATCTGCCAGGAGATGAAAAACAGCGACTTCCTCTAGTAGCGATGCCCCTTACGGCCCTGACTACTCGTTTCTCATCGCAAAAACGCCGGAGACGCGCTTTGTCACTGATTACAGCGGTATTTGTTGCGATACTGGCAATCATGGTGGTGCTGGAGGGTATGCCGTCGGCCTGGAATAGGGCTTTGAGCCTGTTTACCGGATCAACTTCGACTCCTTCTACCACTAGCAATGCGGCGCTGACGTCTGACGGCCCTCCTGCCATAAGCGGCTCCGGCAGATTCATCGGCTCCTCACCTGCCAACAGATTTACCTGGCACCAGGGCATCTATTCATCTCAGGTCATACCCATTCAGGAACCGCTGGGACCGGTTCCCCAATCCTGTCCTCGTAGCGCCGGGCTGAGCGCCGGTGTATCCCCCGTGCCTACTGCTGTTGGCGGCCCTCCGCTCTGGATCAGTGGCTTTGATGGAAATGGTACCGCTTTGACGCAGCTCAAGCGAGCGAATCGGCCGGGTCTGGGTTGGTACGAGCAGATCACACTGCTATTGCAGTCCAACTATAGGAATGTGGTTGTGCTACAGGGCGCCAGCCTTGATAACAGCGCGCCACTTTTCCTTGATAGCCCTTCCGGCGAGGGGGTGACGGCCCTGCTCCTGTTAGATCCCTCGGATCCCACAATTTCGCACCATACTACCGGCGACGAGTCATGGATAGTAGTGAATACGAATGTGTATCTTCCCGCGGCGGGCTGCTACTCGCTGACGGCAGAGTGGGCTGAGGGAAGCTGGACCGTTTTCTTCGCGGCGGGGAAGTGATAAGAGCATCCTGCCTCACAAATCGAGGCTGTGCTCAACCCCCCTTGTCTTTGGTTACCTCTTTTAATAAATACTTCTTGGTATACCTGCTTCTCTCATAGGAGGCAAGCAAATAGCTCTTTTCTTTCAAAAAGAATGCTAATTTTTACTGTCCATTTGATTTAACTTGCCGTTCCTCTTGAAAAATCCCCCTTTTTGTGCTAATATTTTCTATCATATTAACGATAATTAACAAACCAGTACCATTTTTAACAATTTGTATATCTTTCTCACTTTATCAGAGCGAGGGACATTGAAGTTGATGAAAGGAAGATTGTATGCCTGCTACTAACGAGGAACTGATCGAAACTGAGAAAGCAGTGCCGCAAGGACCGAAATCACTATGGTTAAACCTGGATTATATGCTCTTGTGGAGCGGGCAGATGGTCTCCAATGTGGGCACACAGGTTTCCACGCTGGCCTTTCCGCTGCTGGTGCTGGCCTTGACCCATTCTCCTGCTGAAGCTGGTCTCGCCGGAGCTTTACGTGGGCTGCCCTACTTCATCTTCACGCTGCCCGGCGGAGCCTTGATTGATCGCTGGGATCGCAAACGAGTGATGATCCTGTGCGATACGGGACGGGCGCTGAGTCTCGGTAGTATTCCGCTCGCGTTCGCTCTTGGGCACCTGACCATTCTACAACTCTATCTTGTTGCGCTAATCGAGGGGACGTTGTTCGTCTTTTTCGACCTGGCGGAAACTGCCGCTCTGCCGCAGGTGGTCTCTAAAGAACAGTTACCCGCGGCCACGGCGCAGAATCAGGTCGCATTTGGCATCACTTCGCTGCTGGGTCCGCCACTGGGCGGGCTGCTCTTCAGCCTGCAAAACATCCTGCCATTCCTGGCGGACGCTGTTTCGTATGCAGTATCCGTGTTATCATTGCTGTTTATTCGTGTCAGATTCCAGCAGGCGCGGGTCGCCAGGCGGCGCAGGTTGGTAGCTGAGATTGCCGAAGGGCTGCAATGGCTGTGGCGCCAGCCGGTGTTGAGGACGATGGCTTTTCTCAATAGTGGTCTGAGCGCCATCGGTTATGGCACCCCCTTGATCGTGATTGTGCTGGCCCAGCAGCAACATGCCTCGCCGGCCCTGATCGGTGGCATCTTTGCCGTTGGTGGCATCAGCAGTATCAGCGGCGCATTCCTCGCACCGCACATTCAGAGGAGATTTCGCTTCGGTCAGGCAATTATTGGCCTATGGTGGTTGTATGCCGCGATGCTTTTGCTGCACGCGCTGGCATCGACTCCCCTGATCCTTGCGCTAGTCGTTGGCGCATTCCTACTGGTTGACGCCAACTACAACATAGTCCAGTTCAGCTACCGGCTGGCCCTGATCCCCGACGAGTTGCAGGGGCGTGTGAACAGTTCTTTTCGCCTGATTTCCTATGGGTTGCGGCCCGTGGGGATAGCTCTGACGGGCGTGCTGCTGCAAGATATTGGAGCGATCTCAACGATACTGGTATTTGGTGGTTGCTATAGCATGCTGGCTTTGTGGGCGACTTTGAGTCCTGCTATACGCAAATCGGGCCGGTTGAGTGAGGCAACTGAACGATGATGAATTTTCACGATCAAAACCAGTCATCCGACTGGTTCAGCCGTGTCATGCTGAGCGCAGCGAAGAATGACACGGCCTGGGGTACTTTCCGATTGTGGTGATAAAGCCTGGTAATCCCACAAGGCCGATAAATCGGCCCGGCGTCCATTGCTGGAATAGTTTGTCAAAAACCACCATCACGTATATGGAATCCAGTCCTCGGCGAGTGGGATTTCGGTGAGTTTTCTTTGCGGGGCGGGATCAGCTGCGGTTTGCTTTGAAGGAGTCTGGGGCAGAGGATCATCGCTGGGACGCAGGCGCAGCAAAGCCTCAAGCTCGGTCTGCTTGTAGAGACGCTGCCGCTTGATGCCCTGTTTGTAACTTTTGAGAATCCCCCTGCTCACATAGGCGTAAAGCGTCGACATCTTCACGCCCAGCAGGCGACTGGCCTCATTCCCATCCAGGTAGTTTTCACCGTCTAGCTCGATCATCGTCTGCCTTTTTCCTGCCAATACGTTCTGGTCCTACTGTCCAATCTTCTATCTACATAATAGGGAAATACAGGCAATTTTGTCAACCATTTTGGACATTGCGTCAAATAAAATCAATATAAATCAAGTATCATCAATTCACATCGATAACCATTGACTTTCATAGAAATTCATGGTAATACCTAAGTACAGCGAGTTATGTGTAAACCGTTGGTTTTCCGCACAAGCAAAGGAGCAATGAAAATGACAGCGGAGACATCGACAGCGATTCAAGAACCGAAGCAAAATCGAGGTGGTTTAGAGGGGGTGGTTGCGGCAACAACGGCGTTGAGCAAGGTGGAGGGAACGGCGGGACGGCTGATTTGCCGTGGGTACAATATTCATGATCTCGCCCGTACTACCTCTTTCGAGGAAATCGCCTACCTGCTGTGGTTTGGACGGCTGCCAAACCGGACGCAGCTAGTGGATTTGAAAGTGCGCTTACTGGCAGAACGCAGCCTGCCGGCAAACGTTTTGCAGGTGTTGAAAAATCTGCCGGCAACGACCGAACCGATGGACGCGCTGCGCACGGCAGTTTCGGCGTGGGGCGCGGCCACAATTAAAGGACAACCCACACTCGAACAGGCAATTGCTGTAACTGCTCACTTTCCGGTCTTCCTGGCCGCGTTCCATCGCCTGCGCAATGGACTGGAACCGCTGGAGTCGCATCCAGAACTTGGCTATGCCGCGAACTACCTCTACCTGCTCAACGGGCAGGTGCCGAAGGAAGAGCATGTGAAGGCCCTGGATGCCTACCTGGTGCTGCTGGCCGATCATGGTATGAATGCTTCGACTTTTACGGCACGGATTGTGGCGAGTACAGGTTCGGATATTGTTTCGTCACTTGTGGCGGCAATCGGTGCGCTGAAAGGGCCATTGCATGGCGGCGCGCCTTCGAAAGTGCGCGATATGCTGCAGGCGATTGGGACGCAAGAGCGGGCTGAAGACTGGCTGAAAAACGCGCTGACGCATGGAGAGCGCCTGATGGGCTTCGGCCACCGCGTCTATAAAACAGAGGACCCGCGAGCAGAAGAATTGCGCGAACTGGCACGCCTGGCCGATCCACAGGAGTTCAAGCTGGCAAGGCATGTAGAAGAACTCGCGCTGGCATTGTTGCATGAACAGAAGCCAAACCAGCGTCTTTACACCAATGTCGAATATTATTCCGCCGTCCTGCTGGCCTCAGTGGGCTTGCCGGGCGATATGTTCACGCCGGCGTTTGCCGCGAGCCGGGTGGCGGGTTGGACTGCTCATATCCTGGAGCAGGTTGGTAACAATCGCCTGATCCGCCCGGAATCTGAGTATACCGGACCAATAGGTTTGAGATTCGTGCCGATTGAGCAGCGGTAAAAGTAAGACGAAGGCAAAGAAATTTCCCGCGCCGGCGCGGGAAATTTCTTTGCCTTCGTCTTGTTTCCGATTGTTAACCCACCGATTCTGCTCTATCATATACATCCAGGTATATCAAATAAAGGAGCTTCTTTGATGGAATTACAGGACCCCAAACCGGCGATCTGGCAGCTTTTTCGTATCTGGGTGGGCATCGGGCTGCAATCTTTCGGTGGTGGAGCATCGACTACCTTCTTGATCCAGCGTACTTTTATTGAACGGCATAAATGGCTCACGATGGAAGAGTTCTTGCATCTATGGAATTTATGCCTGCTGACCCCCGGCATCAATCTGCTGGCGCTTACGGTGCTGTTAGGCAGAAAATTGGGAGGGACGCGGGGAATCATCGCATCTCTGGCGGGACTGCTGGTGCCAAGCGCGGCGATTACCTGCCTGCTCGCAGCGCTTTTTCAGCAGATAGAACACGTCACGGCAGTGCAGGCGGTGTTGAAGGGGGTGGTTCCGGCTACCGGCGGCGTTATGCTGCTGGTCGGGCTGAATTTTGCATTGCCCCTGATCCGCAAGGGCTATAAAGAAGGCGCGCTGTATTTACTGGGCAGCGGCATACTTATGATTGCGTGCGCTGCTGCCGTGCTCTTCCTGAAACTTTCGGTTGTGATTGTCATCATCGGGACAGTATTTCTTGGCGCGCTGCTCTTTTCACCACGTCCTGCACCTTTACCAAAGGAAGGGCAGGAGGAGCAATCGTGATTAATCCCCTCATTTACTTCCTGTTGTTTTTGAAGGCGTCGCTTTTTTCGAGTGGGGGATTTAGCAATTTGCCGAGTTTGCACCAGGATTTGCTGGCCAATGGCTGGGCGACGGAGGCCGATTTTGGGCAATCGATTGCTATCGGCCAGATCAGCCCTGGCCCGAATGGCTTATGGGTGATTAGCCTGGGCTACCTGACCTATGGCTATCTGGGGGCGCTGCTGGCCTTGATTGCGATTACGATTCCCGCGCTGCTGGTGCTGCTCATCTCTGCCGGTTACAGGCGAATCGAACGGAGAACCTGGGTGCAGGGCGCGATGCATGGTATCTCGCTGGCGGTTGTCGGCCTGCTGCTCGCCGTGGTGTGGACGATTCTGCGCCAGCCCGGTGTGGATTGGAAAGGGCTGTTGATCGCGGCAGGAGCTTTCGGGCTGGCGCTGAGTCGCAAGGTGAATATCCTGCTGATCCTGGGGCTGGCAGGAGTGGTGGGGTATTTTTTGTATCGCTGAAACAGTTTAGTAGGGACAGTGACTGGTGCCTGTCCTCTTCCCTAAATATGTCCCCCGGTCATCAGAATGCCGAGTTGCTCCTCTGTCGCCTCGGGCGAGACGATATCGACGATCTTGCCTTCATACATGACGGCGATGCGGTCGGAGAGGGAGCGGATTTCATCCAGTTCGGCGGAGACCAGCAGGACCGCTTTCCCGGCATCGCGCTGCTCGATAATGCGACGGTGGATGAATTCGATGGCGCCGATATCGACGCCGCGTGTTGGCTGCGCGGCGATGAGGGCCATGGGATTGGCGGAAAATTCGCGCGCGATGATGATCTTTTGCTGGTTGCCGCCGGAAAGCGAACGGGCCGCTGCCTCGGCGGAAGAGGTACGAATATCGAATTCAACGATCAATTTTTTAGCCCAGTTCACGATGCGCTTCAAGAGGAGCACGAAGCCACGCCAGGTGAATTGCGGCCAGTTTGCACGACCCAGGATCATGTTATCGGCGATGGAATCGGTCAGCACCAGCCCGCTGCCGCGACGATCTTCGGGAATATGGGCGAGTCCGGCGCGGCGTTCCGCTTTTGCATCCATCGTCGTAACATCATATGTTTTGCTGCTTTGCCCATCTTTGACCTCGGTGAGTGTGATCTTACCAGTGGTGATCTTGCGCATACCGGTGAGAGCTTCGACGAGTTCGGATTGGCCATTGCCTTCGACGCCGGCGATGCCCAGAATCTCCCCGGCACGCACGTCGAAGCTAACACCGTGCAGAACCTCCAGGCCGCGGTCGTCCTGCGCGTGTACATCTTCTACGTGCAGGACGACCGGGCCGGGGTGAGCGGGGGTTTTATTGACGCGTAGCAATACCTCGCGCCCGACCATCAGGCGGGCGATTTCGGCCTGATTGGTTTCGCGGGTGATGAGTTCGCCCGCGTTTTTGCCGCGGCGCAGCACGGTGATGCGGTCGGTGAGTTCAAGCACCTCGCGCAGTTTATGTGTGATGAAGATGATGGTCTTGCCCTGGGCGACGAGGCCGCGTAAGACGCCGAAGAGTTCGAACGTCTCCTGGGGAGTCAGCACGCCGGTAGGCTCATCCATGATGAGGATATCGGCGGCGCGATAGAGAACTTTCAGGATTTCGACACGCTGTTGCAAACCGACGGAGAGTTTTTCGACACGTATATCGGGGTCAATGGGCAGACCATATTGTTTGCTGAGTTGCAGGATAAGCTCGCGAGACTTTTTGACATCATAAACCGAGGCCGGACTACCGGGTTCGTGGCCCAGGACGATGTTTTCGGCCACAGTCAGGGGCGGGATGAGCATGAAGTGTTGATGCACCATGCCGATACCCAGGCGGATGGCATCGCGCGGGCCGGTGATATGCGCGCGCTGGCCATTGATGAAAATTTCGCCGCTATCGGGATGGATCAAGCCATAGAGGATATTCATCAGCGTGGTTTTGCCGGCGCCATTTTCGCCGACGAGGGCATGAATTTCGCCCCTGCGCACGATGAGATCGACGTGATCGTTGGCGACGACCCCGGGCCAGGTTTTGGTGATGTTGCGCATCTCTACGGCGATGGGCAAAGGTTGCGCTTTTGTTGGCTCAACCAAGGTGCTTTCTTGCATAGGTTGTATCCTCCTCATAGGGCGCGTAGTCTTTATAAGGGCTACCCTTGTGGTCGCCCTCCGTCCCACCACTATTTCTATTCGGAACCTGGATCGTAGGGTATGCCATCGGCGGCAGGCGGGATGGTGCGACCGACGAGGCCAACCAGCGCGATAATAGTCAGTATATATGGCAACGTGCTGAGCAGGTTGGGTGAGATGCCGGTATCTTGCAAGCGCGTGCTGAGGGCTTCGCCCAGGCCGAAGATAAGGCAGGCCCCACCGGCTCCCAACGGATTGTATTTGCCGAAAATCACGGCTGCTAGCGCGATGTAACCCGCCCCGGCAGTCATATTCGAATTGAATATTCCGGCGATGCCCATCGCCAGAAATGCTCCGGCCAGGCCGGAAAGGAAGCCACCGGAGATGACGCAGAGATAGCGCACGAGCCGGACGTTGACCCCGGCTGTATCGGCGGCCTGGGGATGCTCACCCACGGCGCGGATGCGCAGGCCGACGTTGGTGCGGAAGAGGATGAACTGCGTGGCTATCAAAATCACGATGGCCACGTAAAAGATGATGTTCTGTTGAAACAGGACGGGACCCAGGAAAGGTATATTGGCGAGCGGCCCCCAGGTGACAATCGGCAGGCGCAGGGCATTTGCCAGGTGCGGCACGCCCTGACCATTGGTCTGTACAAGCAGCAGGTAGTTCGTCAATCCCAGAGCGGCTATATTGACGGCCAGGCCGCTGACGATCTGGTTGGCGTGAAAGTTGATGGAGACGACGGCATGAATGAGCGCCATAACACCTCCGGCGATCATAGCGCCGAGAACGCCGACGAAGACGTTATTGGTTGCCAGCGCGCTCATTACCCCCACGTAAGCGCCGGTGAGCATCATGCCTTCCATGGCGATATTGACGACGCCACTGCGCTCAGAGATTACGCCTGCCAGGGCCGGCAAGACGAGCAGGGCGGCAAACTGTAAGGTGGCCTGCCACAGGTCGCTGGAGCCGAGGACGCGGAATAGTACTTGAAAGAACATAATTAATCCTCCGCACTTCTATTTGAATCATCGACTGCTGTAGAGGGCTGGCCGCTTGATTCATTTTCCCCAGGACTATCCCTGAAAACGCCGGGCGGCCCGGTAAGGGCTCCTTCCTGCATGACACCACCATTATTTTTATCATTTTCGGGAATATCGCTGATGGTTGCTCCTTCGATGGACGGCACTAACGCCGGTTTGCGGCTGGCGAATAATCCCCTAGGCAAAGCACGCTGAATGGCAGGTAAGAACTCGGCAGCGATAGTGAACAGCACGAGGGCTTGAATAATATAGACGAGATCACCCGGTACATTGGCGAATAATTGCATATATGACCCACCATACAACAGGCCGCCGAACAGGAGTGAGGCGAGTAAGACACCGATGGCGGTAGTGCGGCCAAGTAGAGCCACGCCGATGGCATCAAATCCGGTCGGGTCAATACGGAAAGTGGAACCAATCAGTTGATAAGGAAATTGCCCCATCAAGTGCAGCGAACCAGCCAGGCCGGAGAAAGCTCCGGCAATGGCCATGACGAGAAAGATGTTGCGCTTCGTGGGGATGCCGGCGTACTGCGCGGCTTTAGGATTCTGGCCTATCACGCGTATCTCGTAGCCAAAGGTGGTGCGTGAAACAATAAACCAGTAGACGATGAGGGCGAGCAAGGCGATAAAGATGCTGATATCGATAGGATACTGCTGGGGATTGGTAATCTGTGGCAGAAAGGTACCCAGGGTATGATTATAGGCGCTTGCGACGGTGGGAAAAGTAGCCTGCTTCGGCAGCGCATCGGTCTGGTCGGCCTGGTTGAGCGCCTTGAAAGGCCCATCGATCAGATAATCGGTGACATAAAAGGCGATCCAGTTTAACATGATGGTGGTGACGACCTCGTGAGCGCCGCGCCACGCTTTCAGTATACCCACGATACCACCCCAGATGGCGCCGGCCAGCATGCTGCCGGTGATCATCAGGGGGATCAAAGCCCAACCCGGCCACGTGGGGACCTTGAAAGCAATAATACCGGCCACCATGGCGCCTACGGCCAGCTGTCCCTCGGCTCCAATATTAAAAAGGCCGCCGCGAAAAGCAATCGCAACTGAAATACTGGTCAGAATGAGCGGGGTGACTGTGACCAGAGTGAAAGAGAAATTCTGCGCGTTTCCAAATGAACCAACAAAAAGGTCTTGATAAGCGGTAAGCGCCGCGCTAAATCGATCCCCAGGAGAGCCTTGCGAGGTAATCATGATGACGATGATACCGGCGATCATCGCCAGGATAAATGCGAAGAGGGGGCGGCCGACTGCGGAAGTAAACTTGCGTAGCCATGATGTTGACCTCAATTTCGAGGTAGGCGGCGTCGATTGCGTTGTTTGCACGGCCATGTTCATTTCCTCCTATTTTATTTCTCATAATCATAACATTCATGTTTATGAGAAACAAGCGTAGTAAGGGCCGGTGATATACCAGAAGCCTCCAGGATGAGGGAAGCTTGCGGGGTCTCAGGATGGCACAAGGCGATTCTTCGCTGCGCTCAGAATGACATACCGAGCGCAACGAAGAATCCCTGCCCAACTTATGGACAATCACCACTAGCAAGTGTACGCCCACACCCTATACGAAGCCCTTCATATAGAGTGTGGGCGTACCATCTGGGGCCGATTCATCGGCCCCTTACGGTCGCCCTGATTTTTACCTATGGGATTGTGGTGGGCGGAACAAGTGTGCCGGCCTTGATCTGGTTTTCGAAGTCCATGGCCTTTGCTACTGCATCAGAAGGAACGGCGCTGGTGGGCGTTGCGTATCCAACGCCATCATGGGCCAGGTCAAACGCCTCTGAAGCCGGATTGTTATTATAATTGCTGATGAAGGTGCCATAGGTGCCTTTCTCAGCATCATCGATGATGTCGTAGACGGCCACATCGACTCTTTTGAGCGCGCTGGTGATGACGTCCGGATGCACATAACCCTGATCAGCATCGACGCCGATGCCGTAGACGTTCTTCTGGAAAGCCGCATCAAGGGCGCCAACACCACAGCCACCGGCGACCTGGAAGATGATATCGGCGGAATGCTGGTTGATCTGGCTCAATGCCACGTCTTTACATTTCGCTGTATCTGAGAAATCCTGCGAGTAGTCGACCAGGACGTTGATACTGGGGTCGACCTTCTGCGCGCAATACTTGTAGCCGGCGATGTAGCGGTTGACGGGTGGGATAGAGAGGCCACCGACGGCGGAAATCGTATTTTTGCCGAGGAGATTCGGTACCTTGGACTTGCCATCGACTTCCATCTGGCCGGCTATTGCTCCGACCAGGCATCCGGCCTCTTGCTCTTTAAAGAAGAGCGGAGCGACATTGGAGAGATTCTGGCAGGCGCCGGTGTTCGGGTTAGGCACCGCGCAGCCATCAACAATGGCAAATTTCACGTTGGGAAATTGCTGGGCAACCTGGTACAGCGGTGTTTGCATCAGGAAACCCACGGCAATGACCATTTGCGCGCTCTGGGCTGCCAGAGTCAGGTTATGCACATAATCATTCTGCGACTGCGTTTGAATGATGTGCGAAGCGAAGTGATACTGGTTCATGGCCTTGGTGTAGCCTAAGTACGCCAGGTGATTGAAACCCTGGTCGTTCAAGCCGCCAATATCCGTTACTAGCGCCACTGTTACGGCCGGGGCCGTAGGAGTGCTGCCGCCACTACCTGAACCAGTGTTTGTGCTGCTGCTGCCGCATGCAGAAAGCAACGTGGCAAATAACATGAGGAATGTTGCAATGCTGGCATAACCGCCTGTTTTTCGCATGTGAGCTTCCTTTCTCTCCACAAGAAAATAACCGCCGGAATAGCATGTGATACATGAAAAGCGGAACTCATCAAGATAAACGTCCTGCTCTCACCAAATAGAATAGATTCGGGGGACCGGGAACATTTCTCTCATGCTTTCAGTATACCATGAAACCTGCGGTAAGGAACGCTATTCCATTGTACGGAACAGTTTATGCAGGTATCTCTTGCCTTGCAATACATACGTAAGGAAGAGAAGGTTTCTCACACGAATAACACGAACCAGACTGGTGGTCCGGCCACCGGTCTGGTTCGTGTTATTCGTGTTTTGATGGATTTATGCCCGGATTTCATCCAGCATGGCAAGGTTGATGAAGAGGTCACAGCTCTGCCGCAATGTGGCAGACATCGATTCGTCGAAAGCGGCCACCTCGACACGCACTCCATGATCGGAGCAATAGTCAAGCATGGGCATAAAATCGCTATCTCCGCTGACCAGGACGATGCAGTCGACGGCACGGCCATCTACGAGTCGCACGACATCCATACATAGATCGAGGTCGAGGTCGGCCTTTTTCGCACCACTCGCGAAGGTCTTGTAGTTCTTGGTTGTGATGCGGTAGCCAAGTCCCTTGACAGCCTGTAAGAACATCTGCTCGTCGCCCGGCTGCGGGCTGGTGGGGCAGTAAGCATGGGCCCTCACCAGGCGGCGATTGCCGCGCAGGAAGTCAAGCAGCTTGCCGAAATCAATGGTTAGACGCTGCGTGCGCGCCGAGTACAGCAGGTTCGCGACATCTACGAATACGCCTACACGCTCCGATGATGGAAATGGTGGGAAAGAGACGGAGACGTTTGTTGGAACCTGGTTTGCGCGCCGCAGCTCCGCTACGATGCGGTCGGTCTGCGATTGAAATGCTTGCGAGATGACGTTCGCCAGTTGGCCCACCGAGACGGGTGAGGCCATCGGCTCGCCATGACGAGCCACGTGTGATGCCCCACGCTGCGCCTCGCGGATGGGTCGTGGTTCTCGTGATATCGTGCTGCCGCGCGCGGGAGAGGGCTCGGGTCCCATGAATGGCCCTGTTCCATCGTTTCCCTGATTCATCTGGCTTACAGTATAGCCGGAGATGATATTATACTGGGTCGCGGCACTACCGGGTGTAGCCACATTACGCGGCCCCGCTACAGGAGATGCGGGCATTGGCGCCGGCCCCGCTACAGGAGATGCGGGCATTGGCGCCGGCCCCGCCGTTGCACTCCCTGGGGAGGACTGTTCGGATGGCGCTGCTTTCCCTCCAACACCAGAAGCAGGAGTCGAGGTTGTATTCGCGGCCTGCGAATTCGCGTTGCCGGAACGGCGGCGGCGGCGGCGGCGCGAAGTGGCAGCCTGCAATTCTGAGTACTCCAGCGGCGGCAGTTCCTCGGGTGGAACTTCCTGGGCAACGGGGGGAGCGGATTCCGTGCCTTCTATAGGAGATGTCGTATCGGCCTGAGCCGCGGCTGCAAGCGATGGCTGTCCTTTCTCCTTTTCATGCTGGTGTTCCTGCGTATGGCGTCGTCCGTGCGCGGGAGTGGCAGCAGGAGTCGAAGTCGAGGCAGCTTCACCATTGACGGCAGCCGGCTCCTGAGTGGAGGCTTGTTTTGCGGTTTGCGACTCGGTATGTTGAGCAGCGCCACCATTTTGCCTGGTGGGTTGTGCTTCGCGCTCGACAGCCTGCCCATTTTCCGGGCGCGCGGGCGTAGATGAAGCGGCCCGGTTCTCTTTGCCTTCTTCCGGGCGAGGCTGTACAACATGCTGTGTTGGAACAGCAGGAGTGGTGGCTGCTGGTCGATCAAAGCGATAGCGGCGTGTCGGTTTGGGCTGTCCCTCCGCCGGTACTTCAGCAGGAGCCGGTTCCTGCTGGGGAACACCTGGCATAGCAGGCGCGGATTCGGTTGCCGGAGCCACATTTGTAGGAACGGCCAGTGGGGATGTTGGCGCGTCTTGCACAACTGAACTCAAATCTCTTTCCTCCTGAGTGCCCTGGCCGCCCGTGATAGGCGTAGTATTAGCTCGTTCAGGAGTCGAAGCGGCGGCGCTTTCTCGCTGCCGCCCACTGCCATGACGCGCGCGTGTGCGCGTGGCAGGACGCAATAAAGGCGACACAGGACGCTCTTTGTTGATGACGGGTTTTGATTCCTGGGTGGGGGCCTGCTGCTTGTCCTCCTCGGTAGGCGACTCAGGCGCGTATGCTGTAGTGCCCGCGGCTTCGTCAACCGGTGGGGATTGAGTTGAATCAGTGCCGGCTATAGGAGGAAACGCAGCAAAGACCTCTGCACCCGTTTCTTGTCCGAAGGATCCGAAGTCCACTTCGGTCTGGCGGAATTCTTCAATGAAATCGGTGAAAGGGCGCACAACCCCTTCAACCATCAAGAGCGCCTCGTCAGGATAAGTGGCAGCGAACATCTCTTCTGCCATCATTTGTGCCGCCGGTGTAATAGATGGCTCGCTGATGCTCGTTGTATCTATGGCAGGAGTGTGATGTTCAGTATCTGAACTACCTCTGCTGGCAACTTCACTTTGAGTATGCCCTTCACCAGGCTCTGGTGTTGGAGAACCATCAACCTGGTCTCCATGGTCCTGTGCTCTGCCGGATGTATCAGGTTGTGTTGCCGCAACCTGTTCCTCGCCGGATTCTGCAACTTCTGGAGTTGCCGGAGTTTCAGAGGCAGGCGATTGCTCAACGGCCGAAACTCGTATGTCGCCGTTGTCGGAATGAATATTTTCTGTTGTCACTAAGGTCTCCAGTCTCAGTTTTCCAGGTTATAGACCGGAGCGCGGGCTATTGCCAGAAGAGAATAGTTGATCGAATGTATATAAGGCGGATTTGTCTCCTACCATCTTCGTTCTCGGGGCCTGGCTGCTAAGCCAGTCTCCATCTAGGCGGCCCGCGATGGTCGCCTAGATGGGTTTATTCCCTCGTTACTCAAGTTCATGTGTATGGGAGCTGATCGATCAGCCCGCGCCGTCCCCGGCAAGATGGATAGGCGATACATGTACGCCAATCGTCTCATTCTAAGGCAACGGGTGTTCGGGAATATACCATAGGAAATGGCATACGTTCACCGATCCGCGCTGCTCACCGGCAGTTGAATCACCTGCCGCTCTTGTATTCTCGGAAAGGCTTCCCCCTGCATCTCGCGCTGTTGTAAGGCGAGACGATCAGGTGGGCTAAGCCACATGCACAATCCGGCCTGATAACTCTCGTCTACGCCGTCATGTCACACTGAACGTACATCACCAGTGGACGGCGGGCTACTGGTATGTACGGTAAGCTATTCCTCTGCATTTGCCCGGTGGGTGCCATCTTCGACATTGCCATGGCTTCCCGGATTCCGGGTGTTAGCGAGAGGAATAGGGGCCGGTTCCAATCCATCTGAGGCTTCGGTTTGCATCGTATCCAGGTGGAAATGCGACGCCTGTCCATCTCCTCCTACTTTCCTGAATGTTTCTACAGGTTTGCTCGTTGGTACGGGCTTGCGTGGAGTAATGCGCCATACGTGGGCGATACGCTCTATCGCTGTCACATTTGAAAAGACCGCCAGTAGGATCAATGCCCAGATAGTGGCACCGGTTAATAATCCAAGCGCCAGAATAACGACACGTTCGGGACGAGCGAGCAGCCCCGTTTTACACTCCAGTCCCAGCCCTTCGGCGCGCGCTTTTGTATAACTCACCAGTAATGAGCCGACCACTGCTATATATATCAGCGTAATCATCCAGGGTTGCTCAGAGTGAAAGGGCCAGAGCCGGTCTTGCAAGGCTGGCCGCTGTAGAGCGTAATAGAGTAACCCAAACAAGATAATGCTTTCCGAATAGCGGTCAAGCGTCGAATCGAAGAAAGCGCCAAAGGTAGTGGCGGCATTGCGAATACGGGCTATCGCTCCATCGAACATATCAAAGATGCCAGCAAACAGCATCAGCAGGCCACCGGCCAATAACCAGCCTTGAGCTATTACGACAGCCGTAAGTATACTCAGCAGCAAGCCCAACAAGGTGAGCGTATTTGGAGTAACACCTGTCCGGGCAAGCGGCCGCATAATCAAAGCTACTAACTCTCGCGCTCGTTGCTGTATGCGTCTGCTAAACATATGCCTATTGTATCACACTTAGAATGTTTTGGATACTAGTTTTTCCTGGCGATTACCCGTAAGGGCCGTGAGCTTCTTCCCCTTCGTTCCTCGGGGCCTCGGCTTACGCGCTCAGTATGACACGTCCGGCTCGATTTTTTATGGCAAGGTAATGCAAATGAACGAGGGAATAAAATGTACCGCGATACAGTTGCATAGGGCCGCTTCAATTCTTCAAAAAATTGCAGATGGTCAGGCTGCAGAGTTCGGATGCGCCTGGTTTAGAGGTGTATCCTTATGCATATCAATGCGCATGGTGACGCCGGCTATAGCGTCATTCACGTTGTCCATAAAGGCCTGCACTCTATAGGCCAGCTTCTGCATCTCCTTTTTCAACCCGAGGATGTTTTCGTCCACCTTGATTTCTACATTGCGCTGCGAGACCTGTAATTCATTGATGTGCGTTGTCACTTCGTCGAGAACGGAGATGACCTGAGAAAGGTTGCCTTCTACCTCAGAAAAACCTCGTTTCAATGTGACGATATCTTTTTTCACAAGCAGGAGGTCATCTCTGAAACCGGCGAAACTTATTTCTAGTGCCTCAACCCTTCTTGTCAGACTTGAGACATCGGTTTTCAGCGACAAGACATCGGTTTCGATCCGGCGCAGCGTATCGCCCAGGCGTTGCTCGCTCGCATAGACTGCGGCGTTGACCTCCTCACGCAGAAGCAGGCGAAGAGCATTGAGATCAGCGTTATCCATTGTATCCCCTCCCATTCAGAAGTGTTGAGAGGAGTATACCATCTATACAAGCGATTTTCAATGCATTTGTTGGCTTTATCTCGCTGAACAATCAGGCAATACGCTGGCGCTGCTTGTTGATATGGTGTCCTGCCAGCGCCAGGTAATCGTTCATGCGCCACAATTTTCCACCGGGCGCGGTAAGCCTGGCTTCGATGGAGGTTCGCACGTCCTGTGCGCATCTGCCCTCGAACCAGGTGCAGCCGCGCCCGATGGCTTTTAGGGTATGCGCATCGCTATTGCCAAGCTCCGGCCAGCCATATACCTCGCGATTTGCGCTCATGGCCACTCGATTGGCGTAAATGCCGCAAAAGCTGGCATTCCAGGTTTCGATGCCATCTAACCAGACATCTTTTGAGGCGACGATACGATCCAGTACCTCGCGCTGGCAGCTATGACGGAAGATGCGATTCAGCGGGTGCGCTACGATGGCCAGCCCTCCCTGCTCATGCACAAGTTCAATGCTGCGCTCGATGCTCAAACGCGGCGGAATGCGTTTCTCGATGAAGAGGGCGAGCATGTGCCCTTCCCTGGTGCTGATCTCTTCGCCGACGATAAAATCAAAACGGTAGCGACCTTGTGCCCAGAGATCGCGCGCGCGCAGCGCTCCCTCGATCACGTCATGATCGGTGAGCGCAATCACATCTAAACTCGTCTGATGCTCTACATAATCGAGGATCTGCTCAACCGTACCCATGCCATCGCTGTAGGTGCTGTGCATATGCAGGTCAGCTCTACCCAGTTTGCCGGTGGAATGGGCCTGCTGCTGCGTCATCTGCCTGCGCCTTCTCAGCATGGCTGTACCGCTGCTTGCGTTGCTCGAAAGTCTGCTCATACCCTCATGTATGTTGTTCGCCATTGTTTTCCTTACTAGACACTACTCGCACATACTTGATAACCGGCATGCGCCCGGCGCAGAATATTTCGGTTCTAGACCGTCCAAAACGCCTGGCATTATGCCTACCTCTCACTGTAGCACAGTTATATTAAGTTTTAATCTTAACCCGTTATGAAACAGGTATTAAATTTTTCGTGTATCCGCGTCACCGGAAGTATGGTTCCGGTTGACAATGGAGACCTGGTTGTATTTGCTCAACAGGGAATTGCCGGCAGCCGTCGCTATTCCTCCACTGCTTCAATCAAAGCGTCTCCACTGGGGAAAGATTCTAGGGAAGTAGCCGGGTCAACCAGCTGCTCCAAATGTTCCAGGCAGGCGTGGAAGCGGTCGATATTCAGGGTGCAATAGACCTGCCGGCCCGCGCGGCGCGTTTTGACGAGACCAGCACGACGCAGCTTGCGTAAATGCCAGGAAACGAGCGGCTGGCTGATGCCGAGTACATCCGTCAAATCGGTGACGGTTACCTGCTCGTGACGGGCCAGGTGATAGACGATGATGAGGCGGGCCAGGTCGCCCAGGGCCTTCAAGGTCGTCTTCAGTTCGCGCCAATCGTTCATAGTGTGGTTCACACCCCTGCCGGTTGCATAAACAAAACTTTCATAAACCTTTATTTATATAGTACCTTATGGGAGAGGCAAAAACAAGGGGAGGGGGAATCATCCTGGGCTTTGCTCCATCCTCTCGGTTTCGGCACGTACATCTGCCCGGAGGGGTCAGCATAGGTTTCGGGATTGCCGCCCACCTAGCCGTAGGGGTTCATGCCGGCCAGGTTGCCCAGCACGGGGTCGGCGGAGAGGAAGACGCCGACCACCGGGTCGTAGGAGCGAGCGTGGAAGTAGTCTAAGCCGGTCAGTTGGTCGTTGTACTGGCCGGTAAAGCCTTTGGCGGTGTTGAAGGGCCTGGGGTGGTAGCGCACGTTACCATAGGGACCGAACAACTGGTTGGCCTGCACCGAGGCGCCGCCTGCTGCCCAGGTGAACTGGGAGAGGACACTGCCGAGGGCGTCGGTGAGCAAGAAATACGTGCCGTTGGCGGTCAGGTCGCCCAGGAGTTGGCCGCCCAGGTAGTAGTAGTAGGTGTTGGACTGGTTGCTGCCGCTGGCGCTGTAGAGGTGGTCTTGCAGGCCGAAGGGGGAGACGGTATAGGTGGTGCCACTACTGTCGGTGGAGCGTTTGAGGACGCGGTTGCCAGCCGCATCGTAGGCGTACCATTCGCGGTTGGTGGAGCCGGCATTCCATTCCACGAAGCGATTGAGGTGGTCGTAGGAGAGGGCCGCCGTGGTGAGATTGCCAGAGCCGGCTCAATAGAAGCTCTCTTTTGAGCGTTGTATCTGTAACCAGTACACGCTTCTTAAACATGATCCTGGTTCAGTTATTCTTCCCCTCTGTGTGTAAGCAGTTCAGGCACTTTCTGACGAGAGGCAGAGAAAAGATCAAGCCTCCTCTACCGTCAAGGATGCATCTGCTGATCGCTCAGGGTGATAGTGGACCAGCGTATGACATTTTATTGGCTCGGGACCCTCGTCGGTAAAAGTATTTATCACAATCTGCCAGGTTTTCTCCTCTCGCCAATCGAGTTGCTCGCTGGAAAGAAGCTGACGATGCAGTTCGAGAGTATGCCCCTCTATTTCCTCACATTCATCCAGAGTAAAGATAGCATCTGGATAGTTCTTTTCCCAGTACGCAAATGCCAGTTGGATAGCCTGCCCAATCAACTGATATTCCTCCTGGGATAAAAGAGTATGGACTTCTATTAGTTCCAATCCCGCAGTGCAGACCTCATCTAAAGAGGGTGTAAAATAGATTGTGTAAGAGGTCAGCCCCAATGGATGATGAAGATGGAAGAAGAAGGAGAAAGACATGACCCAGGCCAAAGACAAAAGTCCGTACCACAAAGACAGGACGATTCCCACAGCACGGATTGATGAGTTATTGCAAAATTGTCTAGAACGCCCCACCCAGGATGATCTCTTCGGACCCGATGGAGTCGTCAAGCAGCTCTCCAAAGCGTTGATTGAACGCTGCCTGGCAGCAGAGTTGACAACGCCTCTGGGCTATGAGAAACACGCACGTGGCGAGGAAGAAAAACCAAACCATCGCCATGGCTACTGGTCCAAGACCCTCAAGAGCGAGCAAGGGTCCGTCGAAATTGCCATTGCGCGGGATGGTACGGGTAGCTTTGATCCCTTACTGGTCAAAAAATACCAGACCAGCTTGACGGGCTTCAATGAAAAGATTCTCTGGTTGTATGCGCATGGCCTCTCGACACGCGATATCCAAGCGCAGATTCAGGAGTGGTATGGGGTGGAGGTTTCTCCTCAGTTGATTTCCACTGTGACCGATGCCGTGATGGATGAGGTACGTCAATGGCAGAGCCGACCGCTGGAGAGCCTGTATCCCATCGTGTACATGGACTGTCTCGTCGTCAAAGTCAAAGAGAACCAGCGGCTCATCAACAAGGCGGTCTATGTGGCGCTCGGCGTCACGATGGAAGGACAGAAAGAATTGCTGGGCATGTGGATGTCGGAAAACGAGGGGGCCAAATTCTGGCGCGCCGTCTGTACCGAGTTGTCAAATCGCGGGATGAAAGACTGCTTCATTGCCTGTGTGGGTGGTCTCACCGGTCTGCCAGAGGCCATCGAAACGGTGTTTCCGCATACCCAGGTGCAATTGTGCATGGTGCATATGGTCCGTAATTCCCTCAAATATGTCAATTATAAGCTGAGGAAGGAGGTTGCCAGAGACCTGAAACGGATTTACTCGGCGTCGACGACTGATGAGGCGGAGTTGCAGGTGGAGGTGTTTGCCGAGAAGTGGGACAAGCAGTCTCCTGCGATCAGCACATCCTGGCGGACCCACTGGGAGCGCGTTATCCCACTGTTTGCCGTCCCAGAGATGATCCGGCGGGTGATTTATACCACCACTGCCATTGAATCAGTCAACAGCACCTTGCGCAAGGTGACGCAAGCCCATCGGATTTTTCCTTCCGATGATGCCGTCTACAAGGTCCTGTACCTGGCTGTGCAATCCGTGACGAAGCATTGGACCACGCCGATCAGCAACTGGAAAGCAGCATTAAATTGGTTCGCCCTGGCTTTTTCAGATATAGGCAGCACTTTTATACTGAAGGCGAAGTTGCCCCAACAAGACACTATCTTGTTGAGGCAACTTCGCCTTCGCATCAAGCGAAAAAGGTGGGCTGCCAGAGAGTCGAACTCTGAACCTAGCGAGTAGGGTAAGAAGCCAGTACGTTACTCAATTTGCACGTCGCCAACTGCTTCCCTCCGAACCGGACTTGCACCTTTCAGCGCATCCGGCTCTCCAGAAACATCATCTCCGCAGCGAGTCTCTCGAAACATCCTACAAAGATGCTGTTCCCTGTATCCCTTCCCCGTGTCTCAGGCATTACCCTGAGCGTTTGAGTACTATGGATACTCCGTCGCCATAGGCCTTCTGACCTTCAGGCGATCCCCAGGTTACACTCTATCTTTGGTCCGTATTCAGGTTCCCTTTACGTCCTTCTTTCCCTCCCTTTAGAGGGCTGGTCCTGACGAAGGCTTTATTGACGCTCTTAATCCACATACATCAATAACATCAGGAGTGAGTATCAGTACCATGCTCACCGGATCGCGAAAATCCACCTGGACTGGGGTTCAAGCAATCAGCCTTAACCATGTACGGCCTGGCAGCCTGTTCAGATCCGGTACATCACCTGAACAGACTTTTCACAACATGCTATTGTCCCCTCATTTCTTTCGATAGAGGGTAAGTTGCTGCTTTACTCACATTGCCTTAGTGAGACTGCACCACGCAGTAAAAGGTAGAGTGCCTCTCTGGGCGCACTTTAAGAGTCGCTTGCTCTGCCATTGAGCTAGCAGCCCATTTGTTAACGTGGTAAAGAATACCATATTGGAACTAGCGCGTCAAGCAGCTAAGGGTAGGGATTCAAGAAATTTGTTTGCTTTGAATAGGATTTTCCGAATACCTATAATTCATAGTCACATGCCCAACGTATATTTTTCTCCTGTTTATTCTTTGCAGGGATAAGTCGTAGGGACGCTGCATTCACACCAACTTCATCGACAGGAATAAGATACACCTTGTTCAATGACTCCACGTATACGCAAAAGTAATCGGCCTGCCCTTTGTAGTTTCTCCATCCTTTTTGCTTTGCGGTGTGATTGTAACTGCTGGCAGTAGCAAACTTAATTACTGTATTGTCCGTATCTAACTAACCTGTCTTGACTTGTACCTTCCAGAATTTTCCATCTGCATCTTCGATGACTAAATCATAACGATGCATCTGGCCTATAGGCTGAAGTACAGTATATCCACATTGCAGGAGCCGTGTAATAGTTGCCTGTTCGCTGATATCTCCGGTTATTTGTGTATGTCTCCTTGATCCGGTCGGCGCCATAACTTGTGTCTCCTTCTGTATCAATATTTGAGACCATATTGTACAGCGAAGCTCAGCAATCCTGGTGAAATTTAGGACATTTGTCTGTATAAGCAGTATGTTCCAAATAGCAGGTAGTGAGACCAAGGGAAATCTGAACGCATACAACGAAAGGTAAAGGCTATCTCTACAAAGCACGCCTATTCATCTAGTGACGATACTGGCATCAATGCTTGCTTAGAGAGATAACCTTCACCCTGTTCAAGAAGAATTTCAGCTAACTCGAGATACTTTATTCGAATATATCCAGCGGCAAAAACGCCGAGATCAACCAGTTGGGGGCGTCGACGATCTCGCTGACGCGCAGGTCAACTGCCACGCTGCACAGGGCGTAGGCTTCGTGGGGCGTCAGGTCGTAGTGCTTGACCAGGTGGCGAATCATGTGACGCGTGGCCTGTTGGGCCGCTACGTAGAGGTCAGGGCTGTGGCCGGTCGTCACGTAGTAGCCCTTTTTGTTGGCCTTTTCGACGGCTGAGCCGGGGGTCGAGTATTGCAGTTCAGGAATGCTTTCGCCTTTACGCAGGCCGAAACGCACGGTCACGATCATCGGGCCTTCGATGGCGGTGCCGCAGACTTCGCCGTCGCCCTGAGCGGCATGCGTATCGCCCAGCGAGAAGAGCGCGGTAGGATGCAGGACGGGCAGGTAAAGCTTCGAGCCTTTCACAAGCTGCTTGATGTCGATGTTGCCGCCGTTGAGACGCGGGGGGATGGTATCGAGCGAGCCGGGTTCGGCGGGGGCAACGCCCATGACGCCACAGAATGGCTCCAGGGGAATACGGATGTGGGGCTTGAAATAGGCGTGGTCGCCATCCAGTTCCCAGACCTTCAAATACGGCTCGGCAAAGTCATCGGCTAAGAGGCCAAAGCCGGGAATGATGCCGGTCCAGCCCCATTCTTTGGGTTGAATATCCAGCACCTCTACCTCTAAGGTATCGCCGGGTTCGGCCCCAACCACTGCTACAGGGCCGGTCAGGGGATGGATGACGCTGAAGTCGAGGTTCGCCAGCACATCGACGCTGCTGCCCGGCCTGATCTGGCGGTCCGATGCCTCTTTTGTCTCCAGCTCGACGATGTCTCCGGGTTCGACTGTGACAAGGGGCGCGATGCTGTTATCCCAGCGGCAATGCGTGTGCTCCTGGGTGAGACGGTATTTAATGTCCATCATGGTTGGTGCTCCTTATTCTTCCAGGTAAACTTTGTTGCTTGCCTCCAAAGATCTGGGGGCGCCGATGCTTAAGAATGTGACGATCACCAGGCCCAGCACGAACCAGGCGGCGCAGATCGGCCTGGGGGCAAGAAGGCTGCACCCCGCTTATCTACAACATAGTTACGGACACGGGTTACAAGGGACAAACACATTGATATACCTCTAATGATAAGAATTTATGAGAATATTGCAAGGGATGCGCTTCACATAAACAAAATATTACCCTTGTTGCGTTTGCCTAAACGAATCAAGAGACCGGCTGTAGGGACAGGGACCAGCCCCTATCCCTACAGTTGCTTTGAGCAGCAACAGAATTACCAGGCTCAAGACCCGCATTTAGAATAGCTTGTATGAACAGGTCTATCCTGGATGCGGGCAGACGTATGTAGCGAGTCGTTCATGTTTGTATTTTTCGATAATCAAGGCGGAATTACGTTATAATAGATGTATGCCCGAGCGTATCGCCATACAAGTCCCTGCATTGTGTCATGCTCAAGTGGAAAGGGCTTCCACAAAAACAGGACTTCTATCTAGCGCAACTTGTATGCTATACTGAAGGGCAATCTTGAGAGAGACGAGGGACCAGCATCATCAGCCGGCATAATGGTAATGACAATACGAGCACACAAACGGGGCAACTAGACCCCCGTACCCTGCTGCACAGGCGTTATGTCATCATGCGCACAATCGGCCATGGGGGTATGGCGGCGGTCTACCAGGCGCGCGATACAAAGGCGAAAGACCCGCGGAATAATCTGTGTGCTATCAAAGAAATGAGCCTGTCAAACGTGCAGGAGAGTGAGAAGGCGCAGGCGATCCAGAATTTCCTGGCCGAGGCGAGAATCCTGTCGCGCTTGAATCATCCTAACCTGCCCGCCTTTACCGATTTCTTCACCGAGGGTTCGCGTCACTTCCTGGTGATGGAATATATCGACGGCAACACACTGGAAAATCTGCTGGAGCAGAACGGCGGACCCTTTTCGGAACGGCGCGTGCTGGGATGGGCACGGCAATTATGCGATGTACTGGAATACCTGCATAGCCAGCAACCGCCGGTGATCTTCCGCGATATGAAGCCCGGCAATATCATGCTGACGCGCAGCGGGCGCATCAAGCTGATCGATTTCGGCATCGCGCGTCTCTTCCGTGCCAGCAGCTCGCAGGATACACAACTGCTGGGAACGCCCGGATTCGCGCCGCCTGAACAATATGGCAGCGCGCAGACCGATGTGCGTTCGGATATCTATTCGCTGGCCATGACGCTGTTCCAGCTGATGACCTACCAGTTGCCGGACAGTGGTTTCGGGCTGAGTGACGTACATCAAAAATTTCCGCAGATCTCGTCGCCGGTCGCGCGCGCGCTGGAGAAAGCCACTGCTCTGCGGCCAGAGGATCGCTACGAAAGCATCGTGGTCTTTCGGCGTGCCCTGCTGGGGGTAGGCACCTTCCATTTTGAGACCGGCAGCGAGGCTACGACGCCTGAAGAACTGGCCGAGCTGTGCGCGCACTTCCCGGAAGAAGCGGCGGAGTACCTGTTTGACGGCGAGATCGAGTCCTGGCTGCAAGAGATAGGGGCGACTGAACTGGCGCGCACTGCGCGGCGCATTCGCTCAACCATCGGCGATCCGGAGATGGCGGTCAACCGCTTCCTGCAGGCAGTGATGGGGCCGAGCGCGCATACACGTACGCAGTCAGGTATGCAGGCCCTTGACAACAGTCAGACGATGGCCACAAGCACAAGATCGCGCATCACGCTACCCGGCACGCGCGGTAGCCGCGGGGGTAGGTCGCGCGAGCCAGGAAGCGATATCATCGTGCGGCCCAAAACGATTGATTTTGGGCAGGTCTATCCGGGACTGTCGGCGCCAATATTGCTCACCATCGCGGGAGACCGGGGCGCGCTGGTCAGCGGGACAATTCGTCCTGTGGAATCCTGGATTATTATCGATACGAGCAGCTTTGACGGCATGAGTACACCCGTTCGCGTGCGCGTCGATACCACGCGCCTGCGTGGGTCAACGCACTATACAGGGACAATCAACATTATTCCGACCGGTAGCGAGCGAGAAATCCCCGTCACCGTAGAGGTAGATGTTCTGGGCTATACTACAGGCACGACCACGGTACGCAGTAGAGAAACGCAGGCACAGGGTATGCCGCCGGTTGAGGACGATGATATGCTGGGTGCTACAGTGGTTGCGGGCAGAAGCGCCGCGAAGATGGCTCCCCAGGCGACAGCGCAGGCGAATGCGCCATATGCAAGCGCGAGGGACAGCGAGTATAAGACGAAATTTGGGCTGCCCGGTAGTGGCGGGTGGGAGCCCTTGAAGGTATCGACGCGCCAGCGCGCCGCAATGGGTTACGGCTTCACATTTGCCACGGCCTTTATGACCGGCGCATTCTTCTACCTGTTCCTGGCGCATCTCCCACCGCTGGCGCATGTATCATTCCTGCCGCCCAGCGCGTGGTTCGGAATAATTTTGCTCGGATTGGCGCCGTTCACGACGCTGGGGGCGATCATTGCCAACTGGAAACGTACCTGGAACACCCTTGAAACGCTGAATCGTGCCTGTACAGGCCTGGCGCTGGCGCTGGCGGCACTGGGTTTAAGCCAGGGCGTGTGGCAGATGCTGGCATTTCCAGCTGCGCCGCCGCTGCAACTCTTCATCATGCTGCTCGTCGCGGCCCTTGGAGCCACGGTTGGTACGGCTCCACGCGTAAGCAATCGTATCTTTAAGATCGTGATATTGGCCACGCGGTACCTGCGGCGCTTAATTATGGCGATTGCGGTTATTATCGGAGCGGCGCTTGGACTGGCGCTGGCGAACGGCCTTGCCTATGGCCTGATCTCAATCTTTTTGATCGCGCTCGGCATAGCTGTAGCCGTACTGCTGGTACGGCGCGCCGATACCCTGATCGCGCAGAACTATCCCATTCCATGAGCATGATATCTCCGGGCGCGGGCGGCCACAAAGATTCCTACTCCACCCCGACCCCACTTCCACCCCTACAAGACCTGGTTGTTATACTTGGGCCAACAGCGTCTGGCAAAAGCGGGCTGGGTATAGCGCTGGCGCGGCGTTTTGATGGCGAGATCGTCTCCGCTGATTCGCGCCAGGTGTATCGCGGACTGGATATCGGCACCGCCAAGGTGACGCCTGAAGAACGCGCGCTCGTGCCCCACCATTTGCTGGATGTTGTCGATCCGCGCGAGGTCTATACCGTTTCGCAGTTTCAGCAGCAGGCTAACGCCGCCATTGCTGCTATCGTCGCGCGCGGTCATCAACCGTTCCTGGTTGGCGGCTCGCCGCATTACATCCAGGCAGTGGTCGATCGCCTGGATATTCCCCCTGTGCCACCACAGCCAGAACTGCGGGCGCAACTCGAGTCGCGCCCACTGCCTGATCTGCTGGCACAATTGGAGGAGCTTGACCCACAAAGCGCCGCTGCTATCGACCGCCGCAACCCGCGCCGGGTTATGCGCGCCCTCGAGGTCTGCCTGATCACGGGCAAGCCTTTCTCGCAGCAAAGGGCGGTGGCCGCGCCACTCTACCGCTCGCTGCTGCTGGGCATCGAGTGGCCGCGGGATATCCTCTACCGGCGTATCGATGCTCGCGTGGATGAACGCATGCGCCAGGGTATGGTGCAGGAGGTGCGCGATCTACTTGCGCAGGGCGTGAGCCACGAGCGTCTTGAGGCTCTGGGGTTGGAGTATCGCTTCATCAGCCGCCTGCTGCGGGGAGAATATGCGAGCGAAGACGCAATGGTGCAGCGATTGAAATATGCCATCCATGATTTTACCAGGCGCCAGTTGACCTGGTTTCGCCGCGATACGAGGATTGTCTGGGTAGCAAATGGGGATGAGGAAGAGGCGGCAGGGCTGGTCAGCAGGTTTCTTGAGGAACGGGCACGCGTATAATGCCCTTGCGGTCGTTCCGGGTGAGTTATACAATAGGAGCATGGCTACTCAACCAGAAGACCTCATAGGAAAAATAGATTCTTCAGTATCACAGGTTGACGCTCCTGAACAGCAGGAAACGCTGGCTTCGCTGCTGCGCGGCAATCGCGACCTGGCTATTCTCTATGCCATTGCCGGCCACCTGAATCGCAAGGTCGATGTCCATGAAGCTTTGCAGGAAGTATTAGCACAGGTCACCAAATTACTTGGCTTGCAGACGGGTTGGGTCTGGCTGCTCAATGAGGCAGGATCGCCCTATCTTGCCGCTGCTCAGGCGCTTCCACCATATCTTGCGGATCACCCTGAACGCATGACCGGATTTTGCCTGTGTCTCGATACGTTTCTGGCAGGCGACCTGGAGGGAGCGGCCAATATCAATGTCCTGCGCTGCAGCCGCTTAAAGAATGCCGAGCGCGATAAGGACCCCTCTTCATTGGGGCTGCGTTTCCATGCCAGCATCCCCATCTACGCGGGCGATACTCCCATTGGTGTCCTGAATGTTGCCAGTGAAGACTGGCGCGAACTCGCGGAGGAAGAGCTGCAATTGCTGCACATCATTGGCGACCAGATTGGCCTTGCGATCCAACGGGCGCGGCTTTCCGCCGAACACACACAGGCCGCCGCGCGCCTGGCGACTATCGAGGAACGCAACCGCCTGGCGCGCGAGATTCATGACACGCTTGCCCAGGGGTTGGCGGCCATTACGCTGCAACTTGAAACCGCCGATCTGCTGGTAACGTCGCGGCCAGAACGAGCGCACGAGGCTATCTTGCGCGCCCTGGCGCTGGCACGCCAGAACCTTGAGGAGGCCCGGCGATCCGTTATTGACCTGCGCGCCGCTCCATTGCAAGGGCATACATTGTCCGAGGCGCTGGCAGTGCTGGCGCGAGAGACTGCCACCCCAGGCATCGAGGTCGCGTATCGCTCGATACCGGCCACGGATTTTCCTATGCTGCCGCCGCGCCTGGAAGCGGGTATCTACCGCGTCGCCCAGGAAGCGCTCTCTAACACCTATAAACATGCCGGGGCGCAGCATATATCTCTTACGCTCAGCATTGAGGATGATGAACTTTGCCTCTATGTTCAGGACGATGGCCGCGGCTTCAATCCTGACGAGGTTAGGTCATCCGTTGGCGAAGGCGAGTCAGGGAATCATTTTGGCCTGACGGGGATGAGCGAGCGAGTGAAGTTGCTCGGGGGAGTGCTGTGTATCCAGAGCGAACCGGGCGCGGGCACCTGCATTGCCGCCTGCGTGCCGCTGGGAGTTGGTACTGATCCGTCCTACCAGCGACGCTCGTCTGCGGACGGTGCTGCACACCCGGGTAGGACGGAAGGAGAAGGAGCGGGCGCACCATGATTCGCATCTTGCTTGCCGACGATCACCCTATCGTGCGCGAAGGGTTGCGCGCCGTCCTGGAGACGCAGCCGGACTTCGAGGTAATCGGCACGCCGCAGCAGGCGGCTAATGGCGAAGAAGCGCTGCGCCTGGCGCTCGAACTGCAGCCCGATATTCTCCTGCTTGACCTGGAAATGCCGGTTATCGATGGCGTCGAGACGATTCGTCGCTTGCGGCAGCGTGTCCGGCAGCAGAACGCGCAAGGCCAGCAGAAAATGACGCCTCGTATCATCGTCTTCACAGCCTTCGATAACGATGAGCGTATCATCTCGGCTCTGGAAGCTGGGGCCGATGGTTACCTGCTCAAGGGCGCGCCCCGCGAAGATATCTTCAACGCCATTCGCGTCACGATGCAGGGTGGCTCGCTGCTACAGCCGGTAGTTGCCTCTAAACTCTTGCGGCATATGGGACAGCATAGAGGCATCAATGATTTCAACAGAACGCAGGGCGCGGCGGGCGCAGTTCAGAGCGGAACGGGCGACCACAAAGGTCGTCCCTACGATGAGATACCTTTCGAGGCCCTTACAGAGCGCGAACTCGAAGTGCTGGCGCTGCTGGCGCAGGGTATGCCTAATAAAGAAATCGCGGTTCGTTTGACGATCAGCGAGCGCACGGCCAAATTTCATGTCAGTTCTATCATGGGGAAGCTGGGTGCCACCAATCGCACCGAGGCGGTCTCATTAGCCGCCCAGCGAGGGTTGATCAGGCTGAGCTCATAACACTGGTTTATATAGGCTGTTTGCACTATAAAGGAGCTTTCAATGCATAGACGGCAAATCTTGCTACGACATAGACTGGCCGAACATCTTCACTCAGCATATTTATTCACTCCCGCGCTTCTATTTATGCTCATACTGGCGGCCTGTGGTGGGGACAGTGGTTCATCGACGCCGGACGTTCATACGCTGATTAAAAACTCGCAAGCCGCGATTCAGAAAGTCAAATCGTACCATTTCAATCTTACGGTCCAGAATCCCGGCGCCGGCGGTACGCTGCCAATTCAGAGCGCCGATGGTGATATAGTGGTGCCTGATAAGCTGCATGCCAATGCGAAAGCGCTGGTAGCGGGTTCTGTCGTGCCGGTGGAGATCATCGCCATTGGCAATCAGCAGTACATTAATTTGCTGGGCGTCTGGCAGTCCACCACGAATCTGCTCGATCCGCGCACGCTTTCGGACCCTCAGACGGGCGTTTCCGCGATTATAGGCCATATTCAGGACCCGACAACGCCTACCTCATCGCAGGTCGATGGCAAGGATTGCTGGAGTTTCAATGGGAAACTCGACCCTAAATATCTCGCGGGTATCACGGGCGGCGGCGCGCCCGCGGGAACCCTTGACGATGTAACCACCTGCACCGGCAAGAGCGACAACCTTCCCTATCAGATTATTATAAAAGGAGTGGCGGCGCAGGGGGATACGGCTAAGACCGTTCGCACCTTGAAACTTTCAAAGTTTAACGAGCAAATCACTATTCAACCACCGCCGGGTGTTTCACCGGCGCCAACGCCAACCGTGTAGGACAGCCATACTTCGATTATTCTGAATTCGTCTGTCCCTACAGGATTGTGTGAAAGGAGACCATCACGTCTGGGAACACCCCTCAGCGCCAGATGGGTCATTTAGAGAGGAGAGGATAGAGAGAGAGATATGCAGCGCCTCGCATTACAACGTAATAGCGCACTGCTGGCATTGCTGGCGGCATGCAGCGCTGTTTTTCTCACCGCTCTTGATCAAACGGTTGTCGTGACCGCTTTGCCCAGTATCATTGCTGACTTGCAAATTTCCACGACGCAGCTGGATCGCGCGGCGTGGATTATTACTGGCTACCTGCTCGGCTATCTGATAGCGATGCCACTCATGGGGCGTATTTCTGACATCTATGGACGCCGCCGCGTGTTTATGATCTGCCTGGGCATTTTTGGCTTCGGCTCGCTCTTCTGCGGCCTTGCTCCCATTCTTGGGGACAATATCGATATCAGCTTCTTGCAGCACCTTGGTATCAACGTCGCCGCGCCCGGTGATTTTAGCGACCCCAGTATGCTTACGCCAGGCCTGGTATGGCTGGTGGCGGCCCGCTTCGTGCAGGCAGCGGGTGGAGGAGCGATCATTCCTATCGCCATGGCCGTGGCAGGGGATTATTATGGTGAGAAGCAGCGCAGTCTCGCGCTTGGCCTGATCGGTATGGTGACCGAGACAGGCGGCGTGTTGGGGCCGCTCTATGGCTCGGTTATCGTACAGAACTGGGGTTGGCAGGCTATCTTTTATATCAATCTGCCGGTTGTCTTTATTTTGATGATTGCTACCTGGTTGTTTGTTCCTGCCCAGGTGAAAGGGGATGGCCCTGCCCTGGGCGCGATGAATCTGGCCCTTATCCCCCCAGGAGGTAGGCCTGGGCGCGTTCGTATCGACTGGTTGGGTGCCCTGCTGCTGGGCGTCTCGTTGATCTGCCTGAGCCTGGGATTATCGCAAGAAGCGATCACGTCTACGACCGGCGTATCAGGCCCGGCAGTCAATCAGGCCCCGGTACAGAACAATCCTATCCTGATTGGTGTCGCGCTGCTGTTGCTGGCGATCTTCATCGTTGTGGAGGTGTTGATTGAGCCCCGTAACTTGCCCCTCATCGAGCTCTCGCTTTTCAAACGAGCGGCTTTTTCCGCCGCTTCCCTGGTGAGTTTGCTGGTCGGGGCCGCACTGATTATCGCGATGGTCGACATTCCTCTATTCGTCGCGACAGTCTTAGGTGGAGGCCCCATCGATAGCGGTCTTGCCCTGCTGCGACTCACGGTCATGATTCCTGTTGGTGCTATAATAGGTGGGTGGCTCTGTGGACGCATAACCTGCCGGTTGACCGCCATAGTAGGTTTGATCCCGGCGGCCCTGGGTTTCTGGTTGATGCACCTCTGGCCGGCCAATGTTGGCTGGCTGCAGATTACCACCAGCACTATCATCTGTGGTCTGGGTTTTGGGCTGGTGATCGCACCCATCAGCACGACCGCCATCAACGTGGCTAACAACCGGCAGATGGGCATGGCGTCATCGACGGTGACGGTTCTGCGTATGGTGGGTATGATTCTGGGTCTCGCGGCGCTTACCTCCTGGGGGTTGGGCAAATTTCATGATCTGCTGGTCGCATTCCGGCCCCCAGCCGGAACAACCATACTAAGCCCAGCCTATACGACTGCGTATCTGAAATATGTGCTTTTCGCGGCACACGAGGTGTTTACCTCGATCTTCCTGGCGGCCGGTATTGTATGTCTTATCGCAATTGTGCCCGCCTTTCTGATGGAGGGAAGAAAATCTTCCCCCTATGAATTGATAAGGCGCAGTTGAAATATCTGATGAACATTAACGGTCAAATTCGGGCCTTTCATTCTGAGCGCAGCGAAGAATGGCAGGCTCATACCGATCTTGATCGTTAACATTCAGTAGGCGAAAAGGACGGCTATGAGCAGAGATAACTCCGGTACGCACGATCCGTGGGACGAACCTGTAAGAGAAACTTCTTACGAGGCGTATCAACGGCTCAAACGCCTCAAACATCGCGCTCGCCAATCGAAGGCGAATGATGCGAACAGGGCTGTTTCCCAGCCGGATACTCGCGGTAGATCACAGAGCCAGGGAATGCGTCAGGAGGCGCGAGCGGAAGGAAAGGCGACCTCAGAGGCTGCCCATACAAGGAACCCACCTGAGCCTCGCCCGCGCTCTCAGAACACGAGTCGCGCACTACAGCGCCCTCATCCGCCAGAGTTTCCTCGGGAGGGGAATCATGATGGGGCTATCCCCTCGCGGGCCTATCACGCGCACGCTGCTACGCCTGAAATGTATACTGAGGAGATGGGCGAGGAAGATTGGCTTGATGCGCATGATCCTTCAGGATCATCTCAACAGACAACCACGAGGGCCACCCCTGGCAGGAATGTACCTGAGCCGCGTCCCGGATATGCCGTGCGGAGGTCGGCACGCACCCGCGAACGCGATCTGGAATGGGAGGAGATGGAAAGACGGCCACGGCGCCCGCGGCCCGTGGGCGCGACAGGGCGGCAAGCTATGTCCCGCCGTCGTAGTTTTGGTTCTGCTGTACTGATCGGCTGCATTGGCGGACTGATCACGCTCGGGTTGGTCGCGATCTTTCTGATTGTCACGTTTTTGCGCTCACCGCTGGGAGGTAGTCTGCTCAATGGCATTACCAGCAAGACCTATACCCAGTCGCATACGCAGTCACTCTCAACCTCCAACCTCGCGGTGGTGCAGATTCAAAACCAGGTTGGCGATGTTAATGTCGCCGTCAGTTCCAGCGTGCAGGCGCCGACGCTGACAACGCTGAAGAAGGTAACGGCCAGCAGCGTGAGTGCCGCCAATAGCGAGTTTTCCCGCATTCAAGTTTCGGTGCAACAACCGCTGAAATCAGTTGTAATCATCAATGCTACCATACCAAAACAGGGCAGCAACGGTGGGGATTCCGTCGCTATCACGCTTACCTTACCGCGGGCTTCCAGCGCGAGTGGCGGCACGCCGGTCACCTTCAACGTCACAACGATAGCCGGCAACTTGAATGTACAGCAGGTACAGTTAGCAGCCAGTTCGTGTTTAAAAGTGCAGCAGGGCAATCTGACTTTCAACGGATCGCTGGATACCAGTAACGCCACGCCACTTGTTCCCTGCACAAATACCTCGGATAACAATCCCCATCCCTGGTATACTTTTCAAACCGAGGTAGGGAACCTGGATGTGACGTTGCCTGCCGCCACCAATATCACGCTAAACGCCGCTACCAATGCAGGTTCGATCAACGGTTCTGCCTTCGGCCTTACTATATCCAGCAGCGATAATTCGGCCTCCTATGACGGTCCGCTCAGTGGCGGTTCGACAAGCCCCGCGGCGGAATTGAAGCTAGACGTAGGGACTGGAAATATTACGTTGCACGCTCTGTAGAGACAGGGACCAGCCCCTGTCTCTACAGGAACGTTGGAATCCATAATAATGCCCTTGCCAGCCATCTAGCGCTACAGTATAATAGGCGGCGGTTTCACATAATGAACCGTTTTCATCGGTCAGGTTCTACCAACAACAAAGGTACGCCCCGGATGGGCGCTCAGGTGGAGGTGGAATCATCAGTCACCAGGAATAGCGAGGTAACTGGCTATGGACGTCGTCAATAATCTTCCAGGGTTGGCCTCAATACGATTTCTTACCGGCCCGCTGGCAGGGAGTGTCTATCCGATCAGTAAGCCCGAGATTACAATTGGACGCGAGCCCACTAACGATATCGCGGTGAGCGACCCATCTGTTTCACGGCACCATGCTCGCCTGGTATATGCCGGAGGGCAATGGAGCGTTGAAAAACTATCGCCACAAAATGTGGTGACGGTTAATTCACAGAACGTGCAGAGGGCAATCATCTCCGATCGCGATACCATTGGTCTGGGGGCCGGCACGACCTTTCAATTTCTCACCACGCCAGCTCCTTCATCCGCCGCTGCCTATCCGCCCACACCGTCCTCGCAGCAGCAAGCCATCCGCCCCAATCCGGCTGTCCCGCAGCAGGCTGCTCCAGCCCCGGTTCCTCCCTATGGAGGACAGCAGGGATTTGCTACGGAGGGCGCGTCATTTGGCACTCAGCGTATTCCTGGCGCTAGTGCAGCACCTGGGGTACCATCGCTGGAGGTAAGCTCAAACGTGCATTCCGATAAGCAGGTGGTTCCGCTCACAAAGCAGGTGATAAATATTGGGCGAGACCCATCCAATGATGTTGTCGTCAACGAACTGGTGGTTTCTGGCTTCCACGCGCAAATTGTGCGCGAGGGCAACCAGCTGGTGCTGATTCATCCTCATCCCGCAAGAGGTAAAACACTGAATGGCCTGCTCTACCAGGGCCGTCACATCCGGGGAGATCAGCAATTCCGTAAACCACTGGCGCGCGGCGATATCTTTCGTATCGGCGATGAACATGGCACGCTGGTGACGCTGGCATTTAATGACGGTAGTGGCGCTACCCAGGATATTGTGCCCGAAATTCGACCGATCCCGCTGGGCGCGCCGGTGATTACGCTTGGGCGCGCGCCCGATAATATGGTGGTGCTGCAACACCCCCAGGTTTCTGGTCACCACGCCCGCCTGGAACAGGTTGCTGGAGGCTATCGTATCGTCGACCTGGGCAGCACCAATCACAGCTATGTCAACGGCCAGCGCGTTACGAACCAGGTGCTGCGCCCGGGAGACGAGATTCGCATCGGGCCCTATAAGCTAACCTTCACGGGCACAGAACTAACGCAGCATGATGAGAGCGGGGGCATTCGTATCGATGCGCTGCACCTGAAGAAGGTGGGCAATAAACAAACTATCCTGATCAATGATATTTCTATCGTTGTTCCGCCACGCAAATTTGTGGCCCTGGTCGGCGGTTCTGGCGCCGGCAAGTCGACGTTGATGGACGCGCTCAACGGGCTGCGCCCCGCGCAGGAAGGAGCCGTCCTCTACAACGGCCAGGACTATTATCACCATCTGGCTGCTTTCAGCACGCAGCTAGGCTATGTGCCGCAGGACGACATCGTGCACCGCGATTTGACGGTGGAACGTGCGCTCTACTACACGGCAAAGATGCGCCTGCCCGACGACTTTACTGAGGAGCAGATCCAGCAGCGTATTACAGAGGTGCTGGAAGATGTGGAGATGAAGCACCGGCGCAATCTGCTGGTCAGCAAATTGTCCGGCGGCCAGCGCAAGCGCGTGTCGATTGCGCTTGAATTGCTCGCCAATCCGAGCGTTTTCTTCCTGGACGAGCCAACATCGGGCCTCGATCCCGGCCTCGACCGGAAAATGATGTATCTGCTGCGCAACCTTGCCGACAAGGGGCATACCATTATACTGGTGACGCATGCCACCAATAACATCAACACCTGCGACTACATCTGCTTCCTGGCGCAAGGTGGGCGCCTGGCCTATTACGGACCGCCCAACGACGCTAAAGTCTACTTCGGCAAAACAGACTTCGCCGAAATTTATAGTGCGCTCGAGCCGACCGATGAGAACCCAAATATTCCGGCTGAAGCAGAGGCGCGTTTCAAGGCCTCACCGGACTACCAGAAGTACGTGGTAGGGCCGCTGAACTCGGGACCAGCCGCTCGCGTCAATGCAGCCCAAGAAACGTCCGCCGTCAAGCCACCCAAGCGCGGCAATCCGTGGAAGCAGTTCTCACTGCTCTCGCGCCGCTACCTGGAACTGCTCAAGAACGACACAGGCAACCTGCTGATCCTGCTCTTGCAGGCCCCGGTCATCGGCCTGATCCTGTTCCTGATGCTGCTTTCTGGCGGGAAGGAGACGTTCACGGCGACGAGCGTGGCTACCTGCCCGAATGTGCATGGCGTGCCGATTGCGCAGACGAAAGGCTCGACGTCACTGGACTGCCAGGATGTGCTGAACTTTTTCAATACACCGCAGGGACAGGCGTTCCTGCAAAGAAATTTTCCAGGCAAAACGCCGGTACAGGCGGTGCAAGACGTGATTTTGCCTGGATCAGGCCAGGACGCGCAGAAGTATCTCTTCATTATGGCGTTCGCGGCGGTGATGTTCGGCACTATCAATGGCGCGCGCGAAATTGTGAAGGAGGCGCCCATCTATCGACGCGAACGCACGGTGAATCTGGGCATCGTTCCCTATATGTTCTCCAAGATAGCCGTGCTGGGGACATTGAGCCTGCTGCAAAGCGCGATCCTGGTGATCATGGTGGCCATCGTCGCGCCATTCCACCAGGGCGTCTTCTTGCCCGTCACGCTGGAAATCTACATTACGCTGGCGCTGACAGCGCTGGCCGGGCTGATGCTGGGCTTGGCCATCTCGGCGCTGGTGCCCAACAATGACCGGGCGATGAGTTTTGTGCCGATCATCCTGATCCCGCAGGTGATCTTTTCCGGGATCATCTTCGAGATCAACGGGCCGATCATGCAGTTCATCGCTGGCTTCTTCGCGGCGCGCTGGTCGATGGCGGCAATGGGTACTTCGATAGGCATTCACGGGGACCGGATCAACGGGGACACCTTTTCATTCCAGGGCACGCTGTTCTCGACACACAGCCAGGGAGAGGCAGTCGCGCACCTGCTGCTGTGCTGGTTCTTCCTGGCGGCGATGATTATCGTGCTGGGGCTGCTGATCGCGTACTTCTTGAAGCGCAAGGATGTGCGGGCATAAAAGCAAGCGTGAGTTCCTTTTTATTTAATACTTCGCGTCCAGAAATGCCCAGCTGATCAGTCCGCGTGGATAATAGTTGCCGGGCCAGAGCTGGCCGGTATCGCGCAGGCCGTCCGCGAAATTTTGAGGGGAGTCTGCGTTGAGTTGAAATACGGCGTTTGTCACATCCAGGCGCTTGCAGAATGCGCATCCATGCTGGGTATAGACGAGGTCGGCTACGATGCCTGAAAACATGACTTTGCTGAACCATTCGTAGCGTGGGCAACTGTCGCCTGGGCATGAAGCACTGCCGGCACGCGTGGATTCGAGAACGATGATTGAGGGTGAAGAGAGGGTATCGGCGCTGAGGTCTGCCGGATATTGTTGCGCAAGGTCCTGTAAAAGAGTGGGATTCATGGCATTATCCTGGCCGGTGAGGTGCAGGTAAAAGAGGCCGTCGCCCAGGGTTACCGAACGCCCATCACAATTGCTATAGGCGTTGTTGTTTTCGGCGAGCGGGATGAAGCCACGCGTCTTATATTCGCGCAGCATGGCGTTTTCGATTTTCGCTGCGTCACTCTTCCAGGTATTGCCATTGTTGTCTCCCACGACCTGCCCATCGAGAAAGGTGGTGGCAAGGTAGGCGGTGGCCTCCTTCAGCCCTTGATAGTAGAGGTTGCCTGCGCCGGGGGTGTTGTTATGCAGGCAATCTTGCTCGTCGTCAAAGGTCGTGTTGGTGTCCTGGAAGTTATAGGCAATGCCGGTGGCGGGGTCGCCTACGGCCTGGTTGTGCAGCATCGCGTTGTCGATCAAGGTCATGCTGGCATGGTTGTTGTCCGTCAATAGAGACATATCGCCCGTGAGACCGGCGTAATAAGCGGCCAGCAGCGCGACATTGGAATCTTCTTCGGTTGGCATGGGCGAGCCACCAAAAAGCGAGGGGTAGCAGGAGGGGCGAATAGTTGGTGTGCCCTGGCCAACTAGCGCGCAAGCCCCGCCGCCCGCTACGTCGCCGCCGGAATCATGCTGGAAGTACACGCCGAAGGCATCGCGCGTGGCATTCTTAAACACGGTGGCTAGCTCGCTGCGGAAGAACCAGGGCACGCGGTTGATCTCAAAGTAGCCGTAATCGTAGAGCACATCGACGGTGGAGAGAAAGCCGGCATTGCCCTCGTAGACGGCCCCGTCGTAACCCCCTCCTGCGCAGTCCTGTCGCCCTACGAGCCAGGTATCGGCTTTATAGCTGCGCAGCGAATCGGCGATTACCCAGCGCTGCGCAGGTGTCAGCACATTATTCTGTATCAGAATGTTCTCCATCGCCTGAGCACGCCCCAAGAGGTTATCGCCGGTTGAAAGATTGTCGATGGCGAAATCGATCACGTCATTCTGCGAAGCCCATTCACGCGCCGCGTACAGCGCCTCGCGCTGGCAGCCAGGTGGCAACTGCGTATTGGTGAAGAGATTCTGGCCGGGGTTCCAGCCGCCAGTGAGCATATAGGCTGTGCGAGTTTGTGCCGCGCCGATGCTGTAGTGCCAGGAGAGGCCGGCGCGGTCGGCAATAGCGGTATTGCAATGCCATTGCGTGGCATTGCCCGCCAGGAAGAGCGTGCCGCCGGCGGTATCGGAACTGGCGGCATACGACAAGACGTTCACAACGTTGCCACCGGGCGTGGTGTGCTGGGCGCAGCCATTGCCTCCCGAGGGCAGGGGGCGATTACTGCCGAAGAGAAATTGACCCGCCAGCGTTCTGTGGCTCGTATTTTCCAGGCTGACTGCTATAAGCAGGACGGGTACGGTGTCATCCTGCACGGAACGGGCGCAATTGGAGATAAATACGCAGCCAGGTTCGCCTAAAAACGGGTCGATGAAGTCCACGGTGATGTGCACCCCCGATCCATCGGTGGCATCCCCTTCCCAACGGCTGGTATCCAGCCCAAGGGTCCAGCGTTCATTCAGCATGTAGGTATCTCCTTGCGCAGCGCTCAGCCTGCCCATGTGAAAAATCGATGTGCTATGTTCACCATCAGGGGCAATGCCCACAATATAGCTGGCGCTATTGTCGTGAAAGAGGCCATCAGTACCGCTCTGCACGGAATCGCTGCCGGGCGAAATGATAAAGTCAAAGCGCGAACCAAATTTCGCGTTGACATCATTAAAATTGCTGCTGTTGCTGAAGGTCTGGACAGGAAGCCGGCTATCAAGCTGTATAGGACAGACCCTGTAGGGGCAGCGCCTTGCGCCTGTCTCTGTGCCTGTCGCCTCCAATGGGGCAGGGCAGGCGCAAGGCGCTGCCCCTACAGGGTTGGTAAGGGCTGGTGGATGATTTGCCGATGCACCGGCGGATACCAGGAGCCAGGGAAAGGCAACGATAAGCAGGAGTATGCTGAATACAAATGGATGAAGACGCCGCACGACTCGCTCTCTCCTCTGCATTGATAAAATCAAGGATATCTATGTTCTAGAAACGGCCAGAAATGCAGGAGAAGGCTTGAAAAGGACTTTTGGCTTGTTCCCTTTACATGGGTGATCCGGCAGTCTCCGCAGATGGTGATATACAAAAACTTTGTACATTGAACGTACACACCCATGAGTATAACAGACCTGAGATGAGTTTACCAGAACAGGCGTGGTTGAGGGGTTGAGTTGACGAACGAATCAAGACGAACGAATGAATATATATGACACATGACCCATGCGCTCAGCAACCATTTCCTTTATGCTTGATAGCAGAAAGAATAGTAAGTCAGGAGAGGAGGGTACAGGCGATGAATTGCGTGATTTCAAAACCATCCGGCACAGGTCTGAATATTGCATATATTGCTGATCCCATGTCGGGGTGGGAAGACCAGTATGCGACGATTCCAATGGTTGCCGTTCAATCCATCTTCCGCGCTCCTGGCGAAGAGGAACTACATACTGCATTCGAGCAGGCGATCAGCGACCGCGTGATGAGCGTCAACAGGCGACTTCGTCACCTGAGCGGGCCAATCACAGCCGGCGGATACGCGCCGCCCTCCACGGATCAACTTATAGAGCATAATAGGGCGGTGGCAGCTTCGTATTCCAGGGCGGCTTCACATCATACACATATGTGGCAGCGAACTGCGTTGATACTGTGTTTATGCGTGCTGATGATGACGCTCGGCTTCGATTTGATGGGAGTGCTGCTGGTGTATGGCGGGAGGTAAGCAGTTTTGCTTGCGCCATACCCTACAACACCCCCTACGGGTTTAGTCGTTGAGTAAGAGTGATAGTGATGGTGGTGGAACCTCGTGATCTTCTTTAATGGGAATAACAGCGGTACCGACTGCGAAGAACTCGATGACGTGCGAGCCCCAGCCGTGGTTGCGCTCGCTGATCTGCGTGCCCACAATACCCTGCGCGTTCAGACTCACAGCCTCGGCCTGCATGCGTTCCATTGCCAGTTCGCGCGCATCGTAGAGGGCCTGCGTATAGTTAGTCATCTCGACGTTCTGTCCAACCTGTCGCATCCACTGCCCAATACCCTGCTGAGCAACATGATAAACACAACTCCCCATAACCATGCCAACAGGACGGTAGCCCGTCTGGAGCAGGGTCCAGAAATCCTGACCCGAGAGGTCTGAGGTGAACGGCATACCGTGCGCATTGCGGAAGGTTTGACCACTACGTGCGCGGATGGCTGTACCGATGGCGACAAATTCTGCCAGCGATTGACCCCATTCGTGCCTGGTTACCTCCAGGCGCACGCCGACGATGCCATCGGCTCCAAGCGCGTCGGCCTCCTCTTCCATGCGTGTCATCGCTAATTCACGCGCGTGATACATGGCCTGGCTCAGAACATTCACCTCCTGGTTCTGCCGCCAGCCAACAAATTGAAAGCCGATGTGATAAATTGAACTCCCGACGACGAGTCCGACGGGGTCAAAACCGGCCTCGCGCACAAGCAAGAACTCGTTGACGCTGAGATCGCTCGTGAAAAGACCACGGTGTTTGGCATCGCCGCGCATAGACCTGAGCCGCTCGCGAGCGTGAACCGGTAAATCGTTACCCTGCGGTTGCGGTACTTGACTGGACATGGCAAGAACTCCTTCTATTTAGCTTAGCATTCTTAAACAAGTTACTTTAGCGAGCCCTCTCTACAGTGTATTCTCTAATTATTCTCGGAAGGTCAGCTCCCGCACTTCCCCACGTCGCCCAGGTCGAAGATCGGTAAAGGTGAGTGTGAGTTTTGGGGACGGGATCACGTGGTCGGGTCTGCGAGCGATAATGGCAGTACCAATAGCCGAGAAATGGATCATTAAATCGCGATAGGTTGTAGGATCATTTTCGCGTTCGTATTCATTTTCTTGCCTATCGAATCCGATATGCATGCCGACGACCCCGGCGGCATCGAAGCTGCGCGCCATCGATTGCAGGCGAGTCATAGCGAGGTGTCGAGCGGTGTAGATGGCCTGCGTGTAATCAGTCACTTCTATATTGTTCCAGCTGCGCAGCACCCGGTTGAGCGCCCAGCCGGAGGAGACACAATAGGAGCAGTAGCCCATGGCAATGCCAGCAGGTAAATAGCCTGCCTGGAGCAGGGTCCAGAACTCCTGGCCCGAGAGGTCACTGAGGAAAGGGCGTGGGAACAGCGGCGCATTCGGGAGGCGGATGGCTGTGCCGATAGCGGTATACTCTACCAGGTTGGAGCCCCATTCGAAGTTGCGCAGGCCGAAGCGCACGCCGATAACTCCATGCGCATTCAGAAGCGAGGCCTCCTGTTCCAGCCTGCCGAGGGCAAGCTGCGCGGCATGCAGGTGCGCGTTGGTCAGGTTGGTTAATTCATAGGCAACAGTCATACGCGGAAAGCGCGTAGTATATTGCCATCCAACGTGATAGATCGAACTGCCCATCACCTGGCTGAGTGGTTGATAGCCGGTGTTGCGAGTGAGCGCGAATTCCTTGATACTCAAATCGCTGCTGAAGAGTTTATGACCGGCCTCGGTCTCTTCCCGCAGGCGGCGTTGTGCCTGCAGTGGCAACCTGCCGGCCTCCAGGGAGCGTAAACTGGCTTCCGCCTCCTGCTGCGCCTGTAGTCGCTGCTGTTGTTCTTCTGCAGAGGAGCGTTTCCAGAAAGGCATAGTTGCCTCCTTCTATCCGGGACAAGGGCGTCGCGACTCGTCCATGCCCTATAATAAAAACTTTTCCAGGGCGGCGCGGGCCTGGGTGCTTTGCCCGGCCAGCTCGACGAGGGCCTCCGACAGTTCGTCAATCCATTGCTCGACCGGAATCTGCTCGGTCTTCAGCACGATGCCGCGCACGATTTTTGCTCGCTGGGCAATGAGCGGCCCCTGCCTATCGCGGCCAATGCGGTACTGGTAATCGCCCAACGATACCGCAATCTCCTTTACCGGGTGTTCGCGAGCAAACATGCCACCCTGGCGCGTGATGGTCGTCTGACCGGGCAATGCGCCCTCCAGCTTGGTAGCCAGGGCCTCTAAAAAAGCTTTGACGTCAGTGTTGTCGGCACGCAGCGACGCGGCGAACATTTCCATGCGCAACGGCTCACTGAGTTCGTCATGCATAGTCGCCTCCTTATTTTTTATATATACGATTTTAGCGCGTTAGCATAAAATATGGGAGATGAAAAGCTTCACATCATCCGCTATTCGCCTCCTTATGATATCATAGCTGTGGAAGTAGCATTCTTGTATGGAAAGCTGTAAAATACAGGCAACTTATCGGTACGATATGTCCTTGAATAAAGAAGGAGGCAGACAAATGGGCTTTTTTTCACGCCTCGCCACGTTGTTTCGTATTCGCGCGAATGCGGCCCTGGATAGAGCTGAGGACCCCGGTCAGGTGATGGATTACTCATACACGAAGCAGCTCGAACAACTGCAACAACTGCGTCGCTCGATTGCTGATGTGGTGACGAACGAAAAGCGGCTGGAGATGTTACAGTCCCAGCTATTGCAGCAAAGCAATAAGCTGGATTCGCAGGCTATGCAGGCGCTGCAGGCGAATCGCGAGGACCTGGCGCGTATGGCCTTACAGCGCAAAGAGACATTGATGGGCCAGCTCAATAGCTATGAGCAGCAGATTGCGCAACTGAAGGAGCAGGAAGAGCGGCTGATCAATATGGAGCGCACGATCTCGGCGCGCGTCGAAGCTTTCCGTACACAAAAAGAGATGGTGAAGGCCCAGTACGGCGCTGCGCAGGCGCAGGTGAGGATCAATGAGGCGGCCACGGGCATTTCTCAGGAGATGACCGAGATGAATCTGGCAATGCAGCGTGCGCAGGATAAGGTGCTGTCAATGCAGGCGCGGGCCAATGCAATGGAAGAATTGATTCAGCAGGGGACGCTCGGCGAGCAAGGCATGCTGGGGCCCGGACAGGGCGATACGCTGGACCGCGAGTTGCGGCAGATCGGTTCTCAGCAAAATGTCGAGGCGCAGTTACAGGCAATGAAACAGCAGTTGCAACTGGGTGGGCCGGGCGTGGGGCAGCATCAATTACCGAGCCACACAAGCGATGATAATTAGGTCAATAAATGGGGGGAGAGGGCGTACCCTTGTGGTCGCCCTGTGCTTGTTCCTCGATTTGGAACGCTTCGCATTTATTGACCTGGATTCTGCTCCTTGTTACGATTGATGCGCAGGATTTTGAGCATGTACTGCTCGGAGTTCAGGTAGTAAGGATTGCGTTTGATGTACTTGCCAACGACAGCGATGGGATGCAGTTTGAGCATCTCTACAACGAGGCTGGGAATTAATTTGCTGTGGTCGTAGTGCATCAACGCAATAATGGGCGCGTTCTGGAAGGTAAAGACGGCATCGGAGGCGGCCTCGTACTTCAGGATTTGTTCGGGGGACGCGATATCCCTGGTGAGCCAGGTCATATCAATAGAAATGCGCACCGCCTGCCACCCTTCTCGTAAGGCCTGTGCGATAAACGTCTGGTGGGAAGAGAGTAAGAAATAAGGGTCGAAGCGCTTGCCGTTGGCGAGGAAGATCTCGCGTTCCTCATGCAGCACCAGTTGCCCCGCCTCGATTGCCGCATCGACATCGATTTGTAACTTCTGCAGTTCTTCGCGGAACTCTTTCAATTGTGCCGGGGCCGCGGCAAACATGCACTTCTCCGAAAGCGAAAGGCCCACACGCATCAGGCGCGCAGTGACACCCGGAATCTCTGTCACTTTACTGTAGAGTTGGCAGATATGCGAACCGGGGGGAATACGCTCCGATTTACCTTCAACGCTTAGATCCATTGCAACCTCCATGGTCATTAGTGGCCTCTTTCAGCCTTCCATGCCTGGCGAATACGAGCAGCTCTGTTGCTCATGCTGACAACTACCCAACCCAGTAAACCGAAAATGAAAACGCCCGAGAGAAAGGCGACGACGAAAAGCAGGATCGTCCTATGCAAGGTAAATGACCCGATTACGGCTATGACCAACGTGATAAGCGACATGGTAAGCGGAAAAAACAGCATCCATGCTGCCAATACGCGCAATCCTTGCTTGCGGGTAAGCGGCTGCTCCCCGCTGTAAGGGAAGAGCAAACGCCGGAAGAGCGAATAACGCCGCTGGCTTTGCATCTGGCTAAAGCCGTCCTTCCTGGTCACTGCGCTGATCTTGTAACCAACGGTGCAATACTTCTTCTGCCTGGTAAAGGATATTCACCTCATTCTGATAGGTCAGGCGGCGACTGGCCTCGGCAAAAGGAAACCATTCCACGACATCGTATTCGTGGTCATGCAGAGACGTATCGCCTCCAATGGCCTCGAACAAGAAGTGACGTACCTGTTTTTGATACCGCACATGGTCACGCACAAACGAATAGGAGATGCTCCCGATATACGCAATCAGGCGCACCAGCAGGCCGGTCTCTTCCTGCACCTCTCGTACGGCAACCTGCTCGATTGTTTCTCCGGCGCGCGGGGTTCCCTTGGGCAAGGCCCAGATACCGGGGTGACTTCGTCCCACGAGAGCTACTTCTACTATTGTATCACCGAACTGCCCCGACCCCCACATATCTAGATCCGTGACCATCCTGTTCTGCGTGCTATCTATCGGAACAAGACGAAAAACAACTCCTCCCGCGGAGTAAGCTCGCATTGTTCGATATCGCTCCATACTGCTTGAAATCTATCTATCTAGTCAAAAAGAATTGGGCGCGACCCATCGTCGCGCCTTGCAATTGTGCTCATTGCTTCTGGGTTGACCTGTGATGACCGCCTGCTCGCCACATGGTGCCGCTTTGCCCCTGCCGCAAAAGTATAGCTAATGTGCTTCAGCGTGTCAAGAGAGCGCGCTGCGAATGGCAAGCAGGTTCTCCGCCGGTGTCTCAGGGGGGATGGAGCAGCCTGGCGCGAGCAGAAAGTGCCTTCCGCCGGTCAATTCGAGCGCCTTCTCGACCTCCTCGCGCACTTGCTCCGGCGAGCCGTTTTTCAGCACGGTTTTCTCGCTGATCCCGCCCATTACGGCTTTATCGGAGCGCAATTTGCCCTCGGCCAGATCAGGGTTGCCCTCCAGGGTAGCTGCCCAGTTGATAGCCTGCACCGGGTAGGTCTCGAGCAGGTCAAAGTAGATGTGAGAGCCGCAGTTGTGCAGGATATTGAATTTGCTCCTGCTCTTGATGGCATCCAGGAACTCCAGGTCGTATTGCTCGCCAAACTCGTGATACTGGTCGACGGTCAACATGCCCTCGGTCGCCCAGCCATTGGTGGCATAGAAGATGCCGCTGGCGCCCTCTTCCAGGCAGGCGATGGCATAGTTGATGAATGTTTCGGTGATGACGCGCAAGGCCGCATGCATGGCGTTGCGGTCTTCGGCAATAGTATGCAGCACGGGCTCGTTTTTGTTGCCCGCCAGGTACTTTGCAATCCCCAGGGGACAAAAGATGGTCTGGACGAAGTAGGCGTCATAGCCGATGGAGTGGTTGATCAACTGCAATGCCTTCAACTGCTCGCCCAATGCTCCCTGGTCGGGTTCGAGAGGCCGCAGTCGCTTCCAGTCCGAGGCGCTCCTGATGGGAGTGCTTTCTATGATGGGCGCTTTGTATTTCTCTCCTGATGGGCGCACCTGGACGCCCCATCCCTCTACATGATAGGTGGCACGCGGGTTGACCTTCATGTAGTCCCAGTCGTAGCGGGTGAAGTTCTCAACCATCGCTTCGGCCAGCGATTGGGGATGCCATTCTCGTTCGAAGTCATGTCCCCATGTGCTGGCCGGAACTCGATCTACGGGGTCTCCTCGTAGCGCTGCATCTACACGTTCCTTTTTGTTCATGAATATTCCCTTTCCTTCTAGCTAATTCCTCATATCCTTCGCCGTTTGTGTATTCCACAGGCCGGTAATGATTGGTAACAACCAGCAGCGCCGCTGCTGCATCATCTGGCCCTACGCAATTGTCGCGCTCACCTGGTAATGTGCCAGCAGCGTCGTCTCAGGCGCATTGGCTGAGACAATCAAAACAACTCGCGTGGCCTGCGTACCAAAGCCCGGAATAGTCAGTGTGCCCTGGCCGCTTGCGAGATCTACCGGCATTGGCACCACTCTAAAGGTTGATCCTGAGTAAATGAGCGCCTGCACATCGTAGTGCTCTGGCAATACGTTATTTGAACGCATGAACCCCTTGCTTACCCAGCCGTTATCGCTATCAACCGTATCCTGAAAATTGAGCTGTGGTATACGAATCTGATCGATGGCAAAGCCCTGGAGATTGACAGCGTCGTCCGTGACTGCTTCAAAACGCACCTGAATTTTCTTGCCGCTATAAGGTGTCAGGTCCATGCTCTCCTGCACCCATGAGGGAGCGCTGCCGCTGCCACTGACGCCCGTATAGCCATTGCCCCAGTTCAAACCGTTCGGGTTGGTATTCGTCGTATAGTTCCCCTTGAGTGTAGTCCAGTTTGTGCCATCCGTTGAGACTTCGACGAAGGCGTAATCATGGTCTTTTTCCAGGTCGAACCAGGTAGCGAATTGCAGCGTGACAGGCTTCCCTTTCAAGCCTGTCAGGTCGAAGCTGCGTGTCAGCGTGCTATCCATATTATCGTAGCTGTTACCCCACCATTCATCGACTGACCCCAGCGGGTCATTACCAATAACACGTACGGTAGGGGTACCGTTGAGACTGATTGTGAGTGTTCCGCGCCGCCCTTGCGGTTGGAAAACATAATACTCTGCCCCATATTGATGAACCGAGTCGGTTTCGGAGGTTGGATAGTGATTGACGGAGTGCTGCGGGTTGACGCCGGGCAGGTGTATAGAAGGATAGCCGTACGCTCCCTGATCGACGTTGGGGTCCTCCACATAATTGGCGATGAGCCACTTGTTGAACACATCCATGAAGCGGTCGTTGTAGCCGTGCTTAGCCAGCACGTCATCGAAATTGGTGGGAGGCGTAGCAGGGTCCTGCAATAGCTCCTTGAGGATGCTATAACCGCCGTAATGTTCCGCGAAATAGTCCATAAAAAGGTAGCCCGCCCCATAGTGGGGCAGAGCGGCGTTGATGTCATCGCTCCAATCGTTGAGTTGGGTGTCGGGCGATTGCACGAATGCCAGGTCAACTCCTCCTGCCGGATATCCATTGATATGCTGCGCCAGGACCGCCATACCTTCGTTCACCCAGCTCGGATCTAGGGGATGCTGGCGCCAGTGAATCATGAGCTGGAACTCGTGCGCAAGCGTGCTGTTGTAATCCGCGCTGCCGGGAATGGTGCTATCCAGGTTCACGTAGAACATTTCACGCTCGTTGCTATAAGGGTTTACGCTGGTTGGATACTCGTCTTCCTCAGAGAAGTAACCGCCGGTATTCCTCCCTAAGCCAACTGCATTGAGTATCGTTACATGTACATCATCATCGATGCCAGGGCTCCACTCGCTGCCAAAAGTTGCGCGGTCGGTGGGATAAATCTGCTTTTCGAAGTCAGTGGTAGATGACGAAAGGGCGGCCTGGTTCACCTGTTGCCCATCTTCTACATACATATACACATGCGGAGTGATGTCGACCAGCTTTGCGCGGATGCGCGAGTAGGTACCGGTATCAGAGTTCTCGAGCCAGAAGGAATCTTCCTGCCCGAGATGCGCATTGAGCGGCCTGGTTCGCCCCACACGCGGGATCGGCGACAGGGTGTGCAATTTCAGCCTCTGCGCGAGACTATACGGGTCCCGCACGGGATGGGGCGTCATCAGAAGTAGCTGTTCCGTTGCTAATATATTCGACAGATTCACCGCTGTCGGCGATGGCAGATTGCTGCCAGGTACCTGGGTAGCCGTTGGTGTAGCATTGCTCGGTGGCGAGCCGCCACCTAATGAACAGGAGGAAACAAGTAGCGCGATCAAAAGCAACACGAAGTGACCGGTCGCGCCGCGACCGGTTATTTCCTGTTGCTTTTGATCACGCATATTACTACTCCTCGATTTCTTTAAAGCGGTAGCCTACGCCGCGTTCCGTCAGGATGTATTTGGGGTGCGCCGGGTCGACCTCGATCTTCTGGCGCAGGTAGGTGATGTAGAGGCGCAGGTAGTGGGCCTCATCGCGATATTCGCGGCCCCAGACCTTGGAGAGGAGCGTTTCGTGGGTCAGCAGGCGCCCCGCGTTGTTGACGAGGTGATAGAGGAGCCGGTACTCGGTCGGGCGCAGGACAACTTTTTCGCCGCGTACAATCACCTCGCGCCGTGAGAAATCAATCTTGAGATCCTGGTCGACAACAATCTCTGTTTTGCGGGCCGGGGGGGGCATGAAGGACCGGCGTAACAGCGCGCGGATGCGCGAGAGCAGTTCGCGTGGGCTGAAAGGTTTGGCAAGATAATCATCGGCTCCCAGATCAAGTCCACGAATCTTATCCTGCTCGCTCTGGCGCACAGTCAGCATAATCACAGGCACGGTTGAAACCTCGCGAATGTTGCGCAGCGTCTCAAAGCCGTCCATTTCAGGCATCATTACATCCAGCACGACAAGATCTGGCAACTGCTCGCGCAATTGCTCCAGGGCCTCGAGGCCGTTGCAGGCCTCCAGGACGGTATAATGCTCCAACTCCAGATTCATACGCACAAAATCGCGGATACGCGGCTCATCATCAACGACGAGAATAGTCATATCCCGCGCATCAAAAACTTCCTTCTCCATCAAAACACCACCATTGGTAAATAGGCTTTTTCTTCACGTGGTAAGCTGAACGAGAATGTCGATCCCTGGTGCAGGGTGCTTTCGACCCAGATATGCCCACCATGGGCCTCCACTATGGCACGGCTGATGTATAAGCCGAGTCCGGCCCCTTGTGTTGAGCTGGCTATGCCGTCTCCCGCACGATGGAAACGATTAAAAATTTGTTCCTGCTCGCGCAGCGAAATGCCCATGCCGGTATCACTCACGCTCACAATTACTTCATCACCTGTCGCGCGGCAGGCAATGGTCAACTCACGCCTATCCGGCGAGTATTTCATAGCATTATCCAAAAGATTTTGCAATACCTCTTCAATACGATCTCTGTCCGCCATTACGGCCGGCAAGTTGGATGGCAGCTTCAGTTCAACTTTCACATCCGGGCTCTTCACCTGCAGGCGATGAACAACGCTTCTAATCAGACGCGACAGGTCAAGCGGGGCAATATCCATTTGCAGGCCACCCGCCTGGATGCGCGAGGCATACAGCAGGTTCCCCACGAGCTTATTGAGGCGGTCGGCCTCCTCTTCTATCGCGTTTAGCCGCGCACGGAGGCTCTCAGCGTCAAATGTAGCGTCCGCGCGGGCCAGCGTCGAGGCATAGCCCTTGATGATAGCGATAGGCGTCTGCAATTCGTGCGAGATCACCGAGATAAAGGTCGAACGCTGTTCTTCTTGCTCGCGCTCGCGCGTAATATCGCGAATCGTCAAAATACCACTGGTCGGCTCGCCTTTCGCCGAACGCACGCACGAGGCGGTGACGCTGACATCGAAGCGCTGCCCATCGCGAGCCGAAATGACCACTTCGCGATTGACGACCTTCTGCCCGGCAAAGGCCTGCAGGATGGGCGACCCCTCTAAACCCAGTTCGTTGCCCTGGCGATCTCTTGGGCGCAGGACTTCATAATAGAAGCGCCCCAAAACTTCGCTTTCGAGCCAACCGGTCAGTCTCTCCATAGCCGGATTGAAGTCGATGATACGCAGCGCCGTATCCACAGTCAGGATGCCCTCATCGCTCTGCTGAAAGATCGCCGCAAACCGTAGTTGCTCCTTTACGAGCGATTGCGATTTTAAAGCCGACCGCAAGCCGGCTGCCAGGTGCGTGATGAAAAGGCGTATGGTGCCACCTGGCTCTTCAGCGCTCTCGAAGCAAGAGCGCGCTCCGGCGGGGCGCACGGCGTGCAGGATGCCGAGAACGCCCGCGTGATCGTACAGGAACAGCGAGCAGCGTTCGTAGGCCGGCGGCTCTGTACTCGCTTCCAGAAGCTCACCGGCTATTCCGAGCTGCATGACCACTAGCGGCGGTAAAGTATCGACCAGCAGAGGACAGGCCGAGTTCGGCTGCTTGCGCTCGCCTATATATGCTAATATATCTACGCAGGCGGACTCGTCCAGGTTGTATAGCGTATATTCGGTACTGCTCTGCGGGTCAAATGCTTCGTTGGATACGACGAAGACCCCTGCATCACCCTTGAGCAGCCTGATGGCGCTCCCTATCAGAATCGTAATTTGATCATGCAAATCCTGGGATTGTTGTGTCTGGGACAGGGACATACTTGCTTCGACCTCAAAAACCACTTGCTAACACGAGGCAACAATGCTATTGTAACACAAAACGCGAGAATTGGCGCATCCAATAACGAGGTTACTCATGCATTTCGACATCTTTACGCTCTTTCCCGATATGTTCCAGGGGCCATTTTCTGAAAGCATTCTTAAAAGAGCGCAGGAGCGCGGTCTGCTCAGCATTGCCCTGTACAATATTCGCGATGCCACGACCGATAAGCATCATATCGTCGATGACTATCCCTATGGCGGTGGGGCGGGCATGGTAATGAAGCCGGAGCCGCTTTTTGCGGCGGTCGAGGCCGTCTATGCGGGCGGACCAATCATCCTGTTGACGCCGCAGGGACGTTTATTCAACCAGCGCATCGCACGCGCGCTATCCCAGGAGCCGCGGGTAACCTTAATCTGCGGCCATTACGAGGGCATCGACGAGCGCGTACTGCAACACCTCGTGACCGATGAAATCTCGATTGGCGATTATGTGCTGACGGGTGGCGAACTGGCGGCGATGGTCGTGGTCGACGCGACGAGCCGCCTCATTCCAGGCGTCCTGAATAGCGAGGAATCAACGCTGGAAGAGTCGCATAGCGGCAACCTGCTGGAATACCCGCACTATACGCGCCCACCGGAGTTCCGCGGCTGGAAAGTTCCTGATGTGCTGCTTTCAGGCAATCACGCCGAGATCGCAAAATGGCGCCGCAAGGAGTCCCTGCGCAGGACGAAACAGCGAAGGCCCGACCTGTTCGCGAAATTGGATTTGAGCAATAAGCTCGATGCGAAGCTGGTAAGGGAGTTGGAGGAGGAAAGGTAAAAACAGAATGCTAGATACGTTCTCGCTTCCTTTCCCCGCTGGTTCTTGCCCATCGTTTAAAGCAGTATACTCATCATACGCCCATTGCCCTTGCTGAGGACCTGGAACCCAATCAGCAAGACGAATCATAGGTGGCTTATCAGATGATAGGGTCATTTTTATCCTGCCTTTTGAATGAGGAACACTACTTTTCTAAGTATACTATCATAGTGGGAAGTGGTTATGTATCTCAGGAACTTTCGTCTCTAGCGCTGCTATACCTGGACCCATTCCCCGGCCCCTGTGAAGGCCGGTTCGCATTCATAGCCTGTTTCTTCAGGAACTCCTCGCGGGCCTTCTCCTCGGCGATAATGTCGGCGGCCTCATCGGCCATCGTCCTGCCTTCACCATGGTTGCCGTTGCCACCATTTTTGAGCGGGCGGTTATCGTAGACTTCGCGCGGGCGACCACCGGGTTCGGAACGGCCTATGACGCCGCGCTCCTCCAGTAAATCGATCAGGCGAGCGGCGCGCGAGTAGCCGATGCGCAGGCGGCGCTGCAAGAGCGAGATGGAGGCGCGTTCGTACTCGTGGACAACCTGTTCCGCTTGATCCAGCAGCTCATCGTCGAGTTCATATTCGTCCGAGATGCGTTCGCTGACCTCCCAACCGGGTTCGACGGGCAATGGGGAAGCTGCTCCATTATTACCGCTGGTTGCCGCCGCAGCGGCATGTTCTGCTGCCTGTTGTCGCCAGTAATTGACCAGCCTATCGGCCTCGTCATCGGCGACGAATGCTCCCTGAATGCGCTCAGGTTTGCCAGCGTCCGCGGGGAGGTAGAGCATATCGCCGCGGCCAAGCAGGCGCTCGGCGCCACCCATATCGATGATGGTGCGCGAGTCCACGGCGGAACTGACCATAAACGAGATACGAGTGGGGATGTTGGCTTTGATCAAACCGGTAATCACGTCCACGGAGGGCCGCTGTGTGGCAACTACCAGGTGGATGCCGGTGGCGCGCGCAAGCTGTGCCAGGCGGCAGATCAAGCCTTCCACCTCTTCGGGCGCGGCCATCATCAGGTCGGCCAGTTCGTCGATGATAATGACGATAGCGGGCAGGTTCTTGAGCGTGGTATCGCCACGGGCGATTCGCTCGGCGCGCAGTTTGCGGTACCCATCCAGGTTGCGCACGCCCAGTTGCGAGAAGAGACGATAGCGTTTCTCCATCTCAGAGATGGCAATTTTGAGCAGTCCCACCACTTTTTCGACTTCGGTGACAACGGGCGAGAGCAGGTGCGGGATGCCATTGTACATGTTGAGTTCGACCATTTTGGGGTCGACCATCAGCATACGCACATCATCGGGGGTGGCCTGAGTGAGAATGCTGCAAATGATGGCGTTGATGCAAACCGATTTACCAGCCCCCGTCGCGCCCGCAATCAAAAGGTGCGGCATGCGGGCGAGGTCGCCGACACGCACGGCCCCGGCCACATCTTTGCCCAAAGCCACGGCCAGCCTGGATTTTGCCTTTGCCGTCTGGTACTCCTTGCTTTCCAGGATTTCGCGCAGTGTGACGAGCCGGCTGTTCTTGTTGGGAATCTCGACGCCGACGTAAGGACGCCCGGGCACCGGCGCCTCCATACGGATGTTTTTCGCTTCGAGGACGAGCGCGAGGTCGTTTTGCAGGGCCATGATGCGGCTGACGCGCGTGCGCGACTCATAGACGATGTTGCCGGCAGCATCTTTGATGGGCGCCTGTCGCCCTTTTTCATCGACCTTCATAGCTGGCTTGCCGGTGGGTCGAATGCCGAACCGGATCACCGTAGGGCCAATACTGATATCTTCGGGACGCACTTCGGCCTCGACGCGGAAGCTGCGCAGGGTATCCTGGATCACCTTCGCGAGCGCGGAAGTATCATCGCCGAACAACTGCAATTTGACTTCCTCAGGATTGTTCAGGATGTTGGTATCGGGTAGCTTCCAGAGCGATTCGGCGCCGGCTTTAGCGTTCTGGGCGGGTACTTTAGGCGAATTGGCGCGCAGGGGATTGGGGGCAAGCGGTTCCATCTCATCTTCGTCGTCGATGGCGTTATTTTTCGCCGGCTGCCTGCCATTTCCTGCTATCTCCTTGAAAGGCAAAGGCTGCTGGCGCGCGCCCTGCACTGCCGCTTTATGCTCTTCGCGATCCAGCGGCCGGGGAGAGCGCGGCCCACGGGGAACCAGACCGACCTGCTGTTTATGCAGATTAATGTCATTGTCCGGGTCATCTTCAGCATCAAAATCAGCGTCGAATTCAATCGGGCCCAGGTCTTCTTCGCTGGCGGCGGGCCGCATTCCAGAGCGAATTGGCTGCGCCGGGGATGGCTGCGCCAGGTTACTCGCGTAACGGCTATATTGGGGACGCTGGCCAAGAAATGGCGAGGGCCGGTTGCCATAGGAAGAAGATGGCCGGCGTGCCCCGGAAAAGGTTTTGCCGAAAAAGCCGGTGACCATGCGTACATGGCCGAGTGTGATACGGAATGTGAGAATGGCCGCGATGATGAATAATCCTATAGTCAGCACGTGCCCGGCCAGCGCCGGCCAGCCGTTTAGTGGCGCTACCAACAATTGGCCGATGATGCCACCGGTTGTCCCATGGCCGATGAGCTGGCTTTCGGCAAGTAAGAGCAGCAAGAGGATGAACAGGCCGAAAACAAGCGACATACGAATGAAGTGCGCATTGCGCATGCCCTCAATAAAGTGCGCGCAGGCGAATATGAAGAGGCCGAATGCCAGTGGATAGGCCGACCAGCCAAAGAAGTTGATAAAGAAGTTCGAGAGCGGGCTGAACAGCGCAATTTTATGCCATATGGTGAGGCTGAAGATCAGCAAGACCGAGAGCCCGATCAGTACAAGCCCGTAAATACGTTGCTGGTGATGCGGCTTCAGATTATTCCAGCCGTGGATCATCCTGTTGATGAAGCGTACATCCGCGGGCGACGGAGTGGCGGCTTTAGGGACTGGGCGATTTGCAGGCGCTACGCCTTTGGAACCCTGCTTCTGGCCGCGCGGTTGCCCCTGTCCCTTGCGATTAGGGACACTGGCGCGCTGTTTCATCACATTGCCTCGCTGCTCAACGCGCATTCTTTCGGAGCCGATACTGCCTGCTGCCTTGCTGACGCGAGAATTTTTGCTCCCATCTATGCTGGGTCCCAACCGCCCCGCAAGCCGCGGCGCTTTCTTCGAATCGTTGCCTGCCATACGCTGTCTCCTTGCTGAAGGGGCCACCAAGACAAGTGTATCATAGCGCATTTGTTCGATAGAAGCAAGGGGTAGAGTCTGCCATCCACTCATAATTCTTGCAGCGGGCCTACGGCCCGTCAGGACGGGAGGGGAAGCAAGCGGGGACACCCCGCACCCCGGCAGGGGTGAACCCCCTGCACCCCGAGTTATGAGTGGATGGCAGGTAGAGTCGTAAATCACCGGGTATGGCCTTTTCGAGAATCTCAAGATATAATAAAGCCATTACACGGCAGTTTTTCCAGGCAGGAGCAATGGCATGATAGACGGGCATCATTTTCGGGTTCGCTTTTGGGGCGTACGTGGCAGCTATCCTACCCCAGGACCAGGCACACTCCGCTATGGCGGCAATACGACCTGTGTCGAGGTTGAGGTTAGTGAGCACACGCTGATCCTTGATGCGGGCAGCGGAATCATTGGCCTGGGAAATGATGTATTGCGCCGCTCCGCAGGAGAACCGCTGTTCATTACGCTACTGCTTACACATGGCCATAACGACCACCTGCTCGGCCTGCCCTTTTTTCTGCCGCTTTTTGAGGAGCGAGCGCACATTGATTTCTTTGGGCCACGGTTAGGAGGAATGAATATTGAGCAAGTTGTAACCCCGGTCATGGCTCCTCCGTATTTTCCAGTGGATATGAGGAAATTACCCTCGCGGCGCGCGTTTCATACAATAGGCGAAGAGGAGCTGATTATCTGGCGCAAGGGCGCTAGAAGACCGGCCATCATGCGCGCGGGAGAACACATTGCGAGCGAAGCGGAGGTGCGTGTGGCTGCCAGGCTTACGAACAGCCATCCCCTGGATGGGGCGGTGGTCTATCGCATCGAGTACGCGAACCGGGTACTCGTCTTTGCCACCGATGTAGAATGGAGAGAACAACTTGACCCTGCCTTTCTTACATTCATAGATGGAGCGAATGTGTTGATACACGACGCGCAATATACTGCCGACGAGTACGAACATGCCAGGCAGGGCTTCGGTCATAGCACTATCGAGATGGCCACGACGGTGGCGCAGGCGGCCCACGTAGACAAATTAATCCTGTTTCATCACGAGCCAATGTATGATGATGACAAATTAGATCGTATTCAGGCAGAAGCGCAAACTCTTTTTGCCAATACATATTCAGCCTTCGAGGGTATGGAAATTGATGTATAACCGCATCCTGCATGGGTGCGCTCGAGAAATGAGTGAGGATAAGCATGTCCGCAAGTGATATAAATGTTGTTCTGGCAATCATGATCATCGCCTCATTTTTAGTGGCGATTATACTCCACGAGTGCGGTCACGCATTGGTTGCCTCCTGGCTGGGCGACCCTACTCCACGCCGCGAGGGAAGGCTGAGTTTCAACCTTTTCGCGCACCTTGACCCCGTAGGAACCCTGCTGGCCGTCATCCTGGCCTTCTTGCCGGTAGGAGCCGGCCCGGTAGGATTGGGCTGGGGCAAACCGGTCAAGTCCGACCCCTGGAAGCTACGCGGCGGCCCGAATATGGGGACATTGTTTGTGGCGCTTGGTGGCATCATTACCAGCCTGGTTGTGGGACTGGCTTTCTCCGTTGTGCTGCGCTTTGTCTTTCCCATCCATTTCTTTCAACAAGATGCAATCGCAATTCGCCTGCCGCAATTGATTGCGGTCTTCGCCAGCGTCAATATCAGCCTGGCCATCTTTAACATCATCCCCCTGTATCCGCTCGACGGGTATCAGATACTGTATACGCTGCTGCCCAGCCGGCAGGCGGTACAATTTGCCAAATCCGCTCCCTATGGACCTTTTATTATCCTGGCGCTTTTGTTTTTGCTACCTTTTTTAGGGCAGCTATCAGGCCTGGGCAACTTTTTCCTTTTCCACATTCCTTATTACATCCTGCTTGGCTCACTCAATATTATCGGGCCGGTATCTGGCCTGCCGGTTGATGTTGTTACCGCCCTCTATGTGTTTAACTTCCCGTTGTTCTGAACGATGAAAATGCTTTTGCATGCAGCGGCCTATCGCCTCTGGCAGGTGGGCCAGCAACTCGGATTCGTGGCTCCGCTGACCGCCGAGGAACGCGAGGAGGTCGCTCGCCGGCTTCCTTCTTCTGCTCTGCCCCTCTTTCAAAGCATGTCTGCCGCCGACCAGCGTCATTCACTGAGAGTATGCCGGGGGCTGCAGGCTCGTGGCTGCCAGGATGAGGATATGCTTGCGGCCGCATTGTTACATGATGTTGGTAAAGCCGGCGGGCGCGTGCCGTTCTGGGCGCGCCCCGCAATCGTGCTGGGCAAGACGTGCGCGCCGCGTTTACTGGTGAGAGCGGCCCTGGACCCACGCGCCTGTGGAAATGCGCTATCGGGAGCCGGTTTAGCGGCCTCGCCCGCAGAAAAACTCCATCGCCTGCCTCTTGCCCATTTCATACGTTCTATAGTAATGAGATGGCGTCTTGCATTAGGTTACGCGTGGTGGCACGCGGAGATCGGGGCCGCATTGGCGGCGGAGGCGGGCCTATCCGAACGCGCTGTTCTCTATATTCGCACGCATCACCAGCCGCATGGTCCGGCGGCGGAATTGCATATCGTGGACGAGGCTTCATAAAGTATGCTCGATCAGACCGAACAACTGCATGTTGATGAAGTGGTGGCCGTCAATGGCCAATCGGCATGCTATGTCGTGCGCCTGCCGGTTTTTGAAGGCCCACTCGATCTCTTGCTCCACCTCATAGAAAAGCGCCAGATGGAGATCACCACTATCTCGCTGGTGGCCGTGACCGATCAGTACCTCCAATACCTGCGGCAATGGCAGGAGCCTGATGCCATGCCGCTGGCAAATATGGCCGCGTTCATCTCCATCGCCTCGCGCCTGCTGTTCATCAAATCGCAAAGCCTGTTGCCCCATACCCCTAAAGAGGAGCTGGCCGGCGAGATGGAAAGCGCCGCGGCAATGGCGGAGGAACTGCGCGCGCACCTGCTCGAATACAAGCTGGCGAAAGAGATCGCCGGCTATCTACGGCAGCGCGAGGAGGCCGGCCTGCAAACCTACGGGCGTTCCGGCTTGCTGGCAGGTATCGAGGCTCAGCTGGACTGGGCACCTCCCATACTCCTGGGCATGGAGGTTCAGACCCTGGCGCAGGCATTCCAGCGCTTGCTGGAGATACAGGCCAGAGAAGAGGCCAGCAAGGGCGTATTGATACCCGTAGCACGCGTGCGTGTGAGCGAACGTATCGCAATGATTGTAAGCCTCTTGAGTACGCGACCAAGCGTGCTGCTCGCAGAGCTGCTCGAACACGAGCAATCGCGCCTGGTCATCATCGTGACCTTCCTGGCCGTCCTGGAGATGTGGAAGCGAGCGCGTATCGCTGTGCGGCAGGAGGCCCTCTTCGACGCGATTGTCCTGGAGCGTGGAGAGCGCTGGGGGGAGGAGATGGAGGTTGACGTTGAGGAGCTTGGAGCGTAGTTGATTATCAAAAGTGCCGGGGAAAGAGGATAAACCTGCTTCCTCGACACTTATCGCTATCTTGACGATAGAGGCAATCAACCGCTTCCTACTGATTAAACAACTGTCCCAGCGTGCCACCGAGGTTACTGGTGCCGCCGGCCTGGGTTGCGCCCTCGGCCACAGGCGGATGATACGTCATGGACTGGATGCCAATGCGGCCAGGACCGGTGAAGCGGTTAAGGATGATGGAGGCTCCTGCTACCAGGCCACCGATCGCGCCCAGGAAACCGCCGCCACGTTGCGAACCGGCGACAGTGGTGACGGTCATCTGGACGGATGGGTCTTTCCAGAGCCACGCGCCCGGCTCAACATCCAGCGTTTCTCCCGGAGCAAGGTTCTTTTCGAAAACGTTGCCATAGCCATGCAGCAGCAACATGCCCTCACCGCCGCGACAGGTAAACTGGTCAACAAAGAGGCCGGTGCGGCTAAAGAGGATGTTGGCTGCGCCCTGCACGAAGGTGAAGCCGTAATCGATGTTGCTGGTGGCTACCAGGAACTGGTGCTCGCGCACCTCGACCATCTGTCCCGGCTGCAGGCGCAGGGCCACGATCTGGCCGACAGAGTCACGTGAGAATGAAATGTTGCCAGGACCCTGCGCCTCCGTAATGAAGATTTGCAAGCCTGCGAAGAAACGCTTGGCGAGGCCACGTATGGATTTGAATCCGATTTGCACTCCTGGGTGCTTCCAAAGTAGAATGTGATGCTCGAAGTAGACGGAGAGCTGATTCCCGAGCATAATATCCACTACCGGCACCAGTTCGCCGTCGATGCTGATGGTCATATCGGCAATCTTCAGCGGGCTTTTGGGATTATGAAGTTCAGCCTTGGGTACGGCATTGCCGAATACGCTATTCTCATACTCCTCATACTGGTTCGGCGGCGTATAGACACCCTGCGGCGGCGCTCCACCACCATACTGGCTTTGTGGCTGTGGCGCTGCATATGGACTTTGTGGGGGTGGCGGCGGCGGAGTCTGGCCGGTCGGCATCTGCCTGCCACAAGTGCCACAGAATTTTACTCCGTCAGCCACCGAACTCCCGCAGTAGGGACAATTCATAACGTTGACCTCCTCTTATCAACCTGGCCCCGCTTCAAGGACCAGGGTGCAGGTTTGCATGTGTACATGGTTAAAGCTTGCAGGTTTACCTGAAGTTCAGTATACCCTGCAAGATAATATCACACCTGGACAAGGAAGCATAGCGTACCTGATCCCTAAATGTGCTTAAAAACGGGAGAATATTTTACCTGAGGGGCCCTGATGAATTTTGACAACCGAATCGCGGAATGTGATGGGGGACAGGGACATGCCGCTGTCCCTACTCATTCCGTTCCCTGCTTTCCTCTCTGCTGCCCCTCCTCAATTAAACTTACCAGGTATTGCAACTTCTTGATGGTATGCAGCGCGTTACGTTTATTGCGTTCGTAGCCATCAGGAGCGAGTTGCTGGAACCAGGTACGAATATCTTCCTCGGAGATATCGTACCATTTGGCATCGGCCTGCAGGCGCAGGTAGACACGCATTTGTGGATCCTGTTTTTTGCGCGCCGGGCCTTTAGATTCCCCGCTTTCACCGGCGGCGCTCTCGCTTTCATCCGCGGCCACGGCTGCGGCCAGTTCGGCGGCGGGATGCAGTTCATTGTAAAGTTCCTCGACATCGGAGGAACGGAAGAACATATCGCGTCCCACGCCTCTGTAGGGTCGGATGCGTCCTTCGCGCGCCCACTGATCGAGCGTCACGCGATCAATCCCCAGGCGCCGGGCCGCTTCCCCGGCATCGACAAAGGCGAATCGCCCGCCTCCAGGTTTATTTATCATCTATCAATCCTCTATCTCTAACAGCTCTCTATGCTTTGGGAAGATTGGGAAGCCCGGCCCCAGGTCCGCTAAATCTGGCCCCTACACTGTCCCTAAAGCTGTTTTCCTCTCGTAAAACATTAGCAGCGTACTGCCATATTTGCGTTCGTCGGTCAATTGCAGGCGTGTGAGAGGCACTGCTGCGACTCCGACTCGCTCCTTGGGGTGAATCTGGATGATGACCAGCCCCGCCTCCGCTAGCAGCGGGGAAGTATCTAATAGACCCAAGGCGCGAGCCGCCATTTCGTGATACTGCGGCGGCGCTACATAGATGATATCATACAGGCGCTTTTCGTCCTGGCCAGATTGCAAAAACTTGAAGGCATCGGCATGAATGGTCTCGGCGCGGTCTGCGAGACCGGTAATTTTGAGGTTCTCACGTACCAGTTTCAGCACGCTATGGCTCATTTCAATGAACGTCGCGCCGGCTGCTCCCCTGCTCAACGCCTCGATGCCGACGCTGCCTGTGCCGGCGAAAAGGTCCAGGAAGTGAGCATCTTCGACACGTGTCGAGAGAATATCGAAGAGCGCTGTCTTCACACGGTCAATAATGGGACGAGTACCCGCTGTTTTGGGCGCTTTGAGCTTGCGTCCCTTGGCCTCACCGGTCACTACGCGCATAAGGCTCCTCCTCTTCGATAAGGTCAAGTACGGCCTCCACCTCGTCAACGAAAAAATCTTCCTTGGCCCAGGAAATGAGTGCCTCTACCTGGTCCACCTTCAGTTTTTTCACGGTTGTGGTCCCCCACGCCGCCTGGATCAAACGGGATAATTGTTCGTTGTCAATTTGCGAATCTAGAATGTTATGCAGCACGCCCAGGCGCCCCGGGTTGGCAGTCGAGGTTCCTCGCACTGCCCGCAACTCATCCAGTTTGATGCGCGCTCTTAGCAGCCTCTGTTCCTGATCGCCCTGATCGTCCTCGTCGATGATAGGAAGCTCATCTGCCTCGTCTTCATCTGTTTCCTCGTCAAATTTGTATTTTCGCGCTTCGTCGCGCACCATGTGAATAGGAATGGGCGCCTTTGCCGCGGCAGCGGGCCCTTGAGGCATAGCTGCCTGCGCATTCTCCCCACGGTCGCCCTCCGGCGGTTTCACTGTAGCTGCCGGCTTCGCGCCACCCTGGTGGGTGCTTGTTCCGCCCTGGCGCGTGTTTGCATCTCCCTGATGTGTGCCTGCGCTGCCTGGTGCCTGTCCCACTCTTGCGCCTCCCTGTGTAGATGGAATAGGTCTGGGAGATGTCGCGGGCGATGGTGCGACTGGATTTGAAGGTCTCTCTACAGGTCTGTTCGGGCCGGATGCAGGTTTTTGATCGGAAGCCTGCTGCTCAACCAGCGGCTGTAGCTGCCGCAGCACCTCGCGGTAATTCAAGCCATTGAGCGACTTCACATTCAGCAGATCCATGGCCTGCTTGGGTGTGAGTCCCCATGTCTCGCGTATGAACTGCATGAATTGTCCCAGCTTCATATTGCCGTTAGCGTCCCCAGGAATGCCCGGCGTGAAAGGCATATTGGCGCCTATCGTTTGCCTTGCAGGTGGAATCGCCGGTTGAGCGTGAGACGCTTCTTGAGCAACTGCCTGGGATTCCGCCGGCGTTGTTGTGTTCTGCGAGCGCGCTGCTGGAGAAACAGGTGAGGCTGTCCCGGCGCTCGTCGCCGGGTAACCGCTTGCTGCCGGGGTGCGCGGGGCAGGTTCCGCCAGTCGAGTATTGCGTTGCATCATTTGCGCCACACGGCTTTCGACGTGTCGTGTGAGCTGCTCCATACCAGACTCGGCCTCACGAATCAATTGCTCGCGCATTTCCGCGCTGGCCCCCACCGGTACGGGTATACCCATTTCAATGCTGTGCGTGCGCCCGCCGGTCGAGAATTGGGTCGTGTAGCGCAGCCAGATGTAGGGACTGCCATCCGCTCCCATTGGTTTATCCTTATAATCCATAGTCCTCACCTGCCTTAATCTGTTTGTCTCCATGTCTATGCTTGTAACATTTGTGCGTACATTATATCAAATGTACTAAATTTCGTCGCCCCCTCAATCAGGCGCGCCAGGGCTATGTAAAAGTGACATCGTAGGGATTCCTGTAGGGACAGCGGCTGGTCCCTGTCCTATTACCAGGATCAGGGGCTTGCCAAATAGCGTGTTGTAGTGTATGTTACGTTGTGAGAATCGTGGTAGGATTAGCCGTACTCTCATCAGGAATACCGGTGAAGCCGCAAGCACTTTTTCACTGAGATACTATCGCTTTGTATGTCTGTCATATTTATGAGAGAAGAAAGCTCTCGAGCCTGGGAAAGTTGAGAAGCGAGACGCATGATCAGTAGCCCATCACCAACTTCACAACCACAACCACAACTTCCAGAACAAAGAGCGCAGGAAGAGAAGAAAGACCCCTATACGCGGCCAAGGGCAGGGCAGTCGCCCGCCGCCGTCTTTGTAAAGAATCTTCTGCGTCCTATTCTTAAAGGCCTGTACTATGTATTCCATGCCATGGGCCGCCATAAACTGGTGACGCTGGTAATGCTGCTCCTCTTAATAGGTAGCGCCATTGGAGCTAACTTCGCGGTGACCGGAGAATGGCCTTTCGGCATCGGCAGTGATCCTTTCAATTTTCACGTCCGTGGCGGCGGCAACGGCGGTGGCGACCAGGTGAAAAACTGGATGTATGCCCTGCGCGACGGCAATCTTGCCGCTCTGGAATTGCTTGACAAAGACATGCCACAACCGCCAAGCGCCCAACAACTTCAACAATACATCAGCCAGTACAGCCAGGCACAGGGACACCTGAGCTGGAAAGCGATCAACGTCGAGGGCGTGGCCCAGCAAACAGACACAAGCGTGGATAGCTTTGTAGAGGTAGACCTCTCGGCTAATGGGCCCGGTGGCCCTGTCGGTGGCTACATGATCTGGCATTTCGTCACGGTACAGGGGCAAACGGGAGAAGTTCTTTTTAGTGTCGCTCTGATAGATTTTCGTCCATCTCTGCAATAGTTCCTTAGGCCCCGCTTGATCGCGGGCAGCGCCGATTCGCCGGCTCTGTCGTCAGATGAATTTATTCGTCACCGGGTTCTGGAACAGAAGGAATACGCTGTTATGGCAAAAAATACGAAAAAAACAAGCGATCTTGACAAATCAATCGATACCGGACTCGACCAGTTTGGGCGATTTGTCAGATTACGCTGGCTCTGGATTCTGATCGTTGGCATTATCCTGTGGTATATTGTTTTCAACATTGTGCCGCAGTTGAGTCCGCCATCGCCGGGAACGGTTTTCCTCTACGCCTTCCAGATCGTCTTTTATATGTTCGCCATCGTCATACAGTTCGTGGCGCTGTTCTGGTTTTTGGGACGGCCGCGCCTGTACTGGGTAATGCCCGGCGAAACAGGCGTCACGTTTGACGACTATAAGGGAAATCCGGAGGTGCTGGAAGCCGCGAAGCGTATCGTCTTGCTGCTGCGCGGAACCGAGGAATTTAAAGAAATGGGCGGGCAGGCCGTGCGTGGTCTCCTGCTAACGGGCGATCCCGGTACCGGAAAGAGCTACCTGGCCCAATGCATGAGCACCGAGGCCGGCGTGCCATTTGCCTATGCCAGCGCCGCCAGCTTTCGCGCCATGTTCATCGGCATGGACGTGCTGATGATCAAACGCCTGTACGGTAAGGCTCGCCGCCTGGCTCGCGAGTACGGCGCCTGCGTAGTATTCATGGATGAGATCGATGCCATCGGTATGTCACGTTCGCAGCGCGGCGGCGGCACCATGGCTATGGGCGGCGGCATTTTCGGATTCATGGGCGGCACCGGCGGTCTGAACGAACTGCTCATGCAAATGGACCCACCCAACATCGAGACCGGCTGGTTCAAGAAGATTCTGCGCACTCTCGGCCTGTATCATAGCCGCGTGCAAAGCCAGCCCGTTCTTACCGTCGGCGCGACCAACATTCCCGAATCGCTCGATCCGGCGCTCCTGCGCCCCGGTCGCTTTGATCGTAAAATTCATGTCGCTCCTCCGACCGACAAGTATCGCGGTGAAGTGATTGAGTATTATCTAAACAAAGTCAAGCATGACCCTGACATTTCCATTGCCGCTCTCGTGCAACGCCTGGTCGAATATACGCCTGTAGCAATCAAACACGTCGTCAACGAAGCCGTCATCATTGCGCACTTCGACGGGCGCGATTCTGTAACCTATAGGGACCTGATCGAGGCACAGGATGTGCATGAATTTGGCCTGCGCCAGTTGAGTGAGCTAACGCCGATTGAGCGTCGCCGTCTTGCCTATCACGAAGCCGGGCACGCCGTTGCCTGCTATTACCTGATGGAGCGCCACTTCCCCGCCTTCGTTACGCTGCACAAACATGGAGACCTGGAGGGCGCCGCCGCTTTTGCGGCCTGGCGTCAAACCGAAACCATCGTCACACGCAGTAAGGAAGACATCCTCGCACGCATCCAGGTCGCCCTGGCATCGCGCGCTGCCGAAGAACTCTTCCTCGACGTCAATCTGAGTGGCGTTACCGGCGACCTCGCCAGCGCCACGCAGCTGGCCGCCCAGTACGTCGGCATGTTCGGCATGGATGGCACCTTCACCTCCGCCATCGCTTTCGCCGGCACCCCCCTGGAGAAAGTTGTGGCAGTACCTAAAGCTGGTGAGCGCGTCGAGGCCATCCTCCAATCGCAGTTCAAGGCCGTCAAGCGCCTCTTCCAGCAGCATAGCGAAGCTGTCATGGCAGTTGCCGAGACCCTCATCGAGCGCGACGAACTGGTAGCGGAAGAGATCAAGCAATTGATCGACGAAGCCGATGCCAGGCACGTCAACAAGATCGTCATTTCCGAGTTCGAAGAACTGCTTGGCGCCAGCAACGGCCACAGCAATGGCAGAAACGGCGACGGGCACGTTCTCTCGGGCAGCTACAGCAATGGCAGCGGGAATGGCAACGTAATCGATGCCCCTAAAGTCGATTACACTTACCTGCCCGATAGCCAGGACACAACGAGCCATACGCCCGGCCTCCAATTTCCCGTTGATGACGATGGCATGTTATTCTACCTTGAGGGATAATATCCGTTTGTTGTCTCCAGAAGACAAATGGAACCAGTAATTGACGCGATCAACCGGCATCACAACGAAGCCGTAGGAGCTGGTTGATCGCGCTCACCGCTGATTTATTGACCCATGTCCATACCTGTCAAGTATCATAGCACTCGCCAAATTGAGCGCATTTGATGGAAGAGATGGTATTATGCAAAAGAAGAAAACATTCAGTATGATGGAGATTGTCCTGCTCTGCGTGCTCATCGGTTCGCTGATCCTGTCGTATATACAATCACGACGCCAGGAAGAGTGAATTCGTGAACCGGGTGAGAGAGAATTTTTCTTATCTCACTTATTCATGCTACCGCTAGCGGCCTGCTAGCAGCCTCAATTACATCCCTATAGCCCTGCATCAGGCTTTTCATCGCTTCAGGCCATGAACGTTGGCGCGCGTCAAGCAAGGCCGCCTGCCCCATACGCTGGCGAGTAGCCTCGTTGGCAATCAGGTGCTCCAGAATCCCCGCGTAGGCCAGAACTTCTTCCGCCTCCTCCAGTCCTTCAGGAGCGAGCAGGTAGCCGGTTTCCCCATCCCGCACCAGGTCGCACACACCCTCCGAGAGCATTCCCGCCACAGGTAAGCCAGATGCCATCGCTTCCAGCACCACCTGGCCGAAGGTCTCGGAACGCGATGGAAAAGCAAACACATCGGCCGAGGCAAAAGCTGTTGCCAGTTCCTCACCTTGCAGGTAGCCTGTAAAGGTCACGGGCACATCTGCCAGCTCCTCTTGTATTTCTGCAAAGGCAGGGCCGTGACCAACAATTACCAGGTGGCAGCGCTTATGATCCAGTGTACGATATGCCTGTGCCAGCACACGCAAATTCTTCTCCCACGAGATACGACCGGCATACAGTAGAACTATCTTTTCGCCGGGCCTCCTTCGCCGCTGTAACCAGGACGCTCGCAAGGCAGCGCTGCGGCGTTCTGGACGGAACAGCGCCGTGTCCACCCCACGCGACCAGATGCGCAGGCTAGAAAACCCCTGTTTCTCAAGCATGTGCGCTGTTGACGGCGAGGGACAGAAAGTCAGTGCGCACTGGCTATGAATCAGGCGGTTGTACGCCCACATTGGCCGCGTAAAGACCGGCACGCCGAAGTAGCCACAGTAGGCCGCCATATTCGTGTGATAGGACGACACCACCGGCTTATTCAGAAAGCGTGCCGCGGCGAGCCCCGCCGCTCCAAGCACAATCGGATCGACCAGGTGCACAATGTCGGGCTCAAACTCGTTCAGACGTCGTATGAACAGCGGGCGGAAAAAATTGAATTTGAGTTCTGGATAGAAAGGCAGCGGAACGCCTGCCGTGCCCACGATCTCTGCCCCTGCATATTCATGCATCCCGCTATCGGGACCAAGCAGCAGGGCCGCGTGCCCGTTCTGCTGCAAGTATTCAAGGAGACGCGCCAACGTGCGTGTAACGCCATCAAGTTTTGGCAGAAAGTTTTCCGTAATAATCGCGATACGCATGATGTTCCTCATTGAGGACCTACCGGCCATCGACTTTCACAAAATGAGAGGCCATCCTGTAGGGACAGTGCCTGGTGCCTGTCCTCTCCCGGGTCCTTTCTGAGTAGAGCGTAGCATGGGGTGTTTACAAGGAAATTAACGCCAGTTTACTACAGCGTAAAGAGCAGGATAAATATTGGTTAAAGATAGCATGAATTACACCGGTACCTGCGGGTAGCAAGCGGTCGTATCTGATGGCTTCAGCGTAAAGGTCAGATCCAGGCCACTCATCACACCCTCGAAATGCATACCCCCCATTTTTAGAGCCGCGCAAGCCCCCGGCGCGGGCAAAACGGTCAGGTCCAGTTCAGGAAAAGTCGCGGACTGCCGCTGCACCAGCAGTGAATAGCGCCCATGACCCGGCGGTGGAACATACCAGGAGAGGGTCACCGTCATCGTACAGTTTTTCGGAATCACCACCCAACCGCCGAACATCGCCCGCCCCGGCACATCGCTCGTAAAATTTGTTGGCGGCCCCACCGTATCCAGGGGATGGTTGCTCCCCACATTGGGATCGTTCAGCATCGTCGTCGCCGCCCCCGGCTCAAACTGCCCCGCCGGGCACAACAAATCACCATTGCCATAGGCATCGTAGCGTGGGCAGCTCCCAAATCCCGCCCCGCACAAGGGAATAGTCGTATCAAAGCCATCGCCCCAGAGGAACTGGCTCCCCGGCGGCACATACACTCGTACATAATCCCGGTACGTGTCCAATCCATACACCGGCCCAACCTGCGTATAGACGAGTCGTAGCCGCATCACATGCGTCGCCCCCCCGGACGCATTCAGCGTCACCTCGTCGTCAATCATCGTCCGCACATACTGCGACGCCTTGCTCGCGCTCACATTCGCCTGCACCACGTATAGCCCATCCGAACTCGTCCCACGATCCACCAGCGCCGCCTCCCCATGCTGCACGAGATACTGTTCCAGTTGCGCATTCGACACATACACCTCCACATCTTTCGTCCGCATATCGTAGAACATTCCCCGCGCAATCTCCGCCAGCTGGCCCGGTGCGGCATGCGCCACACGGCTAATCAACGCGCCGGCCAGTTGCTGCGTAAAAATCTTGCGCGCCTCCTGCGGGTCGGAAATATGCGACACCACCTCCTCATGCCGGATCCCCGCGTTGTCAAGTTGATAGTAATGCAGCCGCTGCTCCAGATTTTGCGCCGTAATCGTATCGTGGTACGCGCTCATCGTAATCGGCCCCGTAATCGCCAAAATATGTTCAATCGCAAAAGGCGTAAACATCATCACCCCATCCAGCCGCTGCCCAAACTCAAACTCGTACTGTTGCATAATCATTTGCGCCGAGGTAGGAAAATCCGCCGAAAGATTCGCATCCCGCAACCCCCAGTTTGGAATCGGCCACCATGAGCGGTACGCTGCCGGCGCCGGCGCACCATTCACCGGACTGTTCGGATTATTCTCCTCAATCGGCCCAATATTCCTCAGCGCCGGCGGCGTAATGCGCCCCCCATTCGTAATCAGCTCCCCAAACTGCCCAGTAAATCCCCCCGTCGGTCGCAACTCCGCCCGGTCCATCGTTTCCACCAGAAATGTCCGCCGCGTCCCCACACCCAGCAACCATCCCAACCCATCACGCAGCGTATAGAGTTGCGTCACAATTGCCTGTACCTGCGGCACCGCCTGTACAACCTCCCCTAACAGCGCTCGCTGGGACGCGCTCAGCGGCAAAGCGCCGGGAGAGAGTATTTGGGCCTGCGCCCGCATGTCATCCAGGTCCGGCAAAATCGACGCCACAGTCGCCGTAATCGTCGCATACATGCCCGGTGTAATCAACGGCTTGCTCGTATTCGCCGCCATTGAACTGCTAAACGACGGCGCCAGCGCCAGCAGCATCTTGTTCAGCTTCACTCCCATGCGCGACGCATCCACTCCTAGCTGGCTCAGCGCCAGCGCCGAAGCCACCTGCGCATCGAAAAACGGCACATCATTCACAAACGCATCATTCACCAGCGCGCCATGCAGCCGCTCAAACTGCCCCTCAGCCGCCACCAGTTCTGCCTGCGCCGCGTGTAATCTACTTGCATCCACCAGCTCACCCGGGTCGCTCTTTACATTCGCAAAGATCGCCTGCACTCGCTGTATATGTTGCACCCCCCGCATCGCATAATTGAACATCACATATACATTTGCCCCCACGCCGATCGCGAAAATCACCCCAGGCGCCAGCATAGCTAACAGGCTCACAATCAGCACCAGGCGCGTCCGCTTGCTCAACCTGCGCCTCCTCGCCCTTCTCGCCCGCTTGCGCGCGCTCCCGGCAGCATATGTGGGACGTGCCCTCGTCGTAATGCGCCGTATCGCCTTGCCAGGAGCTGTCGCCAGCAGTGAGATATCCTGCCAGCTAAGATGTTGCTCTTCAGTTCGTCCTTGAACACCTGCCGCCAGCGCGCCAGGCGAGCTTTTCTGCGGTGAAGGTGGATCGCTAGAAACAAGCGATGAGCTACATGGCGGGCTGTGCTGCGTAGAAGAGTGCTGAATGGCACTATCATCAGAGGTCGCCGCGTGTGGCAGCGTTTCGATCATCGAGATATCTTTTTGCGTAGGAGTCGTCTCCTCAGCTGGCATATGCCCCATCGCACTTGGAAAAGGCCTCTTAAACAACTTTTTATTTCGCGACGGCATACTGGTGCCAGGCACTATGCTCCTCCAAACAATCATCAAGCATAAAGAGTGGCAGCATCCCCCTGTCTTTCTCTTTACCCCATGCTCAGCTTAGGCGTCCTCTACACTTTCTTATAACGAGCGAAATCCCCATCAGGCCTCCTCATCCACTCGCATTACCCAATAGTCTTATATTCTGATGAATTTAAAAAACATGAGGCTCTTATCTCACACGAGTGATAACGAAATAAGGAGATTCGGGAACTGCATAACCGGTGCGTGATATTTTGCCGCCTTGACGCGTTATACGAATCAGCAACCCACCTTCCATGATAGGTATATTGGGGTAATATGCTGTGCAGTATGCGATATCTGTTTGGATGAGTCGTTATACTTACATAAAGCTCAAGCTGCCTCTTTCTGTCTTGATATGAAGCGAATAGCATAAAGGGTAAAAGACATTGAAATCTCAATTTGTAAAATTTCCCACGTCTTACAAACATCGTAGCAAGAACGATGGGATCAACAACTATGGGAATGGCAGGCCAGACCCGGATGGTCTCCCACATGTCAGGCCTACCCCCGATCTTCAAACGCAGAGCGCTGTCGATCAGATGGTCCGCAATACGCCATCCGCGCCGTCGCAGGCATCCGGCCAGTCCTCTGATACTCCTGCCAGGGGCTTGCTTTCAGGTTGGAGTCCGGGCCAGGCGCAAGCGGCAAGTCAACTTCAGCCCGCCAATAGCAGCAAACTGGCAGAACTGGCGACTAATAAACAGCCTGCCATCCAATCACAACCCGCTCCTATCTCGCCGGCTCATGGGCCTGGATGGTATCAGAACCCGCAGCAACCGGCCTCTTCATGGCCGTGGGGAGCGTCGCCTCGCTCACAGCAGCAGTTAAGCTCGCAGGCACCCGTCCCCGCGCAGCAATCCCCTGCTCAGCGGCCACCGGCTCCGGGCGCGGCCTTTCCGCCATTCTACCCGGCGCAGGGGCCTGCGCCGCTGTCATCAACCGTCGCTCTCGCGGGCTCTGGCAATGGCTCCGCCGGCGGCCCACCGCGTGGCAAAAAAAAGCAGCGCAAAAAGCGTCGCTTCCCCATCTGGGCGCGCGTCCTCGTAGCCCTGGTAGGGGTCATCCTCCTCCTGGTTGGCGGCACTGCCGGCTACCTCTACTTCACCTTCTCGCCCTCCGTCAACAACATCGTTGGCCAGCAAGTGCAGCGCGCCAAGGGCGAAGAGGACCCCAACGCCAGTCGCAACGGCGCCGACATCTTGAGCGGGCCGCGCATCAATATCCTATTGCTAGGCAGCGATACCGACGAAAAATTTACCAACCCCGATGGTAGCCACAGCTACCTCGCGCAGACCGACATCGTCGTTACCATTGATCCCGCTACCAAAAGCGTTGGCATGCTCTCCATACCGCGCGACTTCTACATCAACGTGCCCGGCTATGGCCTGCATAAGCTCGACGAAGCCTATGCCCTGGGCGGTGTCGCAGCCGGTAACGCCGACTACAGCCCCGGCGGTGTCGCCCTCAGCCGTCTGACCATCGAACAGGACTTTGGCATTCCCATCAACTACTATGCCTGGATCGGCCTCACGGGCTTCGTCCAGGTCATCAATACCGTTGGCGGCGTCGATGTCGATGTCACCCATCCCATCACCGACGACAACTATCCCGACGATGTTGGCAACTCCAAAGACCCTTATGGCTACATGCGCCTCTATATCCCGCCTGGCCCGCAACACCTCGATGGCATCACTGCCCTCGAATACGTCCGTTCGCGCCACGCCGACCTCGTGGGCGATTTCGGTCGCTCCGCGCGCCAGCAGCAGGTACTCAGCGCTTTAAAAACCAAGCTCAACAATCCCGACATCATCGGCAAATTGCCCACCATCGCCAATGACCTCAACGGCTATGTCAAAACTGACATGCAACTCAGCGACGTCTTCAAACTCATGAACTTTGCCCGCAGCATCAATCCGAATAGTATCAACAAAGTCATCCTCGATGCGCCCTACTCAAGCACAGGCACGCTGCCAGGTGGCGAATCCGTCGTCTTTCCCAATTGCGCCAAAATTGTTCCCGTCATCGCCAAAATGTTCGATCTAGGTAGCAAAGCCGCCTGCAACATTCAGGGCAGCACCGGCAACACATCCATCGCCGGCGTTTCACCAGCATCATCACCGCAGGTAGCCCCGGTTGCTGAGGTTCCTCAGGTCAGCAGCGACAGCCTGCAAACAGCGAGTCAAATGGCAAGCATGAGCATGATGAGTCTCTTCGCAGGTGGCGATCAATATGACTTTTCCGGCATTCACAGCCTGCTTGATCTACTGCTACTGACGGTCTTTGAATCGCCTCAAGCCTTACAGGTCTAACCGCTGAGGGAATAACCCATGAGAAAGAAACAGACATCCAGGAATATATCGAAACTATCTCTTCTATGGAAGCCGCGGAACAGTTCCCTGCTTCTCCTGCTCCTGCTGGCCTTTGGCCTGCAAGGATGTTTTGGCATTGGCGGCAGCAACACGAGCAACACGCCGAGCACCAAAACAATTACTACCAATGCCAACGGTCAGCAAGTCGGCGTCAACCAGACTCAGAACCTTTTCAAGGGCAAGATCTACTTTACTATCGACCACAACCTCTGGGTTATCGATCCCAACAACAACGCCCAGCAGATTACCCATGGCGGAAACCTGTACGACCCCGCCATCTCTCCTGATGGCAAATGGATTGCCTGCATCGCCCGCTACAAAGACTACTCCAACCTCATCTACCTATCGACCACCGGCAACTCAGCGCACCTGCTGCGCTCAGGCAACGGTAAATATTATCAAGATGGGCCATACGTCAAAAGCACCTACTACTGGTATGCGCAGCCGGCATGGTCCGCCGATGGCACCCATCTACTCTTCCTCAGCGACTTCGAAAAAGAGGACTGGTACGCCGCCACCGGCGAAAACGCCCCGCTGCTCGACTTGCAGGTCTTCTCCATCCCATTCAATGATCCGGCAAAAACGCAAGACGTAGCCTATGCCAGCTTTGGCGACGGCGGCGACCGCGACCCCTCCTATCGCCCAGGGCATCCCAATGAGATCGTCTACACGCATTACGCCTATGATGCCGCGACACAGACCCAGCAAGTCATCCAGATCTTCCTGGAGGATGCGACTCAGATCGCCGACCACCCCGGATTATATCATCCCGGCTCGCCCTCCAACGCCTTTGATCCGGGCATTGCCATCACCAGTCCCAAGGATGAAGATTTTGAGCCGGCATTTTCGCCCGACGGTAATGCCATCGCCTTTGTCAAACGTGAAGCCGCCGGCACCATGGGCATTTACATCATGCACGTACCGGAGAACGTCACCGCCACCCCCAATGATCCCAAAACCGAACAAGAGGCTCTCATACCCTATAAAACGGCCTCGCATATCCTCAGCGGCCAGTACGTCAGCCAGCCGGTCTGGTCTCCCGACGGAAAACAGTTAGCGTATATCTCCTATGATAACAGTACTTTTGATCTGTGGCTGGCCAACATCAGCTACAACGCCAAAACCGGCGCGTACAGCATGCAGGGCAGCCCCGTACAGCTCACTACCGGTGGAATTGACGCCGATTCGCGCCCATTCTGGACGGCATAAACCGTTAAATGATATACTGGTACTCTGTATACACGAATTTGACCGGAAAATACCTTGGGATAGGTGAGGCATAGAGGCCAGGTCGATCGCGCCCCAGGTGGGGCCGAATTTCACAACGGTTGAGGTACGACAGTGAGTCAATTTGAGGGCGCATTAATTGCGGGACGATACGAGATTCGTGAACATATTGCCACCGGTGGTATGGCCAGCGTTTTCAAAACCTGGGATCACCGTGTAGAGCGCCTGGTTGCTATCAAAATCTTGCGGTCACTGGACAAGAACGACTCGCGAGCCGTTGAACGTTTCCGGCGTGAAGCGCGCGCGGCTGCAGCCCTTGCTCATCCCAATGCCGTCACCATCTACGATTTCGTAGAGGAGTTCGGACAGTATTTTCTGGTAATGGAATATATCCACGGCCCCACCCTCAAGCAATTGATCGGACAGCGCCGCCACCTGCTGGCGCACGAGACGTTGGAGATCGCGGCCCAGGTTTGCGCTGTGCTGCAGGTGGCCCATGAGCGACGCTTTATCCACCGTGATATTAAACCCCAGAATATCATGCTGGTAACAAATGGCGCACCAGCAAACGCTGGAACAGGAGCCAACGCCCTGCTCGTCAAGCTCACCGATTTTGGCATCGTGCGTGTCGCCGAGGATGCCGGCCTGACCAATAGTGGCATCGTGCTGGGAACGGCGGACTATCTTTCGCCAGAACAGGCCAGAGGAGAAACGCTGACCGCCTCTTCTGATCTTTATTCGTTAGGTGTGGTGATGTTTGAAATGCTGGCCGGGCGCCCTCCTTTTGTCGGGCCAACCGCTGTATCGATAGCGATGCAGCATGCCTCGACCAATCCGCCATCGCTGCACCAGTTCAACGCCAATGTGCCACCCGCACTCGAGCAGATCGTGATGAAGGCCCTGGAAAAAGAGCCGGAGAATCGTTTTCTCTCTGCCGCCGAAATGCAGCAAGCGCTGCGCTATTGCGCGAAAGAATTATACGCGCGCGCCAGTTCGACGACTCCGGCCCCCCAGTTTATGCCGCGCAACTTTCTGCCTCCCGGTGGAGCGCGGTCCCTGTAGGGACCTGATGATGCAGTTGAACAAAATAGCCCGGCAAGAAGCTGATTCACCGGCTTTCGCGGGATGACTTGCTTATTTTGTTTAGCAATATTATCGCGCTCTGCGGGGCTTGCGGCCGCCCAGGCGCGGAGAGTTCAATACATATTGTAGGGGCGATCCCTTGTGGTCGCCCGATGCATGAGGGATAGCATCTATGGAACGTACAGCGATTCATACCACTTCGGCTCCGGCAGCGATTGGTCCATACAATCAGGCCATTCGTTGCGGAGATCTTATTTATACGTCCGGCCAGATTGCGCTTGATCCGGCCACCGGAGAGCTGGTGGGCGAAGATATCGCAGCGCAGACGCATCGCGTCCTGCAAAACCTGCAGGCCGTGTTGAATAGCGCTGGATCGTCACTCTCCAGCGTCATAAAGACGACCGTTTTTCTTACGCAGATGAGTGACTTCCAGGCTATGAATGCAGTCTATGCCAGCTATTTCGAGGGCGTGGCGCCCGCACGTTCGACAGTAGCGGTTGCCGAACTGCCCCGCAAAGCGCGTGTCGAAATTGAATGTATTGCGCTCGCCGTCTAGGGGCTAGAGTGGTCGCGCTCCCATGGTGGAGTTGGGGCAAGTGGCCCACGAGGGGCGCGACCACTCTAGCCCCTACACCCCACCCTGAAGGATGGAGAATGAAAAATGAACGCAGCAGCTATCTGGCGGGCAACGCTTGAACGACTCGAAACGACACCGATTGATAATGTATGTAAGACCTGGCTCCAATCTGCTTATCTGATGAATAATGCGACCATAGGTGCGGATGATATCGATGCTGTCTTTCTGCCTGCCCAGGATGAAGTGCTGTATTTCACGCTCGCCGTGCCGGGCACCCTGGCACGCGACGTGATTATCACGCGCTGGCGGCGTACTGTTGAAGATATACTGGCGGATATTACCGGCCAGTCGGTCGTAATCACGGTTACCCAGCAGGATGAGGCTCATGATACACATGTGGCACGCCAGGTGAGTGAAACTCATACGCCTCCTGGTCACGAATTGCCGGGCAGCAGGAGCGCAGGCAGTCGTTATGCGCCCTCGATGCAGCGGCAAACAGGTGATTATGTCTATGAGATGGAGGGCCATGAGGGGATGGATGCGCATCCTCCACGTCCCGTTGTTGATAGGCGCCCTGCTTCCCCATACGGATATGGCGCCTACGCCAATGACAGCAATTACGTCAATTACTCCGATTTTGATGAGAGCGATCACCTCACCGAGGAATGGGACAATGAGCAGCGCGCCAATATCTTGATGCACAACCGCCTCAATCCCCGCTATACCTTCGATGCCTTCATCGTCGGCAATAGCAACCGGCTGGCGCATGCCGCTTCCCTGGCCGTCGCGGAGGCGCCCGGCGAATCGTATAACCCGCTCTTCCTCTATGGAGGTGTGGGGCTTGGAAAGACGCACCTGCTGCACGCCATCGGCCACCAGGGAGTGCAAACTGGGCTGGCCGTGCTGTATGTCTCATCTGAACAATTCACCAATGAAATTATCAATGCCATTCGCTATCGCACCACCGAGGAGTTTCGCGCCAAGTATCGCTCCGTTGATATCCTGCTCGTCGATGACATTCAATTTATCGCCGGCAAAGAGTCCACAGAGGAAGAATTCTTTCATACCTTCAACAGCCTGTACGAGATGAGCAAGCAGATCGTAATTTGCAGCGACCGCCCGCCTAAGGCGATTGTGAGCCTGGAAGAGCGCCTGCGCTCGCGTTTCGAATGGGGATTGATCGCAGATATCCAGCCGCCCGATCTCGAAACACGCATGGCCATCCTGCGTGTTAAAGCCGACCTCTTGCGCTATCGCGTACCGGACGACATCATTGCCTATATTGCCGGGCGCGTACAAACAAATATCCGCGAACTCGAAGGCTGCCTGAATCGCCTGATGGCCTACCAGCAGTTGCACCAGGCCGAACTGACCATGGATATGGCGCGCGCTGCCATGTCATCGCTCGTGCAGGATAGCAGGGAGGTGCGTCTGACCAGCAAGCAGATCGCGCAGGCCGTCGCCGAGTACTATCATATTACGCTAGAAGACATGTGCGGCAAACAACGCGACAAGCACATCGTGATGCCGCGCCAGGTCGCCATGTACCTGATACGCCAGGAGACGCAGGCATCCTTGCTGGAAATCGGACAACTCTTCGGCGGGCGCGATCACAGCACAGTTCTGCACGCCTGTGAAAAGATCGAGCGCGCTTTGAACATTCATCCCACGCTGCGGCGCGAAATCGTAGCCATTCGTGAACAACTGATGCGCGAATGAGGGTTACCAGGAAAATTATGCTACCATATACCACCTACCTGATCGACCTGGACGGGGTCATCTACCGCGGCAACGAACTGCTGCCGGGGGCGAAAGCATTCGTCCAGTGGCTCGAAGCCAATCACCACAAATACCTCTTTCTGACCAATAACTCCTTTGCGACCACCGCGCAGATACTGGCAAAACTCGCGCACTTGGGCATCGCCACTGATAACGCGCACCTGCTGACGGCGGGCCAGGCGGCGGTACAGTATATCGCGCGCCGTTTTCCCCACGGCACCGTCTATGTCGTCGGCGAGCCGGCCCTGATGCAACTGGTAGAAGCGCAGGGTCTGGTAGTAGCCAGCCTGGACGCGCAGAAAGCAGACGCGATCCTGGTGGGACTCGACCGCGGCTTCGACTACACAAAGATGACGCACGCGGCTAATGCCGTTCGCGCAGGCGCGCTCTTTGTCACCATCAATCGCGACCCCGTGCTGCCCATTGCCGGCGGCTTCATCCCCGGCTGCGGCGCCCTGACAGCCTCGATCGAAGTTAGCAGCGGCGTAACGCCCGAAGTCGTGGGCAAACCAGAACCACGCTTGCTCCTGGAGGCCATGCATACGCTGGGAAGCCGGCCAGATGAAACGGTTATGCTCGGCGATACCCTCTCAGTTGATATTCAGGCCGGGCATAACGCCCAGGCGCATACGATTCTCGTTCTATCAGGCACCAGTTCGCGCAAAGACCTGGAGAAGTCTTCGCTGAAGCCGGATCATGTATACGAGGACCTGGCCGATATGCTGCAAAAAGAGGAGGAGTGATGAGCGAGCGCAGCAGCGAGAAAACGATTTCTTACTACTATGATAGCCATCCCACCGAGGAGGACCTGATGGGGGAGGCAACCCAACATCATGCCGCGGCCGTACACCTCGAGGAAGTTCTCAAATGGCTCTTTCATGAGCAACCGTGTGCGGTCTATGTCAACCTCAACTTCTATGTGACCGATGACGAAAATGAATATCCCATTGTGCCGGATGTGGCGGTTATCAAGGGAGTTCCGTATCGCGAGGAGATTAGCTGGCGCATCGGGGTGACCGGACCTGCGCCCCAGGTGGTTTTTGAAGTAGCATCCGACAAGACCTGGAAACGTGACCGGGAAGAGAAGCCCGCCGTCTATGCCCAGATTGGCGTGCTAGAGTATTACGCTTTCGACCCATTTGAACCGCCCTTGCCGCTCAGCCGTCGCAAGGGACAGCGCCTGTTTGGTTGGCATTACGATGCCGCCACAGGACGGATGCAGCGCGTCTCTCCTGAGATAGATGGGCGCCTGTGGAGTCCGCAGCTCAATAGCTGGCTCAAGCCTGATGGTAAGTACCTGTGCCTCTATGATCGCTTGATGCGCCGCCGACCCACAGAGAAAGAAGTGGAAATGCAGGCGCGTCAAGATGCAGTAGCATGGGCTGAACAGGAAGCTTACCGCGCGAAGGTGCTTGCCGAAAAGTTACGCGAGCTTGGCATCGATCCTGACCGCTACTATGAGGAGCCGCTGTCCCTACAGGTATTTTCCCTCGCCCTGCGGCAGTCCTGTATGCCGCTTGACATCCTGTCGCATAGCCGATAAACTATAGCCAGCAAACAAAAGACCGCTAGAAGTGACGATGAGCAGGAGGAGTAGGCATCTATTCTCCGCACAGAGAAGGAAGATCATGCAGGCTGCGAATCTTCCCCGGAGCAATACGCCGAAGGTCGCCTGGGAGTCTGAAATCCGACTCAAACAGGGTTTCACGGAAGTGCCCGTTACAGCACAGCCCAAGAATCAATCTTCGTGATTGATTGAAACAAGGTGGTACCACGAGCAATTTTAGCCCTTTCTCGTCCTTGACGGGAAAGGGCCTTTTCTATAGAACCGGGAATACATTGCACGCGGGGAGGGAATATGATCGAACAAGAGAGAGAACTGGTTGCATCTTTGCCAAAGGCATATGAGCCGCAGGAGGTCGAGGGCAAATGGTATCGTTTCTGGGAAGAGGGCGGCTACTTCAAGCCACGGACAGGGACGACGGGCAAGACATTTGTCATCAGCATGCCACCGCCCAATGTAACGGGCGCGCTGCACCTGGGGCACGCAATTACCGCGACTATCGAGGACATCCTGATTCGCTATCATCGCATGACCGGCGACGACACGCTATGGGTGCCGGGCGAGGATCACGCCGGAATCGCGACTCAAGTGGTCGTGGAGCGCCTGCTGGCTTCAGAGGGCACGGACAGGCACAAGGTTGGCCGCGAGGCGTTTATCGAGCGCGTCTGGCAATGGGTCCACAAGTATAAGAGTCGTATCCAGGACCAGCATCGCCGGCTAGGAGCTTCGTGTGACTGGTCCCGCGAGCGTTTCACGCTGGACGACGGGTTATCAAGAGCAGTCCGCGAAGTGTTTGTGCGCCTCTACGAAGAGGGATTGATTTATCGCGGCGAGCGCATCATTAACTGGTGTCCACATGATATGAGCGCGCTTTCCGATCTTGAAGTCAATCACGTCGATACGCCGGGAACATTAACCTATGTGCGCTACCCATTGAAGCCGGAGCCCGGCCACGAGAATGAGCCAACTGAGTACATCAGCGTCGCCACCACGCGCCCGGAAACCATCCTGGGCGATACCGCTGTGGCGGTCAATCCCAAAGACCCACGCTACGCAAATTTGATCGGGCGTATGGCGATACTGCCGGTAATCGGACGCGAGATACCGATCGTTGCCGACGAGGCTGTGGATTCCAGCTTCGGTACGGGCGCTGTCAAGGTGACGCCCGCGCATGACCCGACCGACTTCGAGATCGGCATGCGTCATAACCTGCCGCGCGTGCAGGTGATCGGCTTCGACGCGAAAATGACCGGGGAGGCCGGCCCGTATGCCGGACAGGACCGCTACGAGGCGCGTAAAAACCTGGTGGAAGAACTGAAACGGCTGGAACTGCTGCTCAAAGTTGAGGACTACACAGTGCCGCTGGGCCATTGTCAGCGCTGCGATACGGTCATCGAGCCATTGATTTCAAAGCAGTGGTTTGTGAAAATGACACCGCTGGCCACGCCTGCCATGGGCGCGGTAAAGTACGGCCAGATGAAGATCGTGCCCGAACGCTTCAATAAGGTCTACATGGACTGGCTGGAGAATATTCATGACTGGTGCATCTCACGGCAGCTCTGGTGGGGGCATCGCATTCCCGTCTGGTATTGCGACGATTGCGGCGAGATGATTGCCAGCCGCGAAGACGTAACGACCTGTCCTCACTGCGATAGCGCGAACATTCACCAGGACGAGGATGTGCTCGATACCTGGTTCAGTTCCTGGCTGTGGCCGTTCAGCACGCTGGGATGGCCGGATGCGACCCCGGATTTGCAACACTATTATCCAACATCGGTGATGGAGACGGGCTACGACATCATCTTTTTCTGGGTAGCGCGCATGGCAATGGCAGGCATCCATTTCATGGGCCTGATCCCGTTCCATACAATTTACCTGCATGGTCTGGTGCGCGACGCCAAAGGCGAGAAGATGAGCAAGTCCAAGAACAATGTCATCGATCCCATCGAGGTTATGGATCAGTATGGCACGGATGCGCTGCGCTTCACGCTCGCCACGAGTAGCACGCCGGGCAACGATATGAAACTGGTGCCGGAACGCATCGTCGGCAACCGCAACTTTGCCAACAAAATCTGGAATGCCTCACGCTTCGTGCTGATGACGACGGTGGAGATCGGCGGGGGTGTGCCGGATATTCGCGTGGTGCAGCCAACGACGCTGGCGGATCGCTGGATTCTCAGTCGCCTGGCGAAGCTGACCGGGCGAGTGACGGCGCTGATCGAGAACTTCCAGCTGGGCGAGGCTGGCCGCCAGATCAACGAGTTCTTCTGGTCGGATTACTGCGACTGGTACGTGGAAATCGCCAAAGTCCAGTTGCAGGGCGACGAGGAGACACGCCGCGGTACCGCCGGCATCTTGCGCGCCGTGCTCGACCAGAGCCTCCGCCTGCTGCATCCCTACATGCCGTTCGTGACCGAAGAGGTGTGGCAGTATCTCTATCGCATTTGCGAACCGGATTCCAGCCGTTGGCCGGCGTCCGCTTTGATTGTCGCGCCGTGGCCGCAAGCCAATGCCGAGGCTAGCGATGACGATATGGAGCAGGATTTTGGCCTGTTGCAAGAGGTGATTACACGCATCCGCGACGCGCGCAGCCAGATGAACGTCGAGCCGGCGCGCCGCGTGCCTGTGTTAATGGCTGCCGGGAGCTACCTGGAAATGGTGCGGGCGCAGGCCCCACTGATCGAATTCCTGGCGCGTACCGAAAAGCCGCAGCTATTCGAGCAGCTTGACCAGAAGCCTGAGCAGGCCATGAGTCTACTGGCCGGTCCGGTAGAGATCTATCTACCATTGGCAGGACTGCTGGATATCGGCAAGGAAGTGGAGCGGCTCGATAAGGAAATTGTCCAGGCGCAGCAGGAGATTGCACGACTGCACGGCAAGCTGGCAAACGAGGCATTTGTGACGAGGGCAAAACCAGAAGTTGTTGAAAAGGAGCGCGAACGGCTCGCTGTTCAGGAGGAGCGTATCGGCAAACTGCTGGAACGCAGGGCAGAACTGGGAGGGTAATAGTAATGCTTAAGGTAATCACTCAGGTCGCAAAATCGACAGCCCTCCCTCGTTTTGGCATGAGAGACGAACATTCGCAGGTGTGTCTGACGAAGGGGACAGTTTTAATTGAAAGAAGATTGGTTCGTAGTAATTACTGAAGGGGGAAGCACATGGTTCTTGAAAGGTTTGGAAAGAAAATAGGGTGCTTGAGTGTCGTGTGATGCATTAAGTTGTACCACACAACACTCAAGCGCTCCGTTTGCGGCAAATTGTTCTATATCACCATCTCTTCCTGCGCAATTTGGGAGAACTGCTCGTTATACAACTTCGCGTAGAGGCCGTTGCGTTCCAGCAGTTCTTCGTGGGTGCCGCGCTCCACGATTTCGCCGTGGTCCACTACCAGGATCACGTCTGCCGCCAGGATGGTCGAGAGGCGGTGCGCGATTGCCAGCGTGGTGCGATTCTTCATCAAGGGCTCCAAAGCGGCCTGGATCAGGCGCTCGGAGTGCGTATCGAGCGCGCTGGTCGCCTCATCCAGGATCAGGATGCGCGGATTCTTGAGAATGACACGGGCGATGGCGATACGCTGCTTCTCGCCGCCAGAGAGCTTGAAGCCGCGCTCGCCGACCAGCGTATCATAGCCATCATCGAGTTCCATAATGCGGTCATGAATGGCCGCGGCCTTTGCCGCCGCGATCATCTCTTCCTCGGTCGCATCCAGGCGCGCGTATAGTAAGTTTTCGCGGATAGAAGCATTGAACAGGTATGTCTCCTGCGTCACCACGCCGATGATATCGCCCAGCGAGGACAACGCAATGTCCTTGACATTATGCCCATCGATTTCCACCGAGCCGCTGTCCACGTCATAGAGACGGGGAACGAGATAGGTGATCGTCGTCTTGCCCGCGCCACTTGGCCCCACAAGGGCGGCCAGTTGCCCCGGCTGGATGTCGAATGAAACATGGTTCAGCGTCGAACGGTCCGTGGTTTCCAGGACTTGCTCGGTCATCGTCACCGGCACCGCTACGACCGGCTTATCCTCTTTGCCATTACCTTTGCTGTCGCCATTTGTTTTGCCATTGATATCCAGGCCGATCAGGCTACTAATGGCCTCATCGCGCTTGTAGGTGAACGAGACGTCGTTGAATGTAATCTCGCCGCGCACGTCATCATTCGTCAGGCGAAGAGGATTGGGCGAATCCTGTATATCAATTGGCAGGTCCAGGTATTCAAAGATGCGATCAAACAGCGCCAGCGCTCCCTGGATGTCTACCTGTATGTTCAGCAATTGCCCTATGGGGAAGAACAACCTGCTCTGCAGCGTCGTAAAGGCCACGATGCCACCAAGGGTAATTCCTGAGTGCAGCGGATTATTGATAATTTGCCAGCCAGCAACCAGGTACACTACCGCCGGAGTGATCGAGAAAAAGGTACCGATGAACATGAAGAACCAGCGGCCAATCATCTGCTGGCGCACTTCCAGGTTGGTCAAGTTTTGATTCTCTTTCTCGAAGCGCTCCTGGGCGTATTTCTGGCGCCCAAAGGTCTTGCTCAACAAAATGCCACTGACCGAGAGCGTCTCCTGCATCATAGCGGTGAGCGCCGCCATGCTCTGCTGGGTTTCCTTACTCGTCACCCTGCGCACGTTGCCGACCTTGTAGGTGATCCATAAAAAGATCGGCAAGAGGCCGAGCGATATCAGCGTCAACAACGGGCTGATGAAGAGCATGGCGATGATTGTGCTCAGCGCCGTGGAAACATTAGAAACGATGCTCGTCGCCGTATTCGTCACGACGCCCTGTACTCCGCCTACGTCGTTTGATAAACGCGACTGGATCTCACCGGTCTTGGTGGAAGTAAAGAAGCGCAGCGACAGGCTCTGCAAATGTTCATACAGTTTATTGCGAAAATCGCGCATCACCTGCTGGCCGATCACGTTGTTCAGGTATGTTTGCCCAACGCCGATAATGCCGGTAATAATGGGCATAATGATCATGATACCAACGAAGATGACCAGCAGGTTCAGGTTGCGTTTTCCAATCGCATCATCAAAAATGAACTGGATCAAGAACGGGTTGACAAGCCCCAACACGGTTGTGAGGATGATAGCGATCAATACGAGTACGATCTGAAATTTATAGGGGCTAAAGGCCTGTGCCACGCGCCGCACGGTTCGTGAGTCGGTCTTACGCCCCCGTTTTTTCTGTTCTTCGGCATAGGCGGCCATTCCGCCGCCCATTCCATGAAATGCCATAGAGTGCTCCTAAAAAACTTTTCTCATACATTCAATTTTTCTCATGTACCGGGTCATATTCCACTAGTATAAACAATTCCCCGGCTGATTACACCGTCTGTGTGGACAGTTTGCGACCCTGTAAATTCTGACAGGCATGGAGGCAGAATTAATTTGGGTAACAGCCTGCCTGTGGCTGCTGGAGGTAGCCGGAGGAACAGGTTTGCACGTGTTGTCCTTTTGTGGCAATGGATGCTAGAAAACACTTCTATTTTATCACAAACGGGCAGCTACCCTGTGCGGGCTTTGATACAGGTCGATAGAGGAATACAAAAGATGTCTATAAAATGAAAAGGAAGTGCAATGGTTCAGTATACGGATTGTTCTTCTGCTGAAGAGGTAACCAGACAGCCTGTGCTATCCTGGTCGCCGCGCATCGTATATATACGGACGACCATCACCGGGCTGACTTCTGGCTTTATCCCTTTTGCGGTACTCAGACATAATCCATTGCCCCGATTTCGGCGTTCGATCCAGGAGATCGAACCGGCTTCTTTTGAAGATCAGGCCGGTACAATCCTGGCAGTCCAGGAAATCTGGAATCGCCCATTTGTATCATTAGAGCCGCATCAGCTCTTCTTCATATATGCCTGGAGCTCGGCGAGAGGGGCATCCGCGAAAGTGAGAAATACGGCAGGTCTCACTTTCGGCATCGCCACTCCTGGAGATGATTACAAGCGCTGGTTGGCGACGTACGCAGTTCAGAGGCAAAGCGAACTTGTAGCATGGTGCGAAGAAGTGGATCTGCGAGGGATACAGGAAAAGCTGATCGAGATCGTTTTGTCGGAAGCGAATATGCTTCACCTATCAGCAGCATGGGTACCAGGCTTCAAGGTTGCGTAGTAGGGTACAGGCAAATCAGATGGCCTGCGTTCTGCTACGCTTATGAAGCGGTAAGACCTTCTATTAAAGGTCGGCCCGTCTTTTCAAATCCATTTCCCGCCTACGGCGTTGTATCTCCTCATAGTGTTGCGCGTCTTTCATGCGAATGCTGACCGTCACAATAACAAGGACAAACAGCACTATCGACGAAACGATCATAAAACTGATGTAGCCGGCGACCCAGGCTATCAGTTCTGGTGTCAATCCTGTTCTTGCGACGAAAGCATTAAGAACGAGTCCCGCCAGGATCAAAACAAGGACCGCATCAATTATTAGCACTAAGAAGAACAGCTTAGTCAATGTTGAACGATGTATTTTTCTCATTGCTGCCTCCTTTTGCTTGTGGAGTCTGAACCCGATTTTTAGGTTAGCCAGTGATCTCGTTGTCAGCAGGCATACTGTCGGGCTCACAACAAACAATAACGAAGAAAGACACCTACACCAAAATATCTACGCTGCCAGGTCGTTTTGTCGAAGACAAAGTACTTGTACGAGCCGCTTGTACGCCAGGGTGAGCAGGGACGCATGCCTGCTTTTTGCCACCGGATCATTCGGAAGCAATCCCTGATAGTCCTGCAGGCGAATCCCTACGTCTAAAAAAGCCCGTTGCAGTGCTGTTGGTTGCCCATCTTCAAAGGACATGCGATTGGCCAGGTCTATTAAGAGCGCATCGCGTGTCGCCGCCGGGAATCCGGCTACCACATGCGCAATCTTCGTAAAGAGCCAGCTGGTGTACACAGTATCGAACGCTAATTCTGCCGGGTCGACCAGGTTGTCTAGCTTGATTTGCCCTGCGGCTAAGCAATCGTCCTGGTCAAAACGAGTCAGCCTGCTCTCCTTTCGAACCCGGTCTAAAAAATGATTCCTGGCAATTCTGATGCTCAACCTTTCTAGCGAGATGATAGCTACACCATCATATCGGGCTTTTAAAGAGTACTCAAATGTACGTCCAACAGCAAAAAGTACGATATCCCATGCCACATCACTCTCCTGCCCATACCAGGAATTGAGATGGGCATTGTAAACCCAGTGATTGACAATGGGGAGCAGCCTGGTATAAAGAAGGCTCCAACTATTGTCTCTAGCCTGCTCGCTCGTAACGGTTTCGTATGGATGGCAGAAGGTGTTCATCTGTCTGTACTCCTATAGAAAATCTGAGATGCCGCAGATTTTTGACGCTCTAAAAGGACTTGATTTGCGAAATTGCCTCGAGTTGTCCCAATTAAGTTAAGATGAACCAACGGGATATGTCTAATATTTTTGCGATATACCATATTTTCTCATTTACAAGAAAAATATAGTCAAGAAAACGAAGAAAGTCAAGCTCTTTTCATTAGAATTTTTGGGATTCTGTGAATGATAACAAGAAGTTATGAGAAGGGCAATACTAGAATATTTGCGATAATATCAGAAATCTTCGTATATCAGGATTTTTAATACAAAATTCTGATTTTATTTTGTCTTCATTAATTAAAACGTAACAAAATGTACCAAATCAAATCAAGATAGTTCAATATAATAGAAGAGATGAGTTTGAAGATTTCGTTAACAATTCTCTGCCTGGCAGATTGAAATTATTACGAAGGTCGGTTCTTGACAGCATTCCGTGAAAAAGGTAGAATAGATCAGGATTTTATGTTGCTTGAAGTGAGCTTTTCTTGGATGTAGCTTGATGAAAGCAGGTAAGCTGGCGAGTAATTCTATCAAGAGAGATTTCTATGCAAGAAATATCGCGGAAAAGCGTCAATAATATATGTTCATTCCAATGAAAATGCAATAGTAGTATGAAGTCTTCTTAGGAGACAGCCATGCATCAGCCAGATGTAGAACGTATCAAGGAGTATCTGCAAAATAGCGAGGTGCAAAGGCGCGTTCAGGAGCGTATTCTCCATGCGCGCGCTCGCGTGACAGTGACCATCAGCCGCGCCGCCAGCCTGTTCGGTTTTACTGAAAACCAGTTGAGGGAATGGGAAAGGCGTGGCTTGCTCAGGGCTGATAGACCTGAGCTGTCGCAAGACGGCAAGACCTCAGCTGGTCATCGGCAATATTCACCCGACGAGCTTGATAAGCTGGCACTGATCCGAGAATTAATGGATCATAATTATGGGCTCAACGAGATTCCGCGCAATATCGATGTAATCTGGAAACAGGTCTTGAGCGAGCAGCAGAGCCAGCTTGCGCACGTTACTGCTCAAAGTGGCAGGCAGGTACAGGAAGTTGAGCACCTGTCTCTGGAGAAGCGTCTCAAAAGTCTGGATCAAGGAGAGTTCTGGCGTTACTTCACGGCACAAGCCCTGCGATTATCTCTCATGCTGATTTGTGAAGATATTCCTGATACACTCGCCGGTTTCATATTGCCGCTCGAGAGGAAAAATGTTTCCGCAATTGTACGTACTCCGGGCGATCTATCAGCAGTAGGACCTTGTCTAGTTGGTTGGTTGGGTTGGAATCATACGTTTTACGCCTTTCTTGATACCGCGCTTACTTTTGATTATCCAAGTGACTTCCGTATAGAGTTTCTGCGGCCGGTAGGGCAACAGCGGTTGGAAAATTATGTAAGCCAGGATAATGTGCTGATTATTGTGCAGAGGGGAGCCAGATCTTTAAGGCTTAGCGCTGCACTTGTGAAAACTATCGGTCGTCTCGTAGACTTGCTTTATGAGAATATCGAGAAGTGGCGTCCTTGCTTCGACTATGAGATGCATGATTGGCTCTATCAGGTTACCGATTTCACGAACAAAGTAACTTCTCCTGACGAGATATTAAATAATCTTGCGAATATAGTAATTGAATTGGGAGGGAAAACAGCGAACGGCGCTGATCGCTGGTGGTTTTGTAATCTCTTTTTGTCTCGAGACATTTCACTGCCCCTTCAAAAAAATAACCTGGTTGTACGAGCGCACAGTAAGGCGGCGCCTATTCACGTTGATACTTATGTGCTTTCTGACAACAATCCGGGCCTGACATTCAGGGCCTATCGGAGTGGCCATATCGTCTACCGGTCAAATATCACCCCCCAGGACCCTGTGCTTGCCTATTGGGAGTTCGAACGATCAACGCGTTCCGCAATCGCCATCCCGATTGCGGGACGAGATGGCCTTGCTATCGCCTGCCTCTATGTCTCCTCAGAGCACGAGGATGCATTTTCAAAAGAAGACCAACGCGTTTTGCGTGTGATAACGAGAATGATGGAGGAACTGTTAGCAACGTATCAGGCCCGCAGCCAGGTAACAGGTAAGCTCAGTGACCTGATCGTTGATCCAGGGCTTGTGGATATCTCTTTTAAGGAATTCTTACCTGAAGATGAGTTTATCAACGATGTCGAAGCGATCCTCGCTGATATCCATAGACGAGATATCAACGAGTTGAATCCTGCCGATGTGCTTTCTTTTGTCGATATAGATATCGATAATTTGAGTGGTTTAGCTACAAAGTATGGTAATCGCGTAGCAAGAAATCTGAGCCGGGCGGTTGGTTCGCGGATACAAGGACAACTACGCCTTGAATCAAAGAATGAGCAGATCAAGCGATATCATGTGAATGCCGATAGTTACTATCTGCTTTTAAAGGGCATGACTCTTGAAGATGCACGGTACCTTGCCGACCGTTTGCGGCGGCTAGGAGGCGATTATCGTATTGATGCTCGTGGTGTATCAGCGTACCCCCAGCTCTCACCAGAAGATCTATTAGAACTTCCCAATGTAACTATACGGCTTGGAGTACAGTCTTATCCCTATGTAAAGTTAAAGGAAATTCTACAGCGCTACCCTGCTGAGATTGCGATAACGAAAACAAGAGTTTTGATTATGGAAAATATCGAGGAGAGTCTGACGCGTGGGCAACGTGAAGGAGGGAATTGCATTATTAGCTGGGACCCTGAGATATGGACTTACAGGCGCTGGTCTCCGCCCACTCCCACCTGAACCTCAATTCATAGCAAGGTAAATCTCCCAAATCCGCGTTACTATTTACCTTCATTGTCCGTATTACTTCTAAAATACTGAATTACCGATACCAATTCTATTCACTTGCTGTGCTCGTGGTTTAAGGAGATGGCAACGAGTATTTCCAAGTCTTATCAAGGGATGGAAGATGGTTCGAGGACATAAGGGGAGAGCTTTGTATGCGAGTCTACCTGTTTATACTGGGACTGCCCGGTAGTGGAAAATCGAGTGTTGCGCGTTATATTCAGGGTTACGCAGAAGACAGGCATTGGGTCGCTAGATCCCATTATAATGATTATGTGATTTTGCGTAATATGTTCGAAAACGACAGTGCACGCAAACAATTTAAGCCTGCCGATGGTGGCGGCTTTGATGTAATTGATCTCACCGCATTCGATATTGCACTGCAGAAGTTGGAGCAGCAAATTAGAGCGTATGTCTCTGCGCCAGGTACAGAAGAGATTGTTTTGATCGAATTTTCTCGTGCCGATTACCTGCGCGCTCTACATCAGTTTAGTAAAGAATTTTTGCAAGACCCAAATACCTATTTCCTCTACCTCGATACTGAACTGGCTATCTGCAAGCAACGTATAGAAAACCGCATAACCGACCCCCGCTATGAGGACGATTATCCTGTCTCCGACTATATCTTTGAAAAATATTACCATCAAGACGATGGACAGCTTCTAGCTGATATCCTTGAACGAGAGTATCAGATTGAGCGCCAGCAGGTTAAAATAATCAAGAATAGTAGCTCATTAGAGGTTGCTGCTGCAGAAATTAGTGCGTTTGTTGATTTTATTATCTCTGAGGCTTCTAAGCGTTTAGTAACAGCAGGTGCGTCCTAAATGCTTTAGAAGTTATACTTCCGTCCCCTGAGAGATCAGTCTCTCAAGACCCCAACTATGCTGGATGCTGGCTAAATAGGCTGACCCTGCCCCGATTTGATAGAGTTCCCAAAGCTGAGATATACTCGATCAAATCAGAAAGGGGATCATCATGGCAAAGGTCCAAAAAGTCTACACGCGAGAATTCAAAGAGGAAGCCGTGCGGCCGGTCCAAACGAGCGGGAAATCTATCGCCCAGGTCGCCAGAGAACTGGGCATCTCCGACACCTCCATTCACCAATGGCGCAAGGAACTGACTCAGCACGGGAAAGAAGCGTTTCCAGGCAGTGGGCACCAGAGCCCGTTAGAGGAGGAAAATCGGCGGCTCAAACGCGAACTGGAAAGAGTGCAACAGGAGCGCGATATATTAAAAAAATCCTCGTATAGAATGTCTCCATTGATGAGCTAAGAAGAGGGAAGTTCAAAAAGTTGAGGCGGCTTCCCTCTTGCTCCACGAGGCTGATACTGCCCCAGCCGATGTTGCCGAT